>Ga0074199_1002178_pt1 | contig 12994 bp, 9 predicted proteins | sample EPASupsiteSAE347_FD_64528 | JGI IMG/M metagenome (GOLD analysis project Ga0074199, IMG submission 64528) | Bioremediated contaminated groundwater from EPA Superfund site, New Mexico - Sample SAE3-47 | ecosystem: Environmental > Aquatic > Deep subsurface > Groundwater > Contaminated ...
TATCCTGATCGGAAAGGTCAATGGCCAGTTGCTTTGCCAGGGCGATAACCTCCCGCATGGACGCCTCCATGAGCCCCTGGGCCTCTATGGATGTCTGAAAGAGGCCATAGGGTCCCCTCAGTGCCGCCGATGCCTGATTGATGCCCACATTGATCATGAATTTCCACCAGAGGATACGGATCATGTCGGCCGGTATTTCGTGAATGATTCCAGCGCTATTGAAAATATCTACGACCCGCCGGACCCGCTCGGAAAGGACATGGTTCAGCTTCTCCCCAAAAAAGATCTTTCCCTGAGTTGTATAGATGACATTATTCCCCTCCCGCAGGGCGTCGATACCCACGACAGTGGCGTAGAGGATCCTCTCCGCGCCGTAGACGGCGCCGATGCGCTCTTCGCTGTCAATGCCGTTCATCAAGGAGATAACGATCGTATCGGGTCCGACGCCGCTTTTCATTTCTCCGATGGCCTGATCAAGGTGATGATGCTTTACCGTAACTATAACCAGATCAGCGGCGGGGAAAGGCTCCTTGCTGTTCAGCACCGGAATGGGATAGTTCTTGCCGTTGACGATGACGCCTTCCCTCTGGAGCCGCTCAAAACGCTCGCCCCCGGCGATAAAAGAAACGCAGCCCGGGTCCATATCGTAGAAAATGCTTGCGTAAGCGGCCCCTACGGCCCCGGCGCCGATGATGTAAATCCTCGGGACCGGATCTGTCGAGCTTGATAGACTCTTGTTCATTCCATTCCCCTCCCCTTTTTTTTGGAAGCAAGTCATGCTTGATAAACTCGTAAGAAGTCGAAAATATACCCGTATCGTCATGCCGGCGAAAGCCGGCATCCAGGAATATCAACGTGTTAGAAAAGCACTGGACCCCGGCTTTCGCCGGGGTGACGACTTTTTTACGAATGCGTCATGCTTGGCGAATTCGCAAAGAGTTTACCAGCATTTGTGAATATTATCAAATATTTTGTCTTTTCCGTCTTTGAATGGCGGCGGGGATTGTCGGGCTTTTGTCCCGGAAATGCCTGGTCGCCATTTCTTTGATTAATCTCTTGGAGAGTTTGTTGACATCAAAAGGAATCTGGGTTAAGCAACATCGCCTTAAATGACTCCTTGAGGAAGAATATTGCCATGAAGAAGATTCAACGCATCTTGATTGCCAACCGGGGCGAGATCGCCCTCCGGATCATCCGGACGGTCCGGGATATGAATATCGAAGCCATCGCCGTCTATGAAAAGCCGGATAGCGATGCCTATTTCCATCGTTTTGCCGACCGGGTCATCCAGATCGGCAATGAACCGAACCGGGGATACCTTGATATTGAGAGGATTATTCAGGCGGCCGTGAATACCGGTTCGGATGCGATTCACCCGGGATACGGTTTCCTATCCGAAAACGCCGATTTTGCCGAGGCCTGTCTCCGGGAAGGGATTATTTTCATCGGACCTCCCCCTGCCGTCATCCGCGATCTGGGGAATAAGGTTTTGGCCCGGGAGATGATGACGAAGGCGGGAATTCCCGTGGTTCCGGGGACGGAAAGCCTTCCCGTGGGACCGGAGGGACTAAACGCGGCAAGGGCCTTTGGGAAAGATGTCGGTTATCCCATTATTCTCAAGGCGACGGCGGGCGGCGGTGGCCGGGGGGTGCGAAGAGTCAACGGCGATCAGGAATTGATGCTCAATATTTCTTCGGCCCGGGCGGAGGCGCTGGCCGCCTTCCGCGATGACCGCATTTACGCCGAAAAATATATTGAATCCCCTCGCCACGTCGAGGTCCAGATCCTGGCCGATAAATATGGCCATGTCGTCCATCTGGGGACCAGGGATTGTTCGATTCAGAGGCGTCACCAGAAATTACTGGAGATCGCTCCGGCGGATCTTCCCGAACCTGTTCTCGATGCCATCCATCAGGCGGCGGTCAAGGCGGCCCGGGCGGCGGGATATGTCAATGCGGGAACCGTCGAGTTCCTTGTCGATTCCCGGACTAATGAGTTCTGGTTCATGGAGGTAAACACCCGCCTGCAGGTGGAACATACGGTCACCGAGATGATTACCGGCGAAGACCTTGTTCAGGAGCAGATTCGGATCGCCGAAGGCAGGCCCCTGCAGATTCGTCAGGAGGATGTCCGCCTCAACGGCATTGCCATTGAGGTTCGCATTAACGCCGAGGATCCGAAAAACAACTTTATGCCCGAGGGGGGCAAGCTCATCGAGATTTATCATCCCCCGGGAGGACCGGGGATCCGTGTGGACGGCAATGTTTATAAGGGCTACTTTGTTCCTTCCGTTTATGATTCCCTCTTGGCCAAACTGATCGTCTGGGGATATGAATGGGACCAGACGGTAAAACGCCTCCAGCGGGCGCTGAAGGATTTCAATATCGTCTGGCCGAAAACGACGATTCCCCTTTATCTGGCCATCTGCGAAGAACCCGACTTTCAGGTTAGAAAATTCGACACCGGTTACCTGGATGCCCATCCCGATCTTTTCAAGTACCCCGATGCGGAGCACTACGTTTTTGACGACGCCCTCTATAAGTTGATGTTGGCGCCTCACGAAGGGATGGAAGGCCGATCGGAAGAGGATCAAAAAAAGGATCGCCAGGCAGGGTGGTGGATGTATAAGCGCACCCTGACGGCCCAGGAAATCGATGAACTAAAGAAAGAGGGGGTTGTCAAGTCTTCCATAAAGGGAAAGGTGACCGATATTCTTGTGGAAGTGGGTGACGAGGTGATGGTGGGGGATGTCCTGGTGGATCTGGAAGCAATGAAGATGCACACCCACATCATTTGCGAAGTTGATGGAAAGGTAGCTGATATTCTTGTAGAGCCGGGCGATGCGGTGGACGTGGGCGATACCCTCGTTATGGTGACCATCCGCCGTTAAGAGAGAATCTTGAATAGAAAGCCCCGTCAGCAGCAAAGGAACTGACGGGGCTTTCCTTTTGGTCTGTACGTGTGCGTTACGGGACTTCGCCGTTAACGATGCAGCTTACGATCCTCTTTTGCAGATCCTCTTCGTAGCGAAGTTTACCTCTCATCCTGACCGTCTTTTCCTCGCCTCTCTTTTTCGCGTCCATATCGTACCTCCTCTCTCTATCCGTTTGAGGCTATTTTATGGATAAGGCGAATTTTTCACAATCGGTGCACACCTCAATCTCACTTGCGAAATTCCCTGAAGAAAACCTCAGTCATGTGAGAATCGTGCTATGAGATTTTGTCTTATGGCTTCAGCTTGCTACTTCGATGACCAGGAGCAGGTCGTCGACTTCAATCTCGTCGTTTTCCTTGACCCCGATCGCAGTGATCGTTCCTGCCGCCGGGGCGTAAATGGGATTCTCCATTTTCATCGATTCGATCTTCATGACTTCGTCGTCTTCATTGACCACGTCTCCCAAACTGACCAGGACTTTCATGATCTTTCCAGGTATAGGCGATGTCAGTTCAATCTTCATGCTGTAGGCCTCCTTGCAGTTATATGATCCCCATCCCCTTTAGCACCGAGAGCATCACGGCGGCGGCGATGACCGAACCGATCTGGCCGGCGGCGTTGGCCCCCATGGCATGCATAAGGAGATAATTTTTCTTGTTGTATTTTTGCCCCTCCTTCATGACCACCCGGGCGGACATGGGGAAAGCGGAAATGCCGGCGGCCCCGATGAGGGGATTGATTTTGCCCTTGCTCGCAACATAGAGAAACTTGCCCAGAAAGACTCCGCAGGCCGTGTCCAGGCAGATGGCAATAAAGCCGAGGGCGAGGACAATCAGGGTTTGCGTCTGGAGGAATATCTTGCCGTCCATCGTCGCGCCGATGGAAATGCCCAAGAGCAGCGTGACGACATTGGCGATTTCATTGGCCGAGGCCTTGGTCAGCCTTTCCACGGCCCCGCATTCCCGCATAAGGTTGCCCAGCATGATTGTACCGAGGAGCGGCAGGCCCATAGGGGCGATAAGACCCCCGAGGATGGTGATAACCAGGGGGAAAAGCAGGCGCGTCGTTTTGGAGACCGATTTTCTTGTTGCTCTCATGACCGCCATCCGCTCTTTTTCGGTGGTCAGAGCTCTCATGATCGGCGGCTGGATAACGGGAACGAGAGACATATAGGAATAAGCGGCGACCGATACGGCTCCTAAAAGGTGAGGGGCATACTTTGCGGTTACGTAGATCGCCGTGGGGCCGTCGCAGGCGCCGATGACACCGATGGCGACAGCGTCAAGTTTTGTGAAGCCCAGGGTGAGGGCCAGGGCCAGGGTGAGAAAGATCCCGCATTGTCCGGCGGCCCCCAGAAGAAAAGTCACCGGATTCTCCAGGACCGGGGTGAAATCGGTCATGGCCCCGATGCCGACAAAGATCAGGAGGGGAAAGAGTTCCGTCATGATGCCGGCGTCGTAAATTGTTCTGAGAAAACCGTGGGGTTCCATCAGATTAGCGAGGGGAATGTTGACCAGAATACATCCAAAGCCGATGGGGACCAGGAGGAGGGGTTCAAAATCCTTCTTGATACCCAGGTAGAGAAGAACACAACCTACAATAATCATCACGACATTTGATATTTGCAGGTGCAAAAAACCGGCGAGCAAGCCGGAGAATCCGTTGGCAAAGGCCTCTAACATGTCATTCTTCTTTCTTATAGGGGAAGATCTTTTTCAGGAGCGCGATGATCAGGCTCATGATACCCAGAGTCAACAGGGTTCCCCCCATGCCGACTACGAGCATGGTGACGCCGAAGGTCCATTTGTCCATCTGAAATCCCTTAGGGTGGATTATTTTCTTATCCTATATATGGAAAACCGCGCCCCGTGTCAACAGTAAGTAGCATAATGGATGAATTGCAAATTTTAGTCTGCCGCCTGTTGTCATTGTCAAGCATCGTTTCTCCGGAAAAAGCTTGCCATTTTATTTTCGCTGTGCAAAATTTCCGGAAACCGCTGTTATTTATTTTCTTGATGCGTGGTTTTTCATCCTTTGAGATGGCCGCGTGTCGTGAATGTTTGACTTTAAATGTGTCTTCAGGAGGTTGCGGATGCCCCAAACCATGATCAGCAAGTGTGCATTAATCGCCTGGTGTCTGTTTTTGCTTTATCATCCCGGAACAGCCATGGGGGGATCAGCGTCCATCCCCGCCGAATTTACGGAAATCCGTGCCGTCCTTCCCGATGTACTGATGGATATCCGGTACTTTACCCCTCATAATTTTGTGGGTACAAGGGTGGACGGTTACAAGGCCCCCAAGTGCTATCTCACCCGGCAGGCTGCCCAGGCCTTGGCCGGAGTGCAGAGGGAGCTGGTTGCGTCCGGACTGACCCTCAAGATATATGACTGCTACCGCCCCCAGAAGGCGGTGAACCACTTTGTCCGCTGGGCCGCCGCAATCAGGGACACGCAGACAAAGGCCGAATTCTATCCCCAAGTGGACAAGAAAAACCTCTTCAAGGACGGTTATATCGCCGAGAAATCAGGACACAGCCGGGGCAGCACCATCGACCTGACAATCGTGACGATCCCCGCGGCACCGCAGGAAAAATACGTGCCCCATGCGAACCTTCGGGCCTGTTACCTTCCCCGGGAGCGGCGTTTCCGCGACAACGGCATCGATATGGGCACCGGTTTCGACTGCTTCGATGAAAAGGCCCATACCCTGAACAAAACCATCGGACCCTCGCCGCGGCTCCATCGGGCCCTGCTTAAAACCCTCATGGAAAAGCACGGCTTTGTCAATTACGATAAAGAATGGTGGCATTACACCCTGAAAGGGGAACCTTTTCCGGATACATATTTTGATTTTGCCATCGAATAACCGGGAAGCATGGACATCTTTCTCTTCGGCCTTACTATTATTTCTAAAGTTCTTAACGATTCCGCCCGATAGCATAGATAACAAAAAAACGGGGACTTCTTATATGACGTTCGATCCGGCAAACATGGATAAGCATGCGGAAGAACTTATGTTTCTTCGCCGTCAGGTGCGTGTCCTCGAGGATCGAATCGCTCATTTAACGGCGGAGAAAGACGCGTCGGACAAAACCCTGCGAGACAATGAGGAAAGGCTCCGGCAGGTAATCGATCTGGTTCCCCATTTCATCTTTGCCAAAGATCGGCAAGGACGTTTTATTATCGTCAACAAGGCCGTGGCGGACGCCTATGGGACGAGCGTTGAAAACCTCATCGGCAAATCCGACGCCGACTTCAATCCAAATCGCGAGGAAGTGGAACATTTTCTGAGGGACGATCGGCAAGTTATCGACAGCGGCGTTGCCAAGGTAATCCCGGAGGAAAAGATCACCGACGCTCAAGGGCGATTGCACTTCCTCCGGACAACAAAGATTCCCTTTCATCTGTCCTCCACGGGCGCTGCGGCGATCCTCGGTGTTTCTACGAATATTACAGAGCGAAGAAACGTCGAACTGGCCCTTGAAGCAAAGGAACAGTTTTTCCGAGCTATCCTGAATAATCTTAACGATATGATCTTCATTCTCAACGAAGACGGTATTGTCTCCTTTGCCACCTCTTCGGCAACCAAACTTCTGGGTTATCCTGATGATTATTTTACCGGTCAAGATCCATTCTCCCTTATTCACCCCGATGATCTACCCAAAGTGATCGCTGACTTTAGAGATGTGGTTTTATCAAGACAGGACGGCATCCCCACGGAGTTCCGCTTCCGAAAGGCCGACGGCGCGTGGGTCCATGTCGAGGCCCTCGGACAGAATCTCCTCGTCCATCCCGCTATTCGCGGGATTGTGGTCGCTGCTCGCGACATATCCCAGCGGATCGACATCCAGGAGAAATGGTATGAGAGCCTCGCGGTCAACCGCGCCTTGATCGATGCGATGCACAACGCCGCCCTGCTCATGGATACGGAAGGCAGGATCCTGGCGGCAAACAAATTCGTAGCAAAGGCGCTGGAAAAAGAGGTCAAGATACTCGTAGGGGACAATTTCTACCACTGCCTCCCCCCGGAGTGGTTGTCGGTATGGACGGATCACCTGCAAAGAGTCAAGGAAACGGGCCGTTCCTCCAGATTTGAAAGGATCATCAATGACCGCGATTTCTATAACGACATCCATCCCATCTTCGACAAGGAAGGAAATCTCATCCAGATCGCCATCTTTCAATATGAAATCACCCGCTATAAAAAGGCGGAAGAAAGGATTAAAAATGAGCAGCGCTTCCTGAGGCAGGTTATTGACGCCGTCCCTGCCTTTATCGGCGTCCGGGATCGCGACGGTCGCTATGAACTGGTGAATATCGCCGTTGCCGATGCCTACGGAACAACGGTGGAGAACATCATCGGCAAGACCGACGCGGAACTGAACGTCCCCGTTGAGGAGGCGGAACGTTTCCTCAATGACGATCGGGAGGTAATGCAAGCGGGGGCGGCTAAATACATTGTCGAAGAAAAATGTACTTATGCGGACGGATCCGTCCACTGGCTCTCCACCTATAAGGTTCCCCTGATTGACAGCAAGGGCGACTGTTCCCGGATTCTGGCGGTTGCCATGGACAGGACCCACCTTAAAGACACTGAGGAAGAAAGGAGAAAACTTCAGGATCAGTTGCTTCAATCGCAAAAAATGGAAGCCATCGGCGCCATGTCCAGCGGCATGGCCCATGATTTCAACAACATTCTTATGGGCATTCAGGGTTTTGTTTCCCTCCTCCTCTATGAAGTGTCAGCGGATCACCCGCACCGCAACAAACTTGAGAATATCGAGCTTTATATCAAAAGAGGGGCAGAGCTGACGCGTCAATTATTGGGATTCGCGCAGGGGGGTAAATATGACGTTAAACCTACCAATTTCAATGCCTTTCTGGAAAAAAGCGTAGAGATGTTCTCAAGAACCCGTAAAGAAATATGGATTCACAGGCGCTTTGAAGAACAACTATGGAACGTGGAAATTGACCAGGGTCAAATGGACCAGGTATTTCTCAATCTGTTCATTAACGCCTCCCAGGCCATGACGGAAGGGGGGAACCTCTACCTGGAAACCCGTAATATCGTCTTTCAGGAAAACGAGATAAAACCGGTTGGAATCCAGGGGGGAAAATATATAAAAATTTCCGTAACCGACGAGGGTATAGGCATGGAAAAAGAGGTTCTGGACCGAATCTTCGAACCGTTTTTTACAACCAAGCCCAAGGGCGTCGGAACCGGGCTTGGGCTTGCCTCCGCTTATGGGATTATCAAAAACCATAAGGGCGCGATTCATGTCTACAGTGAAAAGGGAAAAGGTACGACCTTCAGCATTTACCTGCCTTCGTCCGATAAGCTCCCCCAAACGGAAGCGGAAGAGGAACACCACCTCGCCGCAGGCACCGAAACCATTCTCATCGTTGACGACGAACAGATGAATATCGTCGTCATAAAGGAAATGCTGGAGATGCTTGGTTATAATATTTATGCGGCGGGAAGCGGACAGGAGGCGCTTGCCATCTATTCGGAGCGAGGAGACGAGATCGATCTGGTAGTCATGGACATGATCATGCCCGGTATCGGCGGCGGCAAGACCTTTGATTACCTCAAAGGAATAAATCCCAATGTAAAGGTCATTCTCGCAAGCGGTTACAGCGTTAACGGCGAAGCCCGTTCCATTATGGAAAGGGGGTGTCGGGACTTTATCCAGAAACCTTTCCAACTACACGAATTAACGGGGAGAATCAGAAAGATACTCGACGAGCGTTGAAGCGGAACCGCTTGCGCTCGGATTCCCCGCGCCTATTTTATCATGAAACCCCCATGATGCTGCGATCACTTTATAGCTGGGAATGAAAATCAAGTCCTAGCCTACCATCACCCCGATCCTTTTTTAGTTTATATGTAGGTGTTTTTTTGTTGACAATATAAATATTTTTTAGATAGGTATAAATTATGAATATTCAACAGCATCTTTGGATGGCATCGAAAGGCTGGCATCCGGAATGGGCCAAAGACCGCCCTCGTGATGCGCAGCTCGTCTTTGTCTTCGGACCGCCTCACCTGTTAAAAAACAAACGACTCCTCGCAGAGATCAAAGAGAATTATCCCGCTGCCTGGCTCTTCGGATCTTCCACTGCGGGGGAAATATTAGATGCCCAGGTCTTTGACGACACCCTGACGGCAACGGCGGTCCAATGGGAACATACCCGGTTGAGCTTTGCCAGTGAAATGATCAGGAATCCGGAGGACAGTATCACCGCCGGCAGAAGGCTTGCCGAACATCTCGACCACGAAAGCCTTCGTCATGTCTTTGTCCTTTCCGAAGGCATACATGTAAACGGCAGCGAGCTTGTCCGGGGCATAACGGGCGGTCTGCCCGCTCAGGTATCCGTTACCGGGGGATTGGCCGGGGACGGCGGCCGTTTCGCGGAAACCCGTGTCCTGTGGAACGATCAAGGTGAAAGTAAGCGGGTGGCGGCCGTGGGTTTCTACGGGGATCGCCTGCAAGTCGGTTACGGATCTTTCGGGGGGTGGGATCCTTTTGGTCCGGAAAGACTCGTGACCCGTTCCCGGGGAAACATCCTCTATGAAATGGACGGCAAATCGGCGCTGCATCTCTACAAACGCTACCTGGGGGATCAGGCAAGAGATCTGCCGGCCTCCGGGCTCCTCTTTCCGCTCAGCATCCGCACCGAAACCACCGACGTGCCCCTTGTCCGCACCCTTTTAGCCGTCAACGAAGAAGACCAGAGCATAACTTTTGCCGGCGACATTCCCACCGGCTCCTATGCCCGGCTCATGAAGGCCAATTTCGATCGCCTGATTGACGGGGCCGCCGAGGCTGCCAAGGCAAGTCTCGGTACTCTCGGTTCTTTCAAACCGGAGCTCGCCGTTCTGATCAGTTGCGTGGGCCGTAAAATCGTCCTCAATCAGCGGATCGAGGACGAAATCGAAGGGGTGCGGGATGTCCTGGGCAGCGATGCCGCCTACACGGGATTCTATTCCTATGGGGAGATCTCCCCCTCCGCACGAGAGAAGAGGTGCGAACTCCACAATCAGACGATGACCGTTACCGTCTTTGCCGAGGGAAGTCCCCATGCATAGCCTGCTGGCGCGCCAATTGAAAAAAAGCTTTGGGAGCACCGACGGCATATCAGCGGAATGGCACGATTTTATCAAGAGCGTCGACGACGCTTATCGCCAGCACGACAACGATCGACAGATGCTCGAGCGGTCCCTCGACCTGAGTTCAGAGGAACTGATGCAGGCCAACTCGGAGATGAGAGCCATCTTTCAAACCCTGCCGGACATTTTTATTCGTATCGACACCACCGGCACGATCCTGGATTTCAAAGGACCAGCCACTCCCGATCCTAATTTCAGGGAGGCAAGGCCCGTCGGCAAGCCCTTGCCGGACATCCTTTCCGGAGAGCTGCATGCCCCCTTCCTTGATCTCCTTGCCAAAGCCCTTGCGACCCGATCCATGACAAATCTCGTTTACGACGTCAATTTAAACGGCAATCTTTATTATTACGAGGCCCGCTGTGTTCCCTTCCTCAAGGACCAAGCCGTTATCGTGATTCGCAACATTACGGAACGGAAGGAGGCCGAAGAGCGTCTGCAAAAGGAAGTCCGGGAAAAATTGATCATCCTGGATACGATGTCGGAAATCGTCCTTTATATTGACCGGGACCATAATGTCATCTGGGCCAACCAAGCCATGTACAGGGCCTTCAATCTATCCCCGGAGACCTATCATGGCAAGAAATGCTATGAAATCCACAAACGGGAGGACAGATGCCCCTTCTGTCCGGCCAGCAAGGCCATGGAGACGGGAGAGCCCCAGATCCATCCGGATCTGGACTCATATGGGAAACGCTGGATCCTCCGGGGGTATCCCGTCCGGGATGAACGGGGAAAAATTATCGGCGCCGTCGAGATCGTCACCGATGTGACGGAAAGCCGCAATACCGAAGACTCCTTGCGCCAATCGGAAGAGAAATACAAGCTCCTCGTGGAAAACGCCAACATGGCCATCGTCATTGCCCAGGATTTTCACCTTAAATATATTAATCCCAAAGCCTCGGAAATGACCGGTTACAGCAACAAAGAACTTCTTGAAGTGCCCTTCGAAAAATACATTCACTCCGATGACTGGCAATTGCTCCTTGAGGTCCATCAAAAAAGGCTGCGGGGTGAAGCACTGCCTAACAGCTACACCGCCAGGATCATCCATAAAAACGGGGACACCCTCTGGGGCGAATTCAGCGGGGTTACCATTACCTGGGAGGGAAAACCGGCGACCCTGAATTTCATCAAGGACGTGACCCAACAGAAGAAGCTTGAGGAGCAACTGCTCCAGGCCCGGAAACTCGAGGCCATCGGCACCCTTGCCGGGGGCATCGCCCATGACTTCAATAACCTCCTCATGGGTATCCAGGGATACGCATCCCTGATGCTTCTCGGCATGGACTCTTCCCACCCCCATTTTACAAAACTAAAAAGCATCGAGCAGCAGGTGCAAAACGGAGCCAATCTGACGAAACAGCTCCTTGGTTTTGGCCGGGGAGGGAAATATGAGGTCAAGGCGACAAACCTCAATAAATTCATCCTTCAGAATTCCGAGCTATTCGGGCGTACGAAGAAAGAAATTGCCATCCACAGGTCTTTTGCCGAGGACCTCTGGTACGTAGAGATCGACCGGGGACAGATCGATCAGGTGTTTCTCAATCTCTACATCAATGCCTGGCAGGCCATGCCCGGCGGCCGGGGCGGCATTTATCTGGAAACGCAAAACATCAGCCTTGTTAAGGGCGATGTAAAGGCTTATGATATCCCGCCGGGACGGTATGTAAAGGTATCGATCCGGGACACGGGGATGGGTATGGACGAAGCAACCCGCCGGCGCATCTTCGATCCCTTCTTTACAACCAAAGAGATGGGGCGGGGGGTGGGACTGGGACTCGCTTCGGCATACGGGATCATCTGCAATCATGGGGGAATCATCACCGTCGACAGCGAGAAGGGCAAAGGAACCACGTTTCACATCTTTCTGCCCGCCACGGAAAGCCGGGTGGAAGGAGTAACTTTGCCGGCCCCCTCCCTCCCCGGAGGCCATGAGACCATTCTCCTTGTCGATGACGAGGCCATCAATATCGAAGTGATCGGCGCCATGGCAAAAAAACTGGGATATCAGGTCCTGACCGCCGGCAGCGGTCAGGAAGCGATCAAGCAGTACCGCCTCAACCAAAACGCCATTGATCTGGTCATCCTCGATGCAATCATGCCCGGCCTGAGCGGCAGCGACACTTTCGAGCTTCTCAAGGCCGTCAATCCCCACCTCAAAGTTATCCTGGCCAGCGGTTACAGCCTGAATGATCTTACCTCGAGAATGCTGGAGCGAGGAGTGCGTGCCTTCATTCAAAAACCGTTTCGCATTGAGGACATCGCCGAGACGATCAAGAACGTGCTGGCTGCAAAAGATTGAGATTTAATATAAAGTCGGCTCAGATGCGGAACGCCGCGATGTCGCCGTCCTGCATGACGTAGTTTTTCTGGACCATCTGGCCATCCCGGACACTCCGTCCCCAGATCCGGGCGGCCAATTCTTCCAAAACGCTGCCGGCGCACATCCTGAGCTGAGGGCATATTTTTGTTCCTGCCTGTTTCTCAAAAAAACACTTGTATAAATTTCCTTTTTTTGCCAAACAGCTTTCCTTTGGCATGTTCCAAGACCAGGAACCGCACGGGAAACAATGTGAGTAAATTTAATACAGAGGGAAGATTCTGCAATCGCCTTTTCCATGATGTCTAATCCACCGCTTTATCCGTTATTCCATGAGCAAATCGATCGACTCGCCGATAATGCCGACCGGGGGCAGGCGCCGCCCATCATCCGTCTGGCCGCGGCGACTGATATGGCGGCGGATATTCTTGAATGGATATCTTCCTTCCGGGTGCCGGAAAAATTTTATTTACGGGCAAAGGACGGCTCCTTAATCATGGCGGGACTGGGAAGCGCTCAGGTTATCGAGACCGGCGATGCGGGTGTCGTCCGGAACATTCTCAACCCG
>Ga0074199_1002180_pt1 | contig 12968 bp, 11 predicted proteins | sample EPASupsiteSAE347_FD_64528 | JGI IMG/M metagenome (GOLD analysis project Ga0074199, IMG submission 64528) | Bioremediated contaminated groundwater from EPA Superfund site, New Mexico - Sample SAE3-47 | ecosystem: Environmental > Aquatic > Deep subsurface > Groundwater > Contaminated ...
CCAGCTCCTGGTGCTGTACTACCTGGCCCGGGAGCTCGGAGACCACCCCGCCTCGGCGGGGCTCGAAGAAATCCCCGCTCTCCTGCGCAGGAGTATTGAAATTTCCGAAGGACCCTGCCGGGAGCTGGCATCCCGCCTCAAGCTCTGGCAGGAGTTTTACTGCCTGGGCTACGGAGTTCACTACGGGATCGCCCTCGAGGGCGCTCTCAAGATGAAAGAAGTCACTTATCACCACTGTGAAGGGATGTACTCCTCCGAATTCAAGCACGGGCCTCTCTCCTGCGTGGTGGAGGGCTATCCGGTTATTTTTGTGGCGAATCCGCGGGATTCGGGGATGATCGTCTCCCACATGAACGAAATCTCCTGCCGGGGCGGCTTCGTGACCGCCATCTCCGCGGAGTGCGAGGATTTCAAAAGAAACGCGCACCTCCTCATTCCGGCGCCAGCGAGCGACTACCTCCTCTCCCCCTTCACCTGCGTGGTTCCCCTGCAGCTTCTGGCCTACTACACCGCAACCGCCCTGGACCTGGATCCGGATTTTCCCAGGAATATAAGTAAGACCCTCACGGTGGACTGACCTTAAGCGAGACGACCGATGAGTAAAGAAAAATCGAAAGCGACCACTGAGAAGAGCCTCGAGGAACTCGTATATCGGGACGACCTCACCGGGCTTTTCAACCGCCGGTATTTCCGGGAGAAATTCACCTCCCTTTCTTCGGGCCTTAAGGAGTCAAAGGGGGAACTTTCCCTCCTGATGGTGGATATTGACCATTTCAAGGGAATAAACGACACCTACGGCCACCATCAGGGGGACAAGATTATTATCAAGGTGGGCGAGGCCATACGAGACGCCACGGGAAAACACGGGATCCCCATCCGCTATGCCGGAGACGAGTTCGTGGTTATCTTCCCGGGAATCTCAAAAAGCGATACGGTCTCCCACGCCGAGAGCATGCGGGGGAAGGTGGCCTCGCAGTCTTTCCCGGTTCCCGACACCGACGCGGTCCTCACCATTACCCTGAGCATAGGGGTGGTCAATTTCCCCTCCGACTCGGAAGATCCGGAGAAGCTCTTCGACCTGGCCGACGAGTGCGTCTATATTTCAAAGAAAAAGGGACGCAACGCCGTCTCCACCATAGACGAGCGGATTCCCAAGTCCATAGATATAAACAATCTCTACCAGTACTTTCCCTGCCGTACCTTCGTGGGCCGTGAGAGCATCATGGAGACCATCCGTCCCTTCGTCTCACCGGCCCTAACACCCAACCGCCCCGTCGTCGTCATTGAAGGTCAGGACGGAATCGGCAAATCCCGGACTCTCAGGGAAATTTATGACAATATAGACAGCCAGCGCTGCCACGCTCTTTATTCCCGAAGCTATCCCCACCTTATCGGCCAGTCCTTCGTCGAGATCATCGGCGCCCTCTCGCCCCTCCTCGCCATTAACCACACTCTCTCGGAAAACGTGGTTTCGAGCCTCAAGCCTTATGAACTGGCGGAAGTGACCCGCTTCCTCCCCCTGCTGGCCAGCTATCTGAATGAAGACGTCGCCTCCCTGACGGTGCCGCATGACAAGAAAAAAGACGTCGTAGTCGGAGCCTTTGCGGAAATTCTCCTCACTATGGCTGAGGAAAGGCCCCTCATATTCTGCCTGGACGACTTTCACTGGTCGAACATGGGAACCCGGCTGGTACTGCAAAAGGCCAAGGGCGACCCCCGCGGAAAAAATTTCACCATTCTCCTGTCTCTGGACCAGGATGAATCCCGAAAAGTTCTCCATGAAAAGGTCGAAGAATTTCTGGAAAACTTTTCGGCTAAAAAAATACTGTCCCGGCAGACTCTTCCCCCGTTCTCCTCTGAAGAGATCTCGCTCATGGCTCAGAGTATAATTCCGGGCCTGGCCGATTACCCGGACGCCATCTCGGCTCTGACGGAAAAAGTCAAGGGAAACCCGCGACTCCTGGAAGAAAGCCTGAAATTCCTTCTGCACAAGGAGCTCATTCTTTTCAAGGACGGGGAGCTTAAGGTTTCTCCCTTCCGCCCCGAGGACATTCCAGATTCTCTGGGCGAAGTAGTCAGGCCCCAGGTGGAGGCCCTCGATGAAGAAGTCCGCTCCGTGCTGTCGCGGGCGGCCGTCATGGGACATCGCTTTGACCTGGAGACCTTGAAACAACTCGAACATAAGAACGAGGGATACCTTCTCGATATCCTGGAAAAAGCAGAACGGGCCTCATTCATCGTGCGGGAGGGGGAGGCCAACACATTCCACTTCCAGGAGCGCGAGGCGGGGGAGACTTTCTACGACCTCCTCAAAGATGATGAAAAGGAGAATTTTCACCGGCAGATCGCCATGATTGAGGAGCAACTGAACTCCGGCTCCCTCGACAGCGTCCTTTCGGAGATTGCCTTCCACTACGAAAAGGGAGGCAGACCCGATGAGGCGGCCCGCTATATCAAGGGGCTGCTCTCAGGTTATGGAGATTTCATTTCCCCCTCGGCCGTGGGAGTCTATATCGGCTCCCTTCCAAAAGGAGAAAGATGGGCTGAAGATATGTATCTCTCCCCGCCGGAGATGGAGTTGGCGGTGCGGGTGACAAAACTTCTCAGTACGGCCCTGCAAAATATCAGTATTTATCCGCCCGAGAGCGAGATCGTCCGCGGCACCTTTTATTCCCTCTTTCTGGAGTTGGAAGAGCTGTTGGAAAAAACAGAAGCCGTCTCCTACTCGGAGAGCGAAGGCAGCATACTTATTAACGGGAAAAAGGTGGACTGGTCGGATTTCAAGCATGCCGATGAATCCATAATGGCGAAATTGCTGGCTAAAGCCTCCCTCAAGGCCATCTCTTTCCGCAGGGGTCTCACCCAGGAGGAATTGCAGCGGTTTCTGGAGCTCATAATCACCGATAATCAGGCCCCGCTCATATCGGCCGGCTCCTGGGTAGAGCTCCTGGAGGAAAATAAGATCGTCCATGCGACCGTAGATGAAAAAATTTATGTGGCCTTCGGCGCCAGCGACCTGGCCGACGCCAGGGCTGTCAAGAAAGATTCACTCTACCTCATCGACAAAATTCCCACGGAAGCGGAGAAGGAACTTGCAGAGAAGCGCACGCCCGGCAATGCAGGCGAGAGCGGCGCTATTCCCTCCGACATCAAAGAACTGATTGAGGAATTAAGTAAAGAACTGGCAACCTTCGGCAGTATTGACACCAAGATTGATAAAATTTCCGGATTCCTGGAGTTGATACAGAAACTACGGCAATCCGGAGGGGAGGGCGGGAGTTCGCCCCTCATAATTTCCTCATCGGCAACTGAAACAGATGCCGGAGCGCCCGGCGCCGAGGAAGAGCGGGCATCCATCCCGGAAAAAGATGAAGACCGCGAGGACTCTCACAGCAAAGAGGACCTCCAGAAGCTCAAGGAACTTAAATCCAGGCTCGACATTCTCATCCTGGAAAGGCTCGACCGGGATCCGGAAGTTCTTGTCCGGGAGCTGGGTTCGACGGACGTCGAAGCATCCAGGGCGGCGGCCTATGCCCTTCTGGAAGCGGGGAAAGAGGCCAGGCGTCCCCTCCTCCGATTCCTGGAAACAAGCGACACCTTCTCCGGCCGTAAAATGGCCTTCCAGGTTTTAAAACACCTGGAACCGGCAATAGATCGCATCCTTCTGGACGAGCTGATGGGCCCCACCTCGGCTGATGAAAAGATCCGCCTCCTGGAAATCCTGAACGATGTCAGCCATCTCGACATCTCCGGCCACGTGGTCGTCCTGCTTCGTAATTCGCGGGGCAAAGTGCGGCGGGCGGTCCTTCGTCTGCTGGAACAGCGGCCCAGTGAAAAAATAATTTCCCTTCTCGTCAGCTCCCTTTCCGAAGTTGGGGAAGACTTTGTCATGGACGTCATCCTCTCCCTGGGACGCCTGCGAGCCAGGCAGGCAGTCGAACCGCTGGGACGGATCATCCGGAAAAGAATGAGCCATGAGAATGAAATCAGGGAGGACGTCCAGGAAGCCGCCTGCCTGGCCCTGGGAAAAATCGGCGATTCTTCGGCCATAGAAACTCTTCGGGATGCGCTTAACATTTCACCTCCGTTCCTCTTCAAGCGGAACAAATCCTCCAATGTTAGGGCCGCGGCGGCTTACGCCCTGGGAGGCTTTGCCGCCGAGGATACACGGGGCATTCTGGAACAGGCAGCCCGCGACCGCGATCCGGGGGTGCGATCCGCGGCCAGCCTGGCCCTTTCAGGACAATCTCAACAGGCCGTGTCGGAAACCGAGCCCGGGGACTTGTTTCTGGGAGGGGAGGTAACACCGAAGCCGGCGGCTGACAGCTGACTTTCGTCAGCTTTCTATATGAAAGGAGCTATACATGAATAACACCGGGAAAGTCAATTCGTTCATTGAAGCCCACGAAAAGGACCTTCTTAATTTTCTCAGGGAACTAATTCAGTTAAAGACCCCTTCCACCCAGGAGAAGGCGGCAGCCGAACGCACGGCCCTGGAGATGAAAAGGCTCGGATATGAAAATGTCCGCTTCGACTCCGCCGGAAACGTAATCGGCGAGCTGGGCCGTGGAAGGAAAAGCATCCTTCTTTCGGCCCACCTGGACACCGCCGGGGTCGCCGACCCCTCGGCCTGGGGCGTTCCCCCCTACTCAGGGGAAGTTCGCGACGGCAAAATCTACGGCCGCGGCGCCGGCGACAACAAGGGCGCTCTCTCGGCCATGGTCTATGCCGGGAAGCTCTGGAGTGAGCTCAATCCTGAGGCGGAAGAGCGGGTGCTGGTAGCGGGTACCGTCCTCGAGGAAGACGCCGACGGTTACGGGATGCAGGCGCTACTTTCAGAACTTTCTGAAAAACCCGCCTTTGTCCTGGTCGGCAAACCCACCAACGGAGCCATTAACCGGGGGCACCGCGGACGAATGGAAGTCCGGATACTGGTCAGGGGGAAAGGCTGCCATGCCAGCACTCCGGAAAAAGGAAAGAACGCTCTCTACCTGGCCGCCGACGTCCTCAAGGCTCTGGAGAAAATGTCCGGGAACCTGCCCGATGATCTCTTCCTCGGCCGGGCGACCCTGGCGGCCACCACCCTGGAGGTGAATCCCGGCAAGTTCAACGCCGTTCCCGAGGAAGTTATCATTTGCGTGGACCGCAGGATTACCGCCGGGGAGACCTATGACTCGGTGTTGGAAGGCTTTAAAAAAGCCCTCCCATTCCCGGGGGTGGAGGTGGGGTGTTTCCCATACCACAACACCGCCTGGACGGGCGAAGCCATCGAGCTCGAAAAATATTTCCCCTCCTGGGTCATCCCCGAGAACCACCCCCTGGTGGAAGCTGCTCTTAAAGCAGGGAAGGCCGCTTTCAACCGCTCCCTTCCCGTCGGCAAATGGACCGTCTCGACCGACGGAGTCGGCAGCATGGGCCGCCACAATATTCCAACCATAGGTTACGGACCCGGCGAACGCCGGCCCGTGGACGATCACCAGGAGATTCCGGCCCTGTTGGACGCGGTCAGATTCTACGCCGAGTTCTGCCGGACGGCCGGCGCCCTGCTCTGAATCCGCTTCAGGAGCGCGGCGGCAGGATTTGTCTTGTAAACAGCGAATATATCATTGGAAATGATGAAAAAAATATTCGCCGCCATGTTTCTTTTTCTGTTTCTCTACATGCTTCCGGCCTGGGGACAGAGCGTCAACTACCTTCAACCGGTGGTTGACGGCATTCCGGTCAAGATGATCTGCGTCAACCTGAATGACCCCCGGGTGAAAATCACGCCCATGCTGAGCCAAAGACTCTACCATGGAGAGACCTTCAAAAAAATGGTCACCCGCCTCATGCCAACAGCCGCCATCAACGGAACTTATTTTTGCGTCACAAGTTTCCAGCCGGTGGGCGCCATTAACATTGACGGACGGAGAAGATACCGAAATACGATCGGAACCGCCTTCACCGTCACCTGGGACAACCAGGTCCGTTTCTTTGACTACCCATGGGTGGATAGTGTTGATCACCGGAATTTCGAGATGGTTATTTCGGCCGGTCCCCGGCTGCTTCGGAATGGAATACGCTCACTCAATCCCCGGAGGGAAGGTTTTCGGGACCGCAGGATTTTCTCCCCGGCCACCCGTAGCGCCATAGGAGTCACGGAGAACAACAAGGTGCTGCTGGTGACCATCCACCGCCCCATCTATCTGGGGAGGCTGGCCTACATCATGAGGGAGCTGGGCTGTACCGACGCCATGGCCCTGGACGGAGGCTCCTCGATCGGGATGTTCTACCGCGGGAAATTTATCTCTCATCCCCGGCGCCGGATGAGCAATATTCTGGCCGTCTACGAAAAATCCTGGAGAATAGCCACGCCCGCGGCAAGGCCTCATTCTCCCGCGAACAAAGACTTTGCAGATGCCCTCAAGGGCCTGAAAGAGGAATTTCTCTCCCATTAGAACCGGAAGACACGGGACGCCGGAATCCGGCTGAAGGACCGATGGAGAAAGAAAAAGGAGTCAAACGATGCAATTCGCCCTCGTGATCGGCAACGTGGTTTCAACGCAGAAGGATGATAAGATCATGGGGAGAAAATTGCTCCTCATACAACCGCTGAATATCAACTTCGAAGCAACAGGCTCCCCCCTCGTCGCCATTGATGCGGTCGGAGCCGGAGAAGGGGAAGTGGTGCTCTACGTCAGCGGCTCCTCCGCCCGCCAGACAAAAATGACCGAAGGGACTCCCTGCGACTGCGCCATCATGGCCATCATTGACACCGTCGAGAAGGATTCCAGGGAGATCTTCCGCAAGGGAGAAGAAGCGAAGAAAGTCAAGGTCAAAAAATAGCCATGTTCGCAGGAAAAGTAATCGGGCACGTCGTCGCCACCGTCAAAACGGAGACTCTCGTGGGAGAAAAACTTCTCCTCATCCAGCCGCTCACCTGGGAGATGCAGGAAGACGGAGATCCCCTGGTGGCCATGGATTCGGTGGGCGCCGGATTTGACGAGCTGATCTTTTACGTAAAAGCCAGAGAGGCGGCCGTGACGGTTAAGCAAGTGCCTCCCGTGGATGCCGCCATCGTGGGTATTATTGACGGGATAGAACTGAGAGAAATGTGAATGGCCGGAATGCGGAACATAGAAGAATCTTCAGAAATTAGACGCCTGTTCTGCTTTCTGGATTCTGACTTCCGGGTTCTGGATTCTACTTTTTAGGAGAGCGCATGTTCATCGCCAAAGTCGTCGGTAACACCTGGGCCACCAGAAAAAACCCGACCCTCGTCCGCGCGAAGTTGCTCCTGGTGCGCCAGTACGACGTTTTCGGGAAGAAATTCCAGGGCAAGACCATGATGGCAGTGGACTCGGGCATCGGTGCCGGAACAGGTGACATTGTGCTCATCATGGACGAGGGCTCCTCCGCCCGTCAAATCATGGGAGACCCGGAGGCCCCCGTGCGGACCATCATCGTTGGAGTTGTGGATGAGGTCCACTCCGGCGGCACCACGGTTCGGTGTCATTAGAGTGAGGAATCCCGTGCCTGTGCCTGCCAATCCGATTATATCAAGACTGATAAACTCCATAAGCAGGCAGCCGAAAGCTTAATTTTAAAGGATATTCCGGGGGAGGGAAAGAATTTATGACGCTGGTTAACCTGTCAGCCGGAGGTGATTTTTTTGAGCCCGCTCATGCTGGAACTTTTCATTCTGAGGATAATCGTCGTTGTTTTTCTTTTATATTTCATCGCCCGCTGGCTTCTCCGGCTCTTCTTCGTTAAATCCGACTGCTACGAGTGCGCCAAGCGATTAAACTGCGAGACTTTCATGGAAGATTGCCGAAAGAGGTGGCACTATTTCCATCCCTGTGAATACTATCAAAAGGAGGACTGAAAAATGCAGCAGAAAATAGTGAATATAGCAGGGCCGTTTAAAGGTGGAGCTTTCAAGACCCTTCTCGGGATCATTGTTCTCATTATTGTTATTATGCTCCTTTTCTCAATCAATCCGTTCGTCATCATCCAGCCGGGGTTCCGCGGGGTCATTTTCAACCTCGCGACCGGCGTCCGCCAGGAGCCGCTTGGGCCGGGCCTCAAGTTCCGTATGCCTTTCCTGGAATCGGCGCACATCTTCGACTGCCGGGTCATGAAGCAGGAATCTGACTGCGCCGCCGTCAGTTCGGATCTTCAGTCCGTACACACCACGGTGGCCTTGAACTTTCACCTGATGCCGGACAAGGTCAGCCGTCTCTACCAGGAAATCGGGGAGGATTACATAAACCGCATCATATCCCCGGCCGTGCAGGAGGGCATCAAAGCCACCACGGCCCAGTATAACGCGGCCCACCTCATAATCAGTCGCCCCAAGGTAAAGGAGGGGGTCCGCCTGTTTCTCGCCGAGCGGCTGGCCCGGAGCTTCATCGCCCTGGACGAAATTTCCCTGACCGACTTCAAGTTCTCCGATGAATACCAGAAGGCTATCGAGGCCAAACAAGTCGCTGAACAGGAGGCCCAGAAGAAGACCTACGACCTGATCAAGGCCAAAAAAGAGGCTGAGATCGCCATCGCCCAAGCCGAGGGAGAAAAAAAGTCCACCATAGCCCGGGCGCAGGGTCAGGCCGAGCAGCAGCACCTCCTCCGCCTGACTCTGACACCGGACCTGGTGCGCCTGAAAGCCATCGAAAAGTGGGACGGGAAGCTTCCGATCTATAACGGCGGCGCCATGCCCCTCCTGGATCTTAGGGATAGGCAATAGAAATGCAGAATGCAGAATGCTGAATGCTGAATGCTGAATGCAAGGGACATGGGATAAAAGACAAGAGCCTGAAAAGTCGAATGAGGATAGAAAAACTCTGTTGTTTTCTTCTTTGTGTAATTCTCGCAGGATGCGCCGGTTCACATGAAATTGCCAATTATTCCACCGCCCTGGCCGGGAGGAACGAGGCCCAGCGAAAAAACATCAGCCTGGGAGCGGAAAAGCTTGATGGCCTGATCCTTTCGCCAGGAGTGCTCTTCTCCTTTAACACCTCCGTGGGAAAGCGTCTCCGCCAGAGCGGATACCGGGATGCCCCGGCCATTTTAAACGGCGGAGTTTTTGAATCTCCGGGAGGCGGCCTCTGCCAGCTCTCCTCAACCCTTTACAACGCCGCTCTCCTCGCCGATCTTAAAATCATCGAACGCCACCCCCACCTCTTCCGGGTGCGCTCGGTTCCCCCTGGACGGGATGCGGCAGTCCTCTACGACACCTGCGACCTTAAATTCAGAAATCCCTTTCCAACGCCGATCAGGATTAAGGCCGGCATAAGCGGGGAGCGCCTCCTAGTTAAAATTATGGCCGCCCGACCTCTGAAGGAGAATGTCGAAATTGGGGTGGAAAAATTTTCCGGAAGCACGTCCGGCAAGAGGAGCCGTGGAGACCTCTTTCGGGTCTGGAAAATTAAAAAATCTCCGGATGGTACTCTGGTTGAAAAAGAACTCGTATCCGAGGATACCTATCGGGAGGCCGGGCCATAAATATCTGCCGCCTCTTAAACCGGGCCGGGTCTATCTTCCCACCCTTATCAGATGCAGTCGTTTATTCCTGTAGATGACGATGGATAGAGGCGTCCCTTTTTTGTGCACGGCGAGAACTTTTCTCAAGTCCTCAAGATTGCTTATCCTCTGACGCTCAACTTTCACCAGGATGTCTCCCAGCATCAGGCCGGACTTTTCCGCCAGACTTCCCGGGGAAACCGACGTGATGAGGAGCCCGCAGGGAATTTTCAGGCGCCGTGCGATCTCAGGTGTTATTATTTTGACGGTGGCTCCCATGGATGGGTGGAGCGTCGCCTTATCCAGGCTCGGCGGCTTGGGTGTTTTACTGATTTCAATTTCAGGAGGTGGGCTTTCCGCATTTTTGGGAGGGGGCGGAGAGACGACCTCCGGCGAAGGTACGGGTGTGGCGCTGATTTCAGTTGTCACCGGCGGCTGGGGCTCTTCTTTTTTCTCCTCGGGGGTCTTCCCGGCCGGCTGAAAGACGAAATCCCCCTTGTCCAGGTTCTGTTCGCGGATCTTTCCGTACTGGGGATGCTGACAGCCATTGGAATAATTCACCACCCTGGACTCCAGGAAATTGCCCAGCTCCGTCCCGGTCACAAACCCGTCCTTGTCGCTGTCCGCCTCCCCGCTTATTCCCTCTATGAACTGGCTCTTAAAAACGCTCTTGTCCGGGACGGTCTCGTCGGCGCTCCCCGAGGTCATGAACTGCCGCACCGGGCGGGACGTCTTGTAGCTTATTGCCTCCGGAATGGCCCGGGTTATGGCGAACAGAGAACCGGAAAAACAGCTGTCAAAGACAAAGAGAGCGTGCTTGGATTCGATGATCTTGGCGAAAGATTCAAATTGCTGCATATCGAGAGCCTTGGCCTTGAAGCCCTTCTTGTCCACATTGGGATTCGGCGCATCGGAAGGGACGATGTAGCCCATTTCATCGCCGTAAGCCAGCTTTTCGGTGTGCCCGTGCCCGGCAAAGTAGATGAGAAGACGATTTTCCGCCTCCAGGCCGTACCTGTTGATAAAGTCCTTTATCCCGGATACCAGGTGAACGCTGTCCGGATCTTTCAGAATGAAGACTTCAAAACCATGGCTCTTAAGAGTTTTTTCAATATCTTCAATATCCTGAAGAACTCCCGGTAGTTTAGGCCAGCCGGCGGTATAATTACTGACTCCGATCAGAAGGGCATAGCTCCCCTTGTAGAGGCGAATGTCCTTTGCGGCCCCGTCCTCCCCCTTGACCCGGATCAGGACCGAGCGGCTCCCGCCCGGGGAGCCTTCGGACCTGGCACGGCTCCCCGGCACAATAACAAGCAAGGCCAGAATAATGCTCCAGAAAATTGCTTTCTGTCGAAAAAATTTATTCATGTCTCATCACCGTTTCATATGTTTAGAACTGTCAATGAATGTGTAGGAGGGATGGAGGAACCGCCTTTCCGGCGTTGTTGTAGACGGTCTCCACTATGATGTCCTCAATGTCCACATCCCAGCTCAGCCGGTTGAAGAGCTCCTGCGGCGGTATCGCCAGCGCCTCAACGCAGAACTTGAGGCCCAGGAGGTCGCGAACTTCGCTGTCGTACAGGTTCACTTTGTATTTGGGATCCTTAGCCAGCTTGTCCCGCTGCGCATAGGCATGATCGAATTCGGGCGGAGGTTTTACGTTGTCCAGGAAAGTGTACAAGAGAACCGGGTTTATATTGTATTGTCTGATAATGGCCATCCAGGAATCGTCCTGTTTTCTCTGCTCCAGGAGCTTCATGGGGTTGAGCGAGGCAGCTTTGGCCAGAAAGAGCGTCGGGTGAATATCCAGAGGATCGGTCAAATCCTGTCCGATGGACTGGATGGGGGTCTTGTCTATCTTGTAATGTTCCACCAGAACACGAAGATAGGGAGAGGTATCCCCCCAGAGGGGATGCTTATAGGGGTGATCCGGAGTGAAAAGCTTATCGTTTAGTGAGGGTTTGGCCGTATCACCTTGATTGGAGGGCTTTTGCGGAGATGAGTCCGCATGGGCCAAAGGTGACATGACGCCGGACAGAAAAAGGAAAAGGATAACCAGAAGATATTTTTTTCTCATAATTAACCTCCTTTTTTTATTCCATAGATAACTTTGACAACCTTCCCTAAAACCCTTCCATAAAGATTCTCCGGAGCCGATACCGACAGGCTAAATTGATCTGCCGAATTTTCTCAGCCGGAGGGAATTAGCCAGCACCGTGACGGAGCTGGCGGCCATGGCGGCGGCGGCGATCATGGGGTTGAGAAGGCCCAGGGCGGCCAGCGGTATGGCAACCGTGTTGTAGAAAAAAGCCCAGAATAGGTTCTGGCGGATGGCGCGGAAGGTGGCCCTCGCAAGGGCAATCGCCAGAGCCACCCCCGCCAGGTCCCCCCGGACGAGGGTGATGTCGGAGGCTTCCTTGGCGATATCGGTTCCGGTTCCGATAGCGATACCCACGTCAGATATAGCCAGTGCCGGCGCATCATTGATGCCGTCCCCCACCATGGCCACGATACGGCCCTCTTCCTTCAGGCGCTCGATATGGCGGGCTTTCTCCTCGGGAAGAACTTCAGCCAGCACTTCGGGGATATGGGCCTCTCGGGCGACTGTCTCCGCGGCCGCCCTCCGATCGCCGCTCATCAGAATGACCCGCAGGCCCTGTCTCTTCATATCAGCCACTGCTTCCGCAGCGCCTTTTTTGATCGGATCGGAAAAAGCCAGAATACCGGCCGGGCGGCCGGACGCGCCCACGAAAACGAGGCTCTTCCCCGCCTCCTCCAGTTGTTTTATCCGCAAGGCCCAATCATCTCCAAAGGAGACACCCCGCTCCCTGAGAAACTCCCTCTTTCCGGCGAGCACCAAAGCGCCATCTGCCTCTCCCCCGGCACCCATCCCCGCTTCGGAGAAAAAATTGCTAAGCTTGGGAGCCTTAAGAAGCAGTGTCCCGGCCTTCTCCACGACGGCCCGGGCCAGGGGATGCTCGGATCCTGATTCGACCGCAGATGCCTGCATCAGAAGCTCTGCCTGAGAGACGTCTTCCCCCGGCAGGACGTCCGTGACTGAAGGCTTTCCCTCCGTTAGGGTGCCGGTCTTATCCAGAACCACCGTGTCTAGCAGGCGGGCCTTCTCAAGAACCGCCGCCCCCCTGATGAGGATGCCAAGCTGAGCGCCTCTTCCGGTGCCCACCATGACGGCCGCCGGGGTGGCCAGGCCCAGGGCGCAGGGACAGGCTATGACCAGTACCGCCACCGCCGAAAGAAGAGCCTGCCTGAAAGCCTCCTCGCCCCCGCGGAAAAACCAGAAACAAAAAGTGGCCAGGGCGATGAGAAGGACCGCGGGCACAAAGATCGCGGCCACCCGGTCCGCCAGGTTCTGGATGGGAGCCTTTTGAGCCTGGGCCTCCTCCACCAGTCTTAAGATGGCGGCGTAGGCCGTCCCGGAGCCCACCCGCTCCGCCCTGATTTTAAGG
>Ga0074199_1002183_pt1 | contig 12941 bp, 11 predicted proteins | sample EPASupsiteSAE347_FD_64528 | JGI IMG/M metagenome (GOLD analysis project Ga0074199, IMG submission 64528) | Bioremediated contaminated groundwater from EPA Superfund site, New Mexico - Sample SAE3-47 | ecosystem: Environmental > Aquatic > Deep subsurface > Groundwater > Contaminated ...
GAAGTTTCCAGGCGGCTTTTAGCACCGCTCTTTCGGCGGCGTCAAAGCGAAGGGCTACCTTCAGCGGTATTCCTTCGCTGAATGCCTCCAGCCCCCCGGCAGCGGGCCGATCCGGGCCGGATGAAAAAATCACAATAAACCTGCGAATGATCGAGACCAGAAGGTTTAGCGCGATGAGAACAAGAAGACAAATAAATGGAGACGAGTGATAGACCGCTTCCCCGCCCGGAATAACTGTTCCCAGAAGAGAGGCGGCGGCCAGGGTAAAGAGAAGAATAACGGCCGAAAGGGGCGACCCCGGACTTTTACCGATGAAACCTGAAAGTCCGTTCCCGGCCATCAGAGTGCCTGGCAGACAATTTCCGCGATATCCCTGGCTGGCAGGGACTCCGAGTTCTTTTCCTTTAGGCCGTCCTCCACCATGGTGAGGCAGTAGGGGCAGGCCGTGGCCACCATTTCAGGCTTGACCTTGAGAATTTCCTCGGTTCTCAAGCTGTTGATCCGAGTCCCGATGTTTTCCTCCATCCACATCCGGCCCCCGCCGGCGCCGCAGCAGAAGCTCTTGGAGCGGTTGCGCGGCAGCTCTTTAAGGCGTACTCCAGGAATGGACGTAATGACTTCGCGGGGCGGCGCGTAGAAACCGTTGTAGCGGCCGAGGTAACAGGAATCATGGTAGGTGATCGTCTGAGGAAGGCTTCCGGAAAGTTTCAGAGCCTTGCGTTCGAGAAGATCGGCGATGAAAGAGGTATGGTGCCTGACGGAATATTTTCCTCCGAACTGTGGATACTCGCAGATCAGGGTGTTCAGGCAATGAGGGCAGATAGTCACTATTTCGCGGAATTTGATCTCTTGCATGGTGGCGATGTTTTCCTGGGCCAGCATCTGGAAGAGATATTCGTTACCCAGCCTGCGGGCCGATTCGCCGCAGCATTTCTCGGCCTCCCCAAGAAAGCCGAAGGAGACGCCGGAGGCCTTGAGAATCTTCACAAGGGAGGTCGCCACCTTCTTGTTGCGCTCGTCAAAAGACCCGGCGCAGCCTACCCATAAGAGGACGTCCACCTCGTCGCCGGCTTTAAGCTTCTTAAGATCCAGATCCCTGGCCCAGTCAGCCCGGCTGGCCCAGCCTATGCCCCATGGGTTCCCGTTGTTCTCCATGTTTTTGAAACAAAGCGTGACTTCCTTGGGGAAGCGGCTCTGCATGAGCACCAGGTTCCGCCGCATCTCCAGCAGTTTGGGGAATTGTTCGATGAGGACGGGGCACTGCTCCACGCAGGAAGCGCAGGTGGTACAGGCCCAGATGGCGTCCTCGTCGATGACCTCCCCGATCATTTTCTGAACTTCCTTCTCATCCTTAACGACTGCCTTGAGAAGGTCCGGCCCCCTCTCAAAGAGATGGTGTTTGAGATCCAGGATGACCTTCTTGGGGCTCAGGGGTTTCTGGCTTAAGTGAGCCGGGCAGGCGTCCTGGCAGCGCCCGCACTCGGTGCAGGTCAGAAGGTCCAGGAGGCCTTTCCAGGAAAATTCTTCTATTTGAGCGATGCCGTAGGTCTCAGCCTTCTCGATGTCTATGGAAGGCATCTCCCCCCTCGGCTTCAAGTTGCGGAAAAATTCGTTGACGGGACAGGCCAGGAGATGGAGGTGCTTCGAAAGCGGGATGAAAATAAGAAACCCGAGGATGAGGCAGAGGTGAAGCCACCAGCCGACCTTGTAATAAATGACGAGCAGGTCCTGCGGGAACCCGGCGAAGAAGCGGGAGACGGCCAGGGCCACTGGCGACCAGGAGGCCAGGGGATCGTTCCCGACGATCGCCAGCTTCAGGCCGTCCGTAATAAAACCGACCGTGACGACAGAGAAGATGAGGCCCAGGATGATCGCCGCTTCGGAACTGGCGGTGAGGCGTTCCGGCTTCTGAACATACCGGCGCCAGGCGGCGATAAGCACGCCCAGGATGGCCAGAGCCCCGAAGATGTCCTTGAAAAGCAGGAATCCGGGACGAACCGGCTCCATCCCGAGAATCGGGAGCTGAAATCCGGGGTTGAAACCCTGCCCGTACATTTCGATATAGCCGAAGGAAAGGCCCAGAAAGCCCCAGAAAATCATGAAGTGCATCAGGCCCGGATACCAGTCCCTAAGGACGAGGGTATGAGCGAAGATCGTCTTGATAAGATAAAGAAAACGTTCCGTTACCCGATCAAAGCGGTTTTCCGGCTTTCCAAGGCGCACCAGGAGATAACGCCGGTAGAGGCTGACTCCGAAGACGGCGAAGGCGCCCAGAATGCAAAGGCAAAGAATGACTTTTTCCAGCAAACTCAAGTTCATTGAAAACTCCCGCTAGTTTATTGTATTCCTTCGGCGCTCTATGCAGGCACCGCTCTCACTTTGTTCAATTCTTCCGTTAGCAGGGGCAGAACTTCCAGAACATCCCCCACGATGCCATAATTGGCGACCTTGAAAATATTGGCCTCGGGGTCCTTGTTGACCGCCACAATACACTTGGAGGAAGACATGCCCACCAGGTGCTGAATGGCCCCGGAGATCCCGCAGGCGAAGTAGAGATCGGGGCTTACGGCCTTGCCGGTCTGGCCCACCTGGAAGGCATGGTCCCTCCAACCCGAATCCACGGCCATCCTCGAAGCTCCCACCGTGGCATCCGGCCCGATGGCCCTGGCCAAAGTTTCCAGAAGGACGAAATTACCGGCCTCCTTCAGGCCCCTCCCCCCCGAGACGATGATCCTGGCCTCGGTGAGTTCCGGCAGTTCCGTCTGCGGCTTGACGGTTTCCTGGAGCATCCACCCGGTTTTTTCAGGAAGTTCAGGCGTAATTTTTTCCACTACTATCTCCCCCACCGGGTGCTCTTCCACCGGCAGGATATTGGGCCGCACCGTTACAATCATCGGGGTGAGCTGCGCCCGCGTCAAAGACGTGCGAATTTTCCCGCTGTAGGCGGGGCGGGTCAGCTCTATCTGCCCCTCCGCATCCACAGCCAGGCCGATGCAATCCGAGAAAAGCGGGAGGAAACTTTCCGCGGCCAGCATGGCTGCAATTTCCTTCCCGTGCACGGAGGCGGAAAGCATCAGCATCAACGGCGCATGTTTGGAATAGATATCCTTCAGCACCGCCAGCGAAACCTCCAGGTTATACCCGGCAAGTGCCTCGTCATCAACAAGCAGAAGACGAGAAACCCCAAAGGACTTGGCCTTTGAAGAGACATCGGACAAGCCTTTCCCCTGCAGAACCAGTGCCACCGGTTCATTAATTTTCATCCCGATGCGGGTCGCTCCAGTGAGCATCTCAAGTGTCGCTTTGGAGAGCCCGCCATCCCTTGTTTCTCCCAGAACAAAGATCCCTGCCATGATAAAACGTCCTCCTCAATTACAGTAATTTGACTTCCTCTCTCAGGCACCGAACCAGCTCAGATACTACCTCTGGAGGCTCCCCGGAAAGAATACGCCCGGCAGGGCGTTCAGGGGGATAAAACATTCTGAGAGTTTTAATTCGCGATGGAGTGATGTCCTTAAGCAGGCTCCCCGCTTCAATCTCCTCGATCGGCTTCTTCTTAGCCTGCATGGTCCCCATGAGGGAGGGATAGCGCGGTTCATTTAAGCCTTTCTGGGCTGAGAAGACAGCCGGAAGGGAGGTGCGTATGACTTCAACGCCTCCCTCCGCCTCGCGGCTTACTACCGCTTCCGCTTTTCCAACGTCAATTTTGACTATTCCGGCGACGAAGTTAAGTTTAAGAAAGGCCGCGATACTCCCTCCTGCCTGGGCCATGTTGTCATCCACGGCCTGTAATCCCGTGAAAATAAGATCCGGTTCCTTGTCGGAAATGTAGCGGGAAAGCACCCAGGCAACGGCCAGATTGTCAAGGGAGCCCGGGTCGTCCCTGATTAGAACCGCCTTGTCGGCGCCCACCGCCAGGCAACTGCGAAGAGCTTCCCTGGCCCGCTCCGGGCCCACCGTGACCACGGTCACCTCGCTGCCGGGGTTCTGCTCCTTGATCCGTATGGCCTCTTCCAGGGCGAACTCGTCGTAGGGATTCACAACGTACTTGATTCCCTCGGTAACGATTCCGCTGCCTTCCTGATTGATTTTGATCCGGGTTTCAGTATCGGGGACCTGTTTGATACATACGAAAATTTTCATAAATTATCTTGCGCCTCCTACAAAATTTCCATGCTCGAACGCGTTTTCTGCGTGATGTTCAGGCCGGGTTTAAGAGCCTGAGAGGGGATGTCCATCAGAAAATTCATCTTCGTATCCATCTCTACGGAAGACTTGACGACTTTGCCCTCACGGTAGGCAAAATAAAGAGCCCCCTTGCCGGTACCGCCGCCGCTCCCATCTCCATGGAAAGCAGCCAGGGCTTTCAGGGTAAATTTAACTTCCGTCTGCGTGCCGATCCGGGCGCATTCATAGGAACCAACTTTCTCCAAACCCTCAAAGGTATAGACGGTCTTGATGTTCATGAGCATAGCCGCGCCGCCGCCCTCAACCGGAACTTCCCCCTCCTGGGTCCAGGACGTCCCGATCCTGACCCTCTTGTCGGGAAGCTGTGGATTCAGATAGCGGAAAGTCTCCTTGAGATCGACCCCCTGGCCCCCCGGAATTCCCTGCAGACCCTCAATATTGGTAACTTCGCCCTTGGCGTTCATCTTCATGTTAAGCGTCCGGCCCTGCAGGGGGCTGGGCAGGTTCTGCTGTGAAGGCATATCACCTTGTTGAAAAGACTGTCTGGCCGTATCATACTTCAAATCCATCGCGACTTCGCCGTCGGGAGAGACTTCGACTACTTTCATGCGGATAAGGTTGTCCTGGGTAATAGTCATCTGCTTGAGCGAATTTAAGGCGGGCATCCGCTGAAAGGCCGCCGCCGGGAAATTCTTGAGTTCTGTCTTCATCTGGATTTCATTCCTGATCCGGTAGCGATTTTCTTCACCCGGTTTGAAGACGAACTTCAGGTGGATCCCGGTGGTCGCGATGATGACTTTTTGGATCCCCGGCCAGAGAAGGAGGAGGGCCAGGCCCAGAGCAAAGACCAAGGCTAATCCCAGCAGAATTTTAGCAGTTTTTTTCACGTCTTTTCTCCTTTATTAAATAAGGTTGTCAGGTCTGGACTTGTTTCGAGAATGATCCCGGTGAATCCTTCAGCCGGGGCCTGAAGGGTCGCGGATAACGTCGTTAACATACGTTAATTTTCTCAATTCAGATAAATCGATTTCCCCGGCTGGCCAAGAAGGAAGTTTTCATCCTGTCACAAATTATCTATCACCTATTATTTGTGCAAGGGAGACGACATGGAAAAGAAAAGAAGAGTTTTTTCCGGAATCCAGCCAACGGGCGAAATCCACCTGGGGAATTACCTGGGGGCCATCCGGAACTGGGTCGGAATCCTGGATCGGTATGAATGCATCTTCTGCATCGTGGACTACCACGCCGCTACGATCGAATACGACCCGAAGGAAATGCCACGGCGCATATTTGAGGCGGCCCTCGATAATATTGCCGCCGGCCTCGACCCCGCCCGCTGCACTCTTTTTGTCCAGTCGCATGTTCCGGAGCACACCGAACTGTGCTGGGTTCTAAACACCGTGACCCCCATAGGCGAGCTGGAGAGAATGACCCAATTCAAGGAAAAATCGAGGCAGAACGAGCAAAACATCAATACGGGACTTTTTGATTACCCGGTACTGCAAACCGCCGACATTATTCTCTACAAGGCGACCCACGTCCCGGTTGGAGAAGACCAGGTTCAGCACGTAGAGCTGGCCAGGGAAATCGTGAGGAAATTCAATAACCGCTACGGAGAGATCTTCCCCGAACCCGGGGTGATCCTCTCCCCTACTCCGCGCCTGATGGGTCTGGACGGGAAATCCAAGATGTCCAAGTCGAAGGGGAACACCATATCTCTCATGGAGACGAGAGAGACCCTCTGGCAGAAACTCTCGACCGCTTTCACGGATGAATCGCGCCTGAGGCGCTCCGACCCGGGACACCCGGAGATCTGTAATCTCTTCACCATCCACCGGAGCCTCACGGCGGAGGATAAAGTCAGCGAAATAGAAGTAGCCTGCCGCACCGCCGCCATCGGATGCGTTGACTGCAAGAAAATCCTCCTGGAAAGCCTCTGGAGAGCATTTGAACCCATACAGGAGAGAAAGCGGGAGCTCCTCAGGAATCCTGATTCCGTTCTCAAGGCGCTGGACGAGGGCGCCCGCCGCTGCAAAGAAATCGCCGGGGCCACCATGCATGAAGTCCGCGAGGCCATGGGCCTCTCGCGGGAACTGATTTCAAGGACGGCTTCAACTGTCGAAATTAAAACGTGCTAACCATGCTCCGTTTACAGGGAACCCCGAATAGCATTGAACTTAAGCAGGGATGGTAATCAATGGGTGCCGGGGGATGGCTTCGCCGTCAATCGTATCAACCTGGTATCCTCATTTAAACTGATATATGGCTTAAAAGAGAAGTTTTCTCTCAAGTATCTGCGCAGCAATGGAAGGTCCAACCCCTGCTGAGCAGCCAACGAATCGTAATCAGAGGTTATCAGATGCGGTGAATACAGGAAAACCCTCTGCCGGCCTACCCGCAAGCGGAGTTCACGCATCAGTTCCGGGTACTTTTCAGGTTTTGGTTTCCAGTCCATGAAATTGGCAACCTCAACAACATCACACCTTGCGAAGTAAAGAAAATTCACGCCGTCATTCGTGACCCCCAACGCGACGACACAATCTTTTTCCAGAAGATTATTTCTGAAGTACAGCACCTTTGATAATTCTTCATTGCTGGTCGTCAGGGAACTTCTGTAAATCCAGTTGCTGAAATTAGCGTAAAAATTCATGACGAGCAAAATGCCGATTCCAAGAGAAACCAGGAATTTCCATTTCAAATTCAACATGGATTTCAGGGCTCCGGCGGACAATCCTAAAAGAATAAAGAGAGGAATGGCCGCCACAATAATGAAAGGATGGCCCGGATCCAGAATTATAAAAGCCGCGGAAGAGCAGAGGAACCAGAGAATGCAGAGGACGACTTCATAAAGATGTTCTTTAATCAGCCTCTTCATGGTTATGACGAGCAACAGCAAGAAAACAATAAGAATGATGCGGGAATCATATACTATATGGTAAAAAGAACGGTTTCCAAATACAATCGAAGACATCAGGCTGGAGCAGAAAACAGTTACCTTATGCATATAAAACGACAGGGTTGTGTTGAAATTCTGATACTCGAGACGCCTGAGGATATAGCCGCTCATTTCATAGTGGAAAAATCCGAAGAACCTGCCCGTATTATCCCTGACAATCAGGTAAATACCGTAAAAAATCGCCAGAAACGAGCCTGCCAGGGATATCAGGTAATAAAGGATATTCAGGGCCTTTTTCCTGAAAGGGTTGCTGTCGAGAAAAAAGCTTGTCAGAACAACTGGAATAAAAACAATTCCCGTGACGTGAAAAAAATATCCCAGTGCGCTCATGAATCCAAGAACAAGGGGACGGCAGCGAGCGCGACGCCCCAGGAACAGATAACAGAAATTCAAGAGGACGACCAGGATGTCCACCGGATAGTTCCGGATGTTAGTACAAACGAGCCAGATTCCCGAGGAAAATGAGAACAAAAGACTAACCAGGAGGGAGACTGGATTTTCTTTGTTCAAGGTCCGGAGGAGCCAGAAGAGAATCAGGGCACAGAGACCTCCGCAAAAGACATTAAAAAAACGGATGACTCCCAGCGAATCCCCCGGATGCCCGATTAACGACCAGATCTTTATAACCAGCGCAGAAGTGAGGCCTCCAAAAAGACACGTCGCATTCCAGAAGGCGAAATTGCTCGCGCCCGCCAGACCATAAACTTCTCCCCTGTATGCCTGTATCAGGCCTTCTGAATCAAATTGCGCAGAGGGAAACAGCCCATAGACGACAAAGGGAAGAAACAAAGCAAGGATGGCCGCAGCATACCTTGAAATACGAGTCCCCCCGCTTTCCACTTCTTTTTGCGGTTCCGTCAACACACTATCCCGGCCAATGCCGGGATAGTGTGTATCTTAATCTTACTTTGCGCCTGCGTGTTTCATGACGATCTTGCCTAAATCGCTTGGTTTCATCGGATCACTGGGAACATTCATGAGAACTACTTCCTTGAACTTAGGCATGGTAATCACAACTTTATCGTACTTTTTGATCTGAGCCGGTAACGATGCAGAAACATTGATATCGAGCAATTCAAAACTTCCATCCTCACCTACAAGAAGATTACAGCCCGAGGACATTCCGGGGACCTCAAACCCTAAGATAAGCCCTTTGTACGAAAAGAACTTAATCTCTTTCTGGGTCTTTGGATCCGCTTTGGTAAACTCCAGTTTGCCGGCGGGAAGAGGGGCTTCAAAGACCAGCGTTCCCTTAAGTCCCTTGAGTGTTTTTTCCTTGGCGCTTTTAACCGGCGATGCCCCGGGAGAAGCCCCGGGAGAGGCCCCTGGAGATACCTGTGTGCCGGCCGGCGGCTGGTTGGTGGCGGGTGGTGTCGCACAGGAGACAACGAAGACGGCGACCAGTAGTAAAACAAAAAACATCGGGAAAACCTTTTTCATGCATATCACTCCTTTTTTACAATATATTACAGTATTTGCCGCTCTCTTTAAAACTCCTTCTGCAAAAACCTGTAAAAATCAATTGCCTTGTCCTCTCCATCCACCCGCTCTTTTCACACCCGACGGGAAACAGCTGTCGAAAGGAGCTGAAGCAGAGGAATCGAATATCTCTAATTACTACGTTATTAAAGAAAGAGAAACGCCTGAATGTCAAAAAAAATCGCAATAGCCGAAGACGCCAGGGACGGAGAACCTGCCCCGAAAGAGAACGTCAAGAGCCCTTACATGGCGCACGACCGCAGAAGAAGCGCATGGATTTTCTGCGGACTCACTGTATTGTTCACCGTGGCCACGAGACTTTTCCTCTTCCCCACTCAGTGTCTGAGTGAATCCTTCCGAAATACCTACTATATTGAAAAAGCGATCCAGGATCCTGAAGGGTGGTTCGGTCAGCATCTCCTGTCATTCGGACATGTCATGATGAGCGTTCTCTATTATGGAGTGGCCCGGGTTTTATACTTCATGGGCTACACAGGGAGGCTCCTTTTCCCGCTTCAGATTTTGAGCGCTCTCTTCAGTCTGCTGGCGGTACTCACTTTGTACTGGCTCCTGGTAAGGGCATTCGGAGAGCCGCTGCCGGCCTTTCTCCTTGCAGGTATTTTTTCCGTCGGCTACGGTTTCTGGTACTGGAGCGGTCAGGTGAAAACCTATACAGCCAGCACATTCTTTCTTCTTTTGGCCGTATATTTGATATTTTCCAGTACTTCCCGGTGGTCTGTCCTGGGAGCGGCTTTGTCTTCAGCTCTGGCGATAAGCTTTTTCATGGGTGCCGTTCCCATAGTCCCTGTTGTTATCCTCTGTCTTTTTTTCCGGGGCGAGCGCTGGAGTCAATCCCTGAGGGACGCCGCCATCTACCTTCTGACGACGGTGGCCTGCATCACCGCTTTGTACCTGGTGGTTTTCATTACCGTCACCGGTTTTGTTCCACGGTCCTTAAACGGGTTGTTTGGAGCCGTTTCGGATTTCAGGCAGGTACTCTCGCCAGGAGCTATTCCGGGTGGCATTTCTTTCCTGTTTCCGGAGGGATCCGTCACTTTCTCAGGACAATTGTGGCTGCTGCTCAGAAGTATCGTTTCTCAGACTTTGTCACCCATGAACAACGTTCAAGGATGGCCCGATTACACAATATATGATACGGCGGCAGTGGCACTTGGAAGAAACAACCGTCTCAATTTACTGATTCTCTGCGGGATGGCGCTGGTACTGCTGTACTGGGGAATAAAGGCCCGTTTTCAAACGCCATCCCGGGGACGATGGGTTCTGTGCGCTCTTGTATGGCTGGCGTGTTTCAGCGGCACTTTTTTTATGATGGATGCCGCCCACGTTTTTGTCTACATCTGTGCCCTGGGTCTTTTCTTCCTGCTCGGGGCCGCTTCTTCTTCCCGACCCGCCTGGGTGATTCTGGGCCTCATCCTTGCCGGCCTGCTCTGGGCGAATACGCAGCAGGTGGCGGCGGGGCACAGGCCCGATGATTACCTCGTGAAGTGCCGGAGCCTGGAAGGTATAGTCCGGCGCCATGACTGGTTTTTATGCGGGACCATCGGGCGCGGTTATTGCGAGCCGGATTGGAGCATCCGATATAACTTCCTGGCAAGGGATATCCGAATTGATGAAGGAGAGGCCGTCCAGCTCTGCCGTGGCCGGTTCCCAGCCAGTTTAGCGGAAAAGATGCAGGAAGCGCTGAGAAAGGGCGGGAGAGTTTTTCTCAATACCACCTTATTGCAGGGGTGCCTGCCGGAAAATTCCCGGTCGGCATTCTGGCGCGATCTCCGCGCGCAATGCTCGGTGCGGCCGTCATTCCGCTTCCCCGATTCCAATATTTATCCGAATCACCCGGTGGAAGACTACGTCGAGCTGCGTGCAAAGACTGAACGATAGCGAAGATCTATAATGTCAACCAATTAATAAAAATTCAAAGGAGGCGGCGAGCCGTTCAGACTCACCGCCTCCTTTAAAACACAATTCTTCTGTTAATACCTACGGTTTCTGGCCCTGGTTCTGGTGGCCGCATTTGGGGCAGAAGCGGGAGCCGGGGCGCATCTTTTCTCCGCAGTACAGGCAGTTGCCGGCGCCGACTTCTTTCACGCCGCTCATGGGAGGGGGCGACATGGCGTCTTCGTTGAGCCTGGCGAGCACGTCTGCGGAACTCTGGGTGTCATGCTTTTCAGGGGCCGATGCAAGAGTCGCCTCGGGGATCAGAGGCACTCCGGAGGTCGGCGCCCAGGGAGTCTTCCCGAAATCATATCCCAAAAGACCGCCCAGGGCCGCCGGGGCCAGGGCATTTCCGCTCTCCAGGAGCTTCGGAAGATCAAAGGTCATGATCCACTTATTGGAGGGAGACTGAAAGACCTTGGGAAGGGCGTCGGTGAGATAGAGGTAGGAGACGATGCTGGAGTCCACCTTTCCCTCGTGGATGGAGTTAAGGACGTTTACAATAGCCTGGGCCCTTCCTTCGGCCACGGCAATCTGGGAGTATCTGTCGCCGTCGGCGACCCGCATCTTGGCGGTCATTTCACCCTCGGCCTTCAGAATGGACGACTGCTTGTCCCCTTCAGCCACCGCGATGGTGGAATTTCTCTTCCCTTCGGCCTCCAGGATCATGGCGCGCTTGAGCTGCTCGGCGGTCTTCTGGCGGTGCATGGCCTCCTGGATATCCCGGGGCGGATCCACCCTTTTGACCTCCACCTTGGTCACCTTGGTGCCCCACTTATCTGAGTACTTGTCCATGTCGTCCCGAAGCTTGGTGTTGATGATCTCGCGGGAGATGAGGGCCTCGTCCACCGTGAGGGTTCCGACGATGTTTCGGAGGCCCGGCTCGGCCAGGTTGAGGATGGCCCCACCGACGTTGGCCACTTCGTAGAGGGCCCGCGCCGGATCCAGGACCTGGAAGAAGATGACCGCGTCCACCTCGAGCACCACGTTGTCCTTGGTGATCACCTTGGCGGGCGGAATCTCGGTGTAGTTCTCACGGAGGTCCATCAGCGTCACCCGGTCCACCCAGGGCCAGATTAGCGGGAAGTAGTAAAAGCCGGGATCCAGAGTGCCCTTGAAGCGGCCGAAGCGCTCATGGAGGCCCTTCTGAAAGGGCCTGATCCAGACGAAGCAGCTCCGGATAAGCGAAAAAAAGATAATGAAGAGTATGATGACGAAAAAGACGAGGACGACGCTTAATACACTCGACATGGAATAACCCTCCTTTTTAAATCAAGTCCCCTGCAATCCCGAGATTTACACGGTTGTTTTTCATGGCTTTTTAACCATGGCCGTCACGCCCCGGAGCGATTCCACGACGACCTCCGAGCCTTCCTCTATCTCCTCATCGGCCCGGGCCGTCCAGATCTCGTTTTCTACCCGGATCTTTCCACTGCCCTTGACCGGGTCTATTTTCTCGGTCACAATGGCGGATTTCCCGGCCAGGGCGCCCGAATTGACCTGGATATTTTTGAAAGTCGAAGTCTTACGGTAAAAGAGGTAAAAGAGAACGGAGGAACCGAAGAGGGCGGCAACGGCGGCCACCGAAAAGGCCTTCCAGAAAAAAGCCTTCCAGATAAGCCCGGCAATGCCTCCCAGAAAGAGCGACGTTCCCAGCACCCCAAGATAGATCCCCGGAGAGGCCAGTTCCAGCATGAGAAGAATAAGTCCGGCGGCGGCGATGAGGATTCCCAGCAACTGTTGATTCATGGCGGCCCTCCTCGAAGTTATTTACTGAAAAGTTCTATGGCTTTCGCGTAGATCCTTTCAGCTTCTCCGGGCAGGTTCGGAGCATCCGTCGGAACGATGATTTCGGCATTTTCCGGCGGTTCATAATTGGCCTGCAGTCCCGGCAGCGTCTCTATCCCGCCGGCGGCGGCCTTCCGGTAGAGGCCCTTGGGGTCCCTGTCGGATGCCACCTCCACGGGGCAGGAGCGGTATACTTCCATAAAGTTGGGAATCTCAAGCCTGGCCTTTTCCCGGTAGGCCTTCCGGCCCGCGGTGGCGTCAAAGACGACCGTGATGCCTTGTTTTAAAAACATCTTGCCCAATTCAACCAGGGCAAAATAAAAACCATCCCGCTCCTCCGGGGTGTAATTGGGTTTTGGAGTCAGGATTTTACGTATCTCATCGGATTCGAGGACCTGGTGCGGGATGTTTTCCCTGGCCAGCTTTTGGGAAAAAATACGGGCCAGGGTTGACTTTCCGGATGCCGGAATACCGGTTACCCAGACGGCGAATGGCGGCATCTTGGTCATCAGGCGCCTCTCCCTGTGACCGACGGGGCAGCTGCCTCCAGGTAGTCGTTGACCCGGCGATAATCAAA
>Ga0074199_1002184_pt1 | contig 12936 bp, 10 predicted proteins | sample EPASupsiteSAE347_FD_64528 | JGI IMG/M metagenome (GOLD analysis project Ga0074199, IMG submission 64528) | Bioremediated contaminated groundwater from EPA Superfund site, New Mexico - Sample SAE3-47 | ecosystem: Environmental > Aquatic > Deep subsurface > Groundwater > Contaminated ...
CTCCTCCTGAATGCTGAAGAGGTCGAGTTCCCTTCCAAGCTTCCGGTGATCCCGGCGGGCGGCCTCCTCCAGGGCGTGAAGGTGCGCTTCAAGTTCCTCTTTCTTGTTAAAAGCGGTCCCGTAGAGCCTCTGGAGCATCTTCTTCTTTTCATCGCCCCTCCAGTAGGCCCCGGCGATGCTCAGCAGCTTGAAGGCTTTTACCTTTTTGGTGGAAGGCAGGTGAGGCCCCCGGCAAAGGTCGAGGAAATCTCCGGTCCGGTAGAGGCTCACCGTCTCATCCGGAATCGCCTCCAAAAGCTCCACCTTGTAGATTTCCCCGGCCTTCCTGAAATGCTCGATGGCCTCCAGCCGGTTCATTTCCAGGCGTTCAAAGGGGAGATCGGCGTCGACGATCCCCTGCATTTTTTTCTCGATCTTTACAAGGTCCTCAGGGACGAAGGCGTCCTTTCGGTCAAAATCGTAGTAGAATCCCTTATCTATCGAAGGCCCGATGGAAACTTTTGTTTCGGGATAGAGTTCCCGGACGGCTGCGGCCATGATATGCGAGGCGCTGTGCCGGAGGATGGCCAGTCCTTCCTCGTCTGCGGCGGTGAGAATGACGAGGCCGGTGTCCCCCGTCAGCTTTTTATCAAGATCAAGGATCTTGCCGTCGACTTTTCCGGCGATCGCCGCTTCGCCCAGCTTCCTGCCGAGGCTCTCGGCCACCTCCCGTATGCTCACTCCGGATGGAAATTGTTTGACGAATCCGTCTTTTAAAGTGACACTTATCTCTGACAATCGGACCACACCTTTCTAAAAGGGCGCTCCTGTGCGCCGTGAAATGATGTTCGTCTTAGGAATCACGAATTCCTTTCTGCATAGTGTCCAAAAGCAACGGGAGGCTGGGGGCCCCCAGGATTATAAAGAGCGGGACATAAGGGATGAGGTACCTCTCTTCTCCTGGATTCTGAAGGTAAACCGCTATCAGCAGGGAGAAAAAAAGCAGAACAAACAAGGATACGTATTTTATGCAGGCGCGTTCCATGGGAAGTTTTCCCCGCCTCACCCTCAAGATGGTTGCGATCGAAAGAACCAGGAAAAGCACATTTAAAACTTTGAATAGTTGAATCAGTTGAAACCCCAAAAAAATATTTCCCCAGTGTGGAAACATGTGGCTGTGAAAGAGCCTGAAAATGGATTTCAGATTGCGAAACAGGACTTTGGGATCCCTCTTAATACTGTTGAGACCCATTTGGTAGTAGTAGCGCTGGTCGTAAAAAGGCACATTCGTGACAATCCTTTTGTTCTCCGGGTAATTGACGGTGGCCGGGGGTATAAAGCTGTAACCGTAGCCATCAAGGTGATATTCGATTGATTTCGCTTCGCACCAGGTCAGCGCGAAATTCACTCCCCCTCCGGATGAGAGCGTTTTTTCCCTGCCTTCAGTGGTTGAAATATTAAAAGAAACCATCATGAAGACAATGACCAGCACCGTGCTTAAAAAACTCAAAATGTATTTCCAGCCGAATCTGTGATAAAACGCCCAAAGTAAAAAAAGAGGGATGAACGACATGAAGATTGGTCGGGCCAGGAAGGCCGCCGACCAGAGCACCCCCAGAGCGACTGCATTTTTAACGCTTTGCTTCCCGCAAACAAGAATATACAGACCGATGTATAAAAGTGGTATGAAAATGTTTTCGCTCAGGACAAAGACGTTGAGATAGATTAGCGGATACCAGAATGTGACTATCCCCAGCACGATTTGCGCAACTCTCTTCGAAAACAATTTCAGGCTGATTCTGTACAGAGCCCAGTTTGTCATAACTGAAAGCAGTGCCATCAGAACGATAAAAATTCCCGTCCGGTATTGCAGCATTCCCAGCAACTTTAGAGGCCGGTAGACCCAGCTTAGAAAAATATGAAAAAAGGGCGGCCAGTAAGTGGGGCAGAGAATTTCCTGCCCCTCGACCATCTGGCAGGCCCTTTCATCGTATCCCCCCATGTCCGAAAGCAGGTAATCCTGCGGTGTGGTGAATATGAAAATATATAAAATCCGTATAATAAATCCCAGAAGCATCATGAAAAGTACAAATGGTTCCTCATCCGTGAATTTCCGTAATTTTGAAAGGAACCGCTCGAAACACGGCCGTCTGAACATAAGCACTGTAAGCCTTATAAGAAGCAGAACAAAACTGAACAGGGCCAGGGTATACCATAAGAGGAACTTCGGATCTCGAAACGTATTTTCGATCTCCGCGCCATAATGCGTCCCGCCGCTGTCCTCAATCACCAGAATGATTTCGTTCCCGCCAAGCGAAACGTAATCCAGGACATTGACATCGTAACCGTCTTTCCAGCCTGAAGTTGAAAATCCGGAAAAGAGGCCTTTATCAAGCTCCATCCCGTTTATTCTCACGGAAAGAAGCTTGTCATCGGGAATGATCTTTACGGTGGTCTGCGAATACGAGTGGTAATCAAATAATCCCTTGAATACATGGATTCTCGTCCCGTCCGACTTTAAAAAACTAAATTTTTTCAGTGGAAGGACTTTTTTGTCTTCCGAGAGGACCTGGAGCCCGTAGAATTTCAAGGCGGTCAGATGCAGCATCCCGAGTGCCAGACAAAACAGGAACAATAGAAGAAATTCTATGAAAAATCTTTTTGCCTGATGAACCGATTGCCTGATAATCACAATTACGCGTCTGATTTCGTGTGGTTAAGTTTGTAAATTCACTTGAAGTCCGCCTTGTCGAAAGTGTAACTTAGATCCATGAGCAACTCGGCATTCACGATCCTTCCCTCGATTGTAACAGGAGAAGACCACTGGTAACAACTGGCTGTGAACCGGGCGATTTCGTCTTCATTGGGGTGATTTGAGTTCTTTTCAATTTTCACCCAATCGGTCATTCCGTTTTTATCGATAACGAACCTTAGCACCACGGTGTCGGACACGAATTGCTGCCCGGGCGGGAATACCGGCGACCGGTTGGGGCTGACTCTATAGCCGGAGACGATGTTGACAAAATTGGGAATATTGAGAATCCCTTTCCGGTAGTCATCAGCGTAACTGCTGTTTGGCGGAAGATAGACCCTCAAAACTCCAAGGTTGGTACCGCTTACAAGTCCCCCTCTTCCGTTACCGCCTCCGGTTCCTCCTCCTTGTCCGGGCCCTGTCCCGGAGCCATTGCCGGTACCGGTTCCCGAGCCATGCCCGCCTCCCGTCCCGGTTCCCGAACCTGGTCCTGCGCCGGAGCCGTTCCCCGAACCCTGTCCGTCTCCATGGCCGCCGCCCGCGTTGACAGTGGATGAAGAAGCAGGCCTGGTGGCTCCCTGAGGTTGCATGGGGACGACCTGCGTATTGTTGACAGGCGGGGCATATTGCCGGGGTGCCTCGGGCTGAACCATGCTCTGCGGCTTATAGGCTATGGGAGCCTGTTCTTCGACGGGAAGTTCGTTTTCCGAGCCTCCCCCCCCTCCTCCGCCTCCGCCATGCGCCTGAGGCAGAGGCACCATCTCCACTTCATAGACTTCAGTAATGGCATCTTTATGTCTGACTTCATACCTGAAAATCGCAAACACGGTCAGGAGGACTACATGAATCAAAACCGCCATAATCAGGGCGGAATGCAGGGCATCCCACTTGAATTTCCTCTGCGGCGGAACAAAAATACCGGCCTTGGTCTGCGTGATGTCGCGCTTAACGGCTCTGCCCTTTTTCCCCATGTGCCTGCTCCTTATTTATTCAAAAAGTCGCAAAATCCGAAATTTTATTCCTCAAAGTAAGAGAACTTTTTATTCCCTTTCGTACATACATTATAGCACAAATGGCCGGCAAACCTCTTTATCCGTTACTTGGAAGCGGAATGCTTCATGAAAGTGATTCCATCTGAAGAGTGCGGCTCAGAGCCTCGAATCGCTTTCTTTACGGCCTCCATTTTTTCTTCCTTGGTGATGGCGACGGCGATATCACCCGAGAGCAGCAGGGTTTTCCCGTCGGGAATCAGAACTGAATCTCCCCGAACAACGGCCCCGATAATTGAATCGGAGGGAAGTACAAGTTCCTTCAGAGTTTTACCGGAAGCAGGAGAATCTTCCCGGATGGGGATTTCGAGCACCTCGACTCCTCCCAGGAGGCAGAAACATGACATGACCCCCTTGTAGGCAACTTCACGCTCGATGACGGAAAGAATGGCGTTGGTGCCGCTCGCCGTGGCATCGATCCCCAGCTTCCTGAATATATCCTCGTTTTTCGGATTATTTACCCTGGCCAGTGTAAAAGGGACCCCGAATTTCTTCTTGGCCAGCTGGCAGATAATCAGGTTGTCCTCATCGTCTCCGGTCACGGCGACAACCATCTTGGCCCTCTCCACGCCGGCGCTCTGGAGCGTCATGGGATCACAGGCATCTCCCTGGAGGACGACCCCGTTGGCCCCCAGTTCATCGCTCATCACCTGGCATTTCACACGCTCTTTCTCTATGAGAACGATTTCCTGATCAGAGGCCAATAAGGCCTTGGACAGATAATAGCCGACCTTTCCGCCGCCGGCAACGATAATCAGCATCTCAATAGCCTCCCTTGAGGGGATAATTGATTGCAGTATCACTGATATCAAAAAGTTTTTTAACCTTTTCCATGCCTGAAACGAGCCGGTCGTCCTGACCCAGCTTTACCGTTCCGAAAATCTGATCCCCACTCTTTAATATGAATCCGGCCTCCGGGACGATCGGCTCATCGTCTCGGACGACCGCCGAAATTCTGAATTCTCCGGGAATTTCCATATCTGAAATTTTCTTCCCATGGGCCGACTGTCCAATCTTGAATTCCAAAGCCATAGCCGTCCCATTACCCATCTGGTAGGCCCTGAGGACGGATGGAGTCGTGAGAATGTTTCTGAACATCCTGGCTCCGACCGTGGTGGCGCATACCGTGCTGAGCCCGAGATCGTGGTAAATGCTTGAGCGCCGTGGATCATAGACCCTGCAGACGACCTTGGGCACTTTATATATGTATTGGGCCATCTGAGCGGCCATCAGGTTGGTATTATCCCCGTTGGTGACGGCTGCAAACGCATCGGCCTGCTCGATCCCGGCTTTCCTCAGGATGTCTATATCAATGCCATTCCCGAGAATCTTTATCCCTTTGAAGTTCTCAAGTCTGTTAAACGAGGTCGGAGAATTGTCTATGATCGACACACCCCACCGGTCCGCCTCCATCAGCTCTGCAAGGCGGGCTCCCTGTCTGCCGCATCCGAGAATAATGACCTTCGGCATTTCTGGCATCACTCTTTCACTTTATTTCAACTCTGCTCCCCTGTTCCATGAGCGATATGTATGCTGATTGATTCTCCTTCAAAGAAGGAATCCCTGTCCGAAATAGAAGGTTTCGTTTTATTCATCGGTTCGGGCCGAACATGCCTTTCCATAAATGCTGTTGACAGAGGTCGTGATTTTGATTAGAATGAAATTACTTCAAGGAAGGAGATCAACCCATTATCACTTTCATACGCAGATTTCTGATTGGCGTCCTCTCTCTGGCAGTATTGGTGAATGTTTCCTTGCTCATCCTCGCCAAGCAGTCCTCACAGCGCGTTGTGAAATCGGAGATTCTTTATTCCGTGCTGATTCTCTCTGAACGGAAACCCGATGTCGTTTCTTTTAAGACACAGGTTAAAAAACGCGGGTTCCCCACCGGCGCAATCGGAACAATGAAACGGTTTAAGCCGGTTTTTGACGGTTACGCGGTGGCAATGGACCTGCCCAGATCCACCTCCAACAGGCAGATCGCCCGCTTTACTCTCCAGTATGGTTATCAGAGCAGTGTGCTTAAGCTGCCGAAAGACCGCGAACGCATCATAATTGTCAAGATTTTTTCCAGAAGCAGCGATGCCCGGGTTGTTGCCGATTCCATCTTCAAGAAAATAAAACTCAGATTTTCAGTCATCAAACATTACAGAGAGGTTCCATGTTTGTATTTCGGTTTTAAGGCAACGGGCCTGGATGTGGAAAAAGCCAGGGAATTGAAGACACAGTTTGTCCGCCAGGCTGACGTTGTTGAACTGGTGCCCGAATCCAAATAACCTTTTTATGGGCTATTGAGCTCCTATGGTGAGTTGATCGTCCCTGAACATAAACTTGGAAAAATGGGGTGTAATCATGGAAAGTATCGGACAACTGGACAAACTCAGCCGGGTTGAATTGCTGGAGATAGCCAAGACATTGACTATTCCTGGCTATCAACGAATGAAAAAACAGGAACTTGTTTACCGGATCCTGGAGACACAGGCCGAGAACCAGGGGCTTTATTTCGGTTCCGGAATACTGGAGCTCCTGCCGGAGGGGTATGGTTTTTTACGCGGCAAACGTTATCTCCCGGCAAACGGCGATATTTATATCTCCCAATCCCAGATCAAACGCTTCGACCTCCGGATCGGGGACACCATCTCAGGTCAGGTCCGCCCGCCAAAAAACGGCGAGAAATACTTTGGAATGGTCAAAGTCCAGGCCGTCAACGGTCTTGATCCCGAGCATTCCAGGCTGAGACCCCACTTTGATCAACTGACCCCGATTTTCCCTGATAGAAGGTACAATCTGGAGACAAAGCAGGAGGAAATTTCCACCCGGATCATTGACCTGCTCTGTCCAATCGGGAGCGGACAGAGAGGCTTGCTTGTTGCGCCTCCCAAAGCCGGCAAGACCATCCTTCTGAAAAAAATCGCCCGGGGCATCACCACCAACCATCCCGATTCCATCCTCATCGCTCTTCTAATCGATGAACGGCCGGAAGAGGTCACCGACATGGAGCGCTCGATAGAGGGAGAAGTTGTTTCTTCCACTTTCGACGAACCACCGGAACAGCACGCCAGGGTCTCTGAACTGGTCGTCGAGAAAGCCAAACGCCTCGTAGAAATGGGCAAACATGTGGTAATTCTACTGGACAGCATCACCAGGATGGCCCGCGCCTACAATTCAATCACTCCGCCGACGGGAAGAACTCTTTCCGGAGGTCTGGACACCACGGCCCTCAGGATGCCGAAACGATTCCTCGGAGCCGCCAGGAACATTGAGAACGGAGGAAGTCTCACCATTATTGCAACCGCTCTCATCGAAACGGGAAGCAAGATGGATGACGTTATTTTTGAGGAGTTCAAGGCAACCGGCAACATGGAGATGGATCTTTCCAGGCAACTGTCGGAGCTTCGTATTTTCCCGGCCATCGACATCAAAAAATCCGGCACCCGCCACGAGGAGCTGCTGCTCCCGGATGACGACCTGAAGAGAGTCTGGCTTCTGAGGCGTGGGCTGGCGCTTCTGGGCGATCCGACCGAGATGACAAAACTGATGATAGACAGGCTTCAGAAGACGAATAGCAACAAGGAATTCCTCGCCACCATTACCCGGGAGACTCTTTCATACGCCAAAAAATTATAATGGGGCGTTTTCACCTTCTCTGGGCCGACGAGTGCGGCGAAATACGCGAGGCGGAAAAGTATTACGCTCTTGGGCGCTCCGCCCGTTCATTTACAGCGCTGTCCCCGGATTCAATGATTCCGCTTCCCTCGGGCTCCACCCTTCATCTGCTCCCCGGCCGATTGCCGGTTGGAATTTCCGTGCGGAGCGGGAAAATCTGCCCGCTGGAGTGCCCGCCGGATGCCGGTTACCGCGGTAAAGCCCTTGCCGTGGCCGCCCTGCTCCCTCCCGGTTACCTGCGAACATTTCTTCCGGCCTGGAAGAGAGTTGGTAAGGATTACCTCCCTTTCAACGCCTTCACGGCCATTGCTTTCAGGGATGGACAGATATGGGCTGCGGCTCAGCCTGTTTCTGAATCCATTCGCTGGAACTGGTCCCAGTACGATTGTGTCGGGTTGAGCCATAAAATCAAGGAGGCACTGCGTGATTTCCCCGGGAATAGAATTCTCAGGCATCTGTCCCGCTGCGCCGAAGAATTTCATTGCTATACCGCCCAGAATATCTTTTTAAACCGCTGGGAAGGAGGGCTCCCCTCCTCTCCCTCGTGCAACGCCTCCTGTCTCGGCTGTATTTCACACCAGCCCGGTTCCCGGCGACCGCCCGCCCCCCAGGACAGGATCAGCTTCATACCATCACCTGAGGAAATCGCCGAACTGGGCATTCGTCACCTGACCAAATCCGAGTGGACTATCGTCAGCTTCGGCCAGGGATGCGAAGGGGAGCCTCTCCTTCAGTCGGAAATGCTCTCAAAAGCCATAAGAACTATCAGAGAAGCGACCGGCAGAGGGACCATAAATATCAACACCAACGGGAGTCTCCCCGGGGCGCTCCTCTTGCTTCTTGACTCCGGCCTGGACAGCCTCAGGGTCAGCCTGAACAGCGCCGTTGAGTCCGACTACATCCGCTATTTCCGACCTTCCGGCTATACTTTCAAACATGTACTTCAGAGTTTAAAAACAGCCGCCGACAAAGGAGCCTTCCTCTCTCTGAATCTTCTCGTTCTGCCAGGGATAACCGACGGAAAGAAAGAATTTACAGCCCTCGAAAACCTGCTTCAAAGCTGCCGGGTAGATATGATTCAAATGAGAAACATGAATATAGATCCGGACCTGTTCTTAGACTTCATGCAGCCGGAGGCGGACGAAGAACTTGGAATATTAAACATGATCCGCTCCCTCGAAAAGGCGTTTCCGCATATAAAAATCGGGACTTCGTCACCCTCTCTTCAACCCTGATTGCCGGCCCCGAATAAAAAAACCTGGCAGGCCGGCATAACTTCCTTCCTGCCAGGAGAGCATCCACCTGAGATATAATCTGTTACTCGGCCATCTCGGCGAGGATCATGGTAAGGTATTCCAGGCGTCCCTGGCGAATGATCTGAATCGTCAGTTTGTCGCCAATCTTTCGGCTTGAAATGAGCTTGCGAAGATCATCCGGGGAATTGACTTTCTGATCGTCCACTTCGACGATTACATCGCCCCGCTGAAGTTTAGCCTTGAAAGCCGGGCTGTCCGGCACGACCCCGACAATCAGAACCCCGTCGGTGTTGGGCAACTTGAGGTACCTGGCAGTTTCATCCGTTACTTCCTGCATGTGAACGCCCATGTAGGCCCGGGATATTTTTCCTCTGCTTATGAGCTCTTCCATAATCTGCTTCGCTGTGTTTATCGGGATGGCAAAACCCAGGCCCTGGGCTCCCTGAATTATGGCGGTGTTGATTCCAATGACTTCCCCGTTAGTGTTGACAAGGGGACCGCCGCTGTTTCCCGGATTGATGGAAGCATCCGTCTGGATCAGGTTGTCGTAATTCTTGCTCTCATCGTAAATTTTCCGCCCCCGTCCGCTGATGACGCCGGCTGTAACCGTGTGGTCGAAACCGAATGGATTTCCGATGGCGATCGCCCAGTCCCCCACCTCGATTTTTTCCGAGTCTCCGAGCTGGGCAAAGGGTAGTTTTTTGGCATCAATCTTCACAACCGCAATGTCTGAAATCCGGTCTTCCCCCTTGATTTTCCCCGGATATTTCTTTTCATTACTTAGAGTGACCGTAATTTCCTTGGCCCCGTGCACGACATGATAGTTGGTGAGTATGTATCCATCCTCTGTCACGATAATACCTGAGCCGCGCCCTTTAGTAGGGACCTCTTTGGCCGGGATACCGGGAAACTGACTGCCGAAAAACCTTCTGAAAAATTGATCGTTCGGCATGTTTGGCATGCCCGATACCATGGCCACGGAGGTGGTGTCGATGTTGACGACCGCAGGCTTGACCTTGTTGACAATGGTTGAAAAGCCTGAAATACACGAAGCTGATGAGACCGCCGGCTGCGGCTGTTCACTGGCTCGGGCTTCCCTTATCCCGACTTTCTGGCAGTTGACAAACATCACGGCGCTGCCCAGCATGGCTCCAAGAAGAGCGCTTAAAAAATAGACTAGTGAAAATTTCTTCATTTCGGCATTTCCTTTCTTTTGTTTTACAGGGATTCCATGGGAATTGTCGACCAGCGATCTTCCAGGTCGTAAAATTTCCTGAGTTCTTCAAGGAAGATATGGACGACAACGGAACCATAATCCAGAAGTATCCAGGCCCCTTCCTTCAAACCCTCAATTCTTCTCTCGACAAGACCTGCTTCCTTGAGTTCCCGGGCGATGCTTTCAGCTATCGCCCGGGTATGGACGCTGGTCTTGGCGCTTGCTATAACAAAGTAATCGCAGATGATTGAAGAGCGTCCGATATTCATGATGACGACGTCTAGCGCCTTTTTAGACACGGCGATCGATGCCGCCTTCAAAGCGATGTCCCGATATCCCGATTCTTCTTCAGTTATTTTATCTCACCTCCCAATAGGATATTTTCTCTTCGGGGGAAAAAACCTTCCAATCCCTGACAGTTTACCTAAATTAGCTTCATCTGAACCCAGCACGAGTTTTCTGCCTGTAATCGGGCAAAGCACCGCGCTTCAATCAAGGTCGTCTACCTCCCATAAAGTTGAGATTTGTAAAGATACCGCTCCACCTCCTCGGGAACCAGGTAGGTTATGGGCCTCCCTTCTCTGAGACGCCCCCGTATATCCGTAGAGGAAATATCCAGGCCGGGTATTTTCAAAAATTTAATTTTCTGCATATGCCTGGTTTTTAACTCGCGGCAGCGCCTTTCCAGGTCCTCGGGAGATGAGCCCGGACGGGTGACTACGATGAAGCAGGTGAGCATCTCCATAAGATTGTCAAATTCGTGCCACTCGTACTGAATGAGTCCGTCCGCGCCGGTTATAAAAGAAATTTCCGTCTCCGGATGAAGAGCGTGCAAAGTTTCGATGGTCTCGGAGGTATAGGAGACTGAAGGCTTGTCTAACTCCAGGCGGGACACCCTGAAATACGGGTTGGAGACGGTTGCCAGGCAGGTCATGAGATACCGGGCCTCCGCATCCGCGATCTCCGGATCATTCATTTTATGCGGGGGGGTCCGGTTCGGGATAAAGAGGACTTCATCCAGAGCAAATTCGACTCTAGCCTCCTGGGCCGCCAACAGGTGGCCGTAATGGATTGGGTTGAAGGTGCCCCCCATGACACCCATTGTCCTTGCCATTGCTCACTCCTGCAAAGGTTTTTTAAAATATCATGCAGAAATACTAGGAATTGTAAAATTATCCTTCTGAGGAAAATGCATGACGGTTTCTCAATCTGTCAGTGTTATAGCAAATAACTGCATCAGGCTCAATTTTCCGGTCATGGATCAGCGGAAGTGAAACCGGGTAAGTTTCTTTTTTCAGACCGCCCGTTTCTTTTTCATTTGCTGATCTTTTTTACTCTGTGCCTGGCATTGAATGGAAACGCCGCCGCGCAGGATAATACTTTCTTCACGCGCGGCCCCCTGCACTTCAAGGCCGACTCGGTCCGCTTTGCTTCTCCAAAAATGCTTGCTCAGGGTCATGTGGAAATGAATTTCCGCGGCCTTCTCCTGAGAGCCGGCAAGATAGAGGTGGACAACGCCTCAAAAGAAGTCTTAGCTGCGGAGGGAGTTATTCTCCTGGGCAATGGCTTTCAAATCTCCTCGGACAAGGCGTATTTCAATCTTCTCACTTCCAGGGCCGTTCTCTGGAACGCTGTCGGCTCCGCCTCTAACTTCGTTGTCAAGGATAAAGTCGTTAAATCAGAAATATTTTTCTGGGGGCAGGAGGTCGAGTGGGATGGAAAGCGCATTAAAATCATAGATGGCTCCTTTTCCACCTGCAGCCTTCATCCTCCGGACTATCATTATCATGTAAACTCCAAGGAAATCAATATCTACCCAAGGGACAGGCTGGTCACAAAAAAAACTTCGCTGTTCCTGGGTAAAAAGCGCATCTATACCATTCCTTCCATGGTCATCTCACTTAAGCCCGGAGGAGGACAGCAGCAGCAACTCAACCTGATTCCCCGCGTTGGGAACAGCCAACTGGACGGCTGGTCCCTTAGAGAGGCCGTCAATTACCTCATAAACCGCAGTGACAACGGGACCTTATTTTTGGACTGGTTCCAGAAAAGCGGATTCGGCTACGGGATTGATCAGAATTACTCCTATAAAGACAGCGTAACCGGAGCTTTCCACTACTACCGTCTTGATTCCAGGATGCCGGATACCAGCCGCTATGAATTCAGTAATGCGATCAAGATAAAAATCCGGAAAAACATGGAGCTTAACTGGTTTTTCAGCTCCAACCAGAACCAGTATCCCGGCATCCTGAGTCCTCCGATTTATAATTCTCAATTCTCGCTTTCGCACTGGACGGGGCGTTCTTCATTTTTTGTAGGAAACTCAACTTACAACGCCGGCGACAACACCAACAATACTTTGAATTTTTTCCATGTTTACAAGTGGACTCCTGCGTTTACATCCCAACTGGCTTTCGACACTTCTTCTTCGAAGAGTCTCTTTTCAAAAAGCGATCGCTGGCACTCCCTTGGCAAACTGATTCACACCGGGCGGACCCTGGATGCGGAAATTGCCTACGAATCGACTTCCGGGGACACGACTTCCTACCTCAACCGTGAACCTGAAGTGACCCTGCGCACCCATCCCATGCTTTTGGGCGAGGTCCCATGGACGGCCTCCGTCAGCGCCGGAAAGTTTCACCAGGAGCCTCTTGGTCTTAGAGTGGACAAAAAGACTCTTCATTTTGGTTTTCTCGATAAAGCATGGCCCGTAGCAAACGGCTCTCTCGGTTTTCTCAACTTCAGAGGAAATTATGATCAGGGTTTTTTCAGCACGGGAGAGTCCCGATATGTGCTGGAAAGCAGTCTGGGACTTAAAAATCACTACAATTCGCATCTTTCGACCCGCCTGGACTATAATTACCAGCAACCATACGGTTATTCACCCCTATGGATAGACGCCGTCGTTCCCTACGAAAATATAACGGGAAGCCTGGAGCTGAAAAACTGGAGCTACTGGAGGCTGACCTTGAACTCCGGCTACAATATCCGCTCCCACAGTTATCAGAACCTGATTTC
>Ga0074199_1002189_pt1 | contig 12888 bp, 7 predicted proteins | sample EPASupsiteSAE347_FD_64528 | JGI IMG/M metagenome (GOLD analysis project Ga0074199, IMG submission 64528) | Bioremediated contaminated groundwater from EPA Superfund site, New Mexico - Sample SAE3-47 | ecosystem: Environmental > Aquatic > Deep subsurface > Groundwater > Contaminated ...
CGCGGTCGAGAATATTCCGCCAGGTTCGTATTCATTGATTATGGATCCCGCGGGTGGTTGGGGTTTGTTGGGCAGTCCGATTTCGGCGGATGTTTATTCCAATCAGACGACGGATTTATCGACGATTTCGGTCGGTTCGGTTTATCCGTATGTTACATCGTTCGCGGTTCTCCCGGGGAAAGTTCTGCAAATTACCGGCGGAAACATCTCGATCTCGCCGAGCCCGACGCAGGCCTATGCCGATTCGATCACGTTGTATTCGTATAATATGGCGCAATGGACTTCGGCTTCGATGGCCGTCAGCGTATCGATGCTGAAGCCGGGTTCTTATACGTTGAAACTCGTGAACCCTGATGCGTCAAACAGCGTCGCGTCCGGTCAAGTATTCATCGGTATGTCTCTGCCGCAGATTACTGCTACGAGCAGCACCGTGAACAGCGTTACGGTGAATTGGCAAGCGGTTGATTTCGCGGAGAATTACGAGGTGAATCTCAACGGTGGTGTATGGCAGTCGGAATCGACGACGAGCCGTACGTATACGTCGTTGACTTCCAGTACAAGTTATACGATCGGGATTCGCGCCCTAGGTTACGGTGTGACCGGCCCGGCGACCTATGTTCCATCGAAAACCTTGCGCGCATCTTTCCTCGCGCCGGCATCATTTGCAACGGCGATTTCGATGAACTCGGGCTTGGGCTTTCAAGACGCGGTTGTTTACGATAATGAAATTTTCGTAAGGTCAAACGATCAGTTTTATAAAGTTTCATTGAACAACGGAGCAACTGAGGGGCCGGGTACGTTATCCTGCGATGATTTTGATGTGGGTTCTTCTCATGTCTACCTTGCGAGTTTGTCGGGCGCCATAGCCTCCATCAGCATCTGCTCGAAAACCGCGCCGTTCACGGAGACCTTTTCAACGCCTCTTGGAACTCCCACGATACCTATAACCCGTGTAAATTTATTGTACCATAAGCAAACCGACAGATTGTGGGCTTATTACACCGACGGCGGGTCCATGGAAAACATTACAATATGGCAGCCCGATTTATCTTCTTATACGGCGAGTTACACATTTCCGACTTCAAATTATACCGTCTTTGACTGGGCTTTCAATGCGGATGGAAGCAAGTTGGCGATCGTGCACTGGCTAAGCGATGGCCAGCTTCCCCAATACAGGATCTATAATACATTCGATCTGTCTTTTGTTGCGTCAGGAAACTATGGAATTTCCACGGATTATTGGTGTGATCTGTATCCCATCGGTCCGCAAAACTTCGGATTAATGATTACCAACTCAGCCAATACAAACTGGAATTTCCAGAAAATTGTTTTTGATCAGGGCTTGGCAATATCTCAAAATTGGCGGGATGTTCCTTTTTGCCGATTCGTGGGAGATTCGAAAGATCGTGTTTGGGGTATAACGGCGAGCGATACGGCATTGCCGACGGAATCTTTCGTAAGGTATTCCTCCGGCGGGAAGATAGATGCAAGGCGTGATTTTACAGTGCCGCTCGCGTTCAATTCATCGGTCAGCGGGAAGAAAAGAATGGTTCATTACGATCCTACGACCGGTCAAATCGTGGTTCTAGGTTGCGCGAAAGATGCGGCCAATAGTCTGATCGTTCAGATCTTCGACGCATCGCAGTAAGCTCGATATTCGATTCAGGAGCTTCGGGAATTACTCTCGGTATTTTGCTACCGTCTTGAAAAAATGATATATTCCTCCCTGTTTGTTTTTATTTAAAAAACTTTTCATAATTCGAAGTCTATACATCATTATTGAGGAACCAGTTGAAATCCATTAAAAAATCGCTTCTAATCTTGTGTGTCGGCTCATTTGTCATTATGTTCTCGTCATTGCGATTATCTGCTAAAGAGCCGTTTGCTTGTCCTGATTCGACCGATTTTTCCGAGAAATTTTATCGATCCGAGGAAAAACTTGACCTCCAGGTTCCGCAATCTTTCGAGGGTCGTACGGCGAAGGATGAGCGTAAAATAAACGGTGTCGAATTGTTCGAGCGTGTCAGGTTCGAGAGAACCGACGGTAAAGTGGAATTGCGCGGAACAGCTACGGTTTTCGATTTCGATTATGTGAAAGATAAACTGGATTTGCAGATCTACAAGTCGCGCGGGCTCAAGCCTGGCTCGAATACATGCATGGATTGTCATGGCGGCAAGTTGTCAAGAACGACCGTTACCGTCGGCCAGGAAACGCAGGAATTGATTCCAAAACCGATTGTCAGAGGGAATATAAAATTCACGCTTGATGATGCGGCGGTCGAATCGGCTCATATAACCCTTAACCATTGGTTGAATCCGCGAATCATGGCGACTGCGGATTATAAAGCGGGTGAACTTCACCAGGCGGGAATTTCGTTGAACTCGGTCGCCGCCGGTTTCGGCCTTCTGGGAAACGTCGGAAGTCGTTTTTTCTGGAACGGCAAGGTTGTTCTTTCCAAGACGGAATCGTACAAATCGAAAAAAACGCTTACGGGAAAGTTGACATGGGCGGCCGGGAAAAGACTTAAATTATCGGTGGGCGGCGGAGCATTCCTTGACGGCTATACGCATTTCGGCACCGATATGTCCGAGCTCGGCGTCATGACGGTCAATCTTGAAAAAAATGACCCGGAGTTGCTTCCTTCGCTGTTTACGCGTTTGAAAAAAGATCGTTTCGGGTATCTTCAAACCGCGATTCAGTATGATTATCCCTTCTAAATCGATCCGGTTTATTTCTCGCGATCTTGCTCTTGACGCATCTTCGTAACTTGAAGATGGGCAAGCCGGGTCGGTTCGGGAAGACGGTATCCGCGGCATGACTTTAGAACCAACTCAGCGGCTTCGTTTATGCCTATCAAATGACCGGGGGAAACAAATACCGGTTTTATGTTATCCTTGGTTCTAAGGACCGTCCCGACCGGTCGGCCGTTGAGAATCAGCGGGGTTCGCGATCCTTTTTGTCGATCCGGCTCCGTAAACTCTCCGCAAAGTCTGCTTTTCGCGCATCCGACAGTGGGAATTTGCAGCCAGAGACCTATGTGCGCGGCCAATCCCAAGCCGCGCGGATGAGCGATTCCCTGTCCGTCGAAAATGACCGCGTCGGGTTTTTCCCTCAACTTGGCAAATGCTTCAAGGACGATCGGACCTTCGCGAAAAGAGAGATATCCCGGAATATATGGAAATTGGGTTTCACCGGCGGCTTCCGCGATTTCGAGAATGCGGTTTTGCATTATATCCGTTAATATGACAGCCGCGAAAATCTTCGCGCCGTGTTTGGAAAAGGAACAATCGATTCCGGCGACTAACCGCGGATCGATTGTTCCATTCAAAACAAGTTCATGACCGAGTTTTTTTTGCAGCGCCGTTGCATCGGAAATTGACAGCGCCCATGGGTGTAAATCGGGTAAAGACATTTTATTGTTCTTTGAATCGAAATTGACGATACGGAATGATGAAAATCAGCAACATGATGTTTAGCAAAATGAGGTTAAGAAAGCAATACATTCATTTACATTTAATTAATAGATGCGAAATGTGTTATTTGTTATATTTGTATCAATTTGCCAACAGCGTGGTGTATGGTTTAAATTAATAGATACATTGATGACCCAAGGAGGAGATTTTAAATGTTTATTAGAAAAATTTTATTTTCGGTTTTGATTGTTTTTATTCTTGCGATATGCGGTTGCGGAGGGAGCGACGATGACACCACTAGTGTGGTTGCTGCAGGTGTCACGAATGCTTCAACTTTGATTTTTCAAACGACGATTCCGCGTTCCGTTTTATCATCTTCGATTCATGCGTCTCTGCAACCGCAAGACATTACCGTTACTCTGGCGAGCGCCACTCTCAACTATGTTGGCGATGACGGCACTTATATGGTTTTCCAAAGAACTGTTACCAGATATGAAAATGCTTCGGTTGCCGCGATCATTGATGCGGGAGGAGGAATCACCGTTCTTACCGTGCAGATCGGAACTAAAGCGCCGGTTTCATTTTCCGTGCAGCTTGACACAACGACATCGGGTGCTACATCCAAAATCGTGGAAATTTCCCTCGCCATCACCACCAACTCGGATGGAACTTATACGGTAACCGTGACCACCGGGAACGGAGTATTTGCTCCATCGGCTCCGGTCGCGACTTCAGCCGTTTCGCTTGGTATAAAAAACATCGAATATATGAATGCCGACGGTATTTATGCGGAATTGTCCAGTGGTACGACCAACTTTCCGTTGTCCAACGCGAAATTGCGAATTACGTTTGATGCATTGGTCGTATCGGCTACGACCTCTTTTTCCATAAAAGCCGTCTCAGGGACTACGCAAGTGACATTGACCCAAACGGATTTGCTTACCGGTCTTCTTTCGATAACCCAGACCGATTCGGCGACCAACAGTGTCCTGGTAGTATCATTGCAAAACAATACCACATCCGGAAAACATTTCCGGCCGAATTCGACTTATACTCTTTCGTTTGTTTCCTCTTCCGTTAAACGAAAGAGCGATGGAACCACGGGAATTCCTACGGGAACCAGCATCACCCGCACATTGTCGACGAAACAGTATGTCGAATTAATCGACTGGACGGGGAAATATTCCACGGCAACAACCAATCAGGTTTCCTCGACGCAAAATTATATCGAGTTGCTGTTCGATTACCCTCTTAAAAATGTTGATTCCATAACCGGTTCGGTTAATCTCAAACGATATGATTTAAACGACAATCTGGAATCAAACACGACGATCGACTCGGCCAAAATTTCGACCGTGGCGGTCAACAACATTTATAATAAAATGACGATTTATCTGAAAAGTTCGTTTGTTGCGAATAAAAAATACGTCGTCACGTATATTTCCGGCGAACTTTTCGATCAGGACAACAATCCTGTAACTCACCACATACCGATTACTTTCTATACAAAATAGCGGTGAAAAACCCGGCAGGAACATCATTCACCGCTGAGGCGCCGAGACGCTGAGTTTCGTAGGGCGGATTCGGCTCACAGAGCCGTAATCCGCCGCCCCGTAGCTTAATTAGTGAAGAACGGTGTCTTCCGCGCGAGTTTTGGCTTTACGCGGCGGTGGAAATGCGTTAGAATTGCCGCGCTGGATTTATATTTAGGAGTTAGGCAAATGAATAAAAAAATATTTTCTCTCATAATTTTCGGAATCGGCATTCTTTTTCTTACCGGATGCGGCGGTGGCGGCGACAGCGACAGCGACAGCACGAACCCTGTGGGTAACAATTCTACAACAACAACTATTTCGGGAACCGTAGCGGTTCCTGAGATTAACGACGGGTTGTTGGGTTCGGTGCGGAAAGCCGCCGGCAGCGCTATCGACTACAGCAAGCTGAAGATACAGGTTTCGGGAGACAGTTCGACGCTTACCAAGCTATCGCTTGACGGAACCTTCAGCATCGGAATCACAACCCTTGCCACCAATTCCCTTGTTCTTGAAATCAAAAACACCGCTGGAAATACAATTCTCGGGAAAAAATTATTCAACGTAGTTTCAGGCGTGAACGTTTCATCGGTTCAAGTTGACGCGACTTCCACGGCTGTCTTGAAAATTCTGGGCACGAGCTCCACATGGACGGAAAGCGATATTTCCGGCCAAAATGCAACAACGCAGTATTCGAACGTGATGACCGCCGTTTTGAACTTTCTAAAAAATACCACCGGCGGCGATGTGCTGACGGATTCCACGGTGGGAGGGGCCGTAACGACTTTTATTTTGGATCTTCAACCCGGGGAAAAAATGATTCGTGAGGCTTATGCGGCCATGAAAGCTGCTCTGGAGAACAACTCTCTAAGCGCCGACGAGAGATTGCAGGCTTTCATGGCCAATGTTTCGCCCGATTTCAAGGATATCGCCGGAACGCCGAATTACGCCGAATTACAATCCAGTACATTGAGCCGTTTCCAAAGATATCAGATCAATTCGTATTCATTCGAACCCAAGAGCGTTACCTATATTTCCTCGGATACGATTCAAGTGGTTACAGGTATGTTCATAGACGTAACCAGGCTTCCCGGCGTTACCACGGGTTATTCGGCACTGTCGCTTTCCGTGTTGCCCGATCCGACGATAATCTGGAAATATAACGGGACCAAATGGCTTATTCTACAAGGTTTGCCATATAAATCTTCCGAGATCACGATTTAACATTCATCCGGGTCGGGAATTGGGTTAAGTTTGTCCTAAATTAACTGGAATTCAACGCAGAGCCTTCTGATACCAATTCCATTAAATAAAGACGTATTTTTTTCGGCGGATTACGGTGGAAAGCACCTAATCCGCCCTACGGAATACTACGGAATACGACATTTCTTTTTGGGAATGGTATGAGATGCAAAGAAAGCTCATGAAATTCATAATGATTTTCTCTTCCGTGTGTCTGCCGTAAAAAAAGTTAAAATATGACACCACCGGGAATTGATTGCGGTAAAAAATACGGGCCTCGATATTTTTATATCGGGGCCCGTTTGGGTACAGCGACTGATCGATTCGGCTATATTTACTTGTAACCGGCAGCCTTGGATATTTGTTGAATCGAATCCATTTTGCTCTTGGCGTCTTTCATGATCGCCGCGGTGCTTACGACATCGGCTGAGCTGCTGATGTAGCTGTCTCTCTTAGCGGGATCGTAAGTAACGTTGTAGGTGTTTTCGGCTTTGGTCTTCGCGCTCAATTCAGCGGAGACATAGTTGTTGATGAACTTCTCCTTGCCTTTTTTCGGGTCATTGATAACGAGCAAGTCTTTATATTCATTGTTTAGCCGTGTAATCTTATTGCTTTGATTGGTAACTTTCGTACTCCATGAATCGTATGTGTCGCGAGCGCTGTCGACAACACTTTCTTGGCTTCGAACACGTCTATCGGCTGTCGAATAATCCGATTCCAGTTCACGAACATATTGGCGGGCATCTTCGATGTCGCTGAGAGAAGGAGAGGAGGAATAGGGGTTGGTGGTATCGACGGGGTAAGGGTTGCTGTCGTCGTCGTCATCGTCATCGTCGGGGTAATAGTCATCGTCGTCATCATCAGTGGGGTAAGGGTTGCTTGGGGGATTAGTGTTAGTGTGAGCGCTGTCATACTTACTTTCCAGATCCCGCAATCTGCTGCGTGCCGTATCGAGGTCGTCGTCGATGTCGTCTCTGCGTCTCTTTTCGCGAGTAAGTTCATCGTCTTCGTCGGCCCAAGTATCTCTCGCATTGGATTGTGAGTTTTGATAAGACGACAGGGTCGCTCGTTCATTTCGAAGCTCGTTTTCTCTTCTCTCGATTTCGTTATTATAGGCATCGGGGGCTTTTGCGAGCTTGTCGTTGTATTCCTCTTTTTTTACTCCCATAATTCGCTCGGCTTCTTTTCGTTCGCTGTCAAATTTTGCCCCGGCTGTTGTTTGAGCTTGTTGATAGTTTGTCAGCGCTTGGGTATAGGCATTGGAATAAGATTTAACGTAAGAGGCGGAGATGGATTGAGCAGAGGATCCCGAAGATTTTGCCATGATCGAGCAAGCTTTCTGATAGTCTTTGGCTGCCGCGCTTGATGATGCTCCATCAATGAATGCCTTTTTGATGTACGTGTCGGCAACTTGCTTGGAAAGAGTGGAATTATTATCGAGAAGTTTCCATTCCTCGATTTTTGCGAGTGCTTGCTGTTGCTCTGAAGTGTTTTTGTAATTACTTAGGATACCGGTCAGATCGGCAGTTGCTTCTTTATCTTGTTTGTTCGCATGGTGACAGTCGGCGATCTTTAGTTGAACGGCTTCCGTTTGGGGGGATATCTTTTTATAAGAATCTATGGCCGCGGTGTAATCGCCGAGTTTCTCGTAACAGTTGGCGGCACCCAGGCGGGTGGTGTTGTCCCACTGGTCATTGTAATTGTAATAAGCCAGAGCTTTATCATAATCGCCTTGCTTTTCGTATTTTGCCGCCAGATCGTTGAGGGCTTTTGTAACGGCTTGTCGATTGGCAGCTATCGTGCCTTTCATCGCGGGAATCAACTTCGTTTTGATTTCATCGATTCGGGCTTGTTTTGTTTTTTTCTTTCCTCCGTCAAGTATGCCGAGACCGGAAAGTTCGAGGAGAAGAGTGTCGACTTCGAATTCAAGAGTCAGAATCGCCTTTTCTTGGTCAACGTTAGTGTTTTCAAGCGCGGTTATATTGGCTAAATCGCTTATATTCGCAGCAGCCGGCGCCGCGGCCACCGTTTCGACCGATCCGCTATAGTGGTTCGCGATGGCTTGAACGACGAAATCGCGGCCGATGAATACCGCCGACTTTTCTATTTCAATTTTCGTTAAGATCAACCATGAGGATTTTTTAATTTCCTTGTCGGTCATGCTTTCTTCTTTGCAACCGTGTTCGGCGAGAATTTTCTCGAACCATGCGAGACGCCCGATAGTCTCTCCCTTTTTTCCGTCATAGAATTTTGCGGTTCCCCTTAAAGTCGCGAAGCCGAGACTTTTCGTTTTATATACGCCCGCATATTTGTTCCGCTCGTCCAGAGAGATTTTCAACGCATTTATGGCGTCGGCGTCGGGGTTGACAACGTCACCGGAGGTTGAGCTCGTTCCGCTAATGGTTACAGCAGTGTCGTCCTTCAATGGATTTGCCGTGAAAGCCGATTGAACGGAAGTTAAACAGATCAGGGAAATCACCACGAACGTCAGCATTTTTTGAGTTTTTCCCAGGTTCATTTAGCGTTCTCCTTGCTAATGTAAATTAGGCCGACAATAAGCCGAATCGATTTTGAAATAATAAAAGAATCCCTTTTAATTAAATTAACCATTGAAAACCGCCAACACACGAAATAAACGATCCGAGAAATAAAAGAAAAACCCGGAATATAAATATATTATACACAATAAATGTAAAAAAGGTTTATCCATTAGGGCAAAATTTTTGAAAAATGCTTTATTATCGTGCAAATCGCGATTTCAAATCGCCGTTTGTGAAAGCGACGGTATTATTATATCGAATAACCGGTTAGAGCCTGCTGGAAAATAACCGGATCGTCTGGTTGTTTTCTTACAGGCTCCTATGGCCGGAAATCCAAGAAATTCGTTACAGTTATTTGCCGACAATGCCTTATTTGAGCCTGATCTTCTCGAACCAGGATTGGAAAATTAAAATTGCCCATATTTGGGGGCTCCAATCTCGCTTTCCTTCCAGATGTTCAATCCATTTTTCTCGCACAGGCCCGGGCGCGATAAAGCCGTAACGGTTCAGACTTCCTTCGCAAAGCAAACTTTCAGCCCAGTCTTTCAACGGACCACGCAACCACGTCGCGAGAGGAAAGCTGAAGCCGGTTTTCGCTCTCTCAAAAAATCCTTGAGGAAAATGCTTCTCCAATATTCGTCGAAGAATCCATTTTCCGTGATGCCCTCTAATTTTCATTGTCGGAGGCAATCGCCAGGAATACTCGACAATCTCATGGTCGAGATAGGGTAGTCGGGTCTCCAGACTTGTCGACATCGTTCCCCGATCCAATTTGACGAGTATATCGTCGGGAAGATAGGAAACCTGATCGTATAACATTAAATTTTCAATGAGATCCGGTAATTTTTGCCGTCGGGAATTTTCCCACCATAGTTGTGGAAGATTCGCGCTTGTCTGTCTCATCGGCATCGGTGGGTTTTCCCACAAAGTTACGGCTTTTAGATAGAACTGAATATGATTTTTTGCATCGAGAAAATCTAAACCTTTTTGGATTTTCGCGGCGAGATATCGATGCTGCAAAGCTTTAGGCAAGAAGGGTGCCAGATAAGGCAGAATATTTTCCCAAGTGCTTGATGAAATTGACCGCGTAATATCACCTGTGAATTTATTTATTGCCGGAAATAGAGTTTTCAATTTCAGAAATGTTCTCATTTGAGTGTAGCGGTTGTAGCCGCCGAATATTTCGTCTCCACCGTCGCCGGAAAGGCACACTGTTACGTGTTTTCTCGCCAGCCGAGAGATCAACATAACCGGAATTTGTGAAGCATCGGCGAACGGTTCATCGTAGAATTCGTGAATATTAGGGGCTAATTTTAAAACGTCATCGGCGGAAACGTAAGCATGCGTATGGTCGGTTCCCAAATGTCGGGCAATTTTAAGCGCGTGATCGGATTCATCGAAATCAGCTTGCGGAAAACCCAGGGTGAAAGTCTTCAACGGCATGGTTTGTCGGGTTTGAATCAAGGTTGTTACAAGGGATGAATCGATGCCGCCTGATAAGAAAGCGCCCACCGGAACATCGGCGGTTAATTGCCGGGCTATGCTTTTTCCAAGCTTGGTTTCGAGTTCATTGACGGCTTCTTGTTCGCTGTCGGTAATGAAATTTTCGACTCCCCGGGCGGCGACATCGGCGATAGACCAATATTTTTGAGGCTCGGGAAGATTCGATAAGGCGATATTTCGAGCGGAAATCGAGACGATGGTTCCGGGAGGTATTTTGAAGAATTCGGAATAAATCGTCTTGGGTGTCGGGATGTATCCGAATTTCAGGAAGAGATAAAGCGAGTCAACGTCGATGTGAGCGCCGCTTCCCGCAAAACAAAGAAGAGGTTTGAGTTCGGAACCGAAGACGAATGTTGCTCCCAATTTTCCGTAATAAAGAGTTTTTTCTCCCATCCGATCGCGGCAAAGGTGCAATATTCGATGTTTTTGATCGAATAACGCGAATGCAAACATACCGATGGTTTTTTTCACGGCGTGTTCGAAACCCCAATGCGTGATTGCTCCCAGGAAAACCTCGGTGTCTGATTTCCCTTCAAAACGGAAACCTTCCCGTTCCAATTCATCTTTTAATTCCGGAAAATTATAGATCTCACCGTTCATCGAAATAACGTATCTGTTTTCGATCGAGAGCATGGGCTGATGACCTCTCGAAGAAAGATCGACAACGGCCAGACGCGCATGAGCCATTCCTACGCCGCTTTTGACGTCGAACCAAACTCCCGAATCGTTGGGACCTCGATGATTTAATGTTTGATTCATCTTTCGCAGAATTTGAAGCGCATTTTCGGTTCCGATATCCGTTGAGATGAACCCGCTGATTCCACACATTTAATGCTTTCCTAATGAATGAATCGATTATTGCCGACCATCGGCGATTGAATTCGAGTTGGGGGCGAAATACAGCCGGCAACCACGGCAATAGTCCTGTTTGCCCGTCAGGAATTCTTTTCGAAAGCTGCGATAAGCCGGGTTGTTCCAGATATCCTTTAGCGATTGATCGTTTAGATTTCCTAAATTCGGGGCTTTCCTTTTGTCTATGATCATGCAGCATGGTTTTATATTTCCGTTTGCTTCGACCATGATGTATTCGAAGGGCATGAAGCATATTCGCGAGGTGAAGCCGGTTTTCCGAAAATTGAAATTGACCGCGACGCCGCGGTTTTCGCCGAATCGTATTAATCCGTCCAAATCAAGATTTTCAATATCCGCGTCGAGAGCCGACGCCAAACCCTCGTTTGGAATCATATCGTTGAAATCCATGCGATCGATTCCTACCCGGGACGCGAATGCGATTGTTTCGCGTAATTGATGAATATTCATTGCGTTGATGACGAAATTAAATGCGACTTGTACTTCGCTTCCTGATACGACAAGATGTCGCGTTAGACTTTCGATGTTCGACTTGAATTTATCGAAATCGGCGCCTCTTCTTAGATTCTCGAAAACGGCTTTTTCCGGCGAATCGCATGAAACTCCGATGAAAGTCAGATTTTTGAAGGATGATAGCCGCTGTATCGCGTGTTGATTGAGAGCCAGTCCGTTGGTATAAAATGAGCATGTGATGTTTCGCGTTTGCAGAAATTCCATGATCGCGAACAGGTGCGGAGAAACCAACGGCTCGCCGACGCCGTTTAGAGAGATGTGCTCGGGTCGCGTTCCTAATCTTCGAAGATAGAAACGAAATTTGTCCGGGTTCATTTCTTCAAAATGGCTTCGATTGCCCGAGGCGCGCGAACACATTTTACAATTAAGATTACATGATTGGGTGATTTCAAACTGGAAAACCACAGGCGGTCTTGGAGCGATATCACATCTTGAACTCCGTAAACGCGGCGTAAGCAAAAAATGCCAAAAATACTTGTCCATGCAGCGCTTGAATATCGATCTCGCTCCACCGTTCCGATAAAAAACGGAGAGTAAATTCTTGTTTCGCCTTAGCGAATCCGCGTAATTCATTTCCGTTGCAGCCAAGATTGAGTTTGGTTTTTCAAATGAACGAGGAAGTCCTGAAATCGAGGTTCTAAAAGTCGATGGTCGAAGTTTTTCGCGAATTCCCAGTTTCGACGCGACATGGCGGTCATTCTCGCGGGTTGTTCGATTACTTGCAGGATTTTTCGATATAACTCTTCCGAATCCCCAGGCGGAACAATATCCTCAGCTTCCAGAAGTTCCGGAATTCCGCCGACCCGGGTTGAGATGCAGGGAAGACCTCTTGCCATGGCTTCAATAAGAACCTTAGGCAGTCCCTCGGCGCGCGATGGTAGAATAAAAAGATCGGCATTGTCGAAGAACGGAATCAGGTCGCTCGGTTTGGGGAAATGCCCGGCGAATTGTACGACTGCATGCAATCCAAAAGAGGCGGCGAGTTTCTCGATTCGGGATTTCTGCTCGCCGTCGCCGACAATAGTCAATTTCAAATCTCGTCCATGCGCGACGGCAAGTCTGACCGCATCGATCAGCACATCCGGGCCTTTTTGCAGATGTTGAAGAGACCCGACAAATAGAAGAGAACGTGTTTTCAGCTTTTTTGTTTCGTAGTCGCGGGGGAAAAGAGTAAAACTTTCTTTTGTCAAGGCAACATCAGATGCATGAACGACATATCCCGAACACGGGTAATTCTTCTGCAGAGCCGTCTTTGTAACATAGATCGCCGTCGT
>Ga0074199_1002190_pt1 | contig 12876 bp, 6 predicted proteins | sample EPASupsiteSAE347_FD_64528 | JGI IMG/M metagenome (GOLD analysis project Ga0074199, IMG submission 64528) | Bioremediated contaminated groundwater from EPA Superfund site, New Mexico - Sample SAE3-47 | ecosystem: Environmental > Aquatic > Deep subsurface > Groundwater > Contaminated ...
TTCACGGCGCACCCCTCCTCCGGCGTTAATCATCCGGGAACCTTTATCGGCCTGACCGAAAAAATTCCATGCCTACTCGACCTGGGAGTCTCTGCCGTCGAACTTCTGCCCGTCCACCAGTGCCAGGATGGAGATTTCCTGCTGGACCAGGGACTGCATAACTACTGGGGCTATGACACCCTGGGCTTCTTTGCGCCGGATCTTCGTTTCGGCACCGGAAGTTATCCCGGATGCGAGGTGACGGAGTTTAAGGACATGGTCAAGGCTTTTCACCGCGCCGGAATCGAGGTGCTCCTCGACGTCGTCTACAATCACACCTGCGAAGGCAACGAACGGGGCCCCACCTATTCGTTCCGGGGAATTGACAATCCCACCTACTATCGTCTCAACCCGGAGAAGCGGTATTATGTTGACTACACCGGCTGCGGCAACACCCTCAACGTGGATGACCCCCAGGTAATCAAGCTCATCATGGATTCGCTCCGCTACTGGGTCGAGGTCATGCACGTGGACGGATTCCGCTTCGACCTGGCCTCGGCCCTGGGGCGCGATAACGGCTACTTCGAACAGGTCTCTTCGTTTTTCATGGCCATTCACCAGGATCCTGTTCTCTCCCACATCAAGCTCATCGCCGAGCCATGGGACATCTCGGCCGACTCCTACCAGGCCGGCAATTTCCCGAATGACTGGTCCGAATGGAACGGCCGCTACCGGGACTGCCTGAGAAAATTTGTCAAAAGCGATCCCGGAATGATTTCTGAGATGGCCTCCCGCCTTGCCGGAAGCGCCGATCTCTATGGCTCCAACGGGAAAACTCCCTACCACAGCATAAATTTCATAACCTGCCATGACGGCTTCACCCTTTGCGACCTCGTCTCTTACGACCGGAAGCATAACGAAGCCAACCTGGAGAACAACCGGGACGGCAGCAACAACAACAATTCCTGGAACTGCGGCGTGGAAGGAGAGACTGCCGATTCTGTTGTTCTGGAACTGAGAAGGCGCCAGGTCAAAAACTTCATTGCCCTCCTTATGGTCTCACAGGGAGTACCCATGCTTCTGGGCGGCGACGAATTTCTACGAACCCAGAGAGGCAATAATAACGCCTACTGCCAGGACAACGAAATCAGCTGGCTTGACTGGAGTCTCGCCGGAAAAAACGAAGACATGCTGAATTTCGTTCGCCGCCTCATCGCCTTTCGTAGAAGCCATCCGCACTTCAGCCGGCCCAGTTTTTTCACCGGGGCCAACATTGACCGGGATGCCTTAAGAGATATTAACTGGTTTGACGAGCACCTGGGAAGTCCCGATTGGAACAACCCTGATAAGCGCTCCATGGCCTTTCTAATCGAGGGAGTAGAGCTGGACGAGATCGAAGGCGGATTCGAAGAAGACGTCCTGGTGTTCCTCAATTTTCTCTGGGAGACGATAAAATTCGAAATTCCCCGCTGCCTGCCGGGATTGGAATTTCACCTGATGCTGGACACCGGCCTTCCGCCGGGCCATGAATTCACGGACGAGGCGACAGCCTCACCCATTCCCTGCGAACAGGGCTACACCCTGGGTCCCCGAAGCATGGCGGTGCTGACGAGAAAAACGCAGTAAATGGAATCAAGCTTATGACAATAAGCTGACAGCCCCGTATCCTGGAACGCTTGACGGCTCACAAAATTAAGGGGTCTTTTTGCTTTTTTCCAGCACGGCATTCCTGAGGTTGCGTGCGTTGGACGCGTCTGGCTTTAACGCCAGCGCCCTGTCGAAGCACTTGACGGCCTCGGCATTCTTACCCAGGTTGCCAAGCACAACGCCCTTGCCTACCCAGACCTCGGAATTATCCGGCTTAAGTTCAAGAGATACGGCAAAGCATTTCAGGGCTTCCTCATTTTTCCCAAGCTTCAGCAGGGTAAAGCCCTTGTTGCTCCAGGTGGGAGCGAATTTTTCGTTAAGAGCCAGCGCCCGGTCGAAACATGGAAGTGCCTCCTCAAAGCGATTCAGGATGTAAAGAGCCGTCCCTTTGTCAAACCAGGCCTCCGCCAGGTAGGAATCAAGGCCCAGAGCCTTGTTATAGCAGGCGAGAGCCTCTTCGTTTTTACCGAGCTTTCCCAAAACTATGCCCCTGTTATTCCAGAGTTTCGCATCCTTCGGCCTGAGTTCACAGGCCTTGACAAAGCTCTTCAGAGCCTCCTCGGAGCGGCCCAGATCATTGTAAATCAGTCCCCTGTTGTTCCAGGCATCTGCTGAAGAAGGTTTGGCGGCTATGGTTTTTTCGAAACAGGCCAGGGCCTGCTCGTTCTTGCCCTGAGTCCTGAGGACAAAACCCTTGTTGTTCCAGGCCTCGATGAAATCGGGCTTGACGGCCAGCGACTGTTCAAAGCACTTGAGAGCCTCATAGGCCCTCCGTTCGGCAAAGAGGGCGGTGCCCCGGTTGTTCAGGATCGAGGCGTCGTTGGGACGAAGCGAATTTGCCTTGTCAAAGCAAGCCAGCGCCTCCTGGTGCTTGCCCATGGAAAAGAGAGCCTGTCCCTTGTTGTTCCAGGCCATCGCATCACCGGGACGCGCCGAGAGCGCCTTATCCAGAAAGGGAAGCGACTCCCGGCACTTACCCTGTCTCAACAGGGCAAATCCCAGGTTGCCCTTGAGTCCCGCGTCGTCCGGTTTTATTGCAAGGGCCTGCTCGAAGCACTTCTGGGCATCGCTGTATTTTCCAAGCTTCGCCAGCGCTATGCCCTTGCTGTTGAGAACTCCGGCCTCCCCCCCCACCGCCTGGGTGGCCTCGGAAGAAGTCTTTGCCGGGACCAGCGGTGTGGCCGTTGCGGTCGGGCCGGCGCCGGGAGGAGCTATCACGGCAGGAGCCGGGGAAACACGGAAAGGAAGAGAGCGGAAAAGCAAAAGAGCCCCCATGCCGAAAAGTATAAGAATCCCCACGAGCACCTGGGGCAGATATCCGCCTTTCATTCTGCCGGCGGCCTCCTCATCGGAAAAAACCCCCTTCCGGCCCAGCAGAAAATTTCCGGCCTTCTCAAGGCTCCTCAAGGCCAGAAGATTTTTCTCCCGCTCGCTGCCGGATGTCCGGCTGATGAGATCCGCCGTCTCTCCTATCTTCCGATCGTAAGCCTCCATGATGTCCCCGGCCGATGCATCCGGTGAAAGTCCCAGTACTCCAAGGGCCTCATCTCTCTTCATATCGCTGTCCTCCAAAAAACAATTTCCCCTTTGTAACAACTTAAGATGGTTTTTCAAAACCCGGAGAATTTTTCCTGCCTGCATTGCTTCATGATTGCCTGAATAATTTATTTCGGGCGTTTTATTTTGAGCGTTTGACAACTTGAACCGACAGGGGATCTCCGGGAAGACGGAGAAAAGAAGCTTAGAATGGCTGCTTAAAATCCAGAACGGGGGTAGTGGCATGGAAAACCAGGTGCCCGGTCTGCTTTCAACAGAGGTTATCAATCCCTTCTATTACAAGAAAGAATTTCACCATCCTTCCGGGACTCTGGCGAGGGTCAGGTTCGGAACCTCCGGCCACCGGGGAACCCTGGGATCCGGGTTCTCCGAGCGCCACGCCGAGGCCATCGCCCAGGCGGTCGCCGGTATGCATAAAGAGCAATCCATCGAGGGCCCGATCCTCCTGGGAGGCGACACCCGCCTGATGTCCGGCGAGACCTCCAGAATCTGCGCCGAGGTGCTTACAGCCAACGGCTTTCAGGTTATTCTCTCCGATATCCCTCTCCCCACGCCGGTCTTCTCCTCCACCATTATGAACGGGAAGGCCTGCGCTTCCCTTAACGGGACGGCCTCGCACAACCCGCCTCAGGACATGGGCCTCAAATACAACCCTGATAGCGGCGGCCCCGCCGGATCTGAGATTACATGCCTCATCGAAAAATCAGCCAACGAGTTTCTGGATCATCCCGAAAAAATAAGGAGAATGTCCCTTGAAAAGGCAACCTCCCGGGGCCTGGTGACAAAAACCGATCTCATCGGCCCCTACCTGGAGCGCCTCAGCCGGGTCGTCCACCTGGAAACCATACGCCGCTCGGGCCTGCGAATAGGCATCCACCCCCTGGGCGGGACCTCCAGCCCCTGCTACCAGGGACTCATAGAGCGTTACGGCCTCGGCAACATCGAAATCGTTGATAACACAATGAATCCGACTTTCGGCTTCATCCCCCTGGATCATGACCTTAAAATACGCATGGATCCCTCATCCCCCTACCCCATGCGCCCGCTTCTTGATCTCATCCAGGCGGGAAAATTCGACTTCGCAGGGGCCTCGGACCCTGACGGCGATCGCTTCGGCGCGGCCTCCAGAAAGATCGGGCTTCTGCAGCCCAACCATGCCCTCTCCATTCTTTTTTCCTACCTGCTGGACCATCGCCCCGAGTGGCCTGAGACTCTCGAAGCCGGGCGCACGATTGGGACCACCCACCTCATTGACCGCATCGCCGCCGCCCGGGGGAGGAAGGTGGACGAAGTTAACGTGGGCTTCAAGTTCTATGTGGATGGGCTTTTGAACGGCCGCTATGCCCTGGCGGGAGAGGAGAGCGCCGGGCTTTCCATCTACCGCTGGACCACGGAAAAAGACGGTATTCTGGCGGTGCTGCTCCTGGCCGAGGCGATGGCCGAAACCGGAAAGGACCTGGCCGACCTCTACCAGGAACTGACCGCGGCTCTCGGGGAGCCCTTCTACGGGAGGATAGACGTCCCGGTGGACGAGAAAATACGTGCGTCCATCAAATCGAAAAAGGCCGCCGATTTCTCAGGCCTTAAGTCGCTGGCTGGAGAGAAAGTGACCGGGGTGCGGGATACCGACGGTCTTAAAATTTACACGAAAAACTCCTGGGTGCTGGCCCGCCTCTCGGGGACCGAACCCATCGCCAAGCTGTATGCCGAGAGTTTTAAAGGCCCCGACCATCTGCGGGAAGTCCAGAAGGAGGGCGGCGATATCTTCGGCCTGGATGTCGAAAATTTCATCTCTGTTTCCTGTTGATAAAAACAAAAAGAAAGGAACATTCCCATGAAGAAAAAATTATTTACCTTCCTTAGCCTGGCGGTTGTGTTCGGCGCCTTCCTGGCCGCTCCCCTCCTCCCGGCTGAAGGCGCCCCCTCCTGCCGGGAACTTAAAACCCGCCAAGAAAAAGAGGTGGTCTGCATGAATCTCGTCGAGCAGGAACTTAAGAAATATGCCCGCTTCACGCTGGCGGTGGACCTTACGGGCCTCTCGGATAACGACAAGAAGTGCCTGGTGGAGCTGGCGCGGGCCGCCCGGGCCATTGACACTCTCTTCTGGAAGCAGGCCTCCTTTGACGGTCTGGCCCTCAAGAAGCGTCTGGAGAGGTCAAAAGACCCTATGGACAAGAAGATTCTCAAAGCGCTGATACTCAACTGCGGCCCCTACCTGCGCTTCGAGGGCAACGAACGCTTTTATGGAGAAGGGCCGGAGAAAAAACCAGCCGGAGCGGCCTTTTACCCGAAAGACCTGACCAAAGCGGAATTCGAAAGCTATGTCACGGCCCATCCCGAAAAAAAAGCCGCCTTTGAAAAGCTGAACACCCTCATCCGCAGGATAGGTAACGGCCTGGTCGCCATCCCATTTGAGACGGCCTACAAAGCGGAACTTACGGCCGCCCAAAAAGCGCTCTTATCCGCCTTAAGGTACGCCGAAAATCCCTCCTTGAAAAAATACCTCAAGCTCCGCCTCAAGGCCCTGACGGACGGCGACTACTTCGCCAGCGACGTGGCCTGGGTCCGGATGAAGGACAGCCCCCTCGATCTCATCATCGGCCCCATCGAAACCTACGAAGACCAACTGCTGGGACTCAAGGGCGCCTATGAGGGAGCGGTACTGGTGCGCGATCCGGAGGGCTCGCGGAGCCTGACCGTCTACCTTAAGCACCTGAGCGCCCTCCAGGAGAACCTGCCCGGCCTCCCGAAGGGGAAAGCCCTCTCGGCCGGACTCGGGGGAACCTCCCTTGAAGTCGTCAACGTCGCCCTCTTCACCGGTGAATTCAACAAGAACGTGAAGACCCTGGCCTGCTCCCTCCCGAACGACGAAAAAGTCACTGCCGCCTACGGGGCCAAGAAATTGTTGTTTAAGAACGTCATGGAGGCCAAGTTCGATAAAATACTGATCCCCATCGCCCAGGTGCTGCTGGCCCCCGAGGACCTCCCCTTCGTCCGCTGGCAGCCATTCTTCAACCACGTGCTGCTTCACGAAATTTCCCATACCCTCGGAGTGGATGCCACTTCGGACGGAAAAACACTCCGCGACGCCCTGCGGGATACCTACTCGGCCATCGAGGAATGCAAGGCCGACGTCCTGGGCCTCTATCACGTTCCCTATTTTATCCGGGAAAATATACTCGCCCCCCGGGATGAAAAAGAATCCGCCGTCACCTACCTGGCCGGACTCTTCCGCTCGGTGCGCTTCGGAGCCGGGGAGGCCCACGGCACAGGCGTCGCCATCCAGCTCAACTTCCTGCTGAAAGAAGGCGCGGTGACCTGCGACGAAGAGCGGGGCATCTATCGAGTGGATGTAGAAAAAATTCCCGGGGCCATAAGAAAACTCGCGGAGATCCTTCTTGACACACAGTTCAGCGGCAGTTACGAAAAAGCAACACGCCTGATCGCGGATTACGGAAAACTCTCCCCAAGGGAAAAAGAGAACCTTAAGAAACTTGACAGCATACCGGTGGACGTGGATTTAATGTACCCGTATTAAAAACACCTGAGGGGCTAATATGCTAAAAGGAAGCAAAAAAAGATGAACCCTGAGCCTTTTGAACACTATATATTCGGCAGGTTTGTCAAGACAGCAGAGCCGCTGAGCCCTCTGGAACTTGATGAAATTACCTGGCAGGCTTACAAGGCCCAGGGAAAAATTCAGGACTACCCCCTCGAAAGTATTTTGAACATTCTCGACGAGGTCGGAAAGCTCTGGAGGGATCCTGAATACCCCGGCAGAAAAACGGCCTGCACTCACATGCCCGCCATCGTGGGCTTTCACGAAAAAATGGTTGAGCTTTCCATAGAGGCTCTGGGAGCCCTTCTTGACCGCCGGGCCCTCGAGAAAAAAATCACGCTGGAGATGGGGAGCCGGGAAAATATTGAACGCTGGCGCTATAATCCCGCCTATGGCGGATACATCATGTATCAGCCTCTTGGCATTATCCTCCACGTCTCCGCCGGGAACGTATTTGTAAGCGGAATTGACAGCCTGGTGCAGGGGATGCTCACTAAAAACGCCAACCTGCTCAAGCTATCGAGCGCCGATCCGCTCTTTCCTCTCCTCTTCGCCAAAAGCCTCAAAGAATGCGACCCCGAGGGAATCCTGTCCGGAAGTTTCAGCATCCTGCAGTTCAGGGGCGGAGACGATGAAATCGAACAAAAACTGAAACGGCTCTGTAATGCCATCGTTGTCTGGGGCGGCGAAGAGGCTGTCATGAGCTATCGCAAAGACCTCCCCCTGGGAACGAAACTCATCGAGTATGGGCCCAAGTACAGCTTCGCCATCGCCACCCAGGCCGGAATCCGCGAGTACACACTTCCATCGGCGTGTCGTCTTCTGGCGAAAGATATTGCGCTCTGGGAGCAGCGCGCCTGCTCCTCACCACAGGTCATCTATGTTGAAGCCAGGGAGGATAATTCTTTAACGGAAGAGTTCCTTAAAAACCTCTCCGAAGCTCTGGACGAAATTTCTTCCGCCTGGCCGCAAGGGAAACTTACGGATGATGAAAAAGTCGAGATAACCCGGGCGAGAGAGATGGGGCGGGTGGACGAAGTATTCGGAGAGGCCCGCCTCATCGCTCCCGGGAACTCCACCGCGTGGACCATCATCTTTGAACCTTCGCCTGAATTCAAGCTCTCCCCTTTAAACCGCTGCATCTACATCAAGCCCTTCCGGGCCTGGGCCGATATACTGAGAAATATCATTGGAAAAAGCGAGTACCTTCAGACAGTCGGCCTCCTGGCCTCCCCCGCCGAAGTCAAGACCCTGTCACGGGCCCTGATTAAATGCGGCGTCACCCGAATCTGCGAACCCGGCCAGATGGGAGAAGGAAAAGTTTCGTCTCCGCATGACGGAGGTTTCCAGCTTCGCCAACTGGTTAAAACGGTCTGCATCGAGTCCGTCCGCGAGCGGTTTGACCTCGGAGAAAAACTGATCTCCACCGAAGGCCCCCCCGAGCTGGAGGCAAAACTCGACCGTCTGCTGAATTACGCCTCAGCCCATTCTTCCTTCTATAAGAACCGCATCCCGGAAACATCGGCTCCTCTCACCGGGCGATTCCATTCCATTCCCCTCCTGACCCGGGACGATGTCTATGAACACACGCCGCCCCAGGGCGAGGGTCTTTTGACCGGACCTCTGGAAGGAGCCTATGTTTTTGCCAGCGGCGGCACCATGGGAAAGCCGAAATTCAGTTTCTACACCTACGACGAGTGGGAGACGGTCACGACGATCATCGCCGGCATCTATGAGGCAGCCGGGATCACCAAGTCCGACGTGGTGGCCAATCTGTTCATGGCCGGCAACCTCTGGACCTCCTTTATCGTCGCCAACGAGGCCCTGGCTAAAATCGGCTGCGTGACACTCCCCATAGCGGGAAACGCCGATATTGAACTCGTCATAAAGTACCTCCAGCTTTTCCGCCCGACGGCTCTCCTGGGCCTGCCGTCAATTCTCATCCAGCTTGGTGAATATTTTGAAAAGAAAGACCCGCATGATATCCGGGTTTCCACCATCCTCTACGGCGGCGAGCACCTGAGCGAAGAAGCAAAAAAATTCCTGCGGGGCGTGCTGGGCGCAGAGCGGATCCTCTCGGCCGGCTATGCCTCCGTGGACGGGGGACCCATCGGTTTCCAGTGTCCTTATTCACCAGGCACCGTCCACCACCTGTTGACGGACTACCAGCATCTCGAAATCCTGGAACCAGAAAGCGGAGATGAGGTCGCCGCCGGTGGTCTCGGAGAAATCGTGGTCACCAATCTTGAACGCCACCTCATGCCGTTTATCCGCTACCGCACGGGAGATCTGGGCCGAAGGATTTTCAGAGTCTGCCAATGCGGAAAAACAACCCCCCTCTTTGAACTGCTGGGCCGGTGCGATGACGTAGTCAGGGTTGGGTCCGTCAGTATCTATCCCGACGCCATAGAGAAAATCCTGGCCCTCTTTCCCGAGACCAGCCGCCTCTATCAAATTGTAGCCGACAGGAAGGGGAAAAAGGATATCCTTTTCGTAAAGACGGAATCCCGTGGTGTGCTTCCGCGTGATAAAGGCCCTCTTCAGGAGAAGATAAAGGCCGCCCTGCTCGGAAAAAACCCGGAACTCTCCGAGGCGCTGAGAGAGGGCTGGCTTGGGGACCTTTCCATAGAGCTCGTCGAGCCGGGCTCCATTCCACGAATCCGGAGGACCGGAAAGATCAAGAAAGTGGTGGATTTACGGAGTTGACTGGTTGATGCAGTTTGGAGTTGATAATTTCAAAAATCCAAGCATAATGGAATTATGCTTGCCGGATTATAGACTCATATTTGCAAATGGGAGGAAAGACAAGTGAAGACATTGCTTATAAAGAACCTGGATTATGTGGTGACCCTGGACGGAAAGAACACCATCCATGAAAACGGTTCGATCCTGATCGAGGGGAACCGCCTCAAGGAGATCGGAAAGAACCTGCCGGATAAGGCCGACGAGGTCATCGAGGGAAAGGGGAAGATGGCCTTCCCCGGGATGGTGAACACGCACCACCACCTCTATCAGACCCTCACCCGCAATATCCCTTACGTGCAGGACGTGGAGCTCTTCGACTGGCTGGTCGGCCTCTACGAGATCTGGAGGGAGCTCACGCCGGAAGCGGTCCATGTGAGCACCCTCGTGGGCCTCGGCGAACTCCTGTTGACCGGCTGCACCACCTCCACCGATATGTTTTACGTCTTTCCGAGGGAGGCCCCGCCCGATCTTCTGGACTATGAGATCCAGGCCGCCCGGAAGATCGGAATGCGTTTCCAGCCCTGCCGGGGCTCCATGTCCCGCGGTCGCACTCAGGGCGGGCTCCCGCCGGATGAGGTCGTCCAGACCGAGGAGGAGATTCTCGCCGACTGCCGGCGGGTGATCGAGCGGTACCATGATCCGGCGCCATTCGCGATGACGCGCATTTCCCTCGGGCCGTGTTCTCCTTTCTCGGTAACGGGAGAGCTCATGCAGAAGGTGGTAAAGCTGGCCCGGGAGGCCAAAGTCAAGGTGCACACCCACTTGGCCGAGACGAAGGATGAAGACGATTTCTGCCTTAAAACTTACGGAATGCGTCCCTTTGAACTCATGGAAAAACTGGGCTGGATGGGAGAGGACGTGTGGTTCGCCCACTGCGTCTATCTCAATGACTCCGAGGTAAAAAAGATGGCTGAGACCCGTACGGGTGTCGCTCACTGCCCTGTTTCCAACCTGCGGCTGGGCTCGGGAATCGCCCCCATCCCTCAACTGCTCAAGGCCGGAGCCCCCGTCAGCCTGGCGGTGGACGGGAGCGCCTCGAACGACACCTCGGATATGTGGGGGGAACTCAGGACCTGCCTTCTGGCCCATCGTTTCAAGACCGGCGCCAGCTCAATCACTGCGGAGGAAGTACTGAGAATGTCCACGCAGGGCGGCTCTTCCGTCCTGGGATTTCCGGAGATCGGTTCCCTTGAAACCGGGAAGGCGGCGGACCTGTTCCTGGTTTCCAACCGAACCCTGGGCTTCGCCGGCGGTCTCCACGACCCGATCGGAGCGCTCTTGTTCCTCGGCGACAACCACATCGTGGACACCACCATCGTGAACGGCGAAGTGGTCGTGCGGGCAGGGAAGCTCACCAATGTCGACGAGCAGGCCCTTTTCGACGATGCCCAGCGGCTTTCCCGCGAGATGATGGAGAGAGCCTCCCGGCGAACCGGCATTGACTATCTGATCAAAAAACAGCCTGCGAAGGTGCGCTGAAAGGAAAAATCCATGTCGAAATCCGATCGTATTCAGAGAGCGCTGCGGGAGCTGAGTCTTCATGGTTGGCTTTTTTACGGTTTTCAGAACCAGGATCCTATAGCGGCGCGTATCCTGGGGCTCGACCCGGGGAAGCTCTCCACCCGCCGCTGGTTCTACCTGATTCCGGCGGAGGGGGAACCGCGAAAACTGGTGCACGGCGTGGAGCCGGATCGGTTGGATCATCTGCCGGGGGAAAAGACCGTCTATTCTCGCTGGAGCGAGCTTGCGACCGGCCTCGATACGATTTTTAAGGGGCTTTCGTCCGTGGCGATGCAGTATTCTCCAAAAAACGCGGTGCCCTACATTTCCCGCGTGGATGCCGGCACGGTGGAACTCGTGCGCTCATTGGGGGTGGAGGTCGTATCCTCGGCGGATCTGGTGCAAATCTTTGAGGCGACCTGGAATGAAGAACAACTGGCGGGCCACCGGAGAACCGCCTCGCTTTTAAAGAAGCTGGTGGATGAGGCCTTCGGGGAGATCGCCCGGTGCCTCCGCTCCGGGCAGGCGGTGACGGAGTATGAAATTCAGCGGTTTCTCCTCCGCGGATATGCCGAAAACAATCTGCACGCCGAGACGCCTCCCATCGTGGGCGTGAATGAAAATGCCTCCAATCCTCACTATGAGCCGACAAAAGAGAAATCCTCCTCAATCCGAAAGGACGATCTCGTGCTTCTGGACGTCTGGGCCAAGGAGAGGAGCCCGGAATCGGTTTACGCCGACATCACCTGGATGGGATACGCGGGGGCAGCGGTTCCCGACAAATACGAAAATGTCTTCCGGGTGATCCGGGAAGCCCGCGACCTTGGATTCGAGGCTATAAAAGACGCATTCCGCCAGGGTAAACCCATAAGGGGCTGCGACGTGGACGACGTGGTGCGGGGCCATGTTGCAAAGAAAGGCTATGAAAAATATTTCATCCATCGCACCGGGCACTCCATCGGCGTCGAGGACCATGCCAACGGCGCCAACCTGGACAATTTTGAAACCCGCGACGAACGGAGGATTATTCCGGGCACCGCCTTTTCGATCGAACCCGGAATTTACCTTCCCGACTTCGGCTTAAGAACCGAGATAAACGTCCATGTCTCGAAAGAAGGCCCGACAATAACCACGCTCCCGCTTCAAAACGAGATCGTCCCCATTCTCAGATGAAGACCTTTGCCCTCATCACCCTTGGCTGCAAAGTCAACCAGTATGAAGAAGAGCGCATGCGCCAGAGCCTCCTGGCCGCGGGCTTAAGAGAGACTCCCCTCGATGAGGCCGACCTGTGCATCGTCAACACCTGCTCGGTGACGGCGGTAGCCGACAAGAAATCCCGCCAGATGATTCGAAGAGCCTTGAGAGCAAACCCGGCCGCCCGCGTCATCGCCGCCGGCTGCGCGGTCGAAAATGAACAGGCCCTTTCTCCCGACATTCCGCCGGGCGTGATTCGACTCAAGGTAACGGAGAAAGAACTTTTGCCGGAAATACTGGGACTTCCTCCGGCACCGGCTCACCCGGGACAAAGACGGACCCGGGCTCTCCTTAAAGTACAGGATGGCTGCAATCAGTTCTGCTCCTACTGCATCGTGCCGTATCTGCGTGGGAGGGAGAAAAGCCGCCCCCTCAAGGAAGCCCTGGAGGAGGCCCGAACGCTCTTTGAACTCGGCCACCAGGAAATAGTCATTACCGGAGTTCACCTGGGAGCTTATGGAAAGGACCTCTCTCCCCGCTTAAGCCTTCTGGAACTTCTGAGACTCCTTCTTAAGGAGCTCCCCCGGCCCCGCTTCCGCCTCAGCTCCATCGACCCCCAGGATTTCGATCCGGCCATCCTCGATCTTATGGCCCAAAACAGCCGCCTGTGCCCCCACCTTCCCCTGCCGCTCCAG
>Ga0074199_1002193_pt1 | contig 12835 bp, 7 predicted proteins | sample EPASupsiteSAE347_FD_64528 | JGI IMG/M metagenome (GOLD analysis project Ga0074199, IMG submission 64528) | Bioremediated contaminated groundwater from EPA Superfund site, New Mexico - Sample SAE3-47 | ecosystem: Environmental > Aquatic > Deep subsurface > Groundwater > Contaminated ...
ACAGTTTTTATTGGAATACAATGATCGCCCGCATCAGGGCAGAGAGCTCAAGGGATTATCTCCTAACGAGCTCGAAAGACGGCTTCTTGCAGCTGCCTAAGATCATTTGGACGGATACAAAAAAACTGGGAAACACTTCTCATGGAATCAGGGAATTTCTCTCTTGGAGTTGGTTGCTCAGGCCGAAGAGATTGAAAACTCATCCAGTGATTTTGTCCATGGCCTGGATAAGAGTCCAAAATTGTTAACGTTGCTTGAATCTACAATTACGAGTAATCCGGATGCATCTCTAGTGCCTTGTAACTTCTTTAAGGAGGACAGGGAATGACATATTTATCATTCGTTAAAGAGATTGAAAGCCTTGGAGTTTCACAAGGTAACTATAAGCCTCATAAGCATATTGCGTTATTGGCTGCCATACGATCACTGAAACTAAAACCCGAGAATGGACGCCGTATACACTATGATAATGAATTCAAGGAATCGTTCTCTGAAATTTTCTTTATATATGCGGGCAATGATGACCGAGACCGCCCATACACACCGTTCTTTCATTTAAAGAGCGCTTCTTTTTGGAGGTTGATAGCTCGGCAAGGTAAAGAGGCCGACCTGCTTTCTCTTGGCAGTGTCGGCGGACCTAGCCAATTGATGGAGTTCGTGTCTCACGCTGAAGTCAGCGATGATTTCCTTTTGGCGATTATGGATACCGATACTTGCCGTGAAATTGAATCAATCATTCTTGAGCGCCTTGAAAGAAGTATCTCGGCCCCCCAAGCCGCACATAAAGAATCCGAAACATTTGAGCGCGTGGCGGTTGCATTGGAAACGAATGTTGCCCCCAATCCCTTTGTTGCCTATTTAAACACTCTTCATTCGCGAGACGCTGCGAATGAAAACGCTCTGGCGGAATCACAAGCCTGCAATCCAAACTTCTCGCGCATCCATATCCAGCATCCGCTCGTAGCCTCCATCGCGGACCGCCTGACCGGAGACTCGGGACAGTCCGTCGTACTGACAGGGCACGCTGGCGACGGTAAATCCACGCTCGCCTTGGCGATATACAAGCAGCTGAAGGGACGAGATAAACAAGCTCCTCTGTCCCAACCACTACAACGGCGTGAGGACATTTACCTTCCGAACGGTATCAACCTGGCCATCGTCAAGGACTTGAGCGAGTGGCGCACGGACGAGCGTGATTCTCTGCTTTCAGAAGTGATGGGGAACACGATCAGGGTGCTTCTTGTGACCAACACCGGAGCGTTGCTGGATACCTTCTGCGGGTATGCAGAGAGAAAGGGGTTGGGGAACCGCGCCGAATGGGAGCCGCGCATTCTGGAGGCCATGGACGCCGGATCCAGTGCTCTCGATTTCGAATCGACACGGCTTGTGTTTTTGAACCTCGCACTCCGTGACAACCTCACGCTAGCGCGGCATATCTTCGAGCGGATGCTCGCCCAAGAAAACTGGGACGCGTGCGGAAGCCAGTCCTGCCGCGAACAGTGCCCCATCTATCGGAATGTGGAACTCTTCCGGACCAACTCCTGCTTGGCCGTCCATCGCCTCTTTCTCGCCTATCGGAGGATGTACGAATACGGGACGCGCCTGACGATCCGACAATTGACGGCGCACCTTGCATATTTACTGACTGCAGGAATGGAATACGCAGATATCCGCCACCTGGCGGAACGCGTGGACAAGCCGCTCATGTCGGAGTTCCTCTTCTATAACCGGTTCTTCGGCGATAACGGACGCGCCGAGGATCAGGCCGCAGTCCGGATGCCGGTCATCCATGAGGTCCGCGCTCAAGGCTTTGGCGAACGGCCTTGCCCCGCTACCGAACGGCATCTCTGGTTGCTGACTCATAGTGACGATTTCACGCTGGGCGTTCCATTGCTGGAAGAAGAATTTTCCAAGCTTCGCCGATACGGCGGGCAGAGTCAGGAACAAGATAACGGTCTGACGCCGGATCAGGCCCGCGAACAAGTCCGCCGGATGCTCTATTTTCTCCATGAGTACCCGGACGCGGAGCGTGGCGACGCCTTCTTGCGACAATTCCTCGGGTCGCTGGCCATACTTAAGTGGGAGCGCTGGCAGAATTCCGCCGCTCGTCTTTCAATGGATGAAGTGAGTCATTTTAGGCAGCGTGTGTTTCATGTCTTGCAGGAACAATTTACGGGTGTGCGTCTGCCAGAAGTCGGTAGCGTGGGACAAAGCTACCTTTACATCACACTGAGCCGGCGCAGACAAGAAATCCGGCAGAGTGCCCAAGTGGTGTTGGCGCAGATCGACTTTGCAAACGAGTTCAAGATCGGTCTAAGCTCCTGCGAGCAGGCCGAACAACGCCGTGACCTTATGCTCACAGGGCAGGGACGACTGAATGGTATCCGACTGACACTGAGCTTGCCCTTTCTCGACTATGTTCTCGCTCGGCATCAGGGCGAAGTGGGAGAAACCTTGCAGGCTGCCTACGCGGACCGGCTGGAGCGTTTGAAGGCTGACCTCATCCATAGGTGTCGCACTGGCGAAGACGATGACATGCTACTGGTACGGCTGCGCACGAACCACACCTTCCTGCGACAACATTACGCAGTAGCTGGTGGAAAACTGGAGGTGTCTAATGCCTGATCGTTTCCCAGCAGATATTCCGTTGGATCGACAAGATTCAGACGCCAACCCGGCGTTCCGCCTTTTCGGGCGGCGTTTTTTCTCTGACCAGACTACGTTGGAACTCTTGGTCGAGCTGCTTCTGGTGGCGGTATCGCCCAAAAGGGTAGGTGTAGGTGGCAAGACTTTTAATGATTATCTGCCGCCTTGGGAACTCCTAAAGCCCGAGTGGATAAGTACGCTCGACTATGCGCCTCGCGCTCGCATCAACCTCAAACTCTTCGCCTTTTTCGGCGCTTCCAAGCTCGACACCCGCCATGAAACGCACAGGAAGCATCTTAAGCAACTCGACGAAGTACTACAAAGTCGCATGTCTGTCAGCGACGATACCCCTGAGAATGTTTTGAAAACCTTGGAGAATCTATTCCTCGGTTTTCATGGCGTTGGTATACAACGTACTTGGTGCGCCCAGAGCTTTATACCGGTTTGTTCTGGCATGTTGGCCTCGGAAACAATTTGGAACGAATCCTACGCTGCAAGAAATCGCCCGGATTGCTGGGATGATCTAATGTCTCACTATACTGCTTATTTTTCGGTTAATAAGCATCGTTTTCTCGCCTGTGGCGGCGAGGTGCTGTATCTGCAACTGTGCAACGCTTTACGCCAAGAACATAATGAAGTCGAAGGATGGCTGAAGGCGAACGGTCTAGATCTTCGCGTCTTAAATTCGTCCCCCCCCACCGGTCATGATCATCGTTTCGGCCATGCTTCGATACCTCAGCACGAACGGTACGGGTCCGGCCGAAACGGTGATCAAGGCCTTAAAACCAGTACCACGGGGGGGGGACGAATTTACGGTTCGATGATCTAGCCCCTTTCCTGACATCTGACGAAATGAACCCTACTTGGCTACACGCTGAATTAGAATGTGCACTCGGCAACCTGATGAAAGAAACTCCGGCCACGGTCTCCCACCTGGCGGAGTTTATTGACTGCGGGGTGGAAGGGGATACAGCGCAACAGACGGATAGGAATGAAGACCAGCCTCGCTGGACGAAATGTGGATGGTGTCCGGAAGAAACCTGGCCCGAGAGCTACCTTTTTGCTGTGGAATTGCTCCGGATCTGCCGGGCGAACCTGGATTTGATGGACCGACTCGAACTGCTGGAGACGCTCTGTGCCTTACATGTGATGCGCAGTCTGACTACCCAAGCGGCGCGTTATTCCCGCAATGGTGTTACTCGGCCATGGCCTGCGTGTCGATTGGCCGTGTCCGATCCCGACGGAAACAATCGAACCGTAAAACAGGTCTCTCGCGCAACCGTCCAGGCGGTTTCCAAAACAATCTATGATGGGCTGCGCCATCCGAAGATCCTGAGCTCACCTCCACCTAACGATTGTGAGAAGCTTTACGCAGAGGCGGACAAGCGCTACGGGCACAAACTCTTCATCACGATTGGAAAACGGATAGGCCTGATTGTGCCACGTCGCGGCGCGGGCATGCGCTTCGTTTTGAGCTCACGTCTTCTGCGCCTGTTGATCGTTGCGCTCTTGCCAGGCCGCCGGATGACTTACGAGACATTCAAGCTCGCCGCGGAAGCCCATTTTGGGCTGGCATTCGACGAGGCAGCCATCGGACGGGCCAATGCCTGGGCGACCGGCGTGGGCACGGGATCTTTCGGTAGCGCGACGGACGAATGGTTGGCCAGGATGCTGGAGGAAGCCGGTGCCTTACGCAGGCTTTCCGACTCATGCGCTTTGGTTGAGAATACTGCTGTGCTGGAAAATAGGGAGAAAACACCATGAGCTATTTTGCGCAATCGGCATTCGAGAACATCCGCGGCAAGATCTCGCGTCTGCGCGAGAAAGAGATGTCGCAGCGCCGGCTCATCGTGACGACTTCTGTTTTTCCACCGGACGTAACGCTTGATTTAGCCAAAATGCTGGATGATTTCGCATTGAAAGACGGCCGGATCGTCTTGACCTTCAAAGCAGCGAAGAATCTCGGGGATGAGTGGCGTGGAACACCTCGGCATCAGCAAGTGTGCCGGGAACTGGAAATCCGTGGCTGGATAGATGAAGCCGGCAATCTGACCGGGTACAGGAATGCCCCGCCCCCGGATGACGGTAAACTGGGGCTGGTCTTGCTTGTCGGCGCAGATAAGGTAACGGATGCCTCGGGCCTGGCCGATTTCTACCGATGCGATCCTCCCGCCATTTGGCAGGAGCAGATGGAAGGGAGCTTCGAAGCATGGACACGAAAGCGACTTGATTTGGCGCACGTCGGATACGATGACAAGAACGTCCTCCACATCAACACCGTATTGATCGCGTTGGAGGAGCAGGGATGCGCGGACCTTTTCCAGATCGCCCGTCTGCTCCGTGATCTTCCACTGGAAACGAACGGCGTGCAAGACGGGCGGGACGCGGAACGTGTGCTGCTGCGAGGATTGAGAGGATTCCACCTACCGAGCTTCGTTGGCTTCCAATTCTCGAGGAAGAAAAAGCTGACGCCGTATCTCGAAGCGGCAATGCGATTCTTCCACTACGATCTGTTTTTAGAGGAGCGGACCAAAAGCAAGGCACTTGAAGCCATTGACTTGCTGACGAAAGAGAAGGCCGGCGAGATTGACGACAACCGTCTATTCGCGCCGGAGGAACGTGGGGATTTCGCTACCGACGGGGCTTTTGTAGAAGCCGTGCGCTGTTATGTGCAGAATGAGGACCCAGAGGCGCGGAACAGCCTTCTTCACAGCGACTTTGTCGCCGTCCATGACAAGATCCTCAAGTTCAAGATCAAGGTTGTAGGACCGGAGAAACCACCGCCCGTACGCAAACTTTCCGGGGGTCCCGTGGAAGTGGTGCTGACGGCTCTTTGGCATACCTTCAGGGATTTTAGCAAAACGTGTGGCTCCACCCGTCCGGAGCTCAAGGGTATTGTCATCCGCGGTGAACTGTTCCGGCATGACAACGAAGGTTCATCCGAAGGCGTGTCGATATCAGCGGCGGAGCTACAGGCACACGCAAAGGAATACCTCCGCAGGTTGGTCGGCGGCGTGGATCGATACTTCACAGACGGCTACCTTGACGTCTCCGGATTCGGGGATGAAGTAGTCAGCGTTGTCTCTCGGCTCTATCATGACGACATAGACTGCACCCATGCCAGAACTGCTGAACCTTCGCTCGGATTCCGTGTGGAGCTGACTTTTGCTGACCACGATCCAATTACCAGAAAATTCGCCTGGCGCCTGCCCGAAACGCAAACATACCGCATGGCCGAGGAGTTGATCGAGTGGGCAGCCGAGAGTATTGCGCAGCAGAATACAAGCCCGATCGTTCTACCGACGTTCCATATCCCGTATCACGAGGAATTAATTCGGGCAAAGGATGACGATGAGACCCGGCGTGTCCTTTTGCATGCCATCCGGGATCTCGCTGCGGAAAGCACCAACTTGATCACGGAGGACTGGAAAAAGGAGAATGACCCTTTGTTGCCGTACCTCCGTGATTTAGCCGTTGAATACAGACGGTTTGTTGAAACCGCCAGAAAAGACGGGTTGCATTCGGTCTTCCACGAAGGGAACGATGGGCAACCGGCTGGCTGGAAGACGCTTAGAACGGAGTATGAGACCGCGACACGAGCGTATCTCGGAGAAGACGAGCAATGCCGGAACAGCCCCATGGCGGCGATGCTTATGAGAGCCTTTCTGATGGTTGCGCCGCGAGGGGGACACAATGACGCCTGGGTAGCGGACCCGTTTGAACGCTCCGGCATCGCCACAGTGCTGCACCCGTCGGTTCTCGAAATGCTGTGCGACCACATCAGCTATCTTTTCGCATGCTTCAACTACGCGGCGTCCCGCGAATGGAGGGCGGACAGCCCCAAAAAGGCGTTCCACCCGTCCAAATGGCAGGACTATCTCGATCTTGCCACCATTCAGATGCCGCTGGGGGGATTGATCGGAGATGAGAATCGGATCATGGACACACATGTACGTGGTCAGGAGCTCGTGCACTGCGTTGGCTCTCCTGCTGCGGACGAGGCACCTCTTTCCACACGGCTTTTGCTGCGCTATGAAGGCTTTGATTAAGAGGATATAGCGGATGTCGACATGTTCGCCGATACGCGAGAATCAAGGCTTCTGGTAAACATCCTCGGCGACTATCTGGCCATCCATCCCCATGCGCGCGACGGTCTCAGTTTAGCTGTCTATCGGAACAAGGATATCCAGCCGGTCATCTCAGCGGTACACGCCTTTCTGTTCGGGCTGGCCGAGGGGGACACCCCAGTGTTGGGCGAGAATAGACGGCGACCCTACGCCGTGGCGATAACCGTTTTTACGGAAGCCGGCGAGGATGTGGGAGTAGCCCGCTGGATCGAGCAATGGAGGGAACGCTGGGAAGCTGCTGAGTCAGAAGAGAAATACGCCGTTTATCGCCATTGCCGCTTTTCCATCGCTCATCGTGTGGTCCCGGGGCAGGACAAGGATCGAAAGGCTTTTGCCCGCATGATCCGAGACGGATTGGACGTCGATATCGCCGTCCTTTACGATTTTATCGGTGCCGGGCTCATGGGCAATGAATTCCAGCGTGTGGAGCCCTATGATGTCCGGGAGCGCACACTGAAGTTCCCGATCATTGAGAAATCGTTCTGCACGGTTGACGATCCGCAGCTTCGTCTACGCCGGGCCAGGGTTATCAGCAACCCACAATTCCGCTTAGCTTCACTTCATCTCGAGACCATGGCCCGCCTGAAGAACGGTAATACGCCAGCCAGTCAAGAACACGTCCTGATTGGCTATGGGGATTTTGCACCGTGGCAGGAAGTGGTGGACGAGCTCCACAAACGCGCGGAATGGGTGGTCTGCATTGATCCCAGCATCGACGACAAGCTGATCAAGATAAGACGCGATGTCCCTGCCGAAGAAAGGGAGATTATCGGATTCGGTTCCGGAGTCGGTTTGCACGGCGAGCTCAACTTCACTATTTCCACGGAGCACTTCTGGTTAACGGACATCCGTTTCCGTTTGGAAAGAGCAATGGCGACCCTCTATCCCGGATGGCAGGACAGCATCCTGACAGCCGTAACCGAGTCCGTGATCAAAGAGGCGCGAACACTGTCCGGCTTGTCGCTGGTTCGTGCCACGGGTGTGGGGACTTATCTGCACGACTTCATGGCCTACTCCCTGGTGGGTAAATTACTCGCCATAGACGACAATCTGCTTTGCAGCCATTTGATATCGCTCGATGCCTATCGCCATTGGTTCACTCAGGACGATCGGATGCGGCCGGATCTGCTCTGGTTGACGGCGCGCCTTGACGAAACCGGTCGCATCTTGCTGGACATGCACCTTATCGAATGCAAGTTGGCGCTTCAAAACGATGACTATGTGGAAAAAGCCGTCCGACAGATTCAGAACGGTCTCAGCACGCTGATTCCGGCGTTCATGCCAAGGGCCAAAAAGGGTGGCGACGACGGTCGTCCGGACCAGCGTTACTGGTGGCTCCAGTTGCACCGTTTGATTGCCAGCAAGACCGGAATCAGCCGGCAACGCCAAGATGCGATTATGTCGGCTATGGAACGACTGGCGGGTGGTGATTATGCCATCGCCTGGCACGGTGCCGTGCTGGCATTCTGGACGGACAGCGACGGCAACGATCTTGAGCGGATCGGCAACGAATCGTTCGAAGACGCCGACATCGGCACTCTGGAATTCAGTATTTATGCTCTGGGGCGCAAAGCCGTGCAGGGCCTCTGCGTGGGCGAAAAAACGTTACAGCTGGGCTGGCAAAGCAGCACTATCCGCTTCGGTGATTTTTCCGGACCTGCCGCAGAAACTGATAATCAGGAGGAACATAAGGGTGGTGAAGTTCCTGAGGATGCCTTCGTTCCTGAAGAAAAGCCAATGATATCACCTCCTGTACCTAAGCGGGATGATACACCCCCGTCTGGTACGCTCATCGAGCCGGCACGCCACATCCCTGAACGTATTCCGCTGGGGAAAACAGTTTCGGGAGGTCGGGATGTTTTTTGGGAGTTTGGCCATAGGGAGTTGTGCAACCGCCATTTGTTGGTGTTCGGCACATCCGGAATGGGGAAGACCTACGCCATCCAATGCTTGCTTTGCGAGATGAGACGTCAGGAACAGAGCTCGCTTGTCATGGACTACACGAACGGCTTTTTGCCCAATCAGCTTGAGGAAGAGACCAAACGGATTCTTGATCCTTATCAGCACATCGTACGGCAATCGCCGCTTCCTGTGAGTCCGTTCAAACTGCAAGTGCAGGAGATCGGCGGCGGTCTCGACGAAATTCCAGAAACGCTGGTTTCTGCCGCCAAGCGTATTGCGGGAACATTCAGTCAAGTCTATGAGACGTTGGGCGATCAACAATACTCCCTGTTGTTGGACGCCATCATGGCCCTAATTGACCAGCAAAAAGATCGAGCCACGCTCGATGGACTTCTGGAGATACTCGAATCGTTTGTGGATGATGGGCGGCACGACAAGCAGAAAGTGTTTACAACGATCAGCAAATTGAAGCCTTTTGTTCTAGAAAAGCCTTTCGCAAACCAGGCGTCCGGTCTGGATTGGAGAGGGCTTTTCAGTGATGAAAAGCACAGGTGCCATGTTTTCCAGTTCGCGGGGATGGACGCCCTGTCAGCCCGTCTAGTTATCGAATTTACGCTCTGGGACTTGAACGCCTTTGTGCGCGGGACGGGCAACAAGAACCTGCCGAAAGTAGTGGTGCTCGACGAGGCGCAAAACCTCGACCTTTCCGAGCAATCGCCGGTAGCCAAGTATCTGACCGAAGGTCGCAAGTTCGGCCTTTCGCTGATACTCGCCACCCAAACCATGAAGAACCTCCAGGGGGAAAAACTGAACCGGCTATTCCAGGCTGGTCACAAGCTGTTTTTCCGTCCCGCTGACACTGAGCTGCAGGAGCATGCCAAATTGATGGTTCAGAGCGTCGGTGGCACACAGCAGGAGTGGATTACCAATCTCTCCTGCCTGGCAAAAGGACAATGCTATTCGCTCGGTCCTTCCCTGAATACCGCAACCGGACAATTGGAGACAAAGCCGTTCAAGATTCAAGTTACATCTTTGGGAGAGAGGTTTGGTCGTGGCTAAGGCGCGCAAAGTCAAGATCAGCCGTTTGCCGAGGAATTTCCACAAGTCTTTTATTCCGGAGCGCCGGTTTATCCATGCGCTATTAAGATTCGCCGCAAGCGGAGGGGCTGGATCAATTCAGGAGATTGCCCAAGCAACGGGGATTCCGACCGGCATATCCAGCGGCAAGGTGGCGCCCATCCTGGACTATTGCCGTGGTATGGGGCTGTTGACGCTTCCGGAAGGAAGAAATGCAATTAAAAAACCAGACTTGACCCCGTTCGGACGGGTCATCCTGTTGGAAGATCCGTATCTCAAAGCGGAGATCACGCAATGGATCGCTCACTTGAATCTTTGCGGGCAAGAAGGTGGCGCCGAGGTTTGGTATCAACTCTTCTGGAATGGAGCCGCCCGGTTGGGACCTGCCTTTGAAAGGGATGACCTGGAAAACTGGCTTGCAAGCATATTTGAGACTAAGCCGGGTGGTCTGATCGGACCACTTGTCACAATGTACCAAGAGGATGCATCGTTTGCGAGGTGCGCTGCCCTCGCGGAGAACGGGAAGCAAATCACCCGCCGCACCATGCCGATTCGACCTGAGTTTGCCTGGGGATACGCCGCTTGGATATTGGCCGCCATGGAACGTATTGTCCGTCAGGGCGAGCAAGCAACGATCCCTCAGTTGGAGGGAGCCTGTGGATGGCGCATGTTGACCGGCTGGTCGCTGGCAGACGCCGAGCGCGTTCTCTCACTTGCCGAGCGCAAGGGGGCGCTTAGCGTCGATCACCATATGCAACCTTGGATATTAAGGGCGAAAGTGCCGGCTACCGAGGGGTGGCGTCTTCTCTACAGCGATATGATCTAATCGTTAACGGAATAAGAGGTAGATGACATGGACAGACAGCTTGCCGAATTCGTCAGTTACCGAGGGGATCGCCTCTTTGATGGTGCGGTTGATGTTTCCTGGTTGATTCAGGATCGTGAAAAGGCCCGGTTGGCTGCGAACGTCTTTGTGTTCCACGGGCCTGAGTACCATGGCGTTGATCAGCAGGATATCGGCACGGGCCACGGCCACCGCCTGGTTGATACCGCCAGTTTCGCGCTGCAAGTGATCCGGCGATGCAGTGGGCGGGAAGACAGGCCCTTTACCCTGGCTATTGCCGGCTACGGAACCGGCAAATCCCATCTCGCCACAGCGTTAACGATTCTGCTCTCCGAACCAGCATCGGAATACGCCCGGAACATCTTAGCGAATCTCGGTGCAGCAGATGTGGAGCTTCTCAATGCCGTACGTCGCGAGCTCGTCGGCATGCAGGCTCCGGCTCTCGTTGTGTCGTTGAACGGGATGGGCAACTTTGATCTGGCAGCGGAATTCACCCGCCAGCTCATGCACTTCCTTCACGCCGCCGGAATTGATGCGGGTGCTTTGGACGCATTGCGCCCGCGCTTTAAGACCGCAGCCAATCTGGCTCTTCGTCTGACCAGCAAGGAAGGCGAGGAATTGGCCAATGAATGCGGACTGACGGATATCTCTGAAGTCGCCAGGCAGTTGCAGGAACACGATGAGACCGTTTACGGTATAGCGCATGCTTACTTATCCCGGTTGGGATTCCCCATCAGGGCCATTGGTGACGAAACCGTCAAAGATGTGATCGAAACCGTTTGCCGGGAATATGTGGGCGACGGACAGCCCTTTAGTCGGTTGGTGGTGTTTTTCGATGAATTCGGACGGTATGCCGAGTTCGCGACCGTACGAAGCCAAATCGCCGGAAGCGGCGTTCTGCAGCAACTATTCGAAGGCATACAGACAAACGCCGACAAGGCGACGTTCGTCGGGTTCATCCAGTTCGATTTGAACACCTATGTACAACGGATGGGGCAGGAGTATCGGAATGAAATCCTTCGGGTCTCCACGCGTTATCAATCTGCCGAAAAGGCCTATCTCTCCATAAATCTGGAAACGTTGTTGGCTCATCTGCTGGAGAAAAAGGACCGTAGCGGGCTTAACAAACACTTCGAATGCGGAGCGGAACAGGCCGTGTCGGAAACCTCCATGAAGCGTTTAAATGCATGGTTTCCGCAGTCTTCCCACCATCGGCTGTGGGCCGACCCCGCAGCATTTCACCAGATCGTGCGCAAAGGCTGTTGGCCATTATCCCCATATGCGGGATGGCTCCTTTTCCATCTCGCAGCCGCCGGCCAGCATCTTCAGCAACGATCCGCATTGTTTCTCCTCAATGAAGCGTTTAACCGCCATCGCGCCGACACCATCTCCGGATTCGACTGGCAACTTCACGCGACGGACATTTGGTCCGAGGATCTCGAGAAAGAGCTTCTGATTGCCGAAGAAGGCGGGAACCGCGGGGCCGTTACCCATGCCTATGCCAATGTCATGGCGAAGGCCGGACAACATATTGCCGGGGAAGAAGAGAAATTGCTCCGCGCTGTTGTCCTTGCATCGAAGCTCGGGCTCGTCGCACGAGACCGCGGTGATGCTGCCGAAGCTTTGGCTACCCTATCGGGTATACCAAACCGCATTGCTGAAAAGAATCTCAAGATATTGGAGGACGAGAGGAATGTCCTCAGTTGGGATGAAAGGTTCAATCAATTTGAAATCATTGGCGATACGGTGTCTCGCCCGCAATTTCTGGCGTTCTTGCGCCAAAGGGTTTCAGACAAGTATGACGCACGTGGTAAGGCACAGCTTTTCTTGAGGCGAGCCCGCGAATATTGTCCCGACGTTTTATGCGATAGGCCATGTGATTTCGCGGAACAAAACTCCGTTTCGACGATGGAATGGTCGTTCGCCGCCACGGTCTGCAACTTGGACGAATTGCCGCGCATCGTGGATGAAGCAGTGAGAAATTGGCGGGATTCCACTGCCGTTGATCAATCCCGTGGAACAATAGCATATTGCTATGTGGAGCCTGGAAGCGACCTTGTGCGCATCCAATCGCAAGCCGCCACGATCTTGAAGCACCTGGCACGAAACGAAGGTCTATAGTGGACCCCAGTTTCAAGACAATAGTTTAAGCTGTTATTCGCCCGCTATGGAATGCATTGGATGACACACCCCGCCCCACTGGGGTAGAAGGGAAAGGGTGATCCTGTGGAGAATGGAG
>Ga0074199_1002194_pt1 | contig 12827 bp, 10 predicted proteins | sample EPASupsiteSAE347_FD_64528 | JGI IMG/M metagenome (GOLD analysis project Ga0074199, IMG submission 64528) | Bioremediated contaminated groundwater from EPA Superfund site, New Mexico - Sample SAE3-47 | ecosystem: Environmental > Aquatic > Deep subsurface > Groundwater > Contaminated ...
CCCTGTATATAATTCTTTTCTATCTGCAGCAAATAAAGACCTTTTAACTGCCAGACAAGCCCCTGCTTGGCTTCTACTCTCGAAAAAAGACTAATCCGCGTTTGTTCAGGAAGCTGGTCTTTTATCTTTTTGATACACGCTTCAAAATCACCCAAATACTTTTCTGCCGATGAATAATCCTTCATATCAAGGTAATTATCGATGACCTCGCCGTAAGCGCCAGAGACATCCACCGCCGTACTTGAAACCGCTTTTGTATCCCCGGATTGTCCGGCTTTCAACAACTGCTCCAGGGCATAATCCAACTTGCCTTGTTCTCCTTGAGCGAAAACCGGTTGCGCAAATAAAGAAATAAAAGCAACCGTTAAGAAACCACAAAACAATCTCTTCATAAATGCCTCCATTCTATCTTGAGCGCGATACCGAAGCTGTTTTTCTATAATACACGCCGACAAATACGCTAAAAACAGGAATGATTTGGCGAGATAATCTCCTCGTATTCATCCCCGGCTTAAAAAACGGAAAATTCTGCGCTTCGATTAAGGAAACAATCCCCGGCTATTTCTTTCTCTTAGAGCCATAAATAATTCTGTTTCCTTAGCCGCAACGGGTTAGACGGACCCGGTCCGGTTTATTCGGGGTTGTTCCATTTCCAATTCCGGACTTCCGGCAAATCCAGCCCGTATTGACAAATATACTGCTTATGTTCCTCGAGTTTATCACTCATCATCTGTTTGAGTTCAGCTCCCTGAGCGCCCAATCCCGGCACTCTGTTCATCACATCCTGCACCAAATGGAATCTATCAAGGTCGTTTAAAACCGTCATATCGAAGTAAGTCGTAATCGTCCCCTCTTCCTTGTAGCCGCGCACATGGATGTTTTCGTGATTGTGACGGCGATACGTTAACCTATGCACCAGCCAGGGATAGCCGTGGAATGCAAAAATAATTGGTTTGTCTTTAGTGAATAAAACATCGAAGTCTTGATCGCTCAATCCGTGCGGGTGTTCCGTATTCGGTTCCAGTTTCATCAAATCGACAACATTGACCACGCGGATTTTCAGGCCTGGCAAATGCTTACGCAGGATGGAAACGGCAGCCAAAGTCTCGAGCGTTGGGACGCCGCCGCAGCAGGCCATTACCACGTCCGGCTCCTGCCCTTGATCGCTGCTCGCCCACTGCCAAACACTAATTCCTTTGGCGCAATGTTCAATAGCGGCATCCATAGATAACCATTGAGGCGCCTGGTATTTTCCAGCGATCACTACGTTAACGTAATGCCGGCTCTTCAAGCAATGGTCCCCGACAGACAAGAGACAGTTGGCATCGGGCGGAAGGTACACGCGCACGACAGAAGCCTTTTTGTTTACCACGTGATCGATGAAACCCGGGTCTTGATGGGTAAAGCCGTTATGGGCTTGCTGCCAGACGTGTGAAGCAAGCAGGTAATTAAGCGATGCGATTTTCTTTCGCCACGGTAATTCCGCAGTGACTTTCAGCCACTTGGCGTGCTGGTTGAACATCGAATCGATAATATGAATGAACGCTTCATAGCAGTTAAACAACCCGTGCCTTCCGGTAAGTAAATATCCTTCGAGCCACCCTTCACATTGATGTTCGCTCAACATCTCAACGACTCGGCCGTCGGAGGCAAGAAATTCATCATTCTCTACTGTCCGGGCTTCCCACTGCCGCTTGGTAGCCTCAAAAACGCAATTTAACCGGTTGGACAGCGTTTCATCGGGCCCGAATATCCGGAAATTTCTTTGTCCATTATTGAGCGTAACCACATCGCGCAGGAATTCTCCAAGCGTATGCGCGTCGGACGCCTGAACTGACCCCGGCGACGGCACATTCACTGCGTATTTCCGAAAATCCGGCATAAGCAGGTCCTGAAGTAATAATCCGCCATTGGCGTGGGGATTGGCCCCCATCCTTCTCTCGCCTTTAGGCGCCAATTCAGCAAGTTCCGGCAAAAGACGGCCACTTTCGTCGAATAATTCTTCGGGCTTATAGCTTCTCATCCAATCTTCAAGAAGCTTAAGATGTCCGGGATGTTCGGAATTAACCAGCAGCGGAATCTGATGAGCTCGAAAGGTGCCCTCAACTTGCATCCCATCGACAACCTTCGGTCCGGTCCAGCCTTTGGGCGAGTTGAGGACGATCATCGGCCAGCGTGGACGAGCGGCATCATTTTTGCCTCGCGCATTGCTTTGTATTTGTCTAATTTCGGTAATGACATAATCCAAAGCGGCGGCCATAAGTTGATGCATCTTTTCCGGATCATCACCTTCCACGAAATAAGGCATCCAGCCGTAGCCACGGAGCAGTTGATCCAACTCATCATGCGTGATGCGGGCCAGCACGGTCGGGTTGGCTATTTTGTAACCATTAAGATGCAAAATAGGCAACACGGCTCCATCGGTAACCGGATTCAGGAATTTATTAGAATGCCACGCCGTTGCCAAAGGACCTGTTTCCGCTTCGCCGTCACCGATAATGCATGCGATTACCAGATCGGGATTGTCGAATGCGGCTCCAAAAGCATGGCTAAGAGAATAACCCAGTTCGCCACCTTCATGGATTGACCCGGGAGTCGTCGGCGCAACATGGCTGGATATACCACCGGGGAACGAAAATTGCTTGAACAGCTTTTTTAAGCCCGCTTCGTCCCGGGTGATGTCCGGATAGACTTCACTCCATGTGCCTTCAAGATAAACATTGCCCACCAGCGCCGGCCCCCCGTGTCCGGGACCGGAGATATAAATCATATCCAGATCATATTTCTTAATGACCCGGTTTAAATGCACATAGATAAAGTTCTGCCCCGAAGTAGTGCCCCAATGCCCGAGCAGCATCGATTTCACATCCGACAGCTTTAGCGGCTCCCGAAGCAAGGGATTGTCACAAAGATAAAGCTGTCCGACCGAAAGGTAATTCGCGGCGCGCCAGTAAGCGTTTATCTTACGGAGCAGTTCCGGGGAAAGGACGTCTGTTTTCATCATTCGATTCTCCTTATCAACATCCGGGATTTACCGTTCACAAGGCATTTTGAATATCGCCCCCAAATCTAAGAGATGCGGAAGGAACTTCATCTCCCGGTTTCTGTATTATCAAAACAATGCCCTATTTTCTCTCAATGCTGAACCGATTATAAATATACGAAACCCCCAGGAACAAGACACCCAGAATAATGAGCGTGATGATTTTGAATACAATGTCCAATCCCGAGAGATCCACTAAAACCACCCGCCCTAATGTGAGCGCCAATAAAGTCATTCCGCCCATACGCTCCGCCTTATTACCGTCAAAGAAACCGATAATGATCACCGCAGCGCTGGCCAGCCCCAGGTTAAGCGAAATCCAATGAGGGATAGCATACTGATGAATGGCCGCCACAAGCAAAATCAAGCCGGCAATAAACGAAATTTCCGGTTCATATTCAAAGAACAGATCACTCCCCTGATTCTGCTTAATATATTTAACGGCGAAATATAGTCCAAACACAGCCAAAACATTCCAACTCACCAATGACCATTTCAAGACGGGAGCAAAACCAATAATAGATTCCGACAAGAAAACTATTAAAGCGGCAATAAATGCGAGATAGGAATAAACCCTGAAACGCCTTAACTGCAACGCTAAGCTTATCCCCAACAATAGCAGCCCCTGCGAGGATAAGGAAAAAGCGACCCACGGCTGACGGACAAGTGACCACACCCAGATAGCGACATAAAGATAAGAAGAGAACGAAAACACCTGATCAAAGCTGACATCCAAACTGTGCGTTTCCGGATCTTTGACGTTCCGTTGAGATAGATAGAAACAGATCGCCATCGATATGCCCGCCCAGAAACACATAAAACCATACCAGGTCCACTCGAAACCAAAGAAATGGATGTTCGCCATCCCGTCAAACATCCCTAAAAATATCAACCGAACAGCCACAATCACTGAAAGCGCATAAGCGAAATAACGGAAGATCCTCTCTTTAAGATTTACGCCAATGAACAACAAACACGGGATTTCAATCAGCCAAACAAGAAGCGTTGATGTCGGCAAGAATTTAAGCGACAGGGAGAACGTGATCGCAAAGACAGCGGCGGCGATATCGCTGATATACATCTTTTCCCGGCCCAGTCTCTTCATCAGGAGGCTCAGAACTAAGTAAACAGCCCCGGCAGAAATGACTAATCCAAATTTATGCCCTTGAAATAGTCTTATAATCAACGGATATGCCAAGACGCTATATAAAGCGATGTTCCCAAAGTTACTTGCCGCCAAAGATCCGGCCAATCTCTGTTCGGTTATATTGCGCACAATATGTGTGCCTGCCAGGAATAACGCCCAATACAACGACAAGAATATAAAATTCATGAGGTCATAATAATGTCCTGCAGGGATACCAAAGGGCAGCGCCGCTGTCCCCGAAGAACGAATATTAGGAACAACCCAGAGAAGATGAATAAGATATGTCAAAATGATCCCCGCCGACAGTATCCTGACCCACTGAAATTTATGAACGAACACCAATGTAAGCAGCGATAGGAACAAGGAACTAAGCACGGTAAACGGAGTTACCTGGCCGATCGTTGAGGTCAAATAAGCCGCCGCAAGGACTACTAACATCATCGTTTCCGACTTATATCTCAAGACATGCGTAATCATACCCGCTACGACAACCACCAGCAGCAATGTATCAATAGCTTGGCTGGCTAAGATTCTGGATGCGCTAAAATGATGCATGGCATAAGTGGTAAAATAAATGATCGCCCACGCCCCGCCGAGTAATACGCGGCCGTAGTTCACAAACTTCTCTTTAGCCTCCGATTTGACTCCCGCGAAGAAAAGCAGACCGCCGACGAGATAGCCGAATGCGATCTTCAATAATGGCCCAAAATACTGAAACGAATAGCTGATAAGGAACGCCACCCCAAGCGCCAAGATGACAATGCCTATCTTGTTTAACCAATTCCGCCCAAAATCCAATTCCATATCGGATTTCTTGACGACATCCGCGGAGGCCTTTGCGATTACAGGTTTTGACTTGATGTCGTATTCCGGAACCGGATCTACCCTCTTTTCTTCAACCGTAGAAACAGCCACGCTTGTGCCGGAAAGCCTGGCGACCAAACTCTCCAGATTCTTGATTCTTTCCTCAAGCGCATACAGAGAACAGCGGATATTTTGCAACTGATGCTTTGCATCCTGAAAAGTATTAACTTCTGCCATTGCATTCGGCGCCGGAGTTTTCTTTTCTGGAAACAATAACACGATAATAACTGCCAAGGGACCGGTGAGAAACGCCAGGAATAAGAATCCTCCGACAGCAAGTTTCTTCTGGCCGGCGATGTATATTGTTACAATAATTGATATAATCCAGGCCCATACTATCAACATAAACAGCCTCCTTTGGACTCCTCCCCAATGCTCTTTTGCGAGCGTGCATTCGGCCCCCCCCCGGGGTACTACGGAAATGCTCCCATCTTGGCTCAATTATATGGCGTTAAGGGATGAGAAACAAGGATAATTATAAATGCGGGTTCTGAGTTTTAATTCTAGTATGAAGTACTGAGTTGTGAGTATAGAGTGACTACACGGATGAAACAGAATGAAACTCCCCGGGCTGATCCTTCGGCGAAGTTGACCCTGAACCTGTCGAAGGGCTCAGGACAGGCGCCCAGGGTTTCTCTGCTGCTTGAGCTAAATTCCTCCGAAGCAGTTCCCCTCTTTGTTCAGCGATACCTTTCCGTCCACCCTGCGCATTCATCCCGTGGTCTTCTGCGTAGGAGAATAAAGTGATTAGCAACAGCGTCTTGCTATTTCTTTCTTTAGTTACATTGTAAATCTCCGAATGGATGATTGAACGCCGCAACATTCCCGCTATAACTCCAGGAAGAAAGAACTTTCTCGCTATTAAAACGCAGTCTTACATCTAAGGCATAGTCACTTGTCGTTGACTGTGTCTCCAACGGAAAAAGCAATCCGCCGGTCCCTGTGGTAGTAGTATTCACTTCTGATTTCCGGTATTTATAAATCCATATTTCTCCATCTTCTACCTGGACTCTTTCTGAAGGCGTAGAGGCCTTCATTACTAATTGATCTTCAGTCAACTTCCCTATGCAAGAGTCCAGACAAGCTGTCATTTTATTACTTATGACTTTATATGCAGGCACAGTTGCGCAGCCCTGCACCAATAATATAATACCTACAAGAATCCCCGGAATGCACCTATGTTTACTCATTACACTCCTCCTTTCAAGGTTGGAAGCCGCATAGACTCCCCGCTATCTTCCCTAACAGATCCAGGCTGGAATATAGCGTCTTGTTCGACAACCGGCGTCATATTAGCCTAACCTACTGCAGCAATTGCAGGTTACGCCGCAAGTTCCCCGCCCTACGACCTGATTATATGTCGTTATGTATGATCAAACAAGAAAAAAGTGCTATTTATAATTTGTTTAGATATGCCGGACACCCAGCGCAGACCCAGCCTAACCCAGCGTCTTTCGAAATCCCAGCGAACTCAAAGTAAAGATCAATACTCCGATTAACGAAAGGGTCAGCATTTGCGGCCAGAGCACACTAAAATCACTGCCTTTCAGGAATATTCCCCTGATAATAACCAAGTAATGCCTTAGCGGGTTTACAAACGTAGCGAATTGGACCACTTTAGGCATATTGGCAATGGGGAAAACGAATCCCGATAGAAGCATCATTGGCTGGGCGACCATAAACATAGACATTAAAGCCTCTTGCTGGGTCCTGGCCCGTGCAGAAATAAACAATCCCAACCCTAAGGTATTGACCATAAAAAGAAACGACCCCAGCAAAAGTAATAAGAAACTTCCCCGCAGCGGCACTTTAAGCACCAGGAAGGTAACCAAACTAATAATAACAACATCAATAATCCCCACTACTGCAAACGGGATAAGCTTTCCCAGGATAAGCTCAAACGAGCGGATAGGGCTGACGATCAATTGTTCAATAGTCCCCACCTCTTTCTCTTTCACAATGGCCATTGCCGTTAAAAGCAGCGTCACCAGCATAACGACCATCCCGACCACCCCCGGGATATAAAAATTGCGTGATTCCAGGTTCTCATTAAACCAGCTGCGGCTGCGTAATTCTACTTGGGGAAAAAGACCCGCGCCATTTAACAATACCTGCAAACGCGCCCCTTCAATCCGCGAAGAATACCGCCCGGCTATCCGCTCCGCGTAACGCAGAATACTCATTGCCGTATTAGAATCCGTCCCGTCAACGATCAATTGCAGATAAGCGCTGCGGCCCGCATTTAGATCCTGCGCGAATCCGTGATTAATGCGAATTACCGTACTTGCCAGGGATTTATCCACTAAAACTCTCTCATCAACGTCTTTCGTTATGTAGAACTTAGGGATAAAATAATTCGAGGAGGTAAATTCGCGGATTAACTCGCGGCTTTCCTTGGAGTTATCAAGATCATAAATAGCCGTGGGGATTCTTTTAACATCCGTAGAAACCGCAAAACTCATGATCATAAGCTGAATTACAGGGGTAACAAACATCACCATCCGCATCTTAGGATCACGCAACGCCTGGATAAATTCTTTAACGACTATGGTTTTTATGCGCTCCCACATATTACGCTACCCTTTTCCGGAATCGCTTGTTTATCAATACGATCATAACCAGGGAGAAGATCAGAAGAAACAAAGCCTGCGGCCATAAGATGTCAAACCCTACTCCTTTTAAGTATATGCCCTTTAAGATGGTTACAAAGTGCCTGGCAGGGATAATATAGGTGAATAACTCAATCGGCTTGGGCATATTTATAATCGGAAAGGCAAACCCGGAAAGCAGAAATGCCGGCAAAAAGGTCGTCAAAAACGAAATCTGGCTTGCCATAAACTGATTCCTCGCCACTACCGAGATAAAAATCCCCCAGCAGGATATCCCGGTCAGGAAGATTGCCGAGAAAACAAAGAACTCCAGGAGGTTGCCGCGAAACGGCACATGAAAAACGAATTGCGCCATACTCACGGAAATAAGTATATCAACCAGGCCGATCACAAAATAAGGGATAAATTTCCCTAAAAGGAGTTCGCCGGATTTAATGGGCGTAGAAATAAGCTGCTCCATTGTTCCCCGCTCCCATTCTCTGGCCACGGTCAGAGACGTAAGAAGCGCGGCAACAATCATCATAATCACGGCAATCAAACCGGGAATGATGAAATTTTTGCTGCGTAATGTTTCATTAAACCATACCCGGGGACGCAATACTATTGCCGGGCTGTATTGCATACCGTTACGGCTGTATACGCCGCTTACAAAAACCTGATTATATGAGTTAATGACCGCCTCAACATACCCCAGGCCGATTGATGCGCTGTTGGAATCGCTTCCGTCAACGATCAGTTGCACCGGCGCTTTCCGGCCTGCGCCAAGTAAACTAGAGAAATCCCTGGGAATAACTAACGCCATAAGGACTTTGTCTTTGTTTATTTGCGCGTCAATTTGAGCGTAGCCGTCAGAATAACCTACTATTTTGAAATAGCGTGAGTTATTGAAATCCAATATAAAATCCCGGGAAACAGAAGTGCGGTCCTGATCCCAAATGACCAGAGGCACGTTATCGACATCCAGAGTTAAAGCATATCCGAATAAAACCAGCATAATCACAGGGATCGCGATCGCCATCCACAGGCTGCGGTAGTCGCGAAAGACCTGGATGAATTCTTTGCGGACCAAGGCTCTAACTCTTAACAGGTTCATTTTAATGCTTCTCTCTATCGTGAGTTTCTATCAAGGAAACAAAGACGTCTTCCAACGAAGGGGCGATTTCCTGTATCGTATAGCCTTTAAGGTTCGACTGCAGAAAGAATTCTTTGATTTTTTCGCCGGCTGCCTGGGCATTACCAGTGATCACGTGCACACTGTCCCCGAAAAGCGCAGCATCTTTGACCGACTCAATGCTTTTAAGCTGCTTAAGCAGGGCATCAATCCCCGGCATACGGATCTCTAAGACCTGTTCTTTCATAAAATTGTTCTTTAATTCCTGCGGAGAGCCCCCGGCGATAATATCCCCCTGATAAATCAAGGCGATACGGTCACAATTCTCCGCTTCATCCATATAATGGGTAGTCACAAAAACAGTAACTCCTTCTTTAGTCATTGCCTTGATAAGTTCCCAAAAACGTTTGCGGGAAATTGGGTCTGTCCCAGAAGTCGGCTCATCTAAAAATACAATCTGCGGCTCGTGGATTATGGCGCAGCCCAATGCCAGGCGCTGTTTCCATCCTCCGGATAAGGTATAGGTAAAGCTTGAGCGGAGATCGGTAAGCCCGGCCATTTGCAGAACCCATTCTTTACGTTTAGCTATTTTTTCCTTGGGGATTCGATAGATCCCGGAATAAAAATTGATATTTTCTTCTACGGTAAGGTCGTTATAAAGCGAGAACTTCTGGGACATATATCCGATATTTTCTTTGATACGGTCTTGCTGACGGAGAATATCGTATCCTCCCACCTGCCCCTTGCCGGAAGTCGGAGAAAGTATGCCGCAAAGCATACGGATAGTAGTAGATTTTCCCGCGCCATTGGGCCCCAGGAAGCCGAAAATTTCTCCGGGTTTAACGCTAAAGGTTATTTTGTTGACGGCGACAAAACCGGCGAACTTCTTTTCCAGATTTTCAACGCTCACGGAAAACGCATCATCTGTTTTCATATTTATTTATAATAGAAATAAAGGCTTCTTCCAATGAGCTTGCCGTAAACTCATTCTTGATACTTTGCGGAGACTCGCAGCGCAAAAGCTTCCCTTTATGCATAAGGCCGATGCGTTTACACCTCTCTGCTTCATCCAGATACGAAGTCGAGAAGAATATGGTGACCTTATCTTTCAACAACTCATAAAGAATGTTCCAGAAATCCCGGCGCGATACCGGATCAACGCCGTTGGTAGGTTCATCAAGAAAAAGTATCTTGGGAGTATGGATCAAGGCGCAGGCCAGCCCCAGCTTTTGCTTCATCCCTCCGGAAAGGTTCCCGGCAAGCCTGTTCCTAAAAGGTTCAAGGCGCGTAAAATCCAGCAATTGTCCTATACGCTGTTTTCTCTCGCTTAAAGAGGATAAATAGATGTCGGCGTAAAAATGTATATTTTCCATTACCGTAAGGTCTTCGTATAACCCGAACCTCTGCGGCATATATGCGATCTTTTCTTTAAGTTTCTCCGAGTCCCTGACGATATGGCAATCCCCCACCCAGGCATCGCCGGAAGTAGGCTCAAGTATCCCGGTCAAAAGCCTCAAAGTAGTGCTCTTACCTGCGCCATCCGGGCCCACAAGGCCAAAGATCTCGCCTTCGCCGATATCTAAATCCAGCATATTAACCGCATGCGTTTTTCCGAAGTCCCGGCATAAACCAACACTTTTTATCATTGGCATATCTATTCTGCGGTAATCAAAGCATCTGCCGGCATTCCCGGCTTCAGTTCCAAATTGGCATTATCCACCGCGATCTTGATCCGATACACAAGCTTCACCCGCTCCTCTTGCGTCTGTATCTGTTTGGGCGTAAATTCTGCTTCCTGGGAAATAAAAGAGATGCGGCCTTTATAGATCCGGCCGGGATAGGTGTCGGTTTTAATATCTGCGCCCTGGTTCAGCTTCACTCTCCCCAAATCCTTTTCATTAATGTATGCGGTCAGCCAAATATTCTTTAAATCCGCAAGGGTAAAAATAGTCGCGCCTGCCGGAACGACTTCTCCGGCTTCTGCGCTCTTGGTCAGAATAAAACCATCGATAGGCGATGTAAGTTCTGCAAATCCCAAACGAGTAATTGCCAGATCCAGCGATGCCCGCAATGCCTCGGCATTTGCCTTGGCACTATCTACGGCGGTCTTTGCAGTATCTCTCTTCTGCGCGGAAATCGCTCCTGCCTGGAAAAGATTCTCCGCTCTTGCGTAATCATCCCTGGCCCTTTCATAGGCAAATTCCGCGGATTTCAAGGATGACTCCGCCTCATTCTTGATTTTTACAAGCTCATCCGTGGCAAGCCTGGCCACTGTATCCCCGGCTTTGATTACGCCGCCTTCGTCAACTAAGAGTTCAATTATCTTGCCCTGCACCCGGAAGGCAAGACGTATATCCGTAGCCTCGATATTCCCGGAAACTTTGATTTTATTATAATCTGAATTATTTCTGTTACGCACATACCATAGAGAAACAGCGGCGATGATCGCAATAAATAAAACAGGTATGACGATTTTTATCGGCTTCTTCATCATCGGTCTCCTTCTATCATACTTTTCCCTATGGTTTGATCCAAATATGCCCCGGCCATAAGATAATCAAAAATCCCTTCGGATAAATTCTTCTCCACCTGGCTTAATGAGACCTGCGCATCCAGCACATCCAGATTAGTCCCTTCTCCGTTATCGAATCTTACTTCAGCGATTTTCAAAGCTTCTTTGGCTTCGCCTACGCTATCCCTCTGCGAGTCGATAACCGATTGCGCCTTTTGCAGATCCAGGCACGCCTTCCGGATATCTACGGCGATCTCTTCGCCTAAATTATCTTTTTGCAATTTCGCCCCGGTATAGCGGGCTTTCGCCGCGTCAACTTTAGCCTTAGTCGAAAATCCGTCGAAGATGGGAACGCTCACCGCAATACCTGCCTGCCAGTTATTATGCCGGGTATTGATCATATCTCCCACGTCGTTTGAACGATAATTAGTCCCGATCTGCGCATTAATTTGCGGTTTATTCCCGGACCGCGCCATCTCTATCGACCATTTATTTATATCTACTCCTAAAGCCACAAGCTTCATCTCCGGATTATCCAGGTATGCCGACTTCAAAAACTCATCTTCTTTTATTTCTATGCGATTATACGCAAAGCTATCTTTTAAGGTAAGGTTATCCGGCATTTTAAGCCCAAGCAGTTTCTTCAACTCGGCATCGATTAACTCTACGGCACTCTTTGCCTTGATAAACTCCGGCTCAAGCTTGGAAACCTGCACACTGGATTGCAAACTATCGAACCGCGAAGCAGTCCCTTGCTCATATTTCTTCTTTACCTCTTCATAATGCGCCTTGGCCTGATCCAGAAGATTCTGCGCAATACGCTCGGTTTCCTGCGCCAACAATAATCCATAATAAAGCCTCTTTACCTCAAACTCCGTGATGAGTTTCTGCGCGCGCAGAGTTTCCATCTGGGCATCAAACTGAACCTGCTTCTGCCTTAGATTGGCGGTATTCGCCCCTCCGTTGTAGATAATTTGATCAAGTTCCACTCCCATTTTATTGTCATTACGGTATCCGGTAAAAATCCCTATATCTTTTTTAGCAGTTGGAGTGGCAGATAAGCTCATAACGCTTCCGGAATGGTCATAGCTGAAACTGGCGTTTAATTGCGGCAGAAATGCACTGCGCGCCTCTAATATCGCGGCCTTCACTGCTGCTGCTTCCTGCTCCTTGATCTGAATATCCTTGTTATTCTTGAACGCAACTTTTACCGCGTCTTCCAGGGTAAGGTTATACGTAGCCGCCGGAGCTTGCCCTTCAGCAATGGCGATGAAAACGCCGAAGCAGAAAACAAAAAAACTAATTAACGGGGCATTTCTTTTCATCATCGGTTATGATTTACGCATTATCGCTTTAAAAATCACCAGTTTGACAGTCTTTTTTATTTCAGCTACCGAGTTATCCTTCAGCCCAAAATGCAGTTTAATGATATTCAATTGCATCATCCCAAGCAGGCTGGTAGCGATGCCTTCTGCATTTATGGGGACAAATTCTTCAGAGTGAATTCCCTGCATAATGATACTTTCGATGATCGTAAGATA
>Ga0074199_1002195_pt1 | contig 12825 bp, 13 predicted proteins | sample EPASupsiteSAE347_FD_64528 | JGI IMG/M metagenome (GOLD analysis project Ga0074199, IMG submission 64528) | Bioremediated contaminated groundwater from EPA Superfund site, New Mexico - Sample SAE3-47 | ecosystem: Environmental > Aquatic > Deep subsurface > Groundwater > Contaminated ...
ATTATGGACACCATCATGGCGGACACTGGTATGGTCACGGATCTAACTACGGCGGCGGCGGTGAAGTGGTTTCTGCCGGACGGGATCAACATAAAGCTGAGTACCTTCCAAAGTCGACCATCAGTGGCAGTCGGGGCTCGGTAAGTAATCCCGATTTTCAAGCGGGTGCTTCCTACCTGCCTATTGCAATCGGCGCCGCGTCGTCTGCCTCGACCAGCAGCAAAACAACCACAACAACCATTAACGCTTCGAGTTCGACAAAAGCCCGCCTGATCGGTCAAACTTCTTCGAACACCTCCAGGACTGAGTCAATCGTCGGTTTCCAGACTACCCTGGTACCGGTGGCCACAACCCAGACAACCACGACCAAGATTTATACCGGTTCGCGTAGTAACTTAACCTCCTCAGCCCGCAAATCGAGTTCATCGCGTGCCACGACCAACAAGAAGGCTTCGTCCGGTTCGAGTTCGACAAACTCCGGCAGTTCGTCTTCAAACCCTTCCAGCAGTAGCAGTTCCTCTTACCAGCCTTCAAGTTCATCCAGTAGTTCCAGCAGCTCATCGTCGAGTAGTACTTCATCGTCAAGCAGTTCTTCCGGAAGTAAATCGTCCTCGAGTTCGTCGGATTCCGGCGGCAGCCGCTCTTCGCATAAGGCTTCCGGCGACTCAGTTAAAAAGAATAAGTAGGAGTCCATCAATGTCCTTTTTTCGCAAAACCCTTCCGATTCCGGCGATTCTGTTATTCATGGTCACAACATCAGGTTTGGCTCAAACATACGACGAGGTGATGAAAACTTATTGGAACGTTTTTGGTTTTGGCGCCTCGTCATTTACCTTGCTGAACAATTCACAACTGGCGACTGACATTTCTTCTACCCAGTCCAATCCGGCTTTTTTTACTAATATCAAACGTCCGAAAGCCGTTATTTCCGGCCAGGGCATTTCAGTTCATAAACAATCAACATTAGAATCATATAGTGATTTAGTGAATCAGAAATATTCCACGTCGGTTAATGAATATAACATCGATTATATCGGGTTTGCCTATCCTGTGCCGGTTTACCAGGGCAGTCTTGTACTGGCGGCTTCCTATTCACCGGCAGCTTATTATTATTCATCTGTCTTGAGTAAAGGCTCTACAGTCGCAACCTATGGTGCCTATAACATTGATACCGATCTGGAATATGACACCCGGGAGTCGGGTTCAATCAATATCTTCAAACTGGCCGGCGCGACCGAATTCATGAAGAATTTCAATATTGGAATGTCTCTGAATTTCTACAGCGGCGAACGTAGCTACCAGTCAAGCGAAACCGATTACGATCCGGATGATAATATGATTTACAATTCTTTGGTTTACACTGAAGATATCAGACCCGGTTACTCCGGCTTCAATATTGATTTCGGAATGTGCTACCAGTCGGAAAAATATAAGGCCGGGCTGCGGATTTCAACCCCGCTCAATCTGTCTATCCACGAAGTCAGTGAATTATCCGAAGATTATATTTATAACACGGTCGACACGCTAAACGTGTACTCATATGATTTCGAATACAAATCCTGCTATCCACTGGAAATCGCGCCCAACTTTGCGATCAAGATTGCCAATATCTCGTTGGGTATGGACCTGATCTTCCACAACTGGAAGAAAATCGAGGTCGATCTTTTGGAGGATAAAAGCGATATTAACCACGACCTCTACTGGAACCTGAAGAATACAACCGACATCGGCGCCACTGTCGCTATTCCTTTCGGCAATTCAATCTCGACCCGTTTTGCTTACCGCCTGGTTGAGTCCCCTTACGAAAACGTTGCCGATGATGAGTCTTATTATCATGTCCTCGGAGCCGGCGTCGAAACGATCCTGAATAAATCCGTAATCGTCGGATGCAGCTATCAGCGCGGGTTCGGTAACCTGTCCAATTTCTACCCATATTTCGAGACGACCACCTATCAGAAATATACCGAAGATCGTTTGTCGTTATCGCTGGCGGTTCTCTTCTAATTTGATCTCACCACAGGGGACACGGAGAATTTATTAAATTGGAAAATATATATATAATTCCTCTGCGTCCTCAGCGAACTCCGCGGTTCATGAATTATTCAATTGAAATCATTCCCCTATGAAAATTCCCGGCTATTTACTGTACTGTCTTCTAATGTTGACACAGTATTCCTTTGCGGCTGAAACGCCAGGTATTTACCATATTCCCCCAAAAACGCTGACACAAAACAGTTACGCAGAGATCACCTGCGTGGTTTCGGTCGGCGACTGCCACCTGAAAACCGTGAAAATCTTTCTGCGCAGTGATCCCTCGGCATTGTATAAAGAATTTGCGATGCAATACCATGACGGTCTCTGGATATTGCCATTGATCCCGGAAATGGTGCAAGGCGACAGTCTCTACTATTTCATTACGGCCGAATTCGACGATTTCGCAGCCGTCGCGTTCCCCACCGAGAAACCGGCTGACGACCCTGTCAAGGTCAAGCTCGTCCGACCTAAAACCAAACTGAAGTAACGCCACTCGTCCCAGAAATCATTTGAGATTGACCGCCAGACGGAGTATATTCTTTTCAGATATGCGTAAAAATAACTATTTCGGAAAAAGCCTCTTTACTCTGCTGATCTTTTGCGTTCTGCTGGGCGCGGCGCCTAAAGAAATCTGGGTGCTGGAAATCGATGGCGTGATCAATCCGGTCGCGGCCTCTTATGTGCGTACAAACCTGCGCAAAGCCCAGGCGGAGAAGGCCGAATGCCTAATAATCCAGATGGACACGCCCGGCGGACTGATGACTTCCATGCGCGATATTATCAAGAATATCCTCAATTCCAAAATTCCGGTTGTGGTGTATGTCAGCCCGCGCGGTGCGCAATGCGCCTCGGCCGGTGTTTTCATAGCCGTTTCATCCCATTTTGTAGCCATGTCGCCCGGAACAAATATCGGCGCGGCGCATCCGGTTAACCTGGGTGGCGGCGGTCTCGGCGGCCAACCCGACTCAGCCGGTTCCAAAACAATGATTGAAAAAGCCACCAATGACGCCGTGGCCTATATCCGCAGTCTGGCCCGCGAGCGCGGTCGCAATGAAAGATGGGTGGAAAAGGCTGTACGTCAGAGCGTCTCGATCACCGAGACCGAAGCTGTCAGGTACAAGGTCGTGGATGTCGTCGCCAACGATCTGGACGATCTGCTGAAAATTCTCGATGGCAAAACCTTTAAATTACCTAATGGCGAAAAAACGCTCGATACGCGCAACGCTACAATCAGATATCGTCCAATCGGTGTTCACCGGCGCATTCTGGACATCATCAGCGATCCGTCTGTGGCATATATCCTGATGATGCTGGGCTTCTACGGACTCTACTTCGAATTTTCCAACCCGGGCGCAATCTTTCCCGGCGTCCTGGGTTCTATTTTCCTGATCCTGGCGTTCTTCGCCTTTCAGGTTCTGCCGATCAACTACGCCGGACTGGCGCTGATCGTGGTCGGCATTGTGCTCTTTATTCTGGAGGTAAAAATCATCAGCTTCGGGCTGTTAACCATAGGAGGGATTGTCACCATGACACTTGGCTCCCTGATGTTAATCGACGTCAATCAGGCACCCGAGATATTGCGGGCTGTCTCGCTGAAGGTCATCCTGCCGATCGTACTTTTCACGGCCGCCTTCATCATCTTATCACTGACCCTGGCGCTCAAAGCCTATCGCCGTAAACCGACTACCGGTGTAGAGGGCATGATCGGCGAAACCGGCCGCGCCATTACCGATATTGAAAAATCCGGCACGGTGCAGGTACACGGCGAATACTGGCAGGCCCGGTCTGATACACCGATCGCCAAAGGCACTGAAATAGCCGTTCTGGCCGTCGACCGGATGACCCTGCTTGTTGCTCAGAAATAATCCATGAAATAATAAAAGAGGAGTATGTTATGAATGTTCCGTTTTTAACCATTGTCATTCTCGTAGTTTTCCTGGTTTCCAGCTCGATCCGCGTCCTGCGGGAATACGAGCGTGGTGTGATCTTCCGCTTAGGACGATTGATCGCCGCCAAAGGGCCAGGCATCTTTTTCCTGATCCCGATAATTGACCGTATGGTCAAGGTCAGCCTGCGCACCGTCGTCATGGACGTTCCGCCGCAAGACATTATCACCAAAGACAACGTTTCGGTCAAGGTCAACGCCGTGGTCTATTTCCGCGTCGTCGATCCGTCCCGGGCTATTGTGGAAGTCGAGGATTTCCTGTATGCCACCTCGCAATTGTCACAAACGACTCTGCGGAGTATTCTCGGTCAGGCAGAACTCGACGATCTGCTCTCCAGCCGCGAAAAAATGAATACGGAGTTGCAGACGATCCTCGACACGCATACCGATCCGTGGGGCATCAAAGTCTCGCAGGTCGAGATCAAGCATGTCGATCTGCCAACGGAAATGCAGAGAGCCATGGCCAAACAGGCCGAAGCCGAACGCGAACGTCGTGCTAAAGTCATCAACGCCGAAGGCGAATTCCAGGCCTCGGCGCGCTTACTGGAAGCCGGTAATATTCTGAATCAACAGCCTGTCACGATTCAACTGCGTTTCCTCCAGACCTTGCGCGAAATCGCCACGGAAAACAATTCGACCATCATCTTCCCGGTGCCGATCGACCTGTTTACGCCGTTCATCAAACTGCTGGAAGACAAAGCCATTAAGCAGTAGATCAAGTCCTAACACCTATTAGAATGAAAACCTCCCGGGATTGATTTTCCGGGAGGTTTTTAAGTATTGATATCTCCTATTGTAATCGCGCTATGTATTCAGATCAACCGATGGCAAAACAGTTCACCGTCTTAGTTTCCTTTTGCTTTTCTCTGCGCCACCGGCAAATATTGTCTGACTCCGGCATGTCCGGGATCCAGTTCGAGGCATTTTTGCCAGGCCTTGACCACATCGCTCCATTTGCCCACAACCCAATAGGCTGACCCGAGATTGTAGTAATAATCGGCCTCACCTGGCTTCAGTTTGATTGCCTGCTGATAATCGATAATCGCCGAGGTGTACTGTTTGATTTTTTGATGACAAAACCCGCGCGCCATATAATGGGCGGCATTATCGGGATCAAGCCGGATGATCCGGGTGTAATCATGAATTGCCGATTGATAGCGGTAGCGGCTTTCATTTAATTTGGCCCGAAACAGCAAATTGTTCAGATCCGGATTAAGCTCGATGGCTTTCCCGTAGTCGGTCAGAGCCTCTTTGTATTTATGCATTAGCTCAAAACAATGACCACGACTGATATAGGCAACATCAAGCCCCGGATTCATTTCAATTGATTTGGTATAATCGGCAATGGCTTCATTCCAGTGCTGTAGTTGTTCATAACAGGCGGCTCGTTTGGCATAAGCCTCCCCGACGGCCGGATTCAATTCGATAGTTTTGGAATAATCGGCCACAGCGGCCGGGTACTGCTTCATTTCGAAATTGACATTCGCGCGACCGAGATAAGCCGCCGTGAAATCTGGTTTGAGATCGATGGCATTGGAGAAACATTCCAGCTGGCGCGGCAGGTCGTTGGTAGCGGTTCCCCGGGCAAACCAGACCGCGGCCGTTTCCACGGGTTGTGCCTCTTTCGGCCCAATCGCCCTTCTCGGTATTAACGAACAACCCGAGATAAATATTACCACCGGAACAAACCAATTCTTTCCAACCGACAATATTAACTTTCGCATAATCGGCATTTTTTTATTTTGGGAATCCCATTTTTTCGGCAAAAATATCCTGAAAATCATTGTCCTGCACCAGCGGAATATGGACGGTTTGTTTCAATATTTTCTGATAATCTGCCGCATCGTTCAGGCTGAGTTTAGCGCCATGCAGGGCTGTATTTCCGGCCTGTTCGATAAGATCGACATCAAAATCCAGCAATCCGATCCGCCGGGCACTGAATACATTGATGTAATTACCGAAAGCGCCCGCCAGATAGATTTTTTTCAGACCGGACTGCTTTATGCCAATTTGCTTCAACAATATTTGAATTCCGGCCGCGATCGCGCCCTTAGCCAATTGCAGTTCGCGCACATCGGGTTGCGTGATCACAACTGGCAACGACACCGCAATCTCCCGGTTGGGGAGCGTAATTTTTCCGGATGGATCGATCCATCCGAGTTCGAGACCGGTTGAGATGGCGTCCACCAAACCGCTTCCGCAGATTCCGTGCGCCTGAACATGCCCGATGACTTCAGCCTGCAAGCGACCATTAGCCGGGCTGACTTTCCAGATCGCGCCGGTCGTGGCCCGCATACCCATCGCAATCTGAGCGCCTTCGAAGGCCGGACCGGCGGCGGTCGAAGCGCAAATGATTTTATCGCGATTGCCAATCACGACCTCGCCGTTTGTGCCAAGGTCGATTAGCGCAACCATTTCCGGACTGCGGTGCATTCCAACCGCCAGAATCCCGGCCAGAATATCACTGCCGACGAAACCGCCGACACACGGCAGGAACTTCACCGGTGGGTTTCCGGGCAAACGCCAACCGATTTCCGATGCCGTCCAGCTTAATTCCGCTCCATTCTTTATTTCAAACGGATACCCGGAAAGTGGTTCGACCGAAATGCCGCCGAATAAATGGTGCATAGCAGAATTGCCAACGATATTGACCTGCCGGAGCGACCGGTCGGGGCATTTACAATTTTCAATCAGACTCGCGATCATCCGGCCGATTTGATCCCGAATCAGGTTTTGCAGGATATGACTGCCATTTACTGTTAACCCGAATTGGACGCGGCTCATTATGTCGGCGCCGTGGCGTGCCTGCGGATTAAGCGCCGTCTCCACACCCAGCACCGCGCCGGTTTTCAGATCTAGGAGTTGCGCTACCAGCGTAGTTGTTCCGAGATCAACCGCGACCGCCAGACCGTTTTGTTGCGAAGATTCAATCCCGGCGGCATCGCTCAGCACCGGAGTTTCCATCTGGGCCAACTCGATTGAAACCGGTTGCGTGACCCGGCATTGACAGGCCAGGCGCCAACCGGAAGCGATCTCAGCCGGCGTCAACGCTTTTTTCTGCTGATCGTTGACTGCCAGGTCGCCTTGCAGAATTCTTATGCGGCATTTACGACAGGTTCCGCGCCCGCCGCAGGGAAATTCCACTCCGTATTCAAAAAGAACATCGGCCAGTTTTTCACCGGGGAGAACACTGACCTCTTTCCCGAGCGGTTCAAGGTAAATTTTTATTTTTTCCAAATCGTTCATTTTAATAATCACAGATTGCCGATAAGTAATTAAATTTCTGGCAGATTTCAAACAAAAAGGATTGGCATGCGAGGATTTATTCAGGTATATACCGGCGATGGCAAGGGCAAAACGACCGCCGCGTTGGGTTTGGCTCTGCGCGCGGCCGGCGCCGGGCTGAAGGTGTTCATCGGGCAGTTTGCGAAAGGCGCAGAGTACAGCGAGATCAAGGCGCTCCACCAATTGAGTGAAAATATCACTCTGCGGCAATATGGTCGTCATTGTTTTATCAACGAAAAACCGGCTGAAGAAGACATCCGCCTGGCACGCAACGGACTGCTGGAAATGCAATCCATTATTCAGTCCGGCGCTTATGATCTGGTGATCCTGGATGAAGCCAATATCGCCGTTTACTTTAATTTATTTTCGATTGACGAATTGCTCGATGTGATTCAAAAACGCCCGGAACAGGTTGAAATCGTCGTAACCGGCCGCAAGGCCGACCCGCGCCTGATCGCAGTCGCCGATCTCGTCACCGAAATGCAGGCAGTCAAACATTACTACCAAGCCGGCGTCGCCGCCCGGCGTGGCATCGAAATGTAATCTCCTGAACGATTGATCTTCTTTTAAACCACAGAGGACAAAGAGAATGTTTTATGTTATTGGCGACGGCAAAATCTCCGGGAGGATCGGCAGGCCTGTCGGAAATGTGGCTTGACTAGTCGCGGGGAATTGAGTAATATCAGAGCGCATAGAGCCGAAGAATGTATAGAAAAACGTGTGAAAATAAATGAAACTGACAAAACATAATGTAGAGCAAATGGCACGCGGTTATCTTATGTACGAACTTGCCCGACGAGGATATTGTGTCCAGATCACAGATAGTCGATTTCCGACTTATGACATGCTCGTCGTAAGTCCGAGCGGCAAGCATTTTGGGATTGAGGTGAAAGGACAGAGTACAAAGAGCTTCTGGCGTTTTAATGATCGACAACCACATCCAGAGATGTACTACGCATTTGTCTTTGTTCCGCAGGAAGGTAAGCCAAGGGCGTTCATCATGGATAGTACCACTACCATGAAATTGTGGAATGAATATAAAGATAACGCAATAAAGAAAGGTGCCAAAGAGGACAATATTTGGGGGTTGAACTGGACTCAACCTTATCTCTTCGAAGATCGTTACAATATGCTACCCGAATAAATCAAACTAAGACCAAAAACAATATCGTCAGTCAGTACTTACACCATATCGAATGAATTATATTCCCCGCAGATAATTTTCTATATATAGATTCCCCAAAAAGTAATTCCCCTTCCTTGCGTCTTTGCGAGAGGTTATTATTTCCCCCAAAGGATTCCGTACCATATTTACGCGGCAGGCCGTAAATTAGTTCGTGGACCTTTTTCAGGCAAAAATCGCAGAACTCCGCCGGCAGATCGAAACCGCCAATTACAACTATTACGTCCTGGACAATCCCACGATCAGTGACGCCGAGTACGACCGGCTGATGCGCGAATTACAACAGTTGGAGGCTACTTACCCGGAATCGAAAACGCCGGATTCGCCCACCCAGCGCGTCGGCGCGCAACCTTTAGATGAGTTCAAAACCGTTACACACCGTATTCCGTTGCTGAGTCTGGACAATGCCATGGACGAAGGTGAGATCCGCGAGTTCGTGGCCCGCGTCATGAAAGGTCTCCCGGACACCGATATTCAATTCGTGTGCGAGCCGAAAATTGATGGCCTGGCGGTCGAACTCGTCTACGAAAACGGTGTCTTCGTTTCCGGTTCGACGCGCGGTGACGGCGTGACTGGCGAAGACATTACCCAGAACCTGAAAACGATCCGCAGTGTACCACTCCGGTTGCAGAAGAATCTGGCGATTCCGGCCCTGATAGAAGTGCGCGGCGAAGTTTATATGGACAAGGCCGATTTTCAGAAACTCAACGAACAGCAGTTGCAGGAAGGCAAACCGCCTTTCGCCAATCCGCGTAACTCAGCCGCTGGTTCACTGCGGCAACTCGATCCGCAGGTCACGGCCCGGCGCCCGTTGAAACTTTTCTGCTACTCACTGGGTTCGTGTGAGGGATTTACTTTTCAGACTCACCATGAATTTCTCGAAGCCCTGCCTCAATGGGGTTTTCGCGTCAACCCGCTGATCGAGACCCACGCGGGCAGTGAAGCCTTAATTGATTATTACCGAAAGATCGAATCCATCCGTGACACGATCGCCTACGACATCGACGGCGTGGTGTTTAAGGTTGATTCGCTGGCTCAGCAAACCGAGCTGGGTTTCAAATCACGCTCGCCGCGCTGGGCGATCGCCGGGAAATTCAAAGCACAACAGGAAGTAACACAGATACTCGATATTGAGACCAGCGTCGGCCGCACCGGAGCAATTACACCGGTAGCGCACTTGCAAGCGGTGCAGATCGGTGGCGTCACCATCTCGAATGCCACCCTGCACAACCAGGACGAAATCGAACGGAAGGATATTCGCATCGGCGATTGGGTGGTCGTCCAACGCGCCGGCGATGTCATTCCACAGGTCGTGAAAGTCATCCCGGAGCGGCGTACCGGCACCGAGAAATCTTACCATATTCCATCAACCTGCCCGGTCTGCGGCACGCCGCTCGTCCGCGATGAAGACGAGGCCAAGCACCGCTGTCCGAATATCAGTTGCCCGGCGCAGATCAAGGCCAGCATTGCACATTTCGCCAGCAAGCGTGCCATGAATATCGACGGTCTCGGCGACAAACTGGTGGAGCAGTTAGTCGATCATAGCCTGATAAAGAATGTCGCCGACCTGTATTTTCTGCGCAGTGAACAATTACTGGAAATGGAGCGCATGGGCGAAAAATCCGCTCAGAACCTGATCGACGCCATCGTCGCCAGTAAAACCGTGAGCCTGGCCCGCTTTATTTTTGCGCTCGGGATTCGCAACGTCGGCGAACATACCGGCAAAGTGCTGGAAAAAGCATTCGGCACACTCGATCGACTTGGCAAAGCTACTGATGAAGAATTGCTGGCGGTCGAAGACATCGGTCCGATCGTCGCTCAAAGCATCCGCGACTTCTTCAACGCCGAGTCCAACCGGCTGACGATCGACAAATTATTGAGCGGCGGCATTCAATTCGCGACCGCACCAGCTATCCCGCAAAAGACGGGTATGGCCGGTAAAACTTTCGTCTTTACCGGAACGCTCAGTCAATTCACGCGCGACGAAGCCCAGGCGCTCGTGGAAAAGTATGGTGGCCAGGCTGTTTCGTCCGTCAGCAAGAAAACCGATTACGTTGTAGTGGGCGAAAGCGCCGGCTCGAAAGCCGAGGCCGCCCGACGGCTCGGCGTGCAGATACTCAGCGAATCCGAATTTTTAAAATTAATCACCTGACTATTGCGATATTTAAAAACGCAATATAAATTGTTTTTGTAGAAAAACAGGATGCCAGCAAAGGAAGGACAAAAATGAAAAAGATTATTTTCCTGATTCTGATCTCTTCAGTATTTGCTTTCAGTCAGGACGCCGTACTGAAAAACAACAAGCACATGATCGGAGTTGATGTATCCACCCTCACCGGTTCCGGTCTGATGTATCGCTTGTTGGATGGGGGTTGGGGGTTTAAAGCCTCAGCATACGCCATCTCTTCATCCAAAGAAAAAGAGAATTCCTATGCGGTCGGTTTAAGCGTTCAACGCAATATTATCCTCAAACCGCTAACACGGCTGTACGCTCTGGCTGGAACTTCATTCAGACAGCAGAATTTCGATCGGAGTACAGATTACACTAAAAATTACTTCAACTTTGGCGCAGGCTTCGGTGTTGAGGCGCGCGCTTTGCAGGCCGTCAAGAATGAAGACATCATCTTTTTTTTCGAAGTTGGCGAAAAGTATTTTTCGATCAATAAAATCTCCGAATCACAACCCGGCGGCAAAGTACTCGATTCCGGTCTGATCCCTTTCTTTACGGCCGGTTGCGGTATAGAATTCTGACCGCGTAGATTACTCTGTAAAAAGACTTGACGGCTCCGTTGTAACTCCCGGAGAAATGTTATAAATTTGAGCCGCTTTTTGCCACCCTAGCTCAGATGGTAGAGCAGACGATTCGTAATCGTCAGGTCAACGGTTCGATCCCGTTGGGTGGCTCGCATAATCTCCCGTCGATAAAGACGGATTTTTCTTTTTATGTCGTTATTTTTCCGATTCACAAATATTAGCAGATATTTGCCTTTATTCCCTTCTAAAACCGGACACGGAATTTTCATCTATTTACGCCTTCGCCTGTTGATGGTTAAAAGCAGCTTGGTTAATGTTCCGATCCGTGAAGATTTGCGCTAAAAACTCAGCCGGGAATTTCGTGTAAACAGTATGTCGTATACTCTTCATGTCGCACTATTAAAGACAATACTGGTTACTACTCCATAAGGAAGTCTATGCACTCTTTATTTCCTTACGATCGTCCTTCATGTCTCGTATCTGCCCTTGAGACCGACCGCTATGGCTGTGCGGGATCACCAGCACTTCTGCTTGGGGAATGGTGGTTTCCAAGTTCCACTTGATGTCTTCAATGATCCGCTGTACATCCGCCATGGTGCGGGTTGGTTCGAAGCCCAGGAAAACTTCGATGAACACCTGCCGGCCGGAATAGCGCGAGCGCACACTATCTAAAGCAGTATATTTATCGAAACTGCGGACTAGTTCCCGAGTAATCAACAACTGCAATGGCTCTTCCAACGAACAATCCAGCAGATCGCGCACTGATCGGCGCAGGAGTAGCCAGGCGCTGTGGATCATGAAACTGACCGTAATGCAGGAGACCAACGGGTCCAAGTACATGACCCAGTCGTGCTGCACCGCCAAGCCCAGTATAAAACTGACGAACATGCAGCCGTTAGCCACGGCTTTGATCATGAATAAACGTGCCTGTGTTTCCACTATAGGTGAATCCGTGGCACGTTTCTGCCGACGGGTCCGTCGCCATAAGACGGCATGGATGGATCCGAAGACCAAGGTGCACACGATACCCACCCAGACGCCGAAACCGGCAAGACGCACAGGGTGCGCCAGCCGATATGTGATCAAAAAAGCCATCAATAGTACGCTGATCAGTATGAACAGGCCAATGAATAGACTGACAATATTTTCAAGCTTACCCAATCCATAATTAAAAACTGCCCGACTATTTTTACGCAGAGCCCGTAACGTAATCCAAGAAAGAGTTATCGAGGCGAATTCCAGCAGTGAATTGAAAAAATCAGCCTTCAACACCAATGAATTAGCCAGTAAAACTGCAATTATGTTCAACGCAAGTCCAGCCCCACAAGTCAACACCCCAGTCCAGGCCGTACGTTCTGTTTGTGTGAGAGAATCCATTTCTCCCCGGTTTGAAAAATGAGGAACGTCCTGCATCATTTCAATAACTCCTCCGTCGTAAATTCCTTCCTGTCTTGTCTGTATGTCTTCAAAGGCTATTGAACTTTCCAAGGTTAAATATAAGAGAGAGCATTTTTGAATACAACAGAAGTGTCCCTCCCTTTCTATTTAATTCCTTCTCTCGCCATAAAAGGCACTACGTTGCTAACTATGGTCTTTCGTATCTTCATTGTCTTTTCTTCTTAGT
>Ga0074199_1002197_pt1 | contig 12817 bp, 10 predicted proteins | sample EPASupsiteSAE347_FD_64528 | JGI IMG/M metagenome (GOLD analysis project Ga0074199, IMG submission 64528) | Bioremediated contaminated groundwater from EPA Superfund site, New Mexico - Sample SAE3-47 | ecosystem: Environmental > Aquatic > Deep subsurface > Groundwater > Contaminated ...
TAGGAAACCGGTTGGAGATCTTCCAAGCCGGGGGTTTTCGTGATGGCCAAAGTGTTTTTTTGAACCTTGTCTTCGACTCGTCCGTATCCGGTTTCTTCGACGGCAAGGCGGGCAAGCTCATTGACTTTTTCCAACGCCCGTCGTCGCATGTTTTCAATCATCTTCGCCCGTATCTTCAAGGGAAGCTCAACAAGCTTTCTTTGAGCATCTTTGGCGGCTTTGATGGCATCTTCAATACCGCCGAAAATTCCTTTTTGGCGTAATGCCGAACCACACCGATCACCGGACGTCGTCGTTCCGCCGATGGCTTTCAAAACCTCGTTTACGATCAAATTGATATCTTCTTTGGAAACAGACATGCGACTCCCCCCTATCAGTTTGTAAATCTCCGATGGTTGCGGAGACAACGGGAAGGAATTCAGGATTTGCGGTCTTCGTCCATGACCACCTGATCGACAATTCCACAAATCGCGGAATCGACCGGGCAGTTGAGAGTGCGATCGGTCAGCCTGGCGGAGCTGCCCGCCACCAGTAAAACAGTTTCAGCGGCGCCGGCGCCGACGGCATCAGCGGATATGACGAACTTCCCCGTCGGCTTTGCATCTATGGTCAATTCTTCGACCACAAGCATCTTCAAGCCGACGAGGCGCTCATCTTTACGCGTGCAGACTACGGTTCCGCACACACGACCAAGAATCATCCTGAATGGGTCCGGGTTTTAACTAGGCTTTTTTTGACGTTGATTGCGTGTTGTCTCTTATGGGCAACACTTCGTCAAGATTGGAATGAGGTCGAGGAATGACATGAACGCAAACCAGTTCTCCGATTTTCTTGGCGGCGGCGGCACCGGCGTCGGTGGCGGCTTTAACTGCCGCGACATCACCGCGAACAAAAGCGGTCACATAACCTGAACCGATTTTTTCCCATCCGACCAATTTAACATTGGCTGCTTTCACCATTGCATCGCTGGCTTCGATAAGCGCCGTCAATCCTTTTGTTTCGATCATACCAAGGGCTTCCTGCATGACTTCCTCCTGAGAATTTTCAATTCATTATTATTTTTAAACTAATTAGGAAATTATTTCAACCATATCTCCGGTTTTTAAGCAAGCGGCATTCGCTTCATCCATGTCGATGTGAAAATCCATCGCGAATTGATCGCTGACTCTCACAAGAACATTGTTGAAAATAACCGATCGCGACCCCGGTGTTTTGACCGTTATTCTGTCCATATCCTTGAGCCCGAGTTTCTCGGCGTCTTTCGTGTGAAGATGAAGATGTCGTGAAGCAACGATGACGCCTTCCTTCAATGTCACGGCACCCTTCGGCCCGATGACCACGCATCCCGGCGTGCCTTTGGTATCACCCGAATCCCGAACGACGATCGGAACGCCGATGGAATAAGTGTCGGTACATGAAATCTCGATCTGTGTAGACTTTCTCACGGGGCCCAGAATGCGGCATTTTTCGATAACGCCTTTTTTTCCGGCAAGCATAACGCATTCTTCCGCGGCGAATTGCCCCGGTTGGGTAAGATTTTTCATGACTTTAAGCTGATATCCTTGCCCAAAGAGAGTCTCCAGGTCGGCTTGAGAAACATGAAGATGTCGCCCGCTGACTCCGATGGGGACCATTCCCGGTCTTATGCGGTCTTGCATATTTATGTGCTTCAAAACTTCAGCAACTATCAATTTTACCTTACCCTCGTCGATCATGAGTTCATTCCTTTCCTTAAATTCAATCGCGGGAAGTCGGACTCCCTGATTAAGATTGAACCGTCACTAAGCGGCAAACAAATATTATCCGCCGTTTTTTGCTCTCGGCCTGGAACACTTTCAGGGCGTGTACCGACTTCGAGCGGGCTAATTATATCACACACTTTTGAAGGTTCAAGAGGAAAAGTTGCAAAAAGTAAAAATCCTCTTTTTCGGCCTTCCGCGAGCAACCGCCCGCAATTTTCGGGGGCATTGTGCGGCAATTGATCCGGAACAACTGCTCCGATGCACCCGAGACCCGCAAGCATATCCATGGATACTTCGCCTGTAAAGGCGCCGGAAGAAGCCCAGTGAATCGTTGACGATACCGTCCGAGATTTCAAAGCCGGATAAGATTCGATAAATACGGGAAGAAGCGGCGGCGGTAAAACAAACAACGCGTTCGGATGTTCAACCGACCAGGCATGGACCTTTTCCGAAGCCGCCGTAATTGAAGCTTTATTCGTCGCCGCAAGCGCGATTAAAATGAAGTGCGGCGATTGCGACGAGAAAGTGATCCCCAGGGATATGGCGACTTCCCTAGCCCATTCGGTTAAACGGGTATTTTCATCAAGATTTCTCACCCCGGATTGATAAAGATCGCGAACATCGTCGGCGGTCATAATTGTTTGCGCTTCAACTTTTTCGCCGAACGAATGAAAACTGTTCGCTTGATGGTTCTTAATCAGGTTTTTGAGATCGGAGGGATATACAGCCTCCAGCCCCAATTCCATCCATACTTTTTGGGGAGCACCGGGCGCCGGAACCAATACTTTCAACGATAGTGTCGTTTTCGCGAAGATATCCCAGAGGGCTTCGAGTTTGGGACCGTCTCTGATACCTAATGAAAGCTTCCGCAGAAGATCGGACGGGGGCTCATGCAAAATCACCATTCCGAATCGGGACAGCCCCAAATATCGAAGCGACTCAAAATTCGTCACCCAAAATTCATCGGCGTCCAGGGAAAACGGCGGATTGATGAGCGTTTCAGATTTAAGCTGATCGGAAATAATGAGTATGCTTGCGGCTGTCATGAGAATCTTTCGATGCCAAGATTTTCCAGATTAGCAATACAACGGTAGATGCCACCGAGAGCGCAGAGAGCGCGGAGAACAGGGGAAAGGAAAATTATTGGAATATTTTTCAAACTCGCTCTGTGACCTCTGTGCCTGTGGCAATTTAATAAGTGCAGTTGTCGTATTAGGCAAGGATTATAATACCATTGCCCGTCAAAAATGCAACCCGAAATTTACTTCGACAGGACAATCGCATGAAATTTGATGAAATCATTACCGAGAGCCGATTGTAGGGTGGATCAGCAAGCCAGCGCCGAAGCGTAATCCACCGTGAACTATTGACAGCTGCAAAATGAAAGCCGGTTTTCGGGTAGGTCACAGAATGGATGACCCAATTATGGTCACAGTGGATGGAAGATGTGAAAGGCGTTCTGGCAGCATTTTATATCGATGGCCATGTTCGAGTTTATTATGGAGAACAGACCGAGTTGCCTCGCCACTATGTTGCCCGACAAAAACTCTGTTTACGGGCAACCACCGATTATTGGTTGATCCCTTTGGCGGAACAAGCTACGGAAAATATTCACCACTGGCAAGATCAAGCCGAACAATGCAGTCTTCCAAACCAAAAGCACGCCTAAACAAAATGGCGGTGAGCCTGTCTGTGAGCTGGTTTCCATGAAGAACATTGTAAAACAAAACGCCTGAACTGCGAAGAGAATGGTGGAATCGAACTACCGAAATTAGCTGCTTTTGCAAATCATCAGGAAGGGCCTCAACAATGGATTCCATACCAAAAGAGCCATGAAATCTTGCGGTGAAATCAACTCTGACTCTTCTTGAGTTACAGATTAAAAAATACTGACCTTCAACCATCCACGTCTTCTTAACTGGCAGTTTTGAAGCACCTCGAAAAGCAGGATCGCGTCGAATCTGGCTGCCAAAAATCGAAACTTCCATCACCGAGGGAAATTTGAACGAATACTCGTTGAAAAACGAGTAATAGAAAGGCATTACCCAACCCATCGCACCGGCAAGGAAGACCACCAAGAACATGGGGTGCCTCCCCATGTGCGCTAATTTAAAGCCGACAAAACATGGCTCAAACATGCATCTGATGTCGATTTCATTACAACCTTCAAAACACATTCTTTTGCGAGAAATGCTTCAATTGCTGATTCCGACGATAAATCGAATGCCTATGTTAGCGCATATGCCCCGGTTGGGTTTCCCAGGCCGGGGCGATGCACTTAGAATTTCCCTGCCTCGGGTGACTCCGGCGACCGCCCCAAGCTCCGGCGAAAGGGCTAAAAACGCGGGGCAAGCGCGGGGCAATTTTCACGCCAGGCCGTGGCCCCAATTTCCCCAGCCTGTCATGAAAATTGCGATTCCCGCTTACCGGCCAATAGGCCCATTGGCCGGATATTGCCCCGCAACGCCCTTTCGCCTCCGGGTTCCTTCGCATCCCATGGCCGGGACGGCCTGGGGGCTCAGTCACCTACCGCTGAACAAGTTTCAGCGGATGCCGCCAGGCTGGTTTGGTGGCAATCAGGAGGTTGGTCGGCCTAGCGGAAAAAGAAAAACGTATTCCGAGGTCCTATGTTCACGGGAGCATTCAAGGAAGTTCAACCGTTAAACCCTCAGGAAATTCCAATTTAGTCCCCAAGGTCACAGAACGGATTTCAAGGCTGGGATTTCTTAAGCCGAGTTCTCTTCCAAGAGCAATTTTAAAAAATTCCAGCATAATTAAATCAAATTCCAATGTCCTAAGCGGGACAGGTAGTTTGCGAAGCCAGAGAAAATAGAACTTTATTGGCCACTTCAAAGCTCTTGAAACCTTTTCTTTGGTAACAAGCGACAGTTCCTCTGTTGTTAAGAATAGGGTTAATTTGATCCGGTTGGTTTGCCTATTGGAGGGCTTTCCCAAAACCCGCATAGAACAGAAAACCGTGACCTCTTTGGATTCTCTCTTTGAAATGGAATCAGTATCCCCCGGCTTGCCACGAAAAAAAAGAGAGCTTCTTAAAAGCTCAACTTCCTTTACAATAGAAATCGGGGTGAATTCAAACCAGTACGGAAAATTTAACCCGTTTGGAAAAAGAAGAAAGTAGGGCGCTACCACGAACAGATTACAGGCAGCGCCCAACAAGCAGACAATTAACATTTTAGCTGGGTGGAACACAAAGAAGAATTACCCTGAGCACTACAAAATCCAAAAAGGGTGAGGGGAAGTAAAGCTTATTCCCAAGAACGTAAAAATCACCAGGGTTTGGTTTCTCAAGGCTTTTCCACACATTGGCACCCGTAAAAGGAACATTTGTGACAGGGTGTTTAGAAGAATATGCGGGGTCCCAAACAACGTCATATAGCTTTGCGCTCACGCGCTGAACCATAAATAGTCCGCAATCACAGACCTCATCTATTGGGACGACAGCCCCACTCATGTTTGTTTTTATAACAGGAAACAAGGTAGCTTTCCGGGGATCGGATGGACTTTCATCGATCGATTTAAAAAGGTTATTCGTAGAACCGAAAAACATTATATGGGTCTGACCGGCCCCGATAAGCCCAAATGGGTCGGTGAAGCCGGTGGGGTTATTGCTAACGTAGATGTAGAGGTTGTTTCCTGCCGAGAATCCAACCTGATCACGCGAAATCCACCGACCATATTTTGGATTATATTGACGATTACGGTGATTGTAGGTCTGTGAGAACCCGTCCCAGCGCCGCCCCGTATAAAGATATGGGTCGAGAATTTTTCCAAAGTGACGCCCGTAAAGGTGGCCGTCGTGTGCAAAGCCAAACGAGCGCCCGCCGTCAAAGCGGTCAAGAAGGTCGTCAAGGTCTTTTTCTTCGCAAGGTTTTACGCCGTGACCGGGTTTGTCGGGAAATTTCAGATTGCCGAACGCATCATATTCGATTCTTGCGACGGCGTTACCACCGCGATTGGTCAAAGCAATTGTGGAGCCGATACCGTCTTTCAAGGTCCAGAGGTTCCGCCCATGATAGCGGGTCAATTCAAGATCATCTGTTCCGGGGCCGCCGATAAATTGCCTTACAAGCTTCAAATGCGGCTTTCGGTGGTCGGAACAATTGCATTCACAGCCGTGTTCCTTGTGGTCTTTGAAAAGTTTAAGCTGGTATTCATGCGATTCATCAGCATTTTCGAAGGCAGAGAAAAACTGCTGACCGTCGGTAGTTCGGCTGATTCGCCGCCAGTCGTTCGGGAGGTAGGCGTAACTTTCACTGACCGTGAAAGCCTGTGTCTGCGGGCATTGATGACACTTCTTTTTCCCGTGTTTCGGACATTCTATGTCTTTCTCTACTTTAACCAGCCGATTATCGGGGCTCCAGAAATACCGGGATTCATCGCCGTTTTCTACGGCGGAAATTTGGTTGCCGTCGGGGTCGAAGGCAAAAGTGTCAGACGCCCTTGAAATCAGCCTGCCGCCTGCGTCGTAGGACAGCGGAATTGTTACGGTATCGGTGCCGATAACCACGTGTCTGCCATGGCCTTTTACCGTCGGGGTTTCGATTTGCTCTTCAATTCTATCCCCAGCACCGTTATACCCGTATGAAACCTGCTGACCATCAGGATAGACGGCTTTCGTGAGCCAGTCGGAACCATTGTAAAAATATCGAGTGAGACCGTTGCCTTCGTCCAGCATGGTAAGACGATTTCCTACGGGGGAATAAGTGTAACGCCGCAAAGCAACGATTTTTTCGTGGCCGTGATCACGTTCATGCTTTAGCTGTAAAAGCCTACCGGCCAAGTCAAAAGTATTTGTCGTTTTTACACCGGGGCGGATTTCTTCGATCAATCGCCCGACAGGATCGAGGGAAAACTTGATTTCATCAGAGAATCGAGGCGTGGACGCCTCTCTCACACCCATTTGGATCATTCGGTTGAGATTGTCGAATTGGTATTTGAATATCTTTCCTTCCGGGTCTATCGCGCCGATGCGGTTTCCCGTAGGATCAAATGAATATTGCCACTTCTTGGGCGCAGCAAGCAGCGCCCCTACCGAAAACGCTTCGGATGTCATATTTCCTACGGAATCGTAGGTTTTGGTAACCATTCCCGCGGGACCGGAACGTGAGATTTCACGGCCTTCGAGGTCATAGGCCAGCGTGGCAACAGTTCCGTCAGAATATGAAACCCAAGACAAGCGATTCATCGTATCAAAGGTGTAGTTTGTTATCTGGTTTCTGGCGTTTGTCCAGGAAACGCGATTGCCGACACTGTCAAAAGCATATCTGTTCGTGTTTCCGAGGGGATCTACCTCGCTCGTAATGCGCCCAAGACTATCGAAATCCCATCGCCAAGTTCGATTAGTCGCGTCTGTCAACGACACTCGCTGACCGGCTAAATTATATCCATAAGAAACCGTGTGGCCTTCGGGGTCTACCTCGCTGATTACGCGGTCACGAAGATCAAAAGCCGTTATCGACCGGCAACCCAACGCGTCGACCTTCGCTACACGCCTTCCGGCGGCGTCGAACTCGAACGAATTGACATTGCCCAAGGGGTCAGATTGGCTTACCATGCGGTCCATGATATCATACATCATCGAAGAGACTGCGCCCATGGGGTCTTGAACGGCGATTAAACGCCCGGCGTTGTCGTAAATGTTTTGCCATAGGTTGCCCAAAGCGTCCGTGGTGGCCGTTCTCCGGCCCCCGTTATCGAAGCTGTAGCGCGTGGTCCGGTTGAGAGCATCGGTTTCCGCGATGACCTGCCCGGCGGCATCAAAAACCGTCGTTGAGCTTGCACCATTCGGATGAATAGCTCTTACCTGCCGGTTTAAATTGTCATAAACCCACGCCCATTGGTTGCCAAGCGCATCTACAGTCGATAACAGATTGCCGACAGAATCGAAGGAATTCGAAACGAAGCTGCCATCGGGACGTGTGACCTTTGTTATTCGGTCCAAAACGTCGAATTGATAAGAAGTTACGCGGTTGAGCGGATCTTTATCGGCGATCTTGCGTCCCACGGCGTCGTATTGGCTTTCCCATCTTGCACCCGTCGGGTCTATCGTGGCCAGCAAACGGCCCATCGCGTCATACTCAAGATTTGTGGTTTGTCCTAGCTCGTTGGTCTTGCTCACCAAGCGGCTTTCCGTATCATACGTGAAAACTTCTTCCGCGCCATCCGGATATATGGTCTTCGTCAGCAGGCCAATCGGTGAATACTCGAAACGAGCAACCCGGCCCAAGGAATCCGTCTCTGAAATCTTCTCTCCGGCCGCATTATACGCGTAGTTGAACGTGGTGCCGTCAGGTCTCGTCAGCACGGTGAGCCTGTCGGCTAAATCGTAGGCGTAATGGGTTTCACGAGGGGGAACCATGGACACAGCACCGGGCACACCTAGGGGCGCGGCAAGCGGCGCCCCTACGGTGCGACGGACAGATACGTTTCCTGCTTCGTCGTATTCGACTTCGGTGGAACGGCCGTCGGGATAAGTAGTCCTTGTGAGACGATCAAGAAGATCGTATTGAAACCCCGTCGTTCTGCCAAGTGGGTCTGAAGAGCTAACCGGATTGCCTCGATTGTCGTAAGAAAAGCTTGAAATGCCACCTTCAGGGTCGACGACATGAATCATGTGATTGCTCGATATGTCGTAAATCCAGCGTGTAACATGTCCTAGTGGGTCGGTCTTACGAGTTCGATTGTTGTAGGCATCATACATGTAAGAAGTTATCCCGCCAGCAGGGTCAGTTTCCGAAATAAGGTTTCCCCGATAACACCATGAATAATTCCATTGCCTTCCAAGACAATCGATTTTTTTGGTCAACTTATTAAAAGTCGGGTGCCATTCGTAATGAGAAACATTACCGACAGGGTCTGTAATGTTTTCAAGCAAATCTTTGGAAGAATAAGAATAAGAAGAAATATTTCCTAGGGTGTCAGTAAAATTCGTTAAAACAGGGCCTGACACAATATATTGTCTGGTAATCGGTGTAATGCCGTTACCGGAAATTTCGTAGCTTACAAGTTCCCAGGCAAAAGAATATTGGTATGTGTGGATGATATTATTAACATCCGTAATCACCACCCTATAATCAGCCGGAAACCAGGCAAAATGAGAAATCTGTCCATCCGGTCGCGTGATTGTTTCAACACGCTTGTTGTTATAAGAAATCGAAGTTATCCGACTACCGGGCTGTTCAATACGGGTCATGAAACCATCCGAATTGTAACCATAATTTATCACTCGGCCTAGAGCTGCCAATTACCCGCAAATAATACTGGACATAATAGTAGGTTTCCTATAATTTGTTTTCATGGAAACGCAAAATCAAATAAAAAAAACACTCAAACAACCAGAAGCTATCAAGCATATCAAAGAAATCCTCGGCTCAAGCCACTTAAAAAGAAGTGAGTTAGCGGACAAGGTATGCCAACTGTTCGGTTTTTTCGATCCGCGAGGGAAAAAGCAACGGGGCGGATGTATGAAAGCTTTGCGGGAACTGGAAAAAAAAGGGGATTTCATACTTCCCAAGCCCATGCATACCTCCGGCAAGCATAATCCACGACGTCTTGAGGAACCAGTTCCTGAGCCCATTGGAGTTCCTGACGAGGTTGAAAAAATCCGGGACTTGCGACTGATTCTTGTCGAAACTGATGAGCACAGAGGAATCTGGAATGAGTTGATGATTCAGGACCATCCGCAAGGGGCCGGCCCACTTGTTGGACGACAGATTCGTTATCTTGTGACGTCTGAGCATGGCTGGTTGGGAGGTTTTGGTTTTGGTTCTGCGGCCTTGCATCTGGAAGATCGGGATAAATGGATTGGATGGGATTGGAAAATGCGGCAAACCCATTTGCATCATGTCGTAAATATGAGCCGATTCCTGATTCGGTCCAGCGTGTCATGTCAAAATCTAGCGTCAAAACTACTTGGCATGGCCGTCCAGAAATTTCCTGAGGATTTCCAGATTCGTTATAACCATCGTCCCTTGCTTTTGGAAAGTTTTGTGGATGTCGAGCACTTTTACGGCACCTGTTATCGAGCGGCTAATTGGCAATGGATCGGTCAGACCAAAGGTCGGGGACGACAAGATCGCGACAGAAAACAAGCAAAAAGCGTCAAAGATATTTTTATCTGGCCGCTGGCAAAAGATTTTCGAATACAGATGGGTCTTCATCAAAATGACGGCTTAGATGCGCTTTCCGTTTCCGATAGCCCTGATGGTAAAGCCTGGGCGGAAAAGGAATTCGGTAATGCCCCATTGGGGGACAAGCGCTTGAGTGACCGACTTGTGGAAGTCGCCCTGGATAAAGCTGAGAACCCTGGACAAGCCTATAGCAATGTGGCAAAAGGGAACTGGCCGAAAGTGAAAAGTTATTATCGAATGATTGATCAGCCAGACGATTCAGCAGTGACGATGTCCAACATTCTTTTGCCGCATCGTAAGCAAACGATAAGGCGGATGAAAGCAGAAAAAACTGTCTTATGTATTCAGGATGGCAGTGACCTTTGTTACACTCATTTGGACAAATGTAAAGGTCTGGGAGTAATCGGCAAGAATCAGACTGGAGCTCAGAGCAGAGGATTGCACTTACATTCCACGTTAGCCATCAACACCGCTGGTATTCCGCTGGGAGTATTACGCGGGGAGTGTGTCGCTCCTGAGCCGAGATCAAAGGAGGATAAACGATCTACAGCAACGATTCCCATTGAAGAAAAAAAAACATTCTCCTGGCTCAAAGGAGTGCGGGATTGTATGGAATTGAAATCTCTCATGCCGCACACGACACTGGTAAGTATTCTTGACCGGGAAGCAGATTTCTTTGAGCTTTTTGATGATCAACGCCTTCATTGTTCCAACATTCATCTGATTGTTCGAGCCCACCATGACCGCGGAACCACGGGGGAACATAAACTATTCGAGACAGCAAGATTGTCGCCGATTCAAACCCGGCTGAAAATTAAGGTTCCCAGACAAAGCGCCAGACCTAAAAAAAGCAAACAGAAGGCGCGGCCCAAGCGATCCGAGCGAATTGCCGATGTCGCCATACGTTATACCAGGGTAGAACTGAAAGCGCCTTCACATTGTAAAGAGAAAAAGGATATTCCTCTCTGGGTTGTACATGTGAAAGAAGCCCTTGCTCCAGAAGGTGTGGAGCCCATTGAATGGTTTTTACTGACCACACTGGAAATAAAATCAATCAAGGATGCGCTTAATTGCGTAAAATGGTATTCCTTTCGTTGGCGAATTGAAGATTGGCACCGGGTTTTGAAATCAGGCTGTGGTGTCGAAAAACTAGCTCATAAGACCGCCGAACGTCTCAGACGAGCAATAGCAATCAATATGGTTATTGCTTGGCGAATTATGTTAATGACCCTTTTGGGGAGAAAAGCTCCTGAACTCCCTGCCGAAGTGCTGTTTTCTCCTTTGGAGATCAAGGTGTTGAAGGCTTATGCTCAAAAAAAAACTCGAACCCCCGGATAGCATCGGATCTGCGGTAAAAATTGTGGCTGGAATTGGCGGTTATCTCTCCCGTTCAGGTGATCCGCCACATGGCCATCAGGTAATGTGGAAGGGCTATGCAAAATTCCAGTTAATGTGCGAAGGATTCATCCTTAGAAGTGGGTAAGCATGACTTATGGGTAATGGGCAGGGCTAGCGAGCGCGATAAATTATTGAAAGAAAGCCAACGATTGGAGAAGGAGAAGGAAAACTATAAGAAGCTTTGGGAAGATGTCCTGCAGAAGGGCGTTAAAGACCCAGAAGAAATGCGAGACAGGATCGGGAGTCTAACGGAAGTGTTGCAAGCACAAATGGCTAAGCTAGTGGATGAAACAAAAAAGGCTCAAGAATTACGGGCCTCCTTAGAAAAGAAATTTACCGCCGTGCAAGACGAGGTTGCAAGCTTAATAAGGACTCTTTCGAAAAGAATACCCAACCCTAGACCAACGCCTTCTTTTAGTGGTCCATTTGCTACTTATTATGAAAGCATCTCTATGGAATTTAAATCCGAAATAGAAATTGAAATTCCGCCATGGACTAGATTTCAAGCAAGCTCTACAACATCAATTAATAGAAAAATTCGGTTCCCTTGCGTAGAGATCGACGGCCGACCATGGCTTCCAACTACTATCGGTAGTCTTTTGTTCAATGATAAAAGCATTACGAAAAATGAAAACAGGGTTGCATCAGTTGCATTCATTATTGGAAAATCAGGTTCCAATCCAAAGTCGATTAACTTTGATGGGCAATTTCACTTTAAGCCGTGTGGCGATGGGATTGAAAATTCAATAGTCCTGATTCCTGTTTCGAGCTCTCTTGACCCGAAACCGATTCAAATTGTTTCCTTTCCAGAGCTTCTATCCTTGCTCGACGGCGATGGGCTTTTGAAGTTATTGATTGTGAAAAAGCAATCGGCATCCAATTTCGGTCGAATCGAGTTCCTGTTTCCTGGCGGGAAAGTAGTTCGCCGCGAAGGTAATCGCCCAATAGTAGATTATCTTACCCGCTCTAATTCTATCGAACCAGAAGAAGGGGATTACCTGTTTACTCGGGCGTTTGGGTTTGTCGGCATCATGATAAGCGCAGAAGAGGGTTATTTGTTTTCTCAAGGTATTGATATGTCTGACGTGAAGACAGTCCCCGCGATGATTTCAACGAATCAATTCCAGGAAAGACTTAGAACCTACTTTGCCGAACAAAAAGGCGGTAAGCAAGGAGGCTGAATATGCAGGGGAATCAACGGTTTGCGGTAAAGAAATTTAGGTTTGGCGGGATCACTTATGACGTTGTTGAATGGGGAACCGAAACCGATAGTACGCCATTTTTCGAAATTATACCGGCGAACAAAGCTGCTAAAGAAGCGGTTTTAAACCGAATGGGCAATTACCCAACATGGGATTCCGCCTTTGGCATTGATAGAGGGGTAGTTTTCATCCCCGGTGATGAATAGAGGCTTTGGATAAGATACTCCGTTGAAATGCAAGATTTTTTTGAAAAAAAACATGAAATCAGGTAACATTTTTTTCAGAGGCGGTAATTTGACCACGTTCCCGACGGGAGATACCCGTC
>Ga0074199_1002199_pt1 | contig 12788 bp, 13 predicted proteins | sample EPASupsiteSAE347_FD_64528 | JGI IMG/M metagenome (GOLD analysis project Ga0074199, IMG submission 64528) | Bioremediated contaminated groundwater from EPA Superfund site, New Mexico - Sample SAE3-47 | ecosystem: Environmental > Aquatic > Deep subsurface > Groundwater > Contaminated ...
TGTATCGATTCTGATAGATATAAATGAAGAATGGATGACTACTAAAAAGTATTTATCCATGGATATGGATTAACTTGTGGGATAACAGGGCCGACCAATTTACAGAAAATTCGGCACACTACCAGCATCGATGAAATGACAGGGGTACAAGCTCTCGAACGCAAACACACTGGATTGCCAATGGCACCAGGAAAAGTGGAACGAAGAGAGTTTGAGTACATCAGGCATGGAACTCAATCAATCATCGTAAGCTTTGCGGTAGCCAGCGGACGGATTGACACCATTTCTTGCGGTGATACGCGCAATGAGGATGACTTCGTATCGCATATCAAAGAGGTAGTTGAATGCTCTTTATCCGCATCCCGCTGGCACTTTGTCGCCGACAACCTCAATATCCATAAATCAGAATCCCTCGTGAGGTACGTGGCAGAAGTATCTGACTTGGACATCGACTTAGGAATCAAAGGCAAAAGCGGTGTTTTGCAGTCGATCGAGACTCGTGAATCATTCTTGACCGATCCATTCCACTCTATCGTCTTTCACTACACGCCTATACACGCTTCTTGGATGAACCAAGTTGAAATATGGTTTAGTATCTTAGTCCGAAAGCTGCTTAGGCGGGCCAACTTTGCTTCCATCAAAGATCTGAAAGCCAAGATTTTGGCCTTTGTCGAGTACTTCAACCAGACAATGGCAAAGCCGTTCAAATGGACTTATCGAGGGAGGGCACTTACAGCCTAAAATTAGGCTTATTTAAGCCCAGATGTACTAGTATTTCGCCTTTTATTTTCTGCAAGCATTGTATAGATTTCTAAAAGCTTGGCATTTATATACTCATGCACTTGCAAGATGTATGGACAAAGGCAGAGTAAACAAAGTTTTAAAGCGGACTCCTGCCAAGGTTAAGTGCATATTTCTAGCAAAAACCAATAACATTAGCTCTAAAATCATAGCGGCAGAGATGAAGGTTAGCATCAGAACGGTAAGTCGTGTCTGGAGTCATTGGATAAAAAATAAAGCGCCATGGGCGCCAAAGAAATTTGGGCGCCCAAAGAAGTACCCGATTGGACTCTGCCATGCCCGACATCGACCCGCCCGCTGCACCCAGGAAGAGCATCACCATCATCAATGCCGGTCATCACTGGGCATTCAAGCATTTCTTTGCTGATAGAGACATCTTTCAGGAACTGTCCGACTACTATGATAGAGATGGCTATCGCTTCATAGAGAAGAGGCTTTGGGGTATCCCTGGCAGAGAGCGCCCGAGGCTATACTGTCAAGCTCAGTCGTCTGAGCCGATATTATGCTCTGCTCAAAAACTCACTAGCCATGATCGAGACGGACAAGTGACGGATATATCTCCTAAAGGACCTGGCTTCTGTTAAGCGGGCACTGCATCAGGGGGGTGAAGATGGTAGAGGTGGATGTGCAGTTTCCAGTCTAAGTGCATCAACTCTGTCTGGGCGGCACAACCTGGCGAATGCACAGGCTCGCCAGCAGACAGAAGACTCCCAGATAGAGGAAGACCAGGAAGAAGTTGTCTCCGGTCACATCCAGCAGGTAGCCGGAGAGCGTGGGCCCCAGCGGCCCGGCCACAAATCCGTAGGCGGCGAATGTCAGGCCAAAGATGGCCCCGAAGTGCTCCAGGCCGAAGCAGTCCGCCACCAGTGGTGCAGAGACTGAGAAGAGAGTGCCGAAAGAAAAGCCCACCACCGCAGCCAGCAGAGTGCAGGCCAGCAGACCGTCGACCCAGGGAAGGAGGAAATAGGCAACGCCAGCCGCGAAAAAGGCCAGGCTCATGACCTGATTTCGCCCAATCCGGTCTGAGAGTATGCCGCTGATGAGCCGGCTTATTCCGTTGGTCAGATTGAAGGCGGTCAAGATGAGGATGGCGGATGGCAAGGTGAGACCTAAGAAGAGTCCGTATTCAGTGGCGAGGATGGTCATGGAGACGCCTGCAGCTCCAGCAAAAGTCCAGGTGATCCAGAGCAGCCAGAAGCTTCTGGTCTGCAGGCTCTCCTTTACGGTAAACGATCTTGATGAGGTTATGACCTGCGGCGCCGGCCTTGCGGCAGCGCTCCCGGCACGCCGGGCAGAGGCGGCATTCTCCCAGGCCTGTGGGGCCCTGGCAAAATAAGCTCCCAGAAGGCCGATGGAAATGGTGAGAGCGGCCAAATAGAGGTTCATTAATTGATAGCCGAAGGCGGAGAGCATCTCTGCAAAGAGCGGCGACATGATGGCCGCCGAGATGCCAAAGACCATGCTCACCAGGCCTGCCACCAGACCCCTCCTTTTCGGATAGCACCACTGCACCAGAGTCAGGGCCGGGACATAGACGAAGCTGGAAGCCATGCCGTTGAGAAAAGCCCAGAGGTAGACGGAGTAGATCGAGCCTGCCTGGGAGACAATCAGCGAGGCGAAGGCGGTGAAGATGACGCCCAAAGCGATCATGCGCCGCAGGCCCCAGCGCTCCTGCCAGCGGCCCACCAGGAACATGAACGCGCCCACAGCGGCAAGCATGAAGAAGATAGTCAGGCCTGTGGCAGCACGCCCGACATGAAACATCTCCTGCCAGATGGGTGCCATGACCCCAGGAAAGCCGAAGGTGAGAGCCCCCGGCCAGAAGATGGCAACGCAAGCGCCGAGGACGGCTAATAGGGCTTTCCTGTCTTTGGGCAAATCAGATCAATCTCCATGAGGCAAGCTAGCATGAGACATACATTTGGCTTTCGCTCTTTTCCTCTCAAAAACACTAAATACACATACATACACAGATAATCCCTATGCCTACAAGAACCATCAGCATAAGCGATGAAGCATACATGAAACTAAAAAGCCTGAAATCCTCAGAGAAGGAAAGCTTCTCAGATGTGATCGTGAAATACTACCCAGCCAGAAAAAAGCTTTCTGTTGTTTTAGCTGAGATCGGTGTCCTTCAGGATCTGGCCGATTCAATCGAGACGGCATCCCAAGAGATGCGCCAGGCTAAAATGCGTGGTGCTGACCTTTGATTGTTCTGGACACCTCATTTATTGTGGATATATTGCGCGGCAGGGAAAGAGCGCTGGAGATGCTTTCCAGTCTTGAGGAGGGCGGTGAATCGGTTTGCACCACATCCATAAACGTCCTGGAACTTTACAGAGGCGTTTTCCTTTCAAAAAGGGTGGAGGAGAATTCAAAAGCCCTGATTGCATTACTTGATAATCTTCTGGTGCTCGACTTGAATGAAGACGCTTATGAGATCTTCGGAGCTATCTCCGCCCTACTCCGGTCCGCCGGAGGGCCGGTGGGCGACCTGGATGAGGCCATAGCCGCCATTGCACTGGCGTATGGTGCATCAATTGTGAGCAGAGACTTGCATTTCCAGCGAATTCCTGGGCTGAAGATCGTGGAGTACTGAAATGTTTTTCTCTCCATCCAGATTCCATCCCGAGCGATGCTTTGGTCGTGCCCTCTTGCAGACACCAGGAGTTTCTCCGATCTCTCTCGACAATTGGTTAAACCAAAATCGTCAAATAGTAATATCCGCATGTGAAATTGGGTTTCAGAGACTGTATGCGATAGACCCGCAAAAGAGCGTTCCAGGCTTTCCAGGTAAAGAATTCGGCCGGGTAGCGTCTGGCCTCCAAGTCGGACCCAGGACGGAAATCAAGATGATATACCACAAGTTGCTGCTCAGCATAACAGTTATCGCCTTTTTACTGGCACAAGCAGATGCAAAGCCAATTGACCCGCTCAGTCCCAGCCAACTGGGCGAATCCATGTCAATGCCCCAGTCCCAGGCACTCAATCATGTGAATGTAACCGGTATCTGGTCCTTCGATCTTCTGGGCAAAGCCCCTGAGAAGATGAGACTGTATCTGATCCAGAACAAAGATGCGATTGCGGGTCAGGGAGTCATAATTATAGAAAATGAAACTGAAAAGGCCACAGCCAGCGGCTCAATATCAGGAGAGCAGGTGAGCTTGGACATAAAGCCTGATGGGAGGTCGGACCAGTACAGGCTCAATCTGTCATTATCCTCGCTGGCGGCAGGAACCTATACCGCCTGCATGGCCGATGGCAGCAGCCGGTCCGGCAAGGTCACATTCGCAGTCTCAGTAAATATTTTCAAGGATGCAACAGTTGCCGAAGATGAAACGATTGCAGATGCGGACAGGGCAGCAGCGACGCCCGCCTGGCTTTAAGGAACAGGGGCGAGCGAGTTCGTTAGCTCCATCAGATCTGCCAGCATGTCATCAGGCGGCGGGTCGATGAGCGAAGAATCATCCTGCTATGCATTTTGCGGCCCAGTCTTCGCAGGTTAACATTTTATTATGAATATGAAATAAATTAACAACATGGGAGGTCTATCCTTAATTCAAAAGGCGATCTTGCAGCACCTTCAACAGAATGACGGCGTAGACCTATGCGGCAGTATATCTAAAAAGTTGTTTAATAAATATAGAAAAGAATTAACCGTATTAAACAGGCAGAAGACTTGAAACGCCTCTTTTTCACAATCTATGAGACGATTAGAAAGCCGCAATTTGATCAAAAGACCTAACGAGTGGAGAGAGCTTATAATTCTAGCAAAAATGCATGACAAATGCCTATATGCTGCGGCATGGATTAACAAAGCTCATGATCTCTACAACAATGGCAAGTATGATGAGGCTATCAAGGCATACGACAATGCGATTGAACTTGATCCACAAAATGCAGATATCTGGAACAACAAAGGTGCTGCTCTTCTGTTTCTAGGTAGAAGATCCGAAGGGGATGTCGCCTTTGCTAAGGCCAAAAAACTGTGGGGTATACGAGCTCATTCAAGTTTCTAAAAATAGATATAATGTAAAACTTATTATTTCTACGCTGGTTTTATATTTCGTAACCAGGAATCAATTTTATAGGCCATCATTCCAACCCAAAAACACCGATGGTACGCGATGAATTATATTGCTTCTTTCTCTGCTAGTGTGATAGATGAAATCTATAGCATGCAATTATCGAAAAAATGCATTATTCGTATAGGAATGGGTAGTCAAGCTAAAATAAATTTAGGCGGATGAACCTTTTTAGCTATCTCTCCGCTCGCAGCTCCTCCAGCGCCCGATCAACTCGCCCTCTTCTTTCGGCCAGCCGCTCTTCTCCCGTCGCAATCCGCACCAGCCTGTCCCTGATCATGCGCTCTGTCTCAGCAGGCGCAGGCCCGCCAGTGTTGGCCCGCAGGGCGACATTGCTTCGTGGGTCCAGCGCCCGTGTCAAGTCTGCTTCAGAAAAGCCGCGCTCGCTGGCCCTAAAGCCTGCGATTTCCAGGGCGATCTCGTCCAGCTCGGCCAGGCTTGGCTTTCGGCCCGAGGCGGCAATGCAGCCCACGATGCTGTGCGCTGTGCGAAAAGGCATGCCGGTGATGCGCACTAACGAGTCGGCGATCTCCGTGGCGGTGGAAAAACCTGCGCCTGAACTCGTCTCCAATCGCTCCAGGTTGAACCTGAGAGAGGAGACGCAGCCATCCAGGATGCGCACCGTGCTTCTCGCCCAATCCAAGGCCCTCCAGAGATGAGGCGTGACCTCCTGCAGGTCGCGGTTGTAGCTCATGGGCAGGCCCTTGCAGATGGAAAGCGCAGCCATCAGGCTTCCCAAGACGGAACCGGTCTTGCCCCTGGCCAGCTCAGCAGTATCCGGGTTCTTCTTCTGGGGCATGATGGAACTGGTGGAAGCGTAGAGATTGTCCAACTCTAAATATGCGAACTCTGAAGTGGACCAGAGCACCAGCTCCTCTGCCAGGCGGCTGGCATTGACCATCAAGATGGAGAGGTCGGAGAGCACCTCCAGGATAAAATCACGGGTGGACACGGCGTCCATGCTGTTTTCCACCAGGCCCTCAAACCCCAACAGCCGACAGGTCCTCTGCCGGTCGATTTTAAAACCGGTGGAGGCAAAAGCCGCCGCGCCCAGGGGGCTAAGATTTACCCGGCGGTAGGCATCTTCCAGACGGGAGAGGTCCCGCCCGGCTGCATCGGCATGGGCCAGGAGATGATGAGCGAGCGTCGTGGGCTGGGCGTGCTGAGTATGAGTAAATCCGGGAATGACGGTCTCGGTGTGCTTTTCCGCCAGCCTGACCAGCGTGCTGATCAGCGAGAGCTGCTCTTGCATTAGATCCAGCATTTGTGAGCGCAGCGCCAGGCGAATGCAGGTGGCCACCTCATCGTTCCTTGAACGACCGGTGTGCATCCTGCCGCCCTCTGGGCCAACACGCGCCAGGACATAAGCCTCAATGGCCTCATGAACATCCTCGCCAGCGCCAAGCATATGCGAGCCCTTTTCCATGAGATCATCCAGAGCCGCCAAAATCCGGGTGCAAACCTCTACCGAGATCAGGCCCTGCTCCCTGAGCATTACCAGGTGGGCTTTATCCACCAGCAGATCTGCCTCGAAGATGCGCTCGTCTGCCTCTCGACTGGAAAGGTAATCCAAGACATCCTGCCGGCTTTCCCCCAGACGTTGATCGCGAAACATGTCAGCTCAATCAAGTTGTGTAGTTGGCGTTTACATTCACATACTCATGGGTCAGATCGCAGCCAAAGCCGCGCGCACCGGCGCTGCCCAGGGCCAGGTCGATATTGATGGTAATAGTATCCCCTTGCATGATCTCTTTGGCCAGATCTAAAACCCCATCCACAATGCGGCCCTTTTCTACCAGCGAGACCTTGATGCTTGTACCATCTGGCTTTTTCCCTTCCAGGCCCAGTGTGATCTTTGCCGGGTCCATCTCTGCCCCGGAATATCCTACTGCGCAGATGATGCGGCCCCAGTTGGGATCAGCGCCATAAACAGCCGTCTTGACCAGACTGCTGCGAGAGACGGCCTTAGCTGCCAGGCGAGCATCCACAATGCTGCGCGCGCCGCTGACAACCGTCTCAAAGTACTTGCTAGCGCCCTCCCCGTCCCGCGCCATCATGCGGGCCAGCTCAGTGCAGACGTACTTTAAGGCCAGAAGGAAATCTGCCTCCCGGCCTCTAACTTTTCCGGTAGACGTGAGAAGCACAGTATCATTAGTGCTGGTATCCCCGTCCACAGTAAGCATGTTGAAGCTATCTTGCACGGCGTCGGCGAGGCATTTTCGCAGGGTATCTGCAGGGAAATCAGCATCCGTGTAAAGGAAACAGAGCATAGTAGCCACATTGGGCTCGATCATTCCTGCTCCCTTAACGATGCCGGCAACGCGCAGCCCCTCATGCTCCACGGCTATCTCTTTGACACGAGTGTCCGTGGTCATGATGGCCCGCTCCGCTTCCGTGCTCGCTTCTCCGTCGCTGCGCAGCTTCTCTTTGGCCTGCTCGAAGAGCTGGGTGATGAGCGGCAGATCCATATAGCGGCCGATGACGCCGGTAGAAGCCACGCCGATCTTCGTTTCATCAGTTGTCAGAAAACCGGCTAAAAGTTTGCTCATAGCCCTGGCATCCTCTATCCCCCGCGAACCGGTGTAAGCATTAGCGCAGCCGCTGTTAGCGATAATACCATCCAGATAGCCCCCGGCTGCGAGGTGCTCAGCAGTGACCTCCAGCGGAGCTGCTCTCACCTTGTTGGTGGTGAACATGCCGGCAGCCGCACCGGAGGCGGCAATTAATGCCAGTCCGTATTTTCCCTGGCGAACTCCAGCGGCGCGAACGCCGGGAACGGCACAGATGCCGCCTTCAAGTCTCTGCATGCTGCATCCCCAGGCCGGAAATTATGTCGCCCCTGGTCACTATGCCTATCAGCCGTCCGTTCTCCACCACGGGCAGTCGGTTAATGCGATGGCGGGTCATAATGCTAGCCGCCTCCTCTACGGTGTCATCCGGCCCCACATCATGCAAATTCAAGCTCATGATATTGCCCACCTTCTTCTTGGGAATCTCCTCCAGATTGGCATGCATTCGTTCCCACTTAACCAGATCTCGAAATGGAATCTCGAAGACTTCAAAGGGACTTGGAAGCCAGAGACCACCTTCCTCTTCATCCACAGATAAAAGGCGCAAAAGGTCCGATTCCGATACCACGCCCACCAGCTTCTCTCCGTCCAGAACCGGCATGCCGCTGATCTTATTCTCGCGTAAAAGAAGGGCTGCTTCGCTCACGGGAGCTTCCGCCTGTACTGTGACGGGCTTGACGTTCATAATATCTCTGACTTTCATTTTTTTCACCTAAATTTTACTGATTAGTTCAGGGTGCCATGCCAGGGAACCATAGCCCAGTCTTCTCATCGAGGCCGGCCATGAGGTTCATATTCTGAATGGCCTGGCCGGATGCTCCCTTCACCAGGTTATCTATGGCTGATATGACCACCAGTCGATCGCTATCCTTCTCCGGCTCAAAGCTTATGTCGCAAAAGTTGGAGCCGCGCACCGAGGAGAGTTTGGGAACTGCGTCCGCCATGCGAACGAAGGGGGCGTTCTTGTAAAACTCGCGATAGATCGAAGCTACCTGATTCTTATCCCGCAGCGTCTCCTCGGCGCCCTTACGGGCGAAGACATGGGCAGTAGTGAGGATACCCCGCACGGAAGGAATGACATGGGGAGTGAAGTTTACTTTTATGCCTGGCGAGAGGCGGGATAGCTCCTGTTTGATCTCAGGGACGTGTCGGTGAGTCGTGAGCTTGTAGGGGATAATATTTTGTGACATGTTGGGATAGTGGGAGGTCTCAGTGGGCTCCATTCCGGCGCCGGAGATACCTGATTTGGAGTCGAATACCGCCCGCTCCACCAGACCGGCCTTGGCCAGCGGGGCTACGGCCAGGGTAGCTCCCGTGGGATAGCATCCGGGATTGCCCACCAGGCTTGCCTGCGCCACCTCGGGATGAAGCTCCGTCAGTCCGAAGACCGCATCGCGGGGAGCACGATGCTTTGTGGCATATGTCTTCTCGAAGATGTCTGTGGGCAGGCGGTAGTCGGAAGACAAATCGATGACCCTTGTCCCGGCATCAAGAAGCTGTGGCACCCAGTCCATGGCGGTGCCATGGGGAACGGCGGTAAAAACAAAATCGCAGCGCTCTGCAACCTCTTTGCTATTAAGCGCCTCAAAGCTCTGAGTATAGATGCTCTTTAAGTGAGGATGAACCGTTGTAACGCTCTTTCCAGCCAGCTTTCGAGAGGTAACGGCAACTACCTTAACCTCGGGATGATTTGCAAGGAGACGCATGAGCTCCCCACCGGTGTAGCCCGAACCACCCACAATTCCTACATCTATCATAAAATCCCAAACGAAGCTAATGATATAAATCCGCCACGCCCTAGCGGCAGAAGGAAGCGGAAAGCCGGTACAGCCCACAGGCCGCATCCTCAATTCTCTCTTTACCCTCAAGAGCTGTCAGCCAGCTTTCCGGTATCCAGGAGGGGCCTAAGAAAGCGCCGAAAAGGGAGCCGGCAATGCAAGCAATTGAGTCGGTGTCGCCCCCGCCGCCAGCGGCCATAATAAGCGCCTCCTTCGGCTCAAACTTAAGGAAGCAGTAGAAGGCAGCGGGAACGGTTTCCATTGCCAGAGGCGAGTTTCGGATCAGACCCATGGCGTCCTCTGGAGAGAGGTCCAGGAGTGATCCGACCCAGAGAAGCCTTTCGGCAAATTCAGCATCAAGACGGCTGGCCTGGGAAGCGGCATTCCTGAAGATCACATCCTTGGAAAAGCCGGCTGTAGAGAGGGCAACGCCTACGGCTACAGCTACCGCCGCGGCTCTGGCGGTGGCAGAGGTGTGGGTGGGCAGGCTCTGCAGATCGGCATAGCTCTTGACGACATTGAGGTCTGGATGATAGAGAAGGCCGATGGGCGCAGCGCGCATGGCAGCCCCGCAGGTAGGAATGGCCAGGCCGGACTGCTGCCAGGAGGTTCCTGCGATCATGCTCTCCACGGCAGAGCGGGTGGCAAAGCCCACTCCACGGTTGAGCCGCTCGTCCAGCGTCCAGGCCGTTCCCCAGGCGGCAAGCTTTTCGGCAAATCGGTCAGGCGAGAATCCTGAGGCCTCGATAATCGACTCCGCGAGGAGCAGCGTCTCTTCTGTGTCATCAGTGAACTGGCCAGCTAATAGGCCGCTATGAAAGTGGCCCTCAGGCGCGGGCAGCATCTCACTAACCATGTCGAATTTTGTTTTGATCTCACGGGCAGTGTAGCCCTCTGTGGGCATTCCCAGTGCATCGCCCACGGCCAGGCCTAAGAGACATCCGCGGAAGCGGTCCAATAGATCCATGTAGCTGAAGAGCGGCGGCCTGGGACTAATAACCATCGGAAAGCCTTCGGATCGCATCGGGTCGGAGATGCTGTCCGGAGAAAGGCAGAAGGATTATTGCTTTTGTATGGCATAGAGTGTTCGTGGACCAGAATCCGAAACATCATATCAGGCCTCATCATAAAGCCTGGGATAGTGACTACGCCCGGCGGGGCCGCCTCTGGGGGGGCGGCGTTAAGGATTTGCCCGCCCTTCCCGAGGGCTCGTTCGTCCTGGAGTTAGGTTGCGGCGACGGCAAGACCCTCTGCGCGCTTTCTGGCAGCAGGAGAGTGGTCGGTCTGGATGTCTCTCCTCAGGCACTGCATCTTGCCCGCCGCGCCCGGGTTGATGCCAACCTCCTCCTGGCCGATGCCGGTTGCCTGCCCTTGCGAGAGGAGAGCTTTGATGCAATCTTCGCCTTTCATGTCGTCGGACATCTGCTCGCCTCCGACAGGCGTGCCCTCGCCCACGAAGCAGCACGCGTGCTCGTGCCCGGAGGGGAGCTATTCTTCCGGGATTTTTGCGATCGGGATATGCGAGCCGGACAGGGTGAAGAGGTCGAGCCGGGAACATTTCGGAGGGGCAGCGGCATTCTCACTCATTACTTCGCAGAAGATGAGGTGAAGGAGCTATTCTGCGACCTTCGTCCGGTCTCCATCAGCACACACTACTGGAAGATGCGCGTAAAAGGAGAGGACCATCTGCGCTCCGAGGTGGAAGCGATCTTTTTCAAGATCTGATATCGGGGAACGAAAATCGTCCGGGCACGAAGTTGGTAGCGTCCGCTTCCTGGAGCTCTACCTCCTGAATAGTGTAGTCTGTATCATCGGTCTCGAAGACCATGGGAGGGAAGAGAACATGGTTGTACACAGTTTCAAAGTCTCCTGCGCTGGAATTCCATCCATCCCCAATGGTGAAATACAGGCTATACTCCCCATCTTTTATGCCGTCAACCTCCAGGGCATCTTTGGCCCGCAGATAAACTGCCACCTTGGGCTTGTCCCACCTGTCGGTGAGCACGGCAACGGTGTCCATTGTCCAGTTATTGTAGATGACCAGCAATCCGTCCCCGCTGCGAATCGTATCGCGGATGATGGTGCCGGTCTCGGGGCGGGCGGCAGACTGGGCTGGGGTGATGAAGAAGCCAAATAATAGTAGTATAAGAATGATGAGACACGCTGTATTTCGGCGCATGAGATCCCTTCTTTCTCATAGGATGAACTTTCTGATATTTATGTTTTTAATCGGGCTAGTTCGTTCTATGAAATATATATACTTAGCATTTGTATACCCATACCATCTTTAAGTATATAAAAATCTAATTAAGAAAAATATCTTGATCCTACATAATGCTCAATTAACTGTGTTTAGTCCCCATAGTTCAGAGACCCTACATTATTAAGAATATACCATAACATTTAAATATGAATATTCGCTTCCTAACAATAGATGATTATAATGAAATTGAGTCTTATTACTTTAATGATGTTTATTTTATCTATATCAATAGGAAATGCATATATTTATAAAGAAGATATCCGTGTCACGGGATCAGGAGCACTTTATACGAGAACTGATGCGAAAACTGCTCAGGATATGGCTGAGGGCACAGGAGATCAAAAATACAACAGATCACTCACTGTTGAGAAAGAATCATTGACACTTAAATCAAAGTATGATTATTATGGAATAAATGATATGACTCCGAAATATTACAAAAATAAATGGGACTTAGATAAAAAAGGTCGAGAAAAAAATTATATTCAAATTCGTGCACCTGTTCGATACATGATTCACACGAAGAATCCTGGTGGACTTGATCATGTTATTTCAATAGCTGGATTCTGCGATCCGAAAAAAGGAACATGCGCAAATATCACATCTGATAGTATTATTAAATTAACGTATCCCGATGACAATGGCACAGCTTCCGAAGTACTAGCGAGCTGGCATTATAATATTTCTGGAGAAGGAAACTTATCCGAATCTCTAGCAGAAGTGAAATCCAAAAAGCATACGATTGTAGAAACTCGAATCTCCAACGGGGGATTTGTAGTTAATTCGGAAGTATCAGGAGATATAGGCACTTCAACAGGCGATTATTTAGCCCTATTAGCTGCTCTGAATAGGGTGAATTTTTCTACGGAGAAGGGTAACGTTACAAATTATGAGCATACGAAAGCTCTTGACAAGCTTAATAAAATGGCTGATGAACAAGGTCTTAACGAAGATACGTATATCAGTGAACTAACAAAAATGTGGAAATCGGGCCATATATCATGGGATGCGGCCATAGACGAGGCAAAAATTCGCGTAGATAAAGGCAAACTATCTCAGAATAAATTTGAATCGTTTAAGAACCAGATTAATGCTGGCGAATTGGGTTATTTAAAGGATATAGAACGCGCTTTATCGGACCTCGATGCATCATATGACGATAAAGAATCACCCTATTACCATAATTCAGATTTCTACGAGAACGCAGTCAAAAGATTATATGTGGACAAAAAGATAGATTGCATCACTTATTAGAAAAAGATAAAAGGCAAGGTAAATGAGATAACGTATT
>Ga0074199_1002201_pt1 | contig 12775 bp, 10 predicted proteins | sample EPASupsiteSAE347_FD_64528 | JGI IMG/M metagenome (GOLD analysis project Ga0074199, IMG submission 64528) | Bioremediated contaminated groundwater from EPA Superfund site, New Mexico - Sample SAE3-47 | ecosystem: Environmental > Aquatic > Deep subsurface > Groundwater > Contaminated ...
AGGCGCAGAACATGTCCTGGGTTTACGTTGTATTCATGCCAGCCGCCATACAAATGATTTCTGGAAACACCGCCTCAATTCACTTCTCTCTGCCGCTTAATTGAAGAATTTTGTCTTGCGCCCAATTTAAAGCCGATCTCACCCCGACTCTCTGCGAGGTCGGGGCGAGATCGGCCCGGAGGGCGAGTTTTTACGCAACGCGTGCAAAATTCGGGTAACAATTAACCGTTAAGTAGACCGCAAGTTACATTTTCAACGCCCTTAACAGCATGAACGCCAGGATCGTGAATATCAGCTGGGAAATTACGCACAGCGCAATCTGGCGGTAAATGGGCAGGAGTTTTGCCGAAAAGTAGTCCCGGGTCATGATGAGGCAGAGATGAATGGGGGAAGTCATCATGCCCATGTAGCCGAATCCGAAAGCCAGCGCCAGGGTCGCCATGGGCGTCAATCCGTTTGCGTCGCAGGCCAACAGACCGGCAATCAGCGGAAAGGCAATGCCGGCTATGGTCGAGGCCACGCCCGTGACAAACCCGGCCAGAAACGGCAGGATCGCGACTATGGGAATCAGGCTGAAGCCGGAATTTACCATTTCCCGGGCTGCGGCCGGCAAAAGTCCGGAGCTTTCCAGGAGATACTGGAAGAGCATGATGCATCCGACGGTCAGGAGAATACTCAGGTTGTGGGGTTTGAGGAAGGAGAGTGAAGTCAGGCGTGGGGTTTTAAATATTGGGTTGTCATTCCGAGCGCAACGAGGAATCTCGGTGGTAGTATCAGCGTGGCGGAGATCCTTCGCTCCCCTCAGGATGACAGAACTGTTGCCATCCGTCGCGCGGTTCAGTTTCTTTTTTTCCGTCCGCCGCCAGATGATCAGCAACCCTCCGATAATGCCCAACAGCATGGCGAGCAGCTTGGTTGTTTGCTGGTCGCATGCCGGCAAAACAGTCGAAAAAAGCGGCGGCAGCGCCAGCACCAGGGCAATCACGACCAGCAGCGGCAGCATCAGACGGAAAAACGGCGCAAGGCTTGCGCTTTTTTTTGTTTCCGATGAGACCAGTTCCCGGCGGTAGGGGCGCAAAAGCCAGTAGTAGCCGAACAGGAATGTAGCCGGAGTAAAGGCGATCATGGTGGCGATAAAGCGCCAGGTGTCCATTTTCAGGACCGCGATGCCGATGATCACCACCGGATAAACCGGCCACCAGTATTCCCAGACGTGGCGAAACCAGTAGTTGACCGCGGCCTTCCATTCCGGTTTCCAGTGGTCCTCGTGGGCGTTCTGTTGCACCAGCGGCGCTGAAAAAAGCGCGCCGGCCGGCATGGGCATGAGGCCGACCAGGGAAGGCATCAGCATCATGCTCCAGAGCCTGCCAGACTTTCCGCCAAGCCTCTGCGCAAGGGAGGCCATTGTGCCGGCGTTTTTTTTATCCGCCAGTTCCCTCCCGAATTCGACCGCCAGGGCCGTAACGGCCACGAGCAGCCAGAGGTTGATCTGGGCCATGGCCTGCATAAAATTTTTAAAAACCTCCCGGGCCGAATGAACGCCCCACCAGTTTATGGCCAGGCCGCCGAGAATCAGGGAAAGGAACAGGGGAACGCGCAGCCGTCCCATTGCGAGCATGAGGGTGAAGACGATGAAAATTTTAAGCAAGGGGGAGATATCGTTCATTTAATCAGCAACGCAACTATTCCAATCGCCAGCAAGTACGCGGCAAAGGGCTTCAGGGAATGGTTGCGGAAATATTTCAGGCAGAAATGGATGGCAAAAAGGCTGGCAACGAAACTTGCCGTAAAGCCAGACAGTATTAACGCGGGATTCAGGCCTGTTTGCGGCATGCCGATTATGTCCTTGGCCTGAAAAATAATGGCTCCGGCAATGGCCGGCACGGCCATCAGAAAGGCGAAACGCACGGCGTTTTCCCGTTTTTGTCCGCAAAGTATTCCGGCGGAAGCGGTCCAGCCGGAGCGCGAAGCTCCGGGCAGGAGCGCGACAATCTGCATGCACCCTATGAAAAGAGCATTGAGAAAATTTATCCGCTCTTTTCCGTCCGCCCGCCCGTGATGCTCGGCCAGGAAAAAGATGAACGCGGTCATGATCATGCTTACTCCGGTGGCCCCGGCGTTGCGGATTTCCTCGCCGCTTTCCAGGAACGGCTGAAGAAACGGCCCGGCGATCACGACCGGGATTGTTGCAATAATTATCAGCCAGGGCAGGCGGCGGTAATAGGCGCTGTCGCTATTTTCGATTACCGATTTTTCCGCCAGAGGCGGACCCGCCTTCGGCGGGCGATTTTCGATTTTCGATCTTAAAAAATAAGCGCGGCAGATTTCAAGCCAGTCGCGCCAGAAATAAATCAGGATCGCCAGAAGACTGCCGGCGTGCAGGACCGTGTCGAAAACAAGCCCGCCATCGTCAGACCAGCCGAAGAGCCGCCGCGCCAGCACCAGATGGCCGGAACTGCTGACGGGCAGAAACTCGGTTATTCCCTGCAGCAGGGCCAGGGCCATTGCCTGGTAAAAGTTTAATGCGGCTGTCATTTGCGTCCGGCTATATTGTAAATCTATGCCACGATTTCAAGCACTTTCGTCAGGACGTCCGGTTCGAGTCTGAACGGCGAGCCCCGGCCTTCGTAAAAGCCGTGTTTTTCTATCAGGTGAATGTTGAGGTCGGAGAAGGTTATCTCCATGTTCAGGAGCAGGTTGCGCACGGTTACGGTCGTTTTGCGGTGCGTGCCCGGCTCTCCGAAAGGGCAGGGCAGAAAGCCGCGCGCCATTTCGCAGCTCACCTCAAAATGCGGCTCTGTTTTTACAAGAGAGCCCAATCCGTATTTTCCCTGGTCTCGGAAAAAACTCATCCGGCCGGCGATTGTCTGGTGCGTAAGGCCGAGGTTTTTTACGGTATCATTGTCGGCGCGGGTTATTTCCTCGATTGATCTCCTGTCGGTCCCAAGGAAGTCGTCGCGTAAACTGCTTTCCTCTCTTTGCTTCATTTTTTACTCCTGCCGGTTATTTATTTTGGCCGGCGGCCCTGCCACCTTATGCGAATTTGTCATAAAAAATCCTTTCCTCCGGAATTTTCTTGCGGCGCAGTATCTTCAGGCACGCTTCGATCATGGCCGGACTGCCGCACAAGTACGCCTCGCCGCCGAATCCCTCCTCGACCTGCCGGTCGATGATGTCCGTGACCAGCCCCGTATTTCCGTCCCATTTTTCTTCCGGTCTTTTCGAGTCAACGGTCGGTATGAAGCGGAAGTCGGGAAACGCCCGTTCAAAGGAGGACATTAAATCCGCGTAAAAAATATCGGCCGGCGCGCGTCCGCCGAAGAAAAAACGTATTTTCCTTTTTATGTTCCGGTCGCGCAAATCGGTCAGCATGGATTTGATCGGCGCCATGCCCGATCCGCCGGCAACCATGACGATGCTTTTTTCTGAATCGCGCAGGAAAAAATCGCCGTGCGGTCCGTTGAAGACGACGGAGTCGCCTTTTTTCAGATGTTCAAACAGGTAGGTTGTGGCAATGCCGTTCGGCGTGTAGGCGACTTCAAGCTCGATGTTTTTCTGTTCGGCCGGTGCCGAAGCGATGGAATAGGCGCGGTAAGTCATTTTTTTGTTCCCGGGATAGGGCGGGATGCGCAGTTGGATGTATTGACCGCTCTTGAATGTTATGGCCTGGGGCTTGACCAGATCCAGACTTATCTCCTTGATGTTGCGGGTCAGGTCGCGGATGTTTGCAACGGTCGCCCTGTATTCCCTGACGTGGAGCGACTGTTCCGGAATGGATATGCGCAGGTCGCGCGCCGCCATGCCGCCGGTCTGCTCGAGTTTCACCTGACAGGCCAGCCTGATGTTGTTTTGCTGTTCGGTCGGATTGAGGTGCGCGGTCTCGGCCGGCGTGAGCGGGATGGCTGCGCCCTCCAGAACCTGCACGCGGCAAAGCCCGCAGACGCCGTGGCCGCCGCAGGCCGAGGGCAGGAAAACACCGTTTTCCTTCAGCGCCTGCAAAAGGGAAACGCCCGGAGTTGCGGAAATTGTCCGATTTTCATTGATGGTTATTTTTCCGTTTTTCCCTTGTCCAGGTTTTTCCATGCGGACAGTATCCGGTTAAAAACGCGCCTGTCCAGCGGAAATTAACGCATGGAAATTTCAGTTGCGCCCCACGTCAATAAAAAGCAATTCGCCTTTGCTCACCATTTTTTGGCGGCGTTGATGGCCGATGTATTTGCGCAATTCTTCCAGGAGGATGCGTTCTTCAGCCTCTTCCGGCGGCAGATTCTCGAGCAGGTCCAGGATTGCGACCTCGAGGGATTCGGTCGATGTGCCTGTGGGCATACAGAGAAGATAACGGATGGGCGCGATCTCGACCATGTGCAGCCAGGGAATTTCCCTGAGGCTTTTGCTCGGTCCGATGACGATAATGGCCTTGCCTTTTGAGACTTCAACAACTTCAACCGGCCGCGCGGGGTTCGTCGTGGAGCCTGCCACGATATCAACCGCCTTGGCAATGGCTAACGCGCGATCTTCGTTGATCATGCGCAACTGCCGCAGTGTCCGCTTGGGCAGCGTTACCGTAACCGGACGGCTTGCTTCATCGAATTTTTTTGGGCGTCCGCCGGAAGATCGTTTGTTTATATCTTTATGGGCAGGCATGGTTCCAGGTCGCTTCTTCCAGGCAATGTTTTTACATAAAAACTTTTCTTTATGGCGATAGTTAATACAAAAATTTTTAACATGTCCATAAAAAACAAGGAGTTATTACGTAACAAAGGGATCGCGGGAAACATTATCGACAGAAACTGATTAAATTAAATGGAGTTTTTGTTTGACTGGAAAAAGAAATATATGTTTGGCTTTTCAGAATTAAGCGATGATGATCGAAACGACAACAATCTTCTCAAGGCTGGACCGCCGGCTTCAGCGGTTCGTCCGGTCGCGTTATTCTCTGGCATGTCTCCTGCTGGTCTGTGTCACGCTCCTTCAGTACGGTGTCGGGATTGTGCCGCGGGAATTTTATCGAGTCCTAGCCTGGGACCCCTATGTGGATCAAAAGGAAGAGGTTCACAAACAGAATTACTTTCAGGAATCTCCGCTTCTGCCGATCGTGGCTCATCATCTATGTTTGTTTTCGCGGTTTTCGTTCAACTTATTCTGTCTGATCGTGATTATGGGCGCCTACGTCTTGTTCGCGTTTTATTGTCAGCGCCGGATCGAGCATTCGCTGGCCTTTTCCGTTTTTGCCCTGCTCCAGGCGCACCCGGCAACGACCGTTCTGCTGTCCTGGCTGGGGATGCCGGACTGCATCACTTTTACCCTGACAGTATTAGCCTTGTTCATTACTTCCCTGATTGGACTTATTCCGCTCTGTATCCTCGGCGCTTTCAATCATCCGGTGGCCTTGTTTGCCATTCCGGCTGTCCTGGTTTTGCGGCGTCTGGCAAAGGATAAAGGGGTCACCTGGTGGCATCCCGTCGCGTCCGCGCTGGCCCTGGGGCTTGGGCTGCTTGCGATCCAGGTGTTTCTCTGTGTGTTCAATATAAAGACGTACTCGCGGGTGGATCACGCGCTTTCCATGGACTTGAAATTCTGGATCAATCAGAACGTGTCTTTTTTTCCCATGGTGCTTTTTTCCTTGCACAATATAGTCTGGCTGGCCATCGGAGTCTGTATCATGGCGGCATGGCGTTTTAATCGTCTCTATTTCATTGTCTTCGCGCTGACCCAATTGGGCTTCTATGCCATCACGTTTTTCTGCCTCGACACAACCCGCGTGTTCTCCCTGCTGGCCTGGGCGCCGGCCGTTCATTGCATCATCTATTCCTGCCGCCTGCTTCGCGAGCAACAACAGGACGTTCTCTACGAACAGACGCGCAAACTGCTTCTGCTTTTGGCCATGATCGGGATGCTTATTCCCAACTACTATGTTTACCTGGGAATTGTCCACCATCCTTTGGAAAACGAATTCCATATCTGGTCTTATCTAACGTCGTTGATTCATTGATTGCACCTCGTGCCCTGGTTAAACCGCAATTCGGTGTTACGCCTTGTTTTGCGCTCTATCCGGTATTGTTCCTTTTATTGTGGGCGTTCATTTATTTTCGGCGCAAGCTCAAAAAAACATTGATTCCAATGCCGGAAGGATCATAATTATCTTTTACCCGAATATTGCGCGAAAATCGCGCAACGTGGTTTTAAGAATCATGCATATCAATCGTCGTGATTTTCTCAAAAATATCGTTTTGGCCGCCGCCGGCCTTCCTTTTGTGGCCGGGCTGCGCGCGGTTGCGGAGCAAATTATTGCCTCCGGAAAGACCGTTACCATTTATGTCGTGCACGGCAAGGATATCCCCAAAATGCTGGCGGAGGGCATGACCAGGCTCGGCGGCTGGAAAAGTTTTGTCAAGCCGGGTAAAAAGGCGGTGCTCAAACCAAATGCGGCCTGGGGCAGCCGGCCGGAACAGGGCGGCAATACGCATCCAGAGCTTGTGCGCGAGTGCGCGGCTGCCTGCCTGACAGCTTTTGCATCCGAAGTGGTGATCCCGGAAAACCCCTGCACCGAGGCAGCCACGGCCTTTCCCATGAGCGGCATCGAGGAGGCCGTCAAAAAGGCCGGCGGCCGCATTTATTGCCCCCGCAACGAGGATTACGAAGGGGTTTCACTTCCGGCCGCCAGAATACTGAAGCGGGCCGAAGTGGTCAGGGACGTGCTCCATGCCGAATGCCTGATCAATATGCCGGTTGCCAAAAGCCACAGCGGCGCGACGCTCACGCTTTCCATGAAAAACTGGATGGGCTCGGTCAGGGACCGTGGTTTCTGGCATAAGAACGGGTTGCATCAGTGCATTGCCGACTGCAGCACTCTTATAAAACCTTCTCTTATCATTCTGGATGCCACCAGAATTCTGCTGACGCATGGTCCGCGAGGTCCGGGCAAACTGGCCTATCCGGAGCAGATTATTTTCGGTTGCGATCCTGTCGCGGTTGACGCTTATGCGGCCACGCTTTTCAAAAAGGAGCCTTTTGATATCCCATATATAAAAATCGCCCATGAGATGGGGATCGGTTGCGGCGACCTCTCCAAAGTAAATGTCATCCACCTCAACACATGAACGCCCCACGAGGATACCGCGGATCAGCCGGATTCTGTTTTTCCTGGTCTCAGCCGTTCTTGCGCTGCAGATAATTCCGTGGCAACCGGCTTTCGTCGAAAAAATTCTTATCGGTTTAAGTCCCTATTTGTCCGTATGTTGCGCAATAGCCCGACGCAGTCTCTCGATCTGGTTCATGTTGTCATTACCGCTCATGCTGGCGTCGCTTTTCAGGGGCCGCTGGTTCTGCCGCAATCTATGTCCCACCGGCTTCCTGGCCGAAAAGGCGGGACATCTGCGCCCTCTTGCCGGCCGCTATTGGCCTGACTGGCCGCGGTTGAACCGCTGGATCGCGCTTGTGGCCGTTGTAAGCGCTGCGGCGGGTTACCCCTTGTTGCTCTGGCTTGATCCGCTGTCCATTTTTAACGCTTTTTTCAGCATTTGGACTCTGCCCGTCATAAAAGCCGAGAATTTGTTAGGCATCGGCTTATTGCTGGTTCTCGGATTAAGCATCTGGCGTCCGGGTGCATGGTGTTACCGGATTTGTCCGCTGGGATATGTCCAGGAATTTTTCGGCGAGCTTGGTGGTCGGGTTCGCAGGCATGTCGGCCGGGGGAGCCCTCCGGAACGAGAAATCAATAAAATATCGCATCAATCATGTATATGCGCATGTGGAGCCGGGACGCCCTCGTCCCGTTTCCTCCGGCCTGAGGTCAGGCCGGCTCCGGTCAAGACGGCAGCGTTGTCCGGCAAGGCTGCCAATCCCGGCCGCCGCGCTTTCCTGGTTGCCTTGATGGGTGGCGGCGCGGCCGTATTGTTGCGGAACCTTCATGTGGCGCGCCGGCCCATGCGTCCGCCCGGCGCGGCTCCCGAGGAAGAATTCAAGGCCCTGTGCGTGCGTTGCGGCAATTGCATTCGGACTTGTCCCAAACGCATTCTGCATGCCGCCGTGAATCCTCTTGATCCGCCCGGATTTCTGGCGCCGATCGTCAAAACCGGGCCGGGCTATTGCTTTGAATACTGCAAACAATGCACGGATGTCTGTCCCACGCGCGCTATCCGTCCCTTGACGCTTAGTGAAAAACAGCAAACCACGATTGGCCTGGCCGAGGTCAACCGGTCAACCTGTCTCGCCTGGGACAAGGGCGAGTATTGCATGATCTGCGCCGAGTATTGTCCATATCATGCCATTCGCGCGGTAAAGCATAACGGCGTGAATTGCCCGGAAGTCGATCCGGAAATATGCCGCGGCTGCGGAGCTTGCCAGGTCCAATGCCCGACTCAACCCAAATCCATTATCGCCTACAGCCGGCCCCAAAAGCTGCTGAAAGTAGTGGAAATTTAACCAGACACATTTGAAACTTTAACCACGGATAACGGATAGCACCGATAAAAAAGGGATATCTATATCACGAAAAACCGTGAGTGGCATGGTTGATAAAACCGGGGATAAGTTCAAAATGATTAATCACTCGTCTAAGTCTTGCCCTGACTTTCTTGTAATCAATTTTCTCCCAGGCTTCTAGCCCCCGACGGCGTGATTGACAAATCCGAAGTTCACTGCGGCCTTGGTCGCCGAAGGCGGATAAAATTGCCGCGGTGAACTTTATTCTTCCCCTGTCCAGCAGTAGGTGCAGAGTTTTTCGCGCGGCAGGCCGATGGCTTCGATCAGTTCGTTCAAGGTCTGGTAGATCAGGGTGGTCAAGCCCAGGCGGTAACGGATGCACTCCACCATGGCATTATATTTGGCGCCGCCTTCCTGGCAGTATGGCCGCAGGTCATGCTCGCCGGCCCCCTCCAGTTCCCAGATGGCGCGCCGGGCCGCCAGGTCCTGTTCCGATCTTGAGCGGGAAAAATTCAAAAACTTGCAGCCGAACAAAAGCGGGGGACAGGCCGGCCGCATGTGAACTTCCCTGGCGCCGCGTTCGTAAAGGCGCTTGATCGTATCTTTCAACTGCGTGCCGCGGACAATGGAATCATCGCAGAAAAGAAGGCGCTTTCCCGTAATAATGTCCTGAATGGGGATCAGTTTCATCACGGCCACCAGGTCCCGCACGGCCTGGTCCGGCGGCATGAAACTGCGCGGCCAAGTCGGGGTATATTTTACGAAGGGGCGGCAATAGGGCAAGCCGGCGGCTTTTGCGTATCCAAGCGCGTGACTGGTTCCTGAATCGGGAATGCCGGCCACCAAATCCGCCTCAACGTTATGATGCCGGGCCAGGCAGGCGCCGCAACGGTAGCGGGCCTGTTCCACGTTTATTCCCTCGTAGCACGAGGCGGGATATCCGTAGTATACCCATAAAAAGGCGCAAATTTGCAGACGCTCTCCGGGTTTTTTCAATTGCGCCATGCCTTCCGTAGTGATTTGGACAATTTCACCCGGCCCGAGATAATGCTTGACGTTATAGCCCAGATTCGGCAGGGCGCAGGTTTCGAGCGTGGCGGCCATTGCGCCCGGTTTTTCTCCGATGATTATCGGCGTGCGGCCGAATTTGTCGCGCGCGGCAAAAATTCCGTTGTCGGTCAGCAGCAATATGGAGCAGGAGCCCTGCACGGCTTCCTGCGCCAGGCGCAAGCCTTCTTCAAACGAGGAGCCCTGGTTGATGAAGGTGGCCACCAGTTCGGTCGGGTTGATTTCGTTGCCGCTCATTTCCGTGAAATGCGTCGTCTTTTTTTTAAACGCGGCCTGCGTCAGTTCCGGCGCGTTCAATATTTTTCCGACCGTGACGATCGCGTACGACCCGAGATGGGAGCCGATGATCAATGGCTGGTCTTCATGGTCGCTGATTACGCCGATCCCGGTTTTTCCCTGCAGCTTGGCAATATCGTGCTCGAATTTTGAGCGGAATTGGGTGTTGCTGATGTCATGGATAAAATGCGTCAGACCGTGCCGCCCCTTGACGGCCAGGCCGCCGCGCCGCGTGCCGAGATGGGAATGATAGTCGGTCCCGAAAAAAAGATCGCTTACGCAGTCTTTGTCTGCGACGACTCCGAAAAATCCGCCCATAGAGTTTGCCTTCCTTTGGTTAAGATGATGAAAACTTTTCCTAACATAGCGCGGCTGGCGGTCGCAGTCAAAATAAATCACGACAAATAAATCACGAAACTCTCCGTGCTTTCCTTTTCAGCCTGAAAGTGTAAACTGGGGCTTATGTCCGGAAATATTTTCCATGAAATCGGCGACGGATTCGCGCGCCGGCCGCTGTTGGGAATTGCGTTTTGGTATCTGGGGGGAATTTTCGCGGGCGCCTGGCTGTATTTTCCTGGCTTTATGACGGCTTTCATTCTTCTGGGTGTCCTTTTATTCCTTGCTCTTGTATTGCATTACCTTGACAATATTTATCCGAGCCGCTCCTGGATGCTTAAGCGCTCGGCCCGCTTCTTTTTGTTTCTTCTTGTTTTTTGGGCCGGCTGGCTTGCCATGAATTGGCGCGTCAATAATCCCCTGCCGACCAGCCTTTCGGTCTTGATGGATCGACCGCGCGAGGGGGTTGAAGTCATCGGCGTGGTGAGCGATGCTCCGATCCTGCGTAAGAATTGGCGCGAAGACCGGCAATATTGGTCGTTTGCCATGAAGGTCGAAGAGATAAACCGACTCGGTCATTTCCAAAAAGCGGCCGGCGAAATTCGGGTATCCATGTCCAAGAACGGCGACCATCCTCATTATGGCGAGCGTTGGTTTTTGGAAGGAGCATTGACCGACAGAATGCGTTGTAATAATGCCGGACAAGGGAATGATTTGTATCGTTTTACATTTCAAGTCGCCGAGCGGTCGGTTCCAATATTATTGAAGAAATCATCGCGCTGGAGTCTGCTGCGCGGGTGTTTTGATCTGCGGGAAACCTGCGTAAAAATATTAACCCGTGGAATTGAGCGGCGGCCGGAAGTAATTTCCATCCTGCGGGCTCTGGTTCTGGGACTGCAGTCTGAACTGCCGGCGGACTTGCGCGAGGTTTTCGTGGCCACCGGCACCTACCACGTTTTTGCCATTTCGGGCCAGCATATCGCCATTATCGCCATGTTTATTATCGCGGCGTTGCAAATATACGGCGTCTGCCGCCTGCACTGGTTCTATTACCTGGCGCCCGTGCTGGCTGTTTTTACGATCATGACGGGTTTGAGCGCCAGCGCCGTGCGCGGCTGCCTGATGGCCCTGGTTTGTTTTCTGGGGCCGCTGTTGAAGCGCAAACCTGATATTGCCTCGGCCATGGCATTGGCAGCCTTGTTGATTGTGATCGCCGATCCCAGGCAATTATTTCAGGCCGGCTTCATTCTTTCGTTCGGGATCGTGGCCGGCCTCATAATTTTATGTCCGCCTTTGGTCGATATCGTTAAAAATAAAATCGCGCCGGACCCGTGGCGGCTTCAGCCCGAAAATATTCCCGCGCGGAAATTGCGCCAAATTGCAGCCTGGTTCGTTTTCATGGTCATTGCCTCATGCGCGGCTTGGGCGGTATCAACGCCGCTGATCGCATACTGGTTCAACCTGGTTTCGCCCGTGGCCCTGCTGGCGAATTTGTTGGTGGTCCCGCTGACGACGATAATTCTGCTGCTGGGATGCCTTTCCATTCTCCTTGGCTGGTGTCCGTTTATCCCTGAAATTATTAATTGGGCAAATGTCTGGTGTGTTTCGCTGACCATCCTTCTGGCCAAAGGCCTGATGCACGTGCCCTTTGGGTATGTATTTGTCAAATCGCCGCCGCTGTGGTTCGTTTGTTGCTGGCTTTTTACCCTGGTTGTCTGGCGTGTCTGGTATAAAGAGAAAAAAATCTGGCTTTCCGCGCTGCTGATCCTGACTGTTGCCGGAGTGTCGGCATGGCTGATCCAGAAAAAGGAGTGGGAGGTTCATGTTGTCAATGTTGGAGGCGGCGCAGTCTGTTTCGTTGATTCTTCCGAAGGTAAAGCCCTGCTTAATGCCGGCCCAAAATATCAGGCGCGCAACGTGCTTAAGTATCTGCGCCGGCAGGGCGTGAACCGGCTGCGCTCCTTGATTTTGCCGGTTCAGGATGCGGAGCATTGCGGCGGGGCAAGCGATTTGATCGAATCAATGCCAATCGGGGAAATTCTTCTGGCCGGGACGAAGCCAAAATCAAAAGCAACGAAGGAATTGCTGCTTTCGGCGGGGAAACGGAAAATAAATGTTCGTGAATTGGAAAACGGAGAAAATGGTTTGCTGTTTTCTTCAAGATATTTTGACGTTCATTTCAGCGAAGATACGCCAATGCAGTCTGCGATTGATCTATCGTTCAAGTCTTTATCCGTCGTTTCAACTCAGACGGCCTGCCGCGTAGTCTGTTGTCCTGCGTCGGAGGAAAGGGAATGGCCGCCGCGCGCGACCACGCGAAGCACGTGGCAGGCGCGTGGCGGGCCCGGCGATTTTCCGGAATGTTTGTCGGCGACGAACCGGATTGTTCTGGGGCCGGGGCAGGGGATATGTTTCACGCCGGGCAAAAAACGCGTGAAGGTTGAAGCGGTATTGTTGGGCCGGTAAGCCAGTTGCGAAGGGGAGACGGTTGTAGGCTTCTATCCTTTACGGATTTGTTTTGATTTATTACCGAGGTAATTGCAAAAGTCTGTCTGGAACCCACCCCGGCCTTCGGCCACCCCTCCATAGGAGGGGAACTTAAGAAGTTCAAGGGCAAGAGGTTGTGATCCCCTCCAAGGAGGGGTACGCGAAGCGGGGGGTGGGTCTGAGT
>Ga0074199_1002206_pt1 | contig 12739 bp, 14 predicted proteins | sample EPASupsiteSAE347_FD_64528 | JGI IMG/M metagenome (GOLD analysis project Ga0074199, IMG submission 64528) | Bioremediated contaminated groundwater from EPA Superfund site, New Mexico - Sample SAE3-47 | ecosystem: Environmental > Aquatic > Deep subsurface > Groundwater > Contaminated ...
AAAATAAAGGATGCCCTATAAATAATAAAGAATCTACCTTTATATGATCTCTTAAAAATTCTTCTAAATCTTGTGCAGGGCCTGTTGCAAATACATGAGTTACTATAATGAATTTATTATTTTTCAGAGTATTCATTTTTATACCACTTGATAGTATCTTTGAGCCCATCTTTTAACTGAACTCTTGCCTCAAAACCAATTTTTTCTTTGGCTTTAATCGTATCACAATTCCTTCTTGGTTGTCCAGCAGGCATGGAAGTATCAAAAAATATATTTATTTTTTTCTCTGATAATTTGATAATCATCTCCACCATATCCTTGATTTTAATCTCCTCGTCCGTTCCAAGATTTATTGGATCAGCAACCGGGTATTTTTCAACAGCTTCAATTAAACCTCTGGCAAAATCAGTGACATACAAAAATGCGCGTGTTTGTTCCCCATTACCCCAAACAACCAATGGATTTTCTCCATCAAAAACACGTTTGATAATAGCAGGTATGACATGGGACTTTTCTGGATCAAAATGGTCCCTCGGACCGTATGCATTGTAAGGTCTTACTATAGCTATTTTCATCCCATACTCTTCTGCATAGCATTGAGCCTGGACTTCAGCCATCCGTTTTGCCCATCCATAGCCAAGGTTAGTTTCTTCAGGAATATCTTTGAAACCTTCCGACTCTGGAGTGGGAATGGTACAGTATCTTGGATAGACGCAAGCTGAACTCACACATAAGCATCTATCTACGTTATTTTTCCGTGCAGCTTCCAACATTTGCGTATTAATTAATATGTTGGCTGTGAACATTGTTCCTGGGTGTTTTCTATTATATTCAATGCCTCCAACTTTAGCAGCTATGTTTAGAACAATATCCTTATTTTTTGAAGTATCCATACAAACCTTTGGGTCGGTAAGATCGCCATTAATTAGCTTGATGCTTTCTCTGCACGAACTTAAATTATTTAACGAGCCATTTTCAAAGTTATCTACAACTGTTACGTTTGCTTTCTTTTCAACCAGCATTTCAACAACATGTGAACCTATAAAGCCAGCTCCACCGGTCACTAAAACATCTTTTTCTTCCCAGAAAGTCATACCTTCTCCCTCCAATAATCTAACAAATCGTTCAAGGTTTTATCTATAGGAATTATAGGCTTCCAACCAGTCTTTTTCTTGAATTTAGAACAATCTCCAAGCAGTACTTCGACGTCGCTTGGTCTCAACCTGGTCGGATCTGTTCTTACATTGATTTTAGCTGTACTCATGCCCAATAATATATCTAATATAGACTGGATTGTCCTTGTTTTTTTTGAGCATATGTTATAGGCTTCACCAAAATCACATTTTTGTAAAGATAAATAATAAGCTTTTACAATATCCCTTACATCTGTAAAATCTCTTTTGGCTGCAAGGTTACCTACATTTATCACAGGTTCTCTTTTACCATTCTCTATCTCGGCAATTTGTTTTGCAAAGTTGGAAGTTACAAAAGGTTCGCCCCTTCTCGGCCCGGTATGATTAAATGCCCTGGTAACTACAATCTTCAAGCCATAACTTTTATTATATTGATAAGATAGTTTATCCTGTGCAACTTTGCTTACAGCATACGGACTTAAAGGTCTTAGTGGTTTCTCTTCAGTAATAGGAAGTTCGTTTTCATAGACCATCCCATATTCCTCGCTGGAACCGGCTACCTGTATTTTTGGATCAATATTTGAGTTTCTTATTGCCTCAAACAAGTTTATTGTGCCAATGACATTCGTTACAAATGTCTCCTGCGGGGCGTGCCATGAGGTAGGTACGAAAGATTGCGCTGCTAAATGAAATATGTAATCAGGCATAACTTCCTTGATCATTTTTTGAGTACTGTGCGAATCCCTCAGGTCAGCATCTATTAATTTTAAGTTGTCTTTAATATTTTTAATATTATCTAATGAGCTTCTCCACCGAACAGTACCATATACCTCAAAATTCTTGTCCAGGAGATATTCTGCTAAATGGCTCCCTACAAACCCGGTTATTCCTGTTATTAATACCTTTTCCATTATTTCACATCCTTCATAATTATATCAAATGTTTGGATAATTTGATCCAGATCACTCCGCTCTAAGTATTGATGGCACCCAATATAAAATGCGTTTAAACCAATATATTCTGCATTCGGTAATTTGCCCTCATATTGGTTCTTTAAATAGTTATAAGCCGGCTGCTGTGTAGGTATGCAACCAAAAAGAGGTCGGGTTTCTACATCCATTTTTTCAAGCGCGGTACGCAATTTCTTTCGTGAAATTTTTTCTGGTTTGTTTATAACAATCGGGTACGCCAGATAACTTACTGTATCAAAATATTCCGGCAATTGAAATATGTCTGAGTATTTTTCTAATTCTTCATTTAAATATTTTACATTTTCTTGTCTTCTTCTGGTTATCCAATCAGCTTTTTCTAACTGGGAGAGTCCCAATGCTGCTTGAAATTCCATGGTCTTGAAATTGTAGCCTATCATATCATGAGTAAATCTTGGATCGAAATCATCATCACCTTTGTAATTTTTTATTCTCGGACAGCCTGTCGTAGTTCGTGTACAAATAGCGCAGTCACACATTCTGCCGTTCGCTTTTATTTTTTTAATCAATCGTACAATATCATAATCGTCGGTAGTTACAGCGCCAAGTTCTCCTGCCTGGATATTATGCGCAATATAAAAAGAAAAATCTGATAATAAAGATAAAGATCCTGTTTTTTTCCCTTTGTATATAGTTCCATGCGCCTGCGCCGAATCTTCAAACGTCTGCAAACCATATTTTTTGGCTATTTTATTGATCTCGTCCATGTCACATGGATAGCCCATTAAATGTACCGGTAATACTAGGGAATATTGCTCGGTATCGTCAACAGTTTCTAAATGTTCTTTAATATTCTCAGGCGTTATCCCGAAATACTTTTTATCGATATCAACATAAATAGGAGTTAAACCCGTTTTTACAATTGCATTGGTAGTAGCTATATATGTAACAGGAGATGTAATCACTTTTGTGCCAGGTTTTACGCGTGGCTCTGGACTGTATAACAATGCAGTCAATCCAGCTATTAACGCTGAAGTTCCAGAGCTAACAGCTATTGCATATTTTGTTCCAATAAATTTTGCAAAAGCGATCTCAAATTCCCTTACTTTTTTGCCCTCTGACAATCTTCCTGAATCTAGAACTTCGTTTATTGCAGACTTCTCATGATCCCCTAGTATGAAATCTCCAACATGAATTACTTTCATTATTTAACCCCCTTATCATCTTCACAAATGCTTGATTTAAATTATTGTCCCAAGCATATATAATTCTCATTTTACACGCACAACCTTATCTTTAAGATATTGAAATCCTACCATAAATCTAAGCACATACATCCATAAACTAAGAATTGGATGAGATATCAGCTTATTCCACTTTCCATTTTCGATGAAGACACCCAATAATCTATACCATACTCCAAGTTGTTTCTTTATAATTGGATCTTCCAAACCCCACTTTTCGATATATTTATCAAAAGTCGTTAAATAATTCTTTTTTTTCTTTAAATATCTCTCCAGATTAAACACTCCTTCATCATGAAAAAGGAGTGATTTAATTATATCTACATCGCCGATTTGTTTGATTCTGCGATTGAAATCCCAATCGTCTGGCCCAAAATCAATATTTTCATCAAACCCACCGATTTCTAAAAATTTTTCTTTTTTAACAAATCTGACTGCATCAAGGCATGTTGTATTACAAAAGCTTCGTTCAAAATCCCTTACTTTAATCCAAAAGCCACGGCCTATAATTTTTTCAGGAATATATAGCGCAATACAACCCTCGGACTCACATTTATTGACACATTCTTCTACAACCTTTTCAGATAATGTCATATCTGCATCAGGATATAGAATATATTTACCTTTTGATTCTTGAACCCCAAAATTAAGTTGTGAAGCTCTTTTAGGTCCTTTATTATAAACGATTGCAAATCTTTTTGCAATCTCTTTGGTTCTATCGGTAGAGTTGTTATCTATAACAAGCAATTCAATTTTATCTAAAGGATAGGTCTGATTTTTAATTGACCTGATACAATTTTCTATATTCTTCTCTTCATTTTTTGTAGCAATGATTACAGAAACTAAAGGCATATTATTATATTTATTCATCACAACTCCTTCAGCTTACTATTGATGGTTTTTTATTAATAATTTTATTCCCTCTTCTAAAGTTATTTTTGGCATCCAATTTAATATTTTCTCAGATCTCTCAATATTTGCAATAAATTTTTCAACTTCACCTTTTCTTTTTTCTTTAATTGTTAATTTACTTTCACTTTTTGTGATTTTTTTTATTGTTTCTGCTATATCAAATATATTGGTTCCGTTTCCACTTCCTATATTGACAATAATATTCTCGTTTACATCAAGAATTTTTATAAATGATTTAACAACATCATTTATATAAACAAAATCGAGAATTTGTCCCCCTCCAAAAACAATCAGTTCATCATTTTTCAAAGCTTTTTCTATAAAAATCGGTATGACTCTGTCGAAATCTCTCGCCCCGAAAACATTTGAAAGCCTTAAAATAGCATATCTCAGACCATAGCATTTTGAATATGCTTCGATTATTTTTTCTCCACAAATTTTTGATGTTCCATAGGGGTTTTCAGAATTTGTAGGATGTTTCTCATCAACCGGGATATATTCTGCAGTTCCATAGACTTCACGAGAAGAAGAGAATATAAGCTTCTTATTAAATATTGAACATAACCTTGAAATAATTTCAGTACCTTGAACGTTAGTTTTAAAACATAATTCTGGGTTTTCTATAGAAGGCATAACTCTTGAAACAGCAGCTAAATGAAAAACAATATCAACTTTACTTATTATTTCTTTCATTAATTCAAAATCTATTATATTAATATTCAAAAATCTTATTTTATTTTTAATATTACTGAGATTTTGGAGCTTTCCTCTGTTTAAGTTATCTACAACTATAATTTCATGCCCTTTATTTATCAATACTTCGGTTACATGACTTCCAATAAATCCTGCTCCACCTGTTATTAAGATTTTCATTTTTTCTTGGATCTCTTTTCTCGGTTTAGTTTTAAGTATTTCTATTCTTATCAAGAAGCTGTTTGCTTCATAATATAAGAATCTGCAAACAACGCAGCCATCCGCCCAAGCTAGTCCCTCTGTGGAAATATGTTATCAGAATCGACAAAAGCTATGATATCGCAGGACGCGTGCTTCACGCTCACAGCCTTACCACCTTCTTCTGTCTTCAGGATAGTGGGATATATTTTCTCCATGTACTCCCTGCAATCTCAAGCATGCTGTTCGAGCCGCCGTCTGCTTTTATTTTTATCGGAATACTCCGCAGCTCTGCTGCGGGAAGCTTCATATGAAAATTATAAACAGGTTGATGTAATGCTTTTTCAATGTTTTTTTTGAATTTCATGAATATAAATAGATAGAAATGTATTATACTCACTTCCTAAAAAATATGTTTAAATCCATAAATAACTCGACTAAATGATAATCTCTTTAATAATGCACCAAAATTTCTAGGCTTAAGATAAAATGAACGATATGCTTTCATTTGCAATTTTTTTAATTCCTTGTAAGGAAGCGTTTCACTTTCCAGAGCTTCACCCATCTGTTTCCCATACATTTTCCAATCTTTTGATTTAATTTTAAGACCTGCTTCATTATTGAGTGCCATCTCATATACTTTAGTTCCAGGAAATGGGACTAGGATTGCAAAGTTAGCATAGTCTGCTTTTAATTTACTAGCAAGTTCGATTGTCCTCATAGCAGTTTCTTTTGTCTCGTAGGGCAATCCCAGAATAAAGTTAGCCTCGGTCTTAATATCTATTTCCTTACATATTTCAAAAACTTTAATAGATTGCTCAGGACTAATGTTTTTTCCAACTCCGGTTAAAATATCTGGATCACCGGATTCCACACCGAATCCAATAAAATTACATCCAGCTTCTTTCATTTTTCTTAGAACGTCTACATCAACATCAACTCTGGCTCCAGTTGACCATGTAATGCTATTTAGTCCTCTTTCAACGATCATATCGAACAGTTCAAAAGCAGATTTTTTCTTAACTCCAAATGTGCCCTCGGTAAAATAAATTTTATCTGCATCAAATTTCCTAACGCACCGTTCAATATCGTCCACAATTTTTTGTGCTGATTTAAATCGTATTTTATTCCCGGCAAGCCTGTAGCAAAAACTACACTTAGATGGACAGCCTCTTGCCCCTTCTATCGGAAGCTCTAAAGAACTTCCTTTTCCTCCAAACCCTGATGCTAAACTTCGCCCACGATATTCGTTTAAATCATAGAGTTGCCAGGCAGGGAAAGGCAATTTATCAAGATCAAGAATTGGTTCTCTATCTTTATTACGATATATATTTCCATCTTTTCTATACGCAATTCCTTCTATGCTTTCTAAATCCTTCCCTTTAACAATGTCAAGAAATGTTATTTCACCTTCACCAATTATGGCTATATCAAACGAGTTAAATTCCTGCAAGGTTTCAACTGGTATAGCAGAGGGATGTGGACCACCAACAACTAATCTCGTGTCTGGCGAGACTTCCTTTACCGCCATTGCGATGATTGCTGCATTGTTAATTTCTTCCGTATAAGCCGGAAGACCAATTATATCTGGTTTAAGTCTTACGACTTCTTTTTTGATATCCTCTAAAGTAAGTTGTTTCAATTCTGGATCGATTATTTTGACACTAATATCATTTTCGAGTAGATATGCTGCGATGGCTGCTATTCCAATTCTTGGATATGCACCACTCATCTCTATGACGTCTTCTTTAGAACCTATTGCGGATGAATTAAATAAAACTACACCCATAATATAATCACTCTTTTTATTAATATTTGTACATATAAGCTATTATCTTTATCTTTTCTATTGGATAGTCCTGCTTTATTATGCTTTCAAGACAAAGATGCAGAGTTTTTGAGGAGTTGTAAGTCGGAATTACTACCGAGATAAATGGAAGATCAACTTGGTTTGTCATCGAGCTAACACTGGCAATTTTTCAAGATTTCAGTATATCCTTGTTCTTCTCTACCCAATTCACAAGTCTCTTAACCCCTTCCCGTGGGTCAATCTTCGGCTCCCATTTAAGTGCCTTTTTAGCCTTCGAAATATCCGATATGTAAACCTTTTGATCACTTGGTCTCCAATCTGCGAAATTTATCGTGGAGCTTTTGCCAGTAAGATCCTTCAGAATATCCAGAAGCTCAAGCAGAGACATAGTATTTAATGCTCCACCGCCTGCGTTGAAAACAGCGCTGCGGTTAGAAGTGAGAAACGTATCATAAGCTTTAACTAAGTCTTCCACATAGAGCACATCCCTCACCTGCTTTCCATCACCGTATATAGTGATAGGTTTTCCTAGGATCGTTGCAATTGTGAACCATGCCACCCATCCCTGGTCTTCAACTCCGAATTGCCGTATACCATAAATGCAGCTCATCCTGAATACGCCTGTTTTCAGCCCATATGAATGCCCGTAATCCTGGCTATAAATATCACCTGTGAACTTTGAACATCCGTATGGAGTATGTTCACATATATCAGTTGAAAAAGATTCTTGAATCCCGTTCTTGAATTTGTCCTCAAAAACATAACGCTTTTCTTTTTCTATTACTTTAATCTTGTTTACATTATCACCATATACTTTATTTGTGGAACAATAAACAACCTTTTCAACATCGTTTGCCCTCGCTGCTTCCAGCATATTGAAAGTGCCGAGGGCGTTCACCTCAAAATCAGTCTTCGGGTCAACCACCGAAGTAGTAACTGCCGTCTGGGCTGCAGTATGGATGATTGTATCTGCGCCCTTTGCTGCATCTTTTAATTTCTCTAAGTCCTTAACGTCACCTTTGATTAATGTTACATTTCGAATATTTTTCAGGTAATTCCAATTATATGTGATGTCAATAGACTCTTTTTTAAGAAGCTCCGCCCTTGAAAGGTTATCATAGCATATTACCTCATTTCCTTTGTTTGCAAAATATTCAGCAGCATGACTGCCTACAAAACCAGCTCCACCTGTTATTAATATTTTCATTCTTATTTCACCTTTTAATTTGTTATTATCTTGATCCTGTCATAATTTCCCAGGAACAAGCACAGCGGGTCGTTCATCCCCAGCATGGCGCAGTATCGTGTGATGTAGCCATCCTCCTTTCGATAAGTGTAATACAGCGGCTCAGTCCCTGCGATCTCCCTGTCCTGGAATGGTTCAATCATACGGGAAAGCCAGTCCCTTGAAGGAAGGATATTATCAGAATCAATGAGAGCGATGATCTCGTTCTTTGCATGTTTCACACCCGCGGCTTTGCCTGCTTCACCTGTTTTAAGAGGATTTGGGTATATCTTATCCGTATATTTCCTCGCTATCTCAAGCGTGCTATCAGTCGAGCCACCGTCCGCGATTATGATCTCAACCTCGCCCTGGTAGTCCTGGTTTTTAATTGACTCAAGGCAGTCGCCCAGGGTTTTAGCAGAATTATACGTCGGGACTACGACAGATACTGAAGGAGTCCAGTTTAAGTTATCCGCGCTCTGCGCCGCCGCATCAATAACCATTTCATGCTCCTAATAATTTACATAATTATATAATATACTTTCAGTTCAATTTGCCAGCATTTGAGAGAACAGGAGAAAATCAGTTAAATGCTCCTCTATGCGTGGAAGTCACTTCTTTATATAAGTCCATGCATCCGAGTGTACAGAACATCTTTCCTTTGATATATTCCCCTTGAATATATATTTTCTTGCCGCAGTATGCACATTCTATTTCAACCATTTTCAAGGTATACTGCTCCTTTTTCCTCTTTGTAGAATGAATATGATCATCAATTTCAGCTCCGCTACCTCGGCCAGGCCTTTTCTCATAGCATTCGCTCAATACAACCTGGCTAGAGTAACGATCTGATAGCAGCTTCCTGGATGTTGCAGTACTTATTAAGCGCTGCCAGGAACATCTGTTCCTGCGCGAACCCTGCTGTCCGGCAGGGGTATTCGAAATCCTCCCTGCTGTTTAATTCATTGATAATGAGTCTTACCTGTGCATCTGAGACGCGAAAACTTTTGCGGATCCGGGAGAGTACGTTTGTGTAATATCCGGTCCTCTGTGGCGTATCAGTCGATATGTTTTTGACCGCTCCGCAGTGTATGCAGTATGGATGCGATTTAAATCCGTGCTCTGCCTCCCTTGTTACGTAGGGCAGCCAGACTTTCTCTTTGCTTCCGCAGTTTTTATGTTCGCACTTCATTTTTCCTTGGTCTTGCAACCTCAGGATCGTAGGATCAGGCTGTTATCCGCGCAAGACGGTCCTGCCCGGACGGGGTGATGGAATCGAAGCAACTCCCGATCATTGCCATTGGCTGAGCTATGCATGGGAACTGTTATAGGAATAGAGTTAGTCCGATTCCAGTTAACTGAATTCCGCACCACCTGTACTATGATCCTCTCGTGCCTCCTGCTCATCTACATTATCATTATGATATAAGAAGCTTTTGGTTTTAATGAGCCCATCCGATAATTAGACGGGATAACAGGATTAACAGGATTGAAACGTGAAAAATCTATCCTGTCAATCCTGTTAATCCTGTCCATTGGCGGAATTATTGGATGGGCTCGGTTTGTATCAGGCAGTATGTTATCAGGATCGATAAGGGCTATGATATCGCCCCTGCGTGCTTCACCCAGACAGCCTTGCTCGCTTCTCCTGTTTTTTAAGGATTTGGGTATATCTTATCTGTGTACTTCCCTGCGATCTCAAGCGTGCTGTCGGTTGAGCCGCCGTCCGCGATTATGATCTCGATCTCTCCAGGAAAGTCCTGGTTTTTGATGGATTCAAGGCAGGATGTCAGGGTTTTGGCGGAGTTGTATGTGGGGGTTATGATAGAGATGGAGGGGTTGCGGTTATTTGAAATATGATCGGTTTTTTCGGTAATAGGATTACACCTCCGGGAAATCTGAATTGAATGTATCTGCGGTTTATTTTTCCTTAATATCGTCATTTGACAGGATGGACGGGATAAATTTTATGAGAAAATCCTGTAAATCTTGTTCATCCTGTCTAAAGAAAAGCATCGGATAGCGCGAGGATTGGGAGGTTGCATGGGGATACGCATGCGCCGGGAGTTTTATATTTATTATGTGATTATATTCTCCTGCTACTCAATCGCAGGGGTTTCCATAGATGATAAATCCTCAGAAAAGTTATAATTGGCATAGGTTCTATAACTCTATAACTTCTCCTGCTGTCTTTATAGGCCAGACCCATGCTCTTCCAACCCTCTTGATTCCTCTTTCCTTCAGTTCGCTTCTGGCTTCAGAGATTGCCTCTCTCAGAAAACCTTTATCATAGATTATTACGCCATCCTCAATTGCATCCAGCAGATAACCAGATCTGGCTTTAAATTGTTCCATGAACTCCTTCTCAGTAAGCCATATACTCTGAATAAGGGATAAAGAATTTTCGATTTTCCTTACAACCTCTGCTCGCTTAAAAAAATCATCGGGAAGCTCCTCTGTAACGACTATAAGGTCGATGTCACTTTTCGGGAATGGTAACTCATCTCCACGTGCTACTGAACCAAAGAGGATAACCCCGGTTGCTTTATTTTTTATTTTTTCCATGTATTCTTTTATCAGGGCAGCGTATTCTTTATTAAAATCCTTTAAGAAAAATTCTTCCAAGTTTTACGACCTCCTCTGCATTTTTAAAAAATGAAGTGGTTTTGTTTGCATCGAATATCTCTGATGGCATTATTATCCTATCAACCATTTCCCACCCGTATCTTGGAAATTCCTTCTGACTTTCAAGTACCTTGGAAAGTGCTACTATCCTCTCCAGCGTCTCAAGATCCTTATTCAGCATCTGATACTTATTTCCTCTTATAACCATCAACTCTATTACTGATGATGGGAAATGAGTTTTTCCAGCCTCTATTCCGAGAAATGCTAGGATTGCCTTACAGACTTTTTCACAGCACTGTTGTGAATGAAAGACAGCACTGGGAAAACGATTATTTTTCAGAGATATAGCCGCATCCTTCAGGTCTTCTTCAGCCATTTTTATCCAGTATTCTGATTTTGCCTTATTTTTCATTCAGCTCCATTATGATCTCCAAAACCTTTAGCGTTTTTGCTTTTCAGGGTTTCTGAAAGTCCCGTAGGAATATTCACGGTTTCCAGATAATATAGTGTCCCGATAAAAGACTATTTGCATCAACTTTGCATCCTTTTCATCCCCAGCATGGCGCAGTATCGCGTAATATACCCATCCTCCTTTCGATAAGTATAATAAAGCGGCTCAGTCCCTGCGATCTCCCTGTCCTGGAACGGTTCTGTCATTCTGGAAAGCCAGTCCCTTGAAGGAATCCGTGTATTTCCTCGCTATCTCAAGCGTGATGTCGATCGAGCCGCCGTCTGCGGTTTATATTTTTTAGAAATGCATCGGATGGCGCGAGGATTGGGGTTGCATGGGGATACGGAAGCGCCGGGGGTTTTATATTTATTATGTAATAATATCGATTTATTCATTATCGTTGTCAAGCTGCAATAATATTACTTGCCTTTATCCTGATATCTCAACCATGATTTCTTCCGCAAGCTTCACCGCTTTATCTGCGTCATCAGCTCCCATAACAAGCTCTCTGGCTAAATCCAAAAAATCAGATGGATCAAACATTTTCCAGCACCAGCAGTACTTTTGTTGCATCAGAGGGATCCACTCCCTCATAGGCATACCGTATAATCTCATTCTGCAGAACATCGGAATACTTGCCATCGATCATGATCTTCACGAATGCATAGCTCCAGTTCTCGTCTTCAGCATCCCTCTCCATGCTCACACTGATAGAGAAGGATATGCCAAGTTCGGTTAATTTTTGAAGACCTCTGGAAACGATATCTTTCACAAGCTGCCCCACCCCATCCACATCAGTGATCTGAGAAAGCGGCGTATTTTTGAACCTTGAACCTTCAAGGGAAACTATCATCTCCCTTTCCTGAATGAACACCGCTGGATTCTTTCCTACTACAATTACCATCTTTATAGTTCCTCCACTCTTTTCTTCATGATCCTGATCTCTCCATTCTTATTGCAAACTGCTATCAGCATACCCCTCTTCTCATCATAAACAAGCCCACATTCATTGGGCTTGATCTTTTTCAGTTCATCTGCTCTGATTTCAATCTCATTATCCATATATCTATACCTCTTAGAACAGGGTTTCTCATGCTAAATATAAATTGCTTCTTAAATGCTTGAGTACTTCTATCCCTATCAACCTTAACCTTAGCTGTCTGTGGTAAGATTCATCCCGATCATGGCGCAGTATCGCGTAATATACCCATCCTCCTTTAGGGTTTACAGAAAAATAACATAGCTAAATCGGCTTTCTCCGAGACTTTAAGAAATCTGCGTTCATCTGCGTTTATCTGCGGTTTGTTCTCCTGAAATTTGCTACTTTATTTTCCTCCAAGGACTTAGATAAGTATAATACGTCGGGACTATGACAGATACTGAAGGAGTCCAGTTTAAGTTATCCCCACTCTGCACCGCATCAATAACCATTTCATGCTCCTAATAATTTTACATAATTATATAATATACTTTCAGTTCAATTTGCCAGCATTTGAGAGAACATGAGAAAATCAGTTAA
>Ga0074199_1002207_pt1 | contig 12735 bp, 9 predicted proteins | sample EPASupsiteSAE347_FD_64528 | JGI IMG/M metagenome (GOLD analysis project Ga0074199, IMG submission 64528) | Bioremediated contaminated groundwater from EPA Superfund site, New Mexico - Sample SAE3-47 | ecosystem: Environmental > Aquatic > Deep subsurface > Groundwater > Contaminated ...
GCGAGGCGCTCCGTGCGCATGGTAACGGCAAACGCCGCGGCCATGATGACCATGACGGTCAGGAGCCCCAGAACCATGATGACGGCGACTCCGGAGCATGAGGAAGGCACAAAGGCACAGAGGCACAAAGGCACAGAGTTTTTTTTCGAATCATTTTTCATCTTAACTTGCGAATCAGGCTGCTAAGCATCCTTTCAATTTCCCTGCTCAATGAATAAAGATTTTCGACCTCGTTCTTATTCAAATATTCCAAATTGGCGGAAATCTCCAATTGTGTCTGCAACTCATATAATGAACCGGACGCTATTTGCAAAAAACGAACATAATCGCTCGTTGAATTTCTTCCATAGCCTTCCGCGATATTACTTGGGATCGAAACTGCGCAACGCCGTATTTGAGACGTCAAGCCGTAAACTTCCTCTTTTGAAAACGACTTAGTTTTCCGATAAATTTCCGTAACGAAAACCATAGCTTTCTGCCAAACCAATAAATCCCGATATGTTTTCATCACGTCATTCTCCTCTCTTGCTTTGTGCCTCTGTGCCTTCCGCCTTTGTGCCTATCTATTTTGCTCCTCGATTCGGAAAACACACCCTGGTCGTATAAACGCGCGAATTGGTCACGACAAATCCATAGCGCGGCGAGTCATGATCCGAGTCATTTCCGTAATTATACAGGCTCAGAGCCCTTGCCATGTTCTGATCGCTGAGCATTTCCAGCGATATGTCGACGCAGGCCGGCAGCATATCCGAATTAACGAAAGAATTATAGGCATATCCGATTTCGCCGCGGGCCATCTGGTTTTCATTGGAACAGACCGTCACGGTAAACCGCCAGACATTGGAAACCAGCAATTCAGCGTCACCCCACCCATCCGCTCTGCCGGGGTTACACCCCCAATCCAAGGAATCATAGCGGACAAACCTGGAATTGGTTTTGCAACACGTTTCAATAATATGGTTTTCTTCGTTATACCTGAATCTTATTCCGCATAATGTCCCATTTTCGCCGGAGAGAGAAATGAAGCTCAAATTGGTCGTCAATCCATTGGCATTGTTCAACGTAAAGCGCTTCAAAACCGCCACCCCGCCCGTGGAAATCGGCATGGAGCCGAGCACGGCGCCGGAAAGCCGGCTGGAAATATACTCCATGGCCGCGCGGGAGGAAGTGTTCATTTCCGAACTCTGTGTGCCGGCGTCCCAGGCTTCGGACGTGTTGCGGAACATGTTGGTGACCATGAGCACGATCACCACCAGAACCGTCATGGCTACCAGAACCTCGAGGAGGGAAAACGCGGATTTGGAAGAAGGCACATAGGCACAAAGGCACAAAGGCACAGAGTTTTGTGAAGACAAAGCTTTATTATCTCTGACGCAATGCATCTTTTCTTTTCTGACTTTGTGCCTATGTGCCTTTGTCACTTTGTGCCTATCTGTATGATTTATAAAATTCCGAATAAAACACGCTCGGATTGTTGGTCGTGCCGTACTCTCCCGGCCAGAAGCGGACGAGGGCGGTCTTGATCAACCCGTTGGTGCTCAGAGAAATCCGATACCGGAAGGCGTGATCGACCAGATTGGAATTGTCGGGATGACGGTAAATGTTCGTGCGGACAGCATCGTCCAGATAATTCGTGATTATACCGTCCGGCGGCCACCAATTGATCGAGGAAGCGGAGGCGGAAAGACTGGCGACCGAATGTCCTATCCCCTCCCAATTAGTCTCAGCGTACACCCGCAGGGAACCGAAGACTTCGTCCGCAAAAAGAGCGGAATGAGTGTCGCTGATCGAACGCGCGTTCTGCTCCAGACCGGCCGGGAACATGCCCAGAATGCTGAGCATGGCCACGCCGACAATCAACAAGGCGAGCGAAACCTCGACCAGGCTGAAGCCGTGGGAAAAGGCTGAAGGCTGAGGGCTGAAGGCTGAAGGCACAGAACGGGGCGAAACGGAGGAGGAAGGATTATTTCTCACGAAGTTCAGAGTGAATACAAATGGAAAACCTTTCCGGAAAATTCTTTCTTTCCTGCCTCTGTGGTCTCTGTGAGAAATCATCTTATTCTGCATTTTCTTCCCTACTCCACTCTTATGCCGCCTGTCAGGCCGTTGATCAGGATGGTTTTCTTTTTTTCGTCAACGCCCTGGAACTTCCGGTCCCAGATATAAATATGTTTTGTAACGCTTCCGGACGCCAGGCCGCCATCAGACTTGAAAGTAATGCTGCCGCTATTGCCGTCCAGATCCGGCTCGAACATAACATCCAGCGGCAGGCGCGGCGAACCGTTATACTTATCACGATAGTTACTGCTGATGATTTCCACGCCGGCGTCGTTGAGGGCATAATAATATGATTCCTCATTGTACTCGCCCTTGAAATAAAAAAACGTTGCGTTTTCCCGATGCGTGATGGCCCATTGGCGCAACATGGAAAGCGTGGAACGAACGCCGGTTACCGCGCCGTTCATTCCGGCGCCCCGCCCCAGCCCCATAAAGGCCGGGGAGGAAATGCCGATCAGGATGGCGATTACGGCAATGACCATCAGGAGCTCGATCAAGGTAAAAGCAGGCATAGAGGCGCAGAGGCGCAAAGGCACAAAGCTTTCGGATCCTTCATGTCCGGCTGTGTTCCTGTGTGCCTCCCGCCTTTGCGCCTCTTTTTGTACCTTTGTCACTTTGTGTCTCTTCCCGTTAGCGCGCCTCGCTCCATGTTTCAACCCCAAAGAGATTGGTGCAATTACCAGAAGAGTTTTTATAGACGGAAGCGCTAACCTTGTTCGCGAACGAGGCCACGGCAACATCCATGTTGGCCACCGAATAATTGGTGGCGGAATACCGATAAACAGTCGGCGGACGGGCATAATTATTGGTATACATAACATCAACAACATCGATCAGGCAATTGGTGCTCATATCCTCATTCAGGCAGATGACATAAGGCACGCCCCATGGGTCCACGAAATTGGCGGCGCTATCAGTCTGGTTGCTGGCTTGAAGCGTCAGATAGACCTTGCCCCTGGCATTCTGTCCGACCAGCGGCAGAATCACCTGGTAATTATCGGCAAAATAAGTAGTATCTGTGGCAGCCTGGGTTTGGTTCGGCCACTGACCGAATTCCATGCGATAGGATTTAAGCGCAAGCATAATATTATGGACCTCAACCCTTGCCTGCCTTTCCCGCATTCGTTCCTTCATACCCAAGATTACGGGGAAAAGCATGCCGACCAGGATGATTATCACACCCATCACGATCATGAGCTCGACCAGAGTGAAAGAAGGCACAGAGTTCTTATGCGCCTTTTCTTTGCCAACTTTGTGCCTGTGTGCCTGTGTCACTTTGTGCCTTTCAGACTACCTCCAACTCGCCACGTCATCACCACGACCGTATTCGTTGGTTCGATTCTCGCCGACCGACCAGACAATAACGCCCCGATAAACAGGATCGCCGGCCACATCAATTTTATTGGCATACGATCTGTCGAACATCACCTGGTAGGCCGCCCATGTTGAATTGTCGCCTGGATTAGACCATGGGTCGTAAGCGGTGGTTGAATCCATGGAAGAATTGGTGACGGTATCAAACTCATAAAACGGGATTGCCTGCGAATTGCCGGCGACGGCCTCTCCTCGCAACGCCCTAAAAATATCGCCCTTGATCTCTCCGTCCGTAAACTCGTCCGGCCAGACCTTGTAGGTATCCAGATAACTTTTGAATGCGGTCTCGAGCGCTTTCACCGCGACGCGCGCCTTCGTTTCCCTGGCGCGGTCTTTTGCGTTATAGTAAGCGGGGATAACCATGCCGGCCAGAATGGCGATAATCGAAATAACGACCAGAATTTCAATCAATGTAAAACCAGACCTGTCTGGTTTTCGCTTGCCCACCTTGCGTCCTCGCTCCTTTGTCATTCCGCGTTTTCCTTTAAAACACATTGTTAGTCAGAATATATGTCACACCGTCAGATGAATATTTCCACTGCTTTTTCGAAACAGGATCAACGGCTTCGTGGCGATCAACCGGCACGGCATACAGGCCATGTCCGCTCTTACGCACAAGGCCTCCGCCAGCCGCTCTTCTCAAACGTGACCAACTCCAAGTCCTTGCGGTAGCTTCATCCGCCATTATATAAAGAGGCACGAGAATCGGAAAATCCACGAAAGGCCGCGCATGAGCTTCCAACTGCCTAATGACCAAAGGATAGGTCAGGCAATAATCGACGCTGGCCAGAACGGTGTCATCTGAAGATCTCATATATTCAACAGTGTCCAAGGCCAACGGCGCGCTCAGATATGGAGTATTCGTCGAATAAAAATTTGTTGTGTAAAAAACGGCAGGATAATGGCGCAGGACATCGCCCGGATTATTGGGATCGCCATACTGATTGGTCGGCGTGATAGGGTATTCTCCATAAGCGGCGCGGTAATCCTCAAGCGCGCTTCTTATTTTTTCAAGCATTACCTTTTGACTGGCCTCGCGGGCGCGCCTGGTGGCGTATTTCGAAACGGGCAGGGTAATGCCGGCCAGAACGGTTATGACCACAATTACGATCATGAGCTCGATCAGGGTAAATCCGCCGTCGCCGAAGCAGCTATGGCGGACAGGGGCTGAAGGCTGACCTCTGCCCCATGATCTCTGACCTCTGATTTCCGCCTCTTTCTTCATTCTGCCTTTTACCTTCTGACTTTCCTCACGGTCCCGCCGCCGAAAAATAACTCAGGCTAATCTCATTGGAACTGACGGATGCCACATGACCATCCATAGCCACATAATTGGCATAAGCATTGGTGCCCGACTTATGATGGAATCCCACCTCGGTAAGGCACCAATTCGTGGTCCATTTCGCCCCCCCCTGCTGGATCTTTCCGTCCAAACTTGTAAAATACCAAATGTTAGTTGAGCGATAAAGGCAGGATCTCCACCCTTCCCTGGCGTTCCAATCGATAAATGCAACAGTATTGTTGGCGATATTTGTGCGATCGGCATTATACACGCCTATATTATCATTGATGGCGTAAGTGCTAAAATATTCTTCCAGGATAAGATTCCCGGCATCATCATAACCACCATTCCCTGCCAACTCCTCCCAGTCGGCCACCTCACAATCCACTCCATTGACAGTATCCTGACGAAATCCCTTGAAATTAGGCGAGCTGGCATCAAGATAATTGCCGCTTTTCAGCTCCATCTGAACTGCGGGACATATCCTCACGGACTGAACGCTCGCCATTAGATAAGCGAAATTAGTCGAAGCTATTTTAGGCAGATATTTATCGATAAAATCATCTCCCCAGTACTGCGCAGCCGAAGCGGCGTCAACCCCATCGAGATCTCGCCAAAGTCCCCCTGCGTATTTTGATTGATCGTAGCCTTCGTATGATTGTATTTTTTCCGTCCCCTCCCCCGGATAAATAAAGTAGCCCTTCCAGTCGCTCATATATTTTGCCATGGCGATGCCGTACTGGCGCAAATTGTTCTGGCATGCGGCCGAGCGCGCCCGTTCGCGGGCGTTGTGCATGAAAGGCAGCGAAAGCATTATCAAAACGGCAATAATGGCCACGACCACCATCATCTCAACCAGAGTAAAGGCACGGCGGAAAGGCACATAGGCACATAGGCACATAGGCATAAAGCTTTCAGATTCTTTATGTCCGACTTTGTCCCTTTGTACCTTTGCCACTTTGTGCCTTTCTTTATTCGCCCGCGGTGATTGCATGATACCCTTCGCCGCCGGTTGCCAGCAAATCAGTTTCAACATATCCGAAGCTGGAGGCCCAGATGCGCCAGACTCCCAGGCTTTCCCAATAAACCACCGGATCAACCTTGCCGTCGCCGTCATAATCTCCGGGAACAGCATACTGGCCCGCGCCACCCCAGCCCGTTACGCTGTTTTCACGATACGAGCCGCTCGACACCCATACCCGCCACTTGCCGGTGGCGGATTCGTAAACAGCCGGATCAATCTTGCCGTCGCCGTCATAATCGGCCGGCGCGGCTATCTGGCCGGCGCCGCCCCAGCCCGACGCAACGGCCTCAACATAAGCGCTGCCGGAAAGCCATATCCGCCATGTGCCGGCTGATTCATTATAGACCGCCGGATCGGTATATTGGTCGCCGTCATAGTCGGCCGGCGCCGCCGTCCAGCCGATCCCGCCCATATTTTCCATGTCAAACTCAACATATCCGGAAGCGGAAAGCCACAGGCGCCACAGGCCCCCGCCTGCCTGGTAAACCGCCGGATCGATCAGGCCGTCGCCGTCATAATCGGCCGGAATAGCGGTCTGCCCGACACCGCCCAACCCGACCACCAAAACCGATTGATATCCGGAGCCCGAGAGGCAAACCTGCCAGGCGCCGCTGACGTCATGATATACGGCCGGGTCTGTGCGGCCATCGCCGTCATAATCCCTTGACACGGCGCGGGTCCCTCGCACGCCCAGCCCGGTGATACCGGCGGCAGCATAGCCGGACCCGGAAAGCCACGCTATCCATGCGCCCAAAGAATCATTAAACACGGCGAAATCCGTTTTCCCGTCTCCGTCGAAATCGTCCCAGATCGGCTGAATCGGCGTTATGGCGGCGACCGTAAGCGTATTTCCGAGACGGAGCGCCACGTTATTGGCCAGATTTGGATCCTGCCAGCCGGAGGGCAAGGTATGATTGATGAAAACAAAAATATAATAAACGCCCGTGGCCCAGACCGGAATGGAGATGATCTGCCGCATAGGTTTTGACAAGACAACCCTGGTTGCCGAGCCGGCGTTCAAAGTGAGCGTTGAATTTGTCCCGCCGAACCAGAACAGTTCGTCCGCTCCGTAAACCGGCGAACGCGACAAATAAAAATCATATCTGACGGCGTTATTCGGCTCTATCAGATCGGTCGGGCTTAAATTCGCCACATTGAACGAGACGGCCGAGGGCTTGGCGAGCGGGCCGTTCACCGGCGGCAGGAAAACAAAATCGGATACGGCGATATCCAACGTGCCTATCGCCCGATACCCGCTGTCATAACCGCTGAAGGCGCTGGCGTATATTCCCCGTTTCGACTTGATCCAATAATAATAGACCGTGCCGGGCGCGGCGGAAAGATCGCGATAAGATTCCGTGGCGACGTTATTGGCCAGCCTGCCCGCCGAAGAGATGTTGCTGCTGGCGCCGCGCCAGACTTCATAGGACGTCGCCCCCGGCGCCCCGCTCCAGCCGATAGAAACCTCGTTGGTGGAATTGCCGTCGGAAGCCGTTATATCCGCCGGCGGAATCATGCCGCGCCAGCCGGAATTAAACGTGCTGAAATCGCTGGCCCCGTAGTTGTTAAAGGCCTTTACCCAATAATAATAAAGAACGCCATAAATGGCGCTGCGGTCCTCGTAAAAATTGGTAAGCGATGATCCCATGACCGCTGCCTGCGCGGGATCATACGTTTCCGCGCGATACACCGTATAATACATGGCGCCGGGCGCGACCGTCCAGGAAATCCTGATCATGTTGCTGTAAATTCCGTCCGTGGCGCTCAAGTCGGTCGGCGTATTCGGCGGCGTGGCGCCCGGCGAATCGGCAGCGACCCAGGTGCTGCTGCCATAAGGGTCCTTGGCGGCCAGCCAGTAGTAATATGAAATGCCGCGGGTTATCCCGGTATCGTCATAATTGGTGGCCGAAGCGGAATTATACACAACCTCGGCGTATCTGACGGCATCGGACACATTGGCGGTTTCACTGCGGAACACAACGTAGGCCGTGGCGTCAGTGGAGCCAACGACCCACGAGACGCGGATCATGTTGGAATAAGTCCCTTCGCTGGCCAAGACTTTCTGAGGCGGAGTCAACAGGCACCAGCCGGAGGCCGAATCGCTGAAGCCGCTCAGGCCGAAATCATTCGTGACCCGAACCCAATAATAATACCGGCGCAACGGTATCACGGAAACATCGCTTAGCGAAGTGTCCGTGATATTGGTCAGCAACGCGGCGCCGGCAGGAGTGTTGTCGGTGTTGCGATAAACCAGATAGGATGCCGCGCCGGTCGAGGAATTCCAGGTCAAATCCACCTGATGGAAATTGACACTCTGGCTGGCGGCAAGCCCGGCGGGCGGCCAGGACGGTATGCCGCCCGAGGCGGAAGGCGAACTGAAACCGCTCAAACCCGCGTCTGAATTCCCGGCTTTCACCCAGTAATAATGGCGGATTCCGGGCGCGACGGCAGCGTCGGAATAATTGGTCGCCGAGGTCGAATTAATTTGCACTGCCGCGCTTGTGCTGTTTTCAAGGCTGCGGAACACATAATAAGTTGTGGCATTGCTGGAAGCGTTCCAGGTCAACTCGACACAATTGGTCGGCACGCCGCCGCTGGCCGAGACTCCGGCCGGAGGATAGGGAGGCACGCCGCCGGCATCCTCGGAGCTGAAGGAGCTTAAGGCGACAGGCGTTTTCACCTTGACCCAGTAATGATAAACCACACCGGCATCGATCGAGGAATCGTTATAATTGGTCTGCGTCAGCCTCCGGATGCGCGTGGCGGTTGCGGAAGAATTGCCGGTATTGCGCCAAAGCTCATAACTGATGGCGTTTGAAGAGGCGTTCCAGGCCACGCGGATGTAGTTGGTGTAGGTTCCCTTTGTGGCGGTCAAACCGGCGGGGCGCAGAAAACCGGCAATATCCGTCCCCTGATTGCCCGTGCGCAAAGCGTCGCGCCTGTACATGGGCCAGGAGCTTTCTGCAGGAGCATAGTCGCCATAAAGGGCGTAAATTGAAGAATCATCGCTGACATAAATGGTGCCCTCGCTATCAATCAATGGCGATTGAAATGCAGTATAATCATCGGAGGCAAAAACCCAATTGGTCGTGCCGTCAGGATTAAACGAATAAATATTCGTAGCTGCCGCGCCGGCGCCGGAACCGACAATAATCGAACCGTCAGCAGCCAGCGCCGGAGATGATTTCACTGTTCCCCCAATGCTCCAGACGCCTACAGTGGTACCGTCAGGATGAAAAGCATACAGACTGCTTCCTCCCCCTATATAAACATAGCCGTTTGTTCCAATCGCAGGAGAGGAATAAATATATCCTGTCGTCTGCCAAACCATTGCAGTGGCACCGTCAGGATGAAACGAATACAACTTATTACTGCCAGCGACATAGATGTGCCCATTCGTATCAAGTGCCGGTGAAGAATAAATACCTCCGCTGATCGTGGCGATATTGCTGTACGAACCGGAAGAATTGAATCCATAAAGCCTGCTGGGAACGATCTCGGACGAAGAAACCGCATAAATGATCCCATTGGAACTCACGGATGGCGCGGGATCGGTGTATGCCGGCAACGAAGAATTTGTCCATATCCCTGCGCCGTTTTTAGTTACGGAAAGCAACTTTGTCTTCTGCCCGAAGAAAATATCCCCTCCGCTGTTAAAAGCTATCGCCGACCAAAAAGGATGATCGGCAAATGGTTGCCCACTGTCAAAAATCCAGCTTATGACACCGGATGCAGAAACGGCGTAAACCTTTCCAGTGGGCATATTAATATGAATGAGATTATTCGTTCCTACGGCCGGATTCCCCAATCCTTCGCTGCCGGTATATTCCGCAATCGCTGAAGTAGTCGGCAATTCCCAACGCTGCACGCCGGAACGCGCATATGCAATCAGCGATGTAGCCCCGCCAAACACAACCAGCCCATCCAAAGTCATGGCCGGAGAACTGCATATGTCGCCGTTGAGGAATTTTTTCCATTTCAACGTTCCGTTCGCGAGCGAAGCGGGGAATTTGCTGATGAAACCGTCGCCGGCGCCGCCGCCGAAATAGTTCTGGTAAGCCGTGTCGCTCGCGGGAAAATCGCTCGACGCGGTTATGCCGGCCACAAAGATCATTCCGGTGTCGGCGCTAACCCTCAGCGCCAAGGCGCGATCATTGGCGCCGCCGCCCAGCAGCGTGGAGACGCATATATTGGTGAGGCGGGATCCCAGGTACATGACAAACGCGTCTTCGCCGCCGCTCAAGGTGCGGCGGTAGGCGTTGCGCGTAGCCGGAAAATTGGATGAAGCGGTATAACCCGCCAGATACACGTACCCGTTGGTGGAACTTACCGCGATGGCCGCGGGCACATCATCACCCGGACCGCCGAGGTAAGTCGAAGCATAAAGACTATTGGAATTTGCGGCGTTGTTGGTCAGACAACTTACGAATATGTCCTCTCCGCCCCAATAGCGATTCGTATATCCATCGAGATAGACATTATCCGTGGCCGGATTTCGCGGAAAATCAGAGGAATGAGTGGAGCCGGCAACATAAATCCTGTTGCTGAGGTCAAGCCCCACCGCATAGGCGATGTCGTTCCCCGTGCCGCCCAGGAAGGTCGAACCGACCAGGTTTGTCAAAAGAGCGCCCAGGCGCGCCACAAAAGCGTCGTTCGATCCGGCAAACGTGCGCTGATACGCATTGGAGACCGGGAAATCGGCCGAGGCCGTATAACCGGCCACAACGAGATAGGAATTGTTGGTCTCCAGCGCCGTTGCCAGCGCCGCATCATCTTCAGTGCCGCCCAAATACGTGCCGTCCAGATACGCGTTGGTCGTGACGTCGTTGGTAAACAGCAAAGCGAAACCATCCTTGTTGCCGACGTAATTGGTCATATACGGATTGCCTCGCACGGGAAAATTTGCCGATCGCGTATAGCCGACCACATACTGGTTGGAATTGTTTATGGCTATGGCCGTGGCGGAATCCTGGTCGCTGCCGCCGACGTAAGTTGCCCTGTAAAGGGAATCCAAATTGTTGCCCAGAATCGCCACGAACGCGTCGCCGTTGCCGCTGTAATTTGTATAAGCCGCCAAAGGCGTTGTGCGCGATACGGGAAAATTGGCGGATTCCGTGTAGCCGGCCACCCAGACGCGCGCATTGGAGGCAATGCCCAGCGCAAAAGCCTGGTCATTGGAAGAGCCGCCAAGATAGGTCGAAGCGGCCAACGTGCCGAGATTACCGTCGATCTTGGACACAAACGCGTCGTAATTTCCGGCAAGCGACCTGTAAGCGCCGTTATTGGTCGGAAAATCGGAAGAATCCGTATATCCGGCCACGTAAACGTTTGTGCTGCCGTCCACGACCATGGCCTGGATTGCGTCGCCCCCTCCTCCGCCTATGAAAGTGGAGGCAAGCAGAGGATCAATCACCAGCGCCTTGTTTCGATCATAAGCGCCTAGCTCAAACCCGACCGTCCCGTCTTCGTCCAGGACATAGGCAACGTCGACCGGGACACGGACAGAGCCGAAACTTTCAACATTCAACGCTGAACTTTGAACATTGAATTTCAGATCCTTCTGTCCGAAGTTAAATGTTGGATGTTTAACGTTCGATGTTTTGCCGGCCAGCCCCCCATCAACCGTCCACGCCACCGGACGGCTGAAATAGACCGGCCCCAAATCGGTCTGCACCTCCAACTGCCCGTCAGGAGTGATTTCAAGCCCGAGCGCGCCCTCATAACGGAAACCTATCTGCCGGTAGTCGGCGCCCGGGGCAAGCACGAATATTTTTTCGACATTATTGCCGTGCGCGGCCAGCATAAAGTCTACTCCGCCGTATACTTCGCCGAAATCGAGCCGGTCAAAGGCCGGCAGACCGGCTTTCCACCCGGCCGGATCGCTGCCGACAAAAGAACTGACGGATGCCCGCGATTTACCAAGCCCGCGCACGCCGGCCGCAGCGCCGTTCAATAAATTTTCGGTCAGCGCGACCGACCCCGCATGTCTGCCGCTTTCCAGCTTCGGCAAACGATAAACAATCCGGCCGTCGGCCAGCGCATAAACCGTGCCGCCGAAAGTCCTGGCATAATACTTGACGCCGCCATCCGCAATCTGGCCGTCGTTGCGAACGAAAGGAACTCGGGCCGAGGCGACAAGGTCGCCGGTCCGGCTGCGCTCAACGCCCGAGACCGCGCCGCAGAAAACGCATGCAAGCGCCGACAGCGCAAGGAATAATCCCAAATTCAACTTTACGGTTTGAAGCATGAATTTAAACGATCAGAGCCCGACTCAATTGTATAAAATATTACATCATTCAACGAAAATTGCCAACCATTATTTCTCATAAATCAAATCCATGATGCGCGCCGCGGCCACCTCGTCAAGCCGTCCGACGCACGTGGTAACGGGCGCGGCCTTCAACGCTTCAGGGTTGGCGCGCGCCCTTTCGGCCAATTCACGCATGGCGGCAATAAACTCGTCCAAAGTTTCGCGGGTTTCCGTCTCGGTCGGTTCGATCATCATGGCTTCGTGGACGATAAGCGGAAAATAAACCGTGGGAGGATGGATGCCGAGATCGATCAGGCCCTTGGCAATATCCAGGGCGCGCACCCCCTTCTCGGCCAGAAGTTTTTCGGCGCTCAGAACGCATTCATGCATGCAATTGCCATCATTGACCGGCGTGAAACAATCGCGCAGCTTTGCCAGGATGTAATTGGCGTTCAAAACCGCGCGATCGCTGGCGGCGCGCAAACCCTCGCGCCCCAGCATGAGGCAATAGGCATAGGCGCGCGCGATCACGGCAAAATTGCCGTAGAACGGGGCCACGTAGCCGATGCTTTTCGGATAATCGTAATCGAGGCTGAACATGCCGTCCTTGTTTTTGACCACGCGCGAGATCGGCAGGTATTTCCTCAGCTTTTCAACGACCCCGACCGGTCCCGCGCCGGGCCCGCCGCCGCCGTGCGGCGTGGCAAAAGTCTTGTGCAGGTTCAAGTGGCAGACGTCAAAGCCCAT
>Ga0074199_1002209_pt1 | contig 12733 bp, 11 predicted proteins | sample EPASupsiteSAE347_FD_64528 | JGI IMG/M metagenome (GOLD analysis project Ga0074199, IMG submission 64528) | Bioremediated contaminated groundwater from EPA Superfund site, New Mexico - Sample SAE3-47 | ecosystem: Environmental > Aquatic > Deep subsurface > Groundwater > Contaminated ...
AATCCTGATGAATGCCGGATTCAGGCCGGGGAAAAGGGTTTGCTTGAATTCCTGGTATCCTTTTCCTCCCAGGCACCAGTCGGAATAAAGGTGAGTAATTTTTGCGTCAGGGGCCTTGTTTTTCAGGATATGTGAAAATTTCAATGCCGTCATGCAACAAACTCCCGAGCAGTAACGGTGGTGATTTACATCCCGGCTTCCGACACAGTGGATTATGACTACGGAACCCGGCACCTGGCCGTTATCCAGCACGATTTTTCCCGATGTCGGCCCGGTAGAGCTGCACAGCCGTTCAAACTTCATGCTTGTATAGACCCCTGGAAGTGCGGCTCCATCGCCATAGATTTCAGCCGGATTTAAAACTGAAAATCCGGTGGCGACCACAACGGCTCCTGCAGAAATTTCTTCTATCCGGTCCTCCTGGCTGAAATCAACGGCATCAAACGGGCAGGCGTCCTTGCAGGCTGAACACTCCTGACCGTGAAAGCGCAAACAACTGTTGCGGTCGATAACCGGAACATTGGGAAGAGAGCCCGCATATGGAATGTAAATTGCTTTTCGTGTTCCCATGCCCTCATTGAACTCATTGGGAACTTCCTGAGGACAGGATTCATAGCAAACTCCGCATCCTATGCATTTTTCCGGATCAACCGAACGGGCTTTCCTTCTTACCTTCACCCTGAACTGACCGAAGTAGCCCAGGACCTCCTCCACGGTGCTGCAGGTCATGACCTTTATATTGTCCTTATGCAGGAGTTCGTCTATTTTTCCTTCCATCAGGCAGGTGGCGCATTCAAGGTTGGGGAATACCTCTTCGTAGCGGGTTATGTGACCTCCCACACAGGGGTCCCGTTCCACCAGATAGACCTTCCTTCCCTTCTGGGCGAGAAGAAGAGAGGCCTCGATTCCCGCAGAGCCCGCGCCCACCACCAGGGTGTCGGTTTCCAGAGAGATTTCTTTTAATTCAATCGGTTCCTGAATCCGGACGCGCCTGATGGCTGCTCTTAATATGGTTTCAGCTTTTTCCCCGGCCTGTTGCTTGTCAGAGACGACCCAGGCGCACTGCTCCCGGATGTTGGCTACATGCATGAGAAAAGGGTTGAGCCCGGCTTGTATGCAAACCTTGCGGAAGTTGTGTTCATGTTCTTTTGGCGAACATGCGGCTATAACAATCCTGTCAAGCCCGTTATCTTTAACTTGTTTAATAATTTCCTGGTGTCCTTCTTCCGAACAGAGAAGGCCGTGTTTTCCCACCCAGGAAACCTCCGGGAATTTCAGGCAGAACCTGCCGAGGTTGTCGAGATCCAGGATCCCACTGATATTGGGACCGCATCCGCACAGGAATACGCCCAGTTTCTCAGGCCCTTTTTTTCCCATTATTCACCTGATTGCTTGATTTTCTATATTGCCCATCCCGTCAAACAAAGCCGTGGTTTATAGTGAATATATACGACAAGCCAACCGAAATAACCTGTTAAAATAAACGTTTATTTTAAGAATATTACCGGAAGTCACTGCAAGCGGGGGCGGCAGGGCTATAAAGCCCCGTCGTAGAAGGAATCGCTCTCGGAGAGGCCCCGCAGACGCGGTTGCTTCTCCTTGCCCAGCTCGACAAAAAGAACATCTTTAATATCCTTGAGAGCATCGTCGCCGGCTATCCGGTAACTCTTCAGGGATTCATTCTGCCAGACATATGTCGCTATGTCCTTCAAACTCTCCTTGGAATCCAGGATGTGGGCCTTTCCTTCGCTGTCCATCATGACCATGAAACCATTCCTGTGAAAGCGGATCAAATAACTCCCCCCCCCTCGCAGAGAAATGTTCTGGGAGAGCGGGGATTTTCCTTTTAATCGCGAAAAATACTTCAGAATGGATAATTGGAATAAGCGAAGGAGAATTTGAGATGAAAAAGATTGTCGTTCTGGGTGCCGGGATGGTGGGGAAGGAAGTGGCCCGGGACCTTTGCCTGGAGTTTAAGGTGACCTCCGTCGACATGAGCGCCGAAGCGCTCAAATCAGCTTTTACCGGATCTCCTGTCGAGACGATTCAGGCGGATCTCTCCCGTCAGGAGACCATCCTTAAGATCGTCGAGCCCTTCGATCTGGTCGTCGGAGCCCTGCCTGGCTTTATGGGGAAGCAGGCCCTGGCGGCGGTCCTTTCGGCGGGGAAGGATGCGGTGGATATCGCCTTCTTCCCGGAGGATCCCTTTGAATTGGATGAGCTGGCCAAGAAGAAAAATGTGACGGCGGTGGTGGATTTCGGCGTAGCTCCAGGCATGTCCAATGTTTTCATGGGTTATCAAAGCAAAAAAATGCAGTCGATCGAGCGCTTCGAATGCCTGGTGGGAGGACTTCCAGTCGTTCGCGAGTGGCCCTTCGAGTACCGGGCGGTTTTTTCTCCGAGCGATGTCATCGAGGAGTACACGCGCCCCGCGCGCTACGTGGAGAACGGCCGGGAGGTCGTACGCCCGGCGCTTTCCGACGTGGAGCAAATCTTTATCGAGGGCGTGGGGACCCTGGAGGCCTTCAATTCCGACGGCCTGCGCACCCTGGAGCGCACCATGAAAGCCCCGAACATGAAGGAGAAGACCATGCGTTACCCCGGCCATGCCCTGTTGATGCAGGCTTTCCGGGACTCCGGCTTCTTTGATAAGGAGCCGATGGAGTTTCACGGGATGCGCATTTCCCCGCTCGAATTCACCTCCCGCATTCTTTTTTCAAAGTGGCGCCTCAAGGAGGACGAAGATGATTTTACGGCGATGCGGGTGACCATCGAGGGGACTTCGCGGGAGGGACGCCGCGAAACCATAGTGTACAATCTTCTCGACCGCTTTGACCGGGAGAAAAAAGTAACTTCCATGGCGCGCACCACCGGCTACGCCTGCACGGGGGCCGTCCGCCTGCTGGCGGGAGGAAAGTTCAAAAGAAAGGGAATCTGTCCTCCGGAGTTCCTTGGGGAGGAAGAAGACTGCTTTAATTTCCTGATGAAGCACCTTGAGGAGAGAGGCGTCCGCTATAACCGGAGCGTGACGGCACGGCAGGGATAAGGTAACGAGTCAAAGCCGGGTATTGTCTTTTAGACAAGGGGTGATAGACACTTTTATGAAACGATTATTTAGTCTTTTTTTCTTAGCCTTTCTCATTGTTATTTTGTTGTACGCCTCTCTAACCGCAAAAGAAGCAATAAAACCACCCAATCCAAGTCTCATCCCTGCATTAGGTAATAGCTTTGATCCCGAGAAAAGTCCGCTCGATTGCGCTGCATTTTTAATCAGCGCTTATAATAATGTGGATCCAAAAGAAGAGGCGGCGGCTGATCTCGTCGGCAAATATGCAGAAACCGGGCAATTTGAGAAAGCACGTTTATTTCTCCAGGGTATTAAAGATTCATATCACAAGGCAGAAGCTTTAAATGGTCTCTTGGCTGGATATGCCAAATTCGGAAAACAGAAAGAGTTCTTACAAGTGTTAGAGCAAGCTCGTGACATTGCTCTTAAAGAGCGTGACTGGTACACTGCCGTCATGTTATCAAAAACAGCAGAAAAATTGTTAAAATGTGGATTTAAAGAAAAAGCGGCTGAATTTGTTTGTCTTTCGGTGAAGTCTGCAGCAGAAGCGAAGGAAAATGATGATATGTATCGTCTTGCACTTGATGATGATGTGAGATTGGATGCAAAAATTATTCCTCAGAATAGCAATTCAAAAATCATCGCTTTGGTGATCAAAGCTGCGATGAAAGTCCCCGAAGTTTGTTCCAGGTCAAGGGAGTATGCAGGTCTTGCTTATAGTTATGCCGGCGAGGGGCACAAAGCCGAGGCTGAAAATCTTCTTTCCTATGCAGTTAAAGATGCCGAAAAACTCCGTAAGATTGATGACAAAATAATAACATTTCGTGAAATTGCTGATGCCTATCGCCTGGCAGGTAATAAAAAGAAAGCAATAAAGATGTATTCAAAAACCATTGATTTCATAAAAAAGCAACCGCCTGATAAATTGTCATATTCAAATTTTCCAGAGATTGCCGCTGGCTACGAAGCCATGGGTGAAACTAAAAAAGCATCCTATCTTTTCTCACAAGACATCAAAGCAGCCAATTCTATAAAATCATCTTCTGCTAAGGCTTTTGCACTCGCTTGGTTAGCCGAGGATTATCAACGAGCAGGCGGTTCATATTCTATGATTTCCAAAATTCTCCCGCGGGCTGTTAAATTAGTCAAGCCTTTAGAATATGGAAGGGACAAGGAGGAAGTATTGGCTAAGGTGGCTGATATCTATACCCTGGCCGGTGAGGTTAAAAAGTCTCTTGAAATCGCAGAGATGATGGATGATCACTTTTCTATATGCGGTGATTCATTTCCAATAAAAAATTTAATCCTGGTGGATATCGCCGAAAAGTATTTAAAAGACGGCTTTTATGGCGATGCTCTTCTTGCAGCAGGCCGAATACTTGAACCATCGAGAAAGGCAGTCACTCTTGCAAAAATCGCAGAAAGATATGCCCAACTCAACCGCAAAGATAAGGCTTCGGAGATTCTAATTCAGGCTCTTCAATCTGCAAAAGAGATTCAATATGACTCACCAAATGAATTTTTTTCATATGATAGTGATGCCAAAGCCAGTGTACTGGCAGAAATCGGCCTGGCTTATGCAAATGCTGGCCTTGAAATGGATGATAAGGCCCGCGAAATTCTCCGTGAAATCGTAGCAACCGAGATGAAAAACAAATAATAGTTATAATGCTGTCAGCGCTTCAGCAAGTTCCCAGTTATAATCAGGCCGTGCGCCCCTACTTTGTCAGGATGAGGGTTCCTTCGAAGAAACCCAGGACATCGTTGGTTAATTTAAAATAATAACGATTTTGAGCCTTTGATGTGATGTAAAAAAGCCAGCTTATGTTTTCCGCCAGGGTTATAACGCTTCCTCTGGCCGTTCCGGTCGGATAGCCGGAGTTCAATGCGTTGGGGTTAAATACAAATTCGCAGTCCAGGAAGAAAGACATGATTCCCACGGAGTTGGATGCTGTAAAACCGCTGGCCGAGGAAACTTTCTGACTCGAAAGATCAAGGGTGAATTCGAGGGCATTGTCCGGCTTAAGAAGCCGGACGGCCATATTTGCATTGTCGGTGGGATCGATTAGAAAAGGATTTTCTCCGGCCTGCTTGATCTGAAGCTTGTCAACATTGAGTATCATGTTCTCGACCAGGTCGGCCTCGGGGGGGCTGTTGACCGTAAAATCCTTGATATAGCCATCTGACGTCAATCTTTCGGGAGCCTCCTGATCGGTCGTGTGGTAGCGCATCTTATAGGAAGTAGTAATGTAGATTGGAGCTGACGCGGCGGCCTCAGGAATTTCACCCACAGCGGCTGCGGGAATTTCGTTCGCTCCCGCGGATGGCGGAGCTGGAGAGGGGAGGGGAGGGCTTTGGGCCGTCACCAGGATGTATCCGTCCGGTTCGATGGAGTCCCTGATATTGGCCGAGTAACTGAAATGAACCGGGGTCTCTCCGAATTGGACGGTCTGCTGCTCATACAGGTTATAGTTCGGAGGTGATTTCTGGATGATGTTTTCAAAAAAGATGACAGGGTTAAGGATGAGGCCGTCCATTATGGTGAGGGCTCTCAGGATCGCGTTGGACCCCTTGGTGACGGTATCGGCCGAGTCGCTTGCCGAGGCCAGGCTCCCTCCCGCCGGTTTGTCAAAGCCGGTTTCGATCACTTTGCCGCCGCAGCCGCTCGAAAATAAAAGAAAGACGATGAGCCCGGTAAGCAGAAGAAGGCTAAATCGTATTTTCATGTTTCTATCCCTCTCTTTTAAAATGATGGATTAGAATTTATATCCCAGGCTGAGGCCGAAGCCGTTATACTGAAATTTCATATTGCCGGCCTTGGAGTTCGGGACATCGCTGTATTTTATGTTGAGATCCCGGTAGAGGTAACTCAATCCAACTTCCCATCTTTTCCGGTTGTAAAAAAGATCAAACTCATAGTTCATGGAGGACACCCTTCCATGGTCATCCCCGACCTCGGGAGTTCCTATGACTTTAAAACTGCCGACCCAGGACTGATTCGGTCCAAAATACTTGTCCAGGAAGATGTAGATATTGGGGACGGGACCACGGTACCAGGCCTTGCCAAGATCGTGAAGAGAGAATGAGCCGTCGGTAAAAGAGGTGTTTCCAATAGTGCCAGAGACGCCGCTGGCGCTGGTGTTCAAGCCGTCCATGGAGATGGTTCCATAGAGGATTCCCAGATATGCGCCGGCCCGGTAGGAGCCTGGTTTATTAAACAGTGATTTTTCATAACCTAACTCTGCGAAGGACATTTGAAAATTTCCATTGAGGTTGCCCGACAGGGCAAGAGTGGCCGTAGAAGAAATCGGGGCCACGGAACCATTTGGATTGGCCGAAACAGGCTGGCTTCCAATGCCGAAACAGGAGAAGTGAAACCGATCGCTCAACCGCCTGCCTGTCTTATAATAGGCATCAAAAGACAGGCTGGAAACTGGACTTAATTTCAAATCCAGATTCATCGTCCGGCCGTTTTCCGTGTAAACCATGGTTCCCTTCCCGGAATAATTCATAATCCTGACCTGGGTCAAGAGGCGGTTGGCCGCCTGCGCCCGGGAGATACAGAGAAGAACCGTGAGGCACACCAGAAAAATTAATGTGAGAGGCAATCCGGAATTTTTCAGCTTGTACATAAAATTAGTTCTCCCTTTCCATGACATATAAGGTAAGTTCTTGAAGAGCTTCGACCGCTTCCGAGGCCGGAAGGCCCGTCAGGGCTTTCCGGCCTCCGTCGCAGTAGCTCTTTGCACGGTCCAGAGCGTATCCGCGGGAGCCGCAGCTCTCCATTAGAAGTTTGATCCGGTTGAAAGCTCTACGAGATATCTTTCCTTTGCCTAGAGATTCGCGGACAAAGGCTACGTCCTTACCGGAAGCTGATTTTAAAAGATGGATGAGGGGAAGAGTCATTTTTTTATCCGCCAGATCGCCCCCGGTGGGCTTCCCGAGCAGATTTTCCTTCCCCCAGATGTCCAGGCAGTCGTCGGTGATCTGGAAGGCCATTCCCAGGTTTTCTCCGTAGGTAGAAAGCCTTTGAATCGCATCTTTCCCGGCCCTGGCGATCATCCCTCCGGCCGCGCAGGAGGCGCTCATAAGTCGGGCCGTTTTGCGGCGGATGATATCGAGGTATTCCGTCTCGGTGATGGCAAAGTCGTTCCTAAAGCGGATCTCGGCGATCTGACCGACGGCCATTTCGGAAACGGCCTGCGAGAGGCATTTGAGTGCTGTCAGGGTCTCCTCTTCGCAGAGGTCCGTAAGAGCCCTGGCCAGCAGAAAATCGGCCAGGAGAATAGCCAGCTTGTTGCCGCCCAGGGCGTTGACCGTGCGTCTTCCCCGGCGGCGGAGGGCATTATCAACAACGTCGTCATGGAGGAGGGAGGAGACATGGATAATTTCCGTCGCCGCCGCCACTGCCACCGCCTGGGGTGTCGGAGGAGAAAAAACCAGAGCCGAAAGAAGAACAAGCGTGGGCCGTAGGCGCTTGCCGCCGGAGCTTATGGTTACGCTGGCGCTTCTGCGAATGAGGGCCATCTCGCCTGCCGAGTGAGTCTTAAGAACTTTCTCAACCGCTTCAAGCTCACGGGCTATGAGCTTTTTTACGGGGATTTCGGTGATCCCGCTCTTTTTGATTTTTTCCAAGTTATTCGCTTTCAAAACTGGGAGACTGCAGCCAGGTAGGCTTTTTTCATCTCCTCAAAAGTTTCCGCCGTAAGAGTCCCGCTTGGGCTTGGTGTTTCCAGCATTCTCATGGGATAGGACATCTTTCCCCAATCATACCCCATCGCCCGCTTCAGATCAAGTTTCAGGCGATAAATTCTCTTTCCCAACCGGATTAAATCGTCCTGGGTTTGCGTGATTCCGAGCGCCCCCAGGGCTCTTACGACGATCGGGTAGTCATAGACTTTCCTTGCAAAAAGGCAGATTACCAGCGAAGTTAAGACGTTCCTCATCTCCTCCTCGGCGATGAGCTTCTGCACGAGGCTCTCCGGGGAAAGGCCCGGCTCCTTCTGGTCTATGGAGTAGCCGGCATTGTCGAGGTGGGAATGGCGGGCGCCGATCAACTGTCCCATGATGCAGCCGTAGCCCGTAAAGTAGCCGGCCATGCCGTTCCCGTTCAGGAAGAGGAAGAAATCCTCGCCGCCGTATTTTTGCGCGGCCGCCAGAGGGTTTTGGGCCAGGTCGCGGTAGAGCTCCGTCGGCTGGCTTACCAGGTACCTCATTGCTTCTTTGTAGGGGGCGCTCGTCCCTAAGGAGAGCCGTCCTCCGGCCTGTTCCTCCGTGATGAGTTTCTTTTCCAGGGCCTCGGTGAGCCAGGCCAGGATAACCCCTGCCGTCATCACGTCGAGGCCGACTTTCTCGGCGATGCATATGATATCGAGGATCTCCTCTTTATTAGAGAGCCCCAGAAGGGAACCTATGGCGAAGATAAGCTCGTAATCGTAATTGACAAGTTCCGTCTTGAATTCGTATTCCCCGGCATCCTTTCCGAAACTCTGCCGGAGGGAGGCGATGTGGATGCAGCCGATGGGACAACCGGCGCAGGCCAGCTTCTTTGAGAGATTCTCTTTGGCGAAGGCCTCCCCGCTTATCTCCCCGGCCCCCTCAAATCTGGTTTCCCTGAGGTTCCGGGTCGGAAGTCCTCCGAAAGCGTTAAGGGGCAGGACGTTTTCCGGGGTGCCGAGGGCGTGGTACTTTTCCTCGATGTCGGTCTGGGTTATCTTTTGATAGAGTTCTTCATAGACGGCCCGGTAGGCCTTCATGTCCGGGATGGAGTAGCTGTTTTCAGAGGAGAGCACGACGGCTTTGAGATTCTTGCTCCCCAGGACGGCCCCCAGCCCGAGACGCCCGAAGTGGCGGAAGCTGTCCACGTTGACCGAGGCATAGGGGATGAGGCGTTCGCCGGCGGGTCCGATCCGCAGGATACTGCGCTTTCCTTCACCGTGGACCAGTTTTCTGACAAAAAGGCCGCTGTCATCGCTGGTCATTCCCCAGATGGGCGTCGCCGGAATGAAGTCCACTTTTCTCCCGGTGATATTAAGGACGAGGGGTTCCGGGCTCTTCCCGGTGATCACTACGGCATCGTAGCCGGCCATGCGCATCGTCATACCCAGGCGTCCGCCCGCGTGGCTCTCTCCGAGCTCACCGCTTAAGGGGGATTTGAAGAGGGCGACCACTTTGGTGACCATGGGAAATACGAACTCCATCGGGCCGATAGCCAGGATTACCGGCTGTTCGGGGGCCAGTGGATCGGCGCCGGGTTCCCCGCGCTCCTGGAGCAGTTTGGCGGCCAGGCCGCTTCCTCCCAGGTAGTCCCGGAGAAGATCGGGTCTGTGTTCGACGGTGTATTTTCGGGTCGCAAGATCAATTGAGAGAACGGTCACGAAATCCTGCCCGATCATCTTTTTTCCACCTCCTGAAGGCCGATGACCTCGTGCGGGCAGAACCTGGCACACATGCCGCAGTAGCGGCATACGATGAGCTCGCCCAGAGTCTCATCCCAGGATAGGGCGCCGATGGGGCAGTCTTTGACGCACTCCCGGCAGGCGGTGCATTTTTTCTTGTCATAGAGGACGCCGCCGCCTTCCCTGGCTGTCAGGGCATCCGAGGGGCAGTGGCGGATGCAGGGGGGATCCTGGCACCCCTGGCAAAAGACCGCCATCATCTGCCCGCGGAGACCACCGGCCGTCGAAATCTGGATGGCGCTCCGCTCCAGGGAAAAGCTCTGATACCAGGTTCTGGAGCAGGCCAGCATGCAGCTATAGCAATTGATGCACCGGTTCAGGTCTAGTATTTTCAGCACTTTCGGCATTTATAAAATCGTCCTCATTCAATAAATAGTTAAGTGTTCACCGGCATTTCAGTAGAGCCAGTGTAGCCGCACCGATCAGCCCCGCGTCTTCTCCCAGGGCCGCCGGCACGATTTCGGTGAAATTCTCCGGCACCATTCTGGCGCGCCTTCGGACTTCTTCCCGCGCCGGCTCCAGCAGGAGTTCCCCCGCCAGGGCCACCCGGCCCCCGATGGCGATCCTCTCCGGGTTGACGGTGGTTATCACGGTTGAGAGCCCGATGCCCAGTATTATCCCCGTTTCCCTCAGGATCTCTTGAGCCAGCGGGTCGCCCTGTTGAGCCGCCTCCGAGACGACCCGGGCTGAGATTTCATCCGGGGAGGCAACGAGAGCGTTCATGGTACTGGTGCAACCTTTGGCCAGGGCTTCCCTGGCTCTCCGGGCGATTCCCGGTCCGGCCGCCAGAGCTTCCAGGCAACCCATGTTCCCGCAGTTACACGGAGGCCCGTCCGGGTAAATAGTCATGTGCCCGATCTCTCCGGCGCTTTCGGAGCCGCCGAGGACCAGTTCCCCGTTGGATATGATGCCCCCGCCTATTCCTGTTCCGATGGCCAGGCAGACAAAATGGCGCAGGCCCTTCCCGGCTCCGAAGTGGAATTCCCCAAGTGTGGCGGATCGCACGTCGTTCAAGATGAAAACCGATCTTTGGAGCGCCTCCTGGATGGGGTCGCGGATCTGGACGTCATGCCAGTCAAGATTAGGGGAGAAGCGGCAGAGGCCTTTTTCGCTGTCCAGGTTGCCGGGGAGTCCGATGCCGGCGCCCCGGATGGATGAGAGCGGGATGGCCGATTGAGCGACGGCCTCTTTTAAGGCCCCGATTATTTCGACAATGATGCTCGACGCGCTCTCTTCCAGCCTGATTTCGCGGAAGACCCGTGAGAGAAGGCGTCCGTTCCCGTCCATGACCCCGGCGGAGACGTGCGTCCCTCCCAGGTCCACACCCGCGACGTAGGTGCTCATTTTGTGCTATCCTTTCGCCATTTCAGCTTTCAGTTGATTGATGACCTCGATGGAAGTCGGATCGAGCCCCATGAGTAACGCCAGGTAGACGCTGACGTAATCCCCCAGGTAAATGAGGGAAAACATTCTGGCCAGAGGGGATTTCCCCCAGGCCCAGACCTCGTCGCCGGGGACGGCGGCATTCATGACGAGCTTTGAAAATTCAACTCGTTTCTGGATTTTGGGGCTGTCATCCTTATCCCTGAGGATGATGGTGTGGAGGTCGCGGTAGTTTTCCGCCGGGCCGCTCCAGCCGACCAGTTCGTTGTGATTCATTTCCGGGAAAACCCCCGCCGCGGCAATAACCTTGGCGTTCTCGTTCAACTGGCATTTCCAGCGTAGGGCGACGGCTCCTTTCCAGGGGGAGGTGCCGTAGATGACCGGAATCTTTCGCAGGAAACGAGAGGCTAACTGCTTGGCCAGGTTTTCGTCGGAGAAAATAGAAGGTTCCCAGAGTCCGCGGCAGAATTCCAGGATGCTGAAACATTCTTCGAGTTCCGGCTCCCTGGAGGCGATGAGACCCGTCTTTTCCAGAATGAAGAGAGGGTAGAAAAAAGTATAGGCCAGGGCCGTTCTGGGAGGCATGCCGTCGGGGAGAGGGAGGTGGGGGATGCCGCCGGCGCGGGCTTCCTCCTGAAGCTTTCCGCCGGAAGAGAGAGCGATGATCGCGGCTCCCCGTTCCCGCGCGGAATTATAGGTGGAAAGGGTCTCCTCCGTATTCCCGGAGTAACTAACGGCCAGGACCAGCGATTTTTTACCGATGCAGGCCGGAAGAGTGTAATCCCGAACAACCAGGAAGGGAACTTTGAGTTCCTCTCTCAGGTAGGCCTGGAGGAGTTCCCCCCCCATGGCCGAGCCTCCCATTCCGAGGAGGGCGACCTGGTCGGCCTGAAAGGGCATGGGCGCGACCTGCCCGGCTATCTCCCGCACCGAGCGGCATTGATCCGGGAACTCGGCCAGGCGCCCGAGCATCTCCCCCTGATCCAGGGTCTCCATTGCCTTAGGGTCATCAAGTATTTTCACTGTCAAAGCCATCCGTTATTGCCTCCGATTCCGTCCGGACAACCACGGGGGGTTGCTCCTGTTGCCAAACAATTGTTAATAAAAGATCTGTTATTTGCTCTGCACGCTCTGCGTCTCCGCAGGTAATCTGGAACAGTAGGCCTCCAGGAACCTCCTGAACTGGGGAGCAAGGTCAAGTTTCAGAGCTTCGCGGGGGAAAACCCAGGCGGCATCATCATGCTCGCAGCTCAGAGACAGCGTCCCTTCGTTTACCCTTCCTTCCAATATGAGGTATATGATCTTTCTGGAAGGCAAATCCGATTCGGTCGTGCCGGCGACCCCTATCATGATGGTTTTAAAACCGGTCTCTTCCTCAACTTCCCTGAGGAGCGCCTGGTCGAAATATTCTCCGGGCTCAAGCTTGCCTCCGGGCAGTTCCCACTTGCCCGCATGGGCCTTGCACATGGGGGAGCGCTTAAGAAAAAGACCCCGGCCCTGCTCATCCAGCAGCAGGAGCTTCACGGAGAGATTGAAAGGTTTATTCAGCACGGCAGCCTCCATCTCCAGGCAAGTCTCCATCCTTTTCTTTCATTCTGGTTCTCTTAAAAAAAGCCTTCTTCATGGGCAAGAAACAGGGGCGGGTTTCCCCGCCCCTGCTTTTACATCAGGTTCCCTGGAAATATGCAGTGTCTATTCCCCTCCGCGCCTCTTCCGGTCACTTGGTATCGGAGAGTTGTTATCGGAGATCGGGGTCACGTAGAGAGTCTTGAAGACCGAGCCGGGGCTCATGACGCCCTGGTCTTCCTCGATATCCTCCGCCTGG
>Ga0074199_1002213_pt1 | contig 12703 bp, 16 predicted proteins | sample EPASupsiteSAE347_FD_64528 | JGI IMG/M metagenome (GOLD analysis project Ga0074199, IMG submission 64528) | Bioremediated contaminated groundwater from EPA Superfund site, New Mexico - Sample SAE3-47 | ecosystem: Environmental > Aquatic > Deep subsurface > Groundwater > Contaminated ...
GATAGCCTGTCGGTCGGGAAGCCGCTCCATCATTTGAAGGATCGTCACCCCGGTCAGGAAAACCGGGTCGATCTCGGGACGCCCCATCACTTGAGCGTACATCGCTTCCAGTTCCTGACGCCGGGTTGCGAGTTCCGGACGGACGCGATCCCGGAAGAGGACAAAGGGTTTGACCGCGGCGGACTCCAGACAGTCATCGGAAAGAAAAAATGAAATATTCATTCTTGACATAATATAGCCTATAGACTATATTATCAAGCAAAAAGGAGGTATTATGCCCAAACAAGTCAAAACCGCGTCATATCCGCTGAAAATCCAAGCCATTCGGTCGAAAGGCCAGAACCTGCGTTTCTATGTTTACCTGCCAATGCCGCTGGCGGCCGCGCTAGGCATTCAGGGAGGCGAGGAGGTCTCATGGGAATTACTGGAGCGGAAAGAATTGCACTTGGTTAGGAAGTCCCCGTCCCCGCTGAAAGCAAAAAGGCGCGCTTGATTGGTGCGCCTGTTCGGGCGGGACGCGGCTTGGAAAAGAATTAAAATCGGCTTGCCCGGGAGATGCCGTTGTAATAGGTTATCTGCGCTGGCTTGGACGCCCCGTGTCGAGTCAGACTTTTTCAGCGGAATCAACATTCAACAAAGCAATGAATGAAATATTGAAAATTGAGACATGACCCCAAAAGCATTCGGTTGGCAGGTGGGGATAAATGCGCCGCCCCATGGAGCAAGCCTGATTAATGCGGATGAAGGTGTCGCAGGCTGTGGGGGCGTTCGAGTCCGTGCGCCAGCATCAATTGTTCATCATTCAGCAGCTCAAGAGCGGGCCCGTCGGCCACAACGCGGCCGGCATCCAGGACAATGACGCGGCCACAAAGTTCCACCACCATTTCAAGATCATGGGTTGCGATGATCCTGGTGTGTTCAAACGATCCCAGCAGTTCGATCAGCCTTCCACGTCCGCGCGGGTCCAGATTGGAGGAGGGCTCATCCATGACCAGGATGGCCGGTTCCATGGCTAGGACGGTTGCAATGGTTACGGCTCGCTTTTCGCCCGCAGAAAGCCGATAGGGCGGCCGATGTTTTAAATGTGGCATGCCCACCCGCTCCAGCGCCATGATCACGCGCTGCTCCACTTCTGCCGGCGGCAGGCCGGCCTGGAGAGGGCCGAACGCCACGTCGTCAAACACGGTCGGCATGAAAAGCTGGTCGTCCGGGTCCTGGAACACCATGCCCACCACGCGCCGGACGCCTGTCGTTGTCGCGGGCGTCAGGGGCGTTTCCCCTATGCGCACTTCGCCGCGCCTGGGGATCAGGCATCCGTTGAGATGCATGAGCAGCGTTGATTTGCCTGCGCCGTTGGCGCCGACCACGGCAACCGCCTCTCCGTGGATAATGCGGAAAGAGACATTGTTTAACGCCTCAGTGCCGTCGGGATAGGCAAAACACAAATTGCGCACTTCAACTATATGATGGCTCATCCGGTGAATAACTTTCCCACATAATCGGCCAGGTTCCAAATTCTGGCAACGATAAAAAACGCGGTCCAGCAGGTCAGAAAAGCCCAATCTTTCAAACAAAACCCGGTTTCCCGCATGATTTTGATTTCTCCGGTGGAAAATCCGCGCGCGACCATGGCTTGGTATATCCTTTCCGAACGCGCCAGCGACCTCAAAAAAAGATGCCCGACGAGCGGCCCGTAAACGCGAAATCCCAATGAAGACAAACCGGCGGAACGAAGCTCAAGGCTGCGCATCATTCTTGAACCCTCGTCCGCGATCACGAACAGATAACGATATAAAAACAACAGTTGCGCGGCGAAAATGCGCGGCAGGCCGAGGCGTTCCAGTCCGCCGCACAATCCGTACATGCCGGTGCAGGCTGCCAGAGCGAGCGCCGCGGAGACCGTCAGGCCGAACCGAATCATGATGGAGAAAAAGGAGAGCCATCCGCCGGATATTGCAAACGAGCCGGCGAACAACGCTGGCTGCCGGTCGAAAAATGGGTTGAAAATTCCGATTACAACGGCAAACGGCGCGGCCACGAGTATTTTCCGGAATATGAAGCCGAAGGGGATTCGGCCGATTGAGATAAGAGCAAAGGGATAGATAAGAAACGGCATGAGAGCGGATATTTCATGGCGTGGAAACGACATGACAATGACGATGAAGGCAATGGTGGCCAAGGTCTTGGACCTGGCGTCGAGCCGATGCATGGGGGTGTCCTGCCGCGAAAGCTCGTCCAGGCGGTCGATTTCAATCCAGTTCCCGATTTTCATAAAAAATTTCTTGTCCGATCCGCCTCACATCATATCCTTGTCCGCAACGCTTTCAAGGCGAAACCGGGGGGAGAAAACCGGGGAGAAAGGAGATTGACAAGCTTCGGGCAGCACCCTAATCTGCGTAAAAAAACTCATCTTGTCTCAGGGAATTGTTTTATGACCGAATCAAAACCAGCACGCACGCGCATTGCGCCTTCGCCCACCGGAGCGCCGCATATCGGCACGGCCTATATCGCGCTGTTCAATTACGCCTTTGCCAGGCGGAACGGCGGAAAGTTCCTCCTGAGAATTGAGGACACCGACCGGACGCGCTGCACGCCGGAATCCGAGCGGGCGATCCTGGAAGCCCTGCGCTGGATGGGGTTGCCATGGGACGAGGGGCCGGACGTCGGCGGACCTGCCGGGAGATACCGCCAGAGCGAACGGTTGGATATTTACCGCGAACATGTTCAGAGGCTGATTGAGGCCGGGCATGCGTATCCGTGTTTCTGCACCGCCGAACGCCTTGCAAAATTGCGCGCGGAACAGCTGGCGGCCAAGGCAAACCCCGGCTATGACGGATTGTGCGAGTCCATTTCGGCCGGCGAAGCCAAACAGCGCATGGCCGGTGGCGAGCCCTACGTCATCCGGATGAAAATTCCCGCTGAAGGCGACTGCGTTTTCCGGGACCGGATTCGCGGTGAAATCAAGATCGGCTGGTCCGGCGTGGACCGCCAGGTGCTCCTGAAATCGGATGGGTTTCCCACCTATCACCTGGCCAACGTCGTGGATGATCACCTGATGGGGATCACGCATGTCATTCGAGGCGAGGAATGGATCAGTTCCACCCCAAAACACGTTTTACTCTACCAATATTTCGGGTGGGAGGCGCCGGAATTCGCGCATTTGCCGCTGCTGCGGAATCCCGATAAAAGCAAACTGTCGAAACGGAAGAATCCCACCAGCATCCTCTATTATCGCGAGGCAGGCTATTTGCCGGAAGCCCTGGTCAACTACCTGGGATTGATGGCCTACAGCATGCCGGACGGGCGGGAAATATTTACGCTGGACGATTTGGCCGCAGGCTTCGACCTCGACCGGATCAGCCTCGGAGGACCGGTATTCGATCTGCAGAAACTTGCCAACTTCAACGGCCAGTATTTGCGCCGCCTGAGCGTGGAAGAATTGGCCGGCCGGCTGGCGGGCTGGAAATTGAACGAGTCGGTCTGGAAACGCATCATCCCGCTCGCTCAGCCCAGGATCAACACGTTGTCCGAACTGGTTCCCAAAACCGTCTTTTGTTTTGCCGACAGGCTGGACTATGCTTCGGATGCGCTCATCAAGGGAGAATTTGACGGCCCCGCCACGGCAAAACTCATCAAGATCGCTCAATGGGAAATCGAGAATACCGCGGCTTGGACGCCGGAGAGTATCAAGGCCGTTTTCGCCAATATTTCGGAAAAGGAGAACATAAAATTCAAGGATCTGCTCATGCCGTTTTACGTGGCAATTGCCGGCACAACCGTGGCCCTGCCGCTTTTTGAAAGCATGGAAATCCTGGGCCGGGACATGACCCTGCGCCGCCTGCAATATGCGCTGGAGTCGCTCGCAACGCAGAATTTTGTTCTTAAAGGCAAGGACTTGAAACAGTTGGAGGCAAGGTATGAATCCGAGTACAAATAGTCGTTCCGGAACCCACCCCGGCCTTTCGGCCACCCCTCCAAAGGAGGGGATAAAAACTTCCGATCCCCTCCTTGGAGGGGTACGCGAAGCGGAGGGTGGGTCTGACACAACTCCCTCCGGCCATTTTATCCGGCGCATTATCGAGGACGATCTGAAATCCGGAAAATCCGGCGGCCGGGTAGTCACGCGCTTTCCGCCAGAGCCCAACGGCTGCCTGCATATCGGCCATGCCAAGTCCATTTGCATGAATTTCGGATTGGCCAGGGATTATAAAGGCGTCTGCCACCTGCGTTTTGACGACACCAACCCCAGCACCGAAGATGTGGAATTTGTGGAATCCATACAGCGTGACGTCCGCTGGCTGGGCTTCGATTGGGGTAAAAACCTCTTCTATGCCTCGGATTACTACGAGCAGCTTTACGAGTTCGCCGTCCAATTGATCAAAAAAGGCAAGGCCTACGTGTGCGAATTGAACACCGAGGAATTCAAGGAGTATCGCGGCGTTCCGACCAGGTCCGGCAAGAACAGTCCCTGGCGCGAACGCCCCATTGAGGAAAATCTGGATCTTTTCACGCGCATGCGCGCCGGCGAGTTCGATGAAGGCAGATACGTGCTCCGGGCCAAGATAGACATGGCCTCGCCCAATCTGCACATGCGCGATCCGGTCATTTACCGCATCAAGAAGGAGTCGCACCACCGCACCGGCTCGAAATGGTGCATTTATCCGATGTATGATTTTGCCCATTGTCTTTCCGATTCCATCGAAAAGATAACCCATTCCATATGCACCCTGGAGTTCGAGGTGCATCGTCCGCTCTATGACTGGATTCTCGACGCGCTGGAAGTTTATCATCCGCAGCAGATCGAGTTTGCCTGGCTGAGCCTGTCCTATACCATATTGAGCAAGCGCAAGCTCCGGCAATTGGTGGAAAACAAGTCCGTCACCGGCTGGGATGATCCCCGCATGCCGACGCTGGCCGGACTCCGGTGCCGGGGTTATACGCCGGCGGCCATCCAGAATTTCTGCGAACGGATCGGTGTGACCAAATTTGTCAGCCTAACGGACGTGGCGCTGCTGGAGCACTGCCTGCGGGACGATCTCAACAGGACGTCGATGCGGGCTATGGCAGTTCTCAATCCACTGCGGGTGGTCATCGATAATTATCCGGAGGACCGCGAGGAATATTTTGAGGCGGTCAACAATCCGGAGGATCCTTCAATGGGAACGCGGAAAGTGCCGTTCTCGCGGGTCATTTATATTGAGCGCGAGGATTTTATGGAGCAGCCGCCGAAGAAGTTTTTCCGGCTGGCGCCGGGGCGGGAGGTGCGCCTGCGTTACGCCTGCCTGGTTACCTGCAACCGCGTGGTGAAGGACGAAAAAACAGGGGAGGTTGTCGAACTGCATTGTGCGTATGATCCCGCCTCGCGCGGCGGAAATGCGCCGGACGGCCGCAAGGTCAAGGGAACCATCCATTGGGTATCGGCGCGGCATGCTGTCCAGGCCGAGGTCCGGCTTTATGACCGGCTGTTCCTGCACGAAAATCCTGAGGAGACCGGCGATGAGTTTATGAAACATTTGAATCCAAACTCTCTGCAGGTTGTCGCGGGCCATCTGGAGCCATCGTTGGGCGGGGCGAAAGCGGGGGAAAAGTTCCAGTTCGAGCGGCTGGGATATTTCTGCGTGGACACGGCGGATTCCGCCCCAGGCAAGCCCGTCTTCAACCGCACAGTGTCCTTGCGCGACTCCTGGACCAAGATCGAAAAGGGCGGTTAATCCGCCAGGCACATGACCGATAAAAAAGGCCGCGGTCGATTAAAACCGCGGCCTTTTTCTTTCGATTTTACACGAATTTATTGGGCAGCCGGAGCAGCGGGCGCCGCAGGAGCGGCGGCGGGAGCAGCAGCCGGAGCAGCTTCGCCAGCGGGCGCGGCAGCAGCCGGAACGGCAGCGGGGGCAGCCGCAGGGGCGACGGCAGCGCCGCCTTCGGCCACGGGCTCAACGCTCTTGATGGTCAGAAGTTTTTTGCCGCCCTCATGGGTAAGGGTGCAGGTAACTCTGACTTTCTGTCCGTCCATGGCTTCCAGTTTCTTGCCTTCATCATCCATCTGGATGTCGTAGCTGTTGACGATCAGCTTGATGCCGGTCGTTTTGCCGCTGGCATCCTTGACGACGCTGACCATGCCGCTTTTACGCAATTCAAGGGGTTGCATTGCCGGGGCTTTGGGTTCGGCGGCTGCGGCTTTCTCGGCAGGCGCGGCTGCGGCCGGAGCAACGGCTGGGGCGGCGGCGGGCGCGGCTGCCGGAGCAGCGGCTTCCTGGGCCATGGCAAGAGCGGAGACAAACAGAGCGGAAACGAACAAAGCGGTAATTTTAGTTCTCATATTTATTCCTCTACAGAAAAATTTACTCTAACGATTATCTATGTGGTTTTCGATTCAGCGGACTTGAATTTCTCTCTCGGCCCCGATGACGGCGTTTGATCCCGTCCTTGAGCCCGCAAAGGCTCGCGGACAACGATCGCTTTACCGCTCCGGGTACCTTTACCTTTTAACCACCTCCTTTAATACGACCTGTAAAGAGTAATAAAACAGGCCATTTTCGTCAACTATTTTCCGGCAAATTAAAAAATCTTGACTGTTTAACAAAAAAAACGTTACTTATTGGTTTGGTTATTACAGGGGGGATTAGCTCAGTTGGCTAGAGCGCTTGAATGGCATTCAAGAGGTCGAGGGTTCAACTCCCTTATCCTCCACCCTTCGTTCGGCAACCTGGCTACGCGTTCATTCCACACGGTTTGGGAAAGCCTGAAAGAAGCTGAATTATCCTGAAACAAGCCGAAAATCAAAGACTTACGTCAATTATGCCTAAAAATGGTGGTTTGAGAAGAAACCGGCCCGGGATCGGCACTATCTCAATGGTTTGGGAATAAAAACAGCCGACGATGGCCGGTTTGAGAATGGATTTCAAAGGCCGAGCAAACGGCTTGCATACCGCCTGCCCGGCCTTTGTTTTTTCAGCGAGCCAGGTTGTGGATCAGGAGTTCGAATCTATCTACCGACCTGGTGTCGGCCTTGGTCCGACTGTTTCCTGAGCTATATTTGGTAGCGATTTTGACCTGATGGAAGTGTTTGAACATCTTTCGAATGTCCGCGTGATCGTTCAATGACAGGATAAACCGACCTTTAATGGACGCTATTGTGTCGGCAAGGCGTTTGAAGTCGCTATCCTCGAACGGCCGGAAATAATCCTGCGAAACATGATAATACGGCGGATCAATATAGAAGAACGTGTCTTTCCGGTCATATTTCTCTATGCATTTGCAGGCATCAAGATTTTCGATTGTGACCCGCTGGATGCGCCAGTGGGTTTCCAGGAGAGATTCCTCAAGCGTCAGCAGGTTAAGATTCGTCGGACGCTGCGCGCCGGCGCCAAATGTTCGGCCGCTAGTTTTGCCACCGAAGCCGAGGCGCTGAAGATAGTAATACCTCACGGCGCGCTGAAGATCGGTCAAGGTTGTTGAATCCCTGCGATTTTCAAGCTCGAACATTTTCCGCGAAACTACGGCAAACTTGAAATATTCAAGGAATGGCTGGAGATGATTCTGAATTATGCGCCAGAAGTTGACCAGTTCGCCATCGAAGTCGTTAATGACTTCAGTAGTGCTTGGTTCCTTTTTGAACAGAATCCAAGCGGCGCCGCAGAATGGTTCGCAATAGCAGGTGTGCAAGGGAATCATGGGAACGATACGTTTGGCCAGGCGGGATTTGCCACCGAAATAACTTATTGGGCTGTTCATGGAATTATCCTTTGATATGATGCCGGACTATGAGCTGGGAGCCAGCCGGAGAGTAGCCGTGGCTTGGTGGGTCCGTTGATAGCGGATTCGATGGAGGGGGATCATCCCGAAGTTTATTCTCTGGCACTATTTAAATGATTGGCACCTCCTTTCCATTTGACATGGCAATGCTCGAACATCTTTCGCTAAATAATATTCTATCCAACAACATCTTGATCCATAACGCTTTTTCACCGCGACGTATCTCTTACAAAATGATATTGCGATTAAAGTTCCTGTGGATACAAAATGGCGGTTCGTCAGGCATTCGACCCTCTGTCCAACAATCAATTTGATCTTATCTGACTGTTTCATTTGATTCCTGCCACGGACCGCTGAGTTTTACCGAAAGCGTTTTATCAATTCACAAACCTTCCTTCGCTTTATTTCTTTTGCTCCATATTCTATGGCCATTTCACGCATTCTGGAGTTCAAATCAAAGTGCGGTACTCCAGTACGACTATGCTGTAACCACTCAGGTTTACATCCAATCATTTTTCCAAAGGCAATCAGTTGTTCTTCAGTATCGGCCATGAGATGACAAGATCGATCATATGTCCAAGGATAGGCAACGAGACAGCCGGTTAAATCATCGACATATATACTCATCTAAATTTTTCCTTTCATTTGAAGTTTACTTTATGACCTGATACCGTAGTGAATGCGGGGGGTGGATAATCAGGTTTCGGAGCAAGGTTTATTAAAATCTGACCGGTATCGCGTTCGAAGACCAAGGCCGGGCGGCGGAGTTGACGGGTCAGGGTCATGCGGAGGCGGCGTTTGGCCCGGAGGTTGACGAGGGCCATGACGTTATGCTTGCGCTCGCGCGCGTAATGCTCTTCCCATTCCGTCGGCGTGGCCAGGGAAATGTGTTTGAAGCCCTTGTTCCCGGATATTGCAATCATACTGCAAAGGCCCGGATGATCGTCGACGGCCCGCAACTGGCGTTCCGTGACGCCGAAACGCTCGCAGATCTCGCGGGATTTGACCCAGTCGCCGCGCTCCCGAAGATAGGATTCAATTTGTGGGGTTAGGTCTTTCATGCTGCCAATATTGCCTTACACAAAGCCTTTGCTAGATTCACCGGCACTGCGTTTCCAATCTGCCGCACCTTCTCCGTCTTATTCCCGGCAAAGTCATATTTCTCAAATCCCATTGCCGCCGCCAGTTCGTGCGGCTGGAGCATCCGGAAACAAATATCAATCTGACAACCGTCAATCTGTGGTTCCACAAGAGCGAACCGTGCCTTTGCGGTGATTGTGTCCAGTGGCTTCTGTGCCGATTGTGCTGACCCTGTTCTGTAATATTTTGTCAAGAAAGGTTGCACCAACGCAATCGCTCCATGCGTGGCAATGGTAGGCAAAGGATTCTTAACGCTACGCGGGGAGCTCTTGCTTTGTTGGCCGATAACGAAAGGTTCAACTAAATAACCGCCTCCACGTCCGGCGGTAATAGTTGGTAATGGTTCTTCAACTGATCGCGGCGCATTACCTCGAAAGAATCCCTCGTTTGGCAAAATGAACGGCTCAACTAAAGCCAATTCTCCCCGATGTCCACAAGTAATGGTCGGCACGGGCTTATCAATGGAATGTGTTCGCGCATCGCCTGTATGACACGTCGGGATGATAAACGGTTGGCAAAGTCCTAAGTGCTGACCGCTGGCCGTGATCGCCGGTAATGGTTTCGATGTGGCGCGGGTGTTCCCTGTGCCGCGCAGAATTGTCAAGAACGGTTCCCCGCAGAATTTCCGCAATCCCGCTTCAATGCGCCGCATTGTATTCGCGGACAACGGCCGCTTACGTTGGAATATACTTTGCCCTTTTAACGTCCAATCAATAATTTCCTTCGCCGCGCGCCATTTCCCTTGATGACTGACCGTCGGCCAGGTCGGTTGTTTTCCGCGCCGGGCCTGAATAAACAATCGCCGCCTTGTCGTTGCGTCTCCATAGTCCGCCGCGTTCAATATCCGCCACTCAACGCGATAGTCCAGCGATTCCAACGCCGCAATGAATGCCCGGAAGGTCTGCCCTTTCCGTGATTTATCCGGCCGACCACCCTTGCCCAGTGGCCCCCAAGTCTGAAATTCGCCAACATTCTCAATCAGGATGTTTTCAATCCGCAACCGTTCGGCCCAGTGAAGCACATGCCAGGCGCTGGCCCGGCTCTGGTCATTGCATGGCTTGCCGCCCCGGGCAATCGAATGATGCGTGCATTCAGGACTGGCTACCAGCAGTCTCAAATATCCGCCCGGCACAACGCGGTTCGGATCAACGCTTCCAAGATCGGCGCAAAGGTGTTGCGCCCAGGGATGGTTCCGCTTGTGCGTCTCAACCGCGAGCTGCCAATGGTTGATCGCCAATAAGTTAATATCCAGTCCGAGTTCTCGCGCGGCCAGGATGCATCCCGTGCTTGTCCCGCCGGCACCGCAAAATAAATCTGCTATGTTTAAAGATTTCTTTCCCATGGCTCTTTCCATTCCAGACCGATCAAATCGAAAAGGTCGCGCTCCTGACGGATAGGAATTTTATTGAGACCTTTGAAAAGATGTCCGCCATCACTGTGATAGCCGGCGCGACACCAGGCTGAGGCAAGGACATGATGCGAGAACGTCGCGCTGCCGGTCCGGATGGCATAGATCAATCCCCAGTTTTCGCGGTCGGCCATGAAGAGATCGAGGTTGATGCCCTCCGGCAATCGGCGTTGAGTATATTTCCCGGTGGGTTTTCCTTTGATGGCCGGCCAACGGTTGACAATCGCGCAGAAAAGCAAGGGATAAGTTTTGCTTCCTTCTTGTCCAAATAAATTGATCTGCTGAACTGTTTTTGGAATGCAGACAATCTCGATATCTCCGACCTCCGGATTGCGCCGGCGGATGCTGCCGGCGATATCGATACGATCGCAAAAGGGCGCAAGTTCGTTTTTGATTCGTTCAGCTATTTCAGTTGCCTGGTTGAGTTTCATATTTTGCCTGCTTGTGAAATTTCGTCTGTTCCTCAATGAAGTTAGATATTTCCCGGAGGCATACTTGTTCAAAAACGGTTTCCCGGTTTGGGAAGAAAGAATATTTCCGCCAACGGGCGAACCAACTGATCCATCCTAAAAAGCCATCATCGTATTTATTCAACACGCGCCAGACTTTTGTTTTCGGCTTTGGAAGATCAGATACAAATTTGATATGTGTTCCAAAAATAATTTCAGAATCCATATTTTCTCCTTCATGCGCTCGCTAATTTTGAATTTTCGCGCTCAGAATAATCTGCTTATCCGGAGTATGTTCTGCCCACCAATTCACCAGCAACTTTTCGTTTAACGCCCGTCTATCCGCCTGGTCACGCTCGGCCTCCGCCTCGCTATAATATGACTTCTGCATTTCCTCGGCTTCAATCTGGTCGGCCAGTAATGGCATCCGGGCCGCCCGCGCCTTCATATTTCTAATGCGCTGCGCTCGAACTACGGCAGGAGATTTTACTTTCGGAATCACCGGTACAAAGCAAATGCAAAACGAAGTCCCATCTCCGGGCTTCTTACTTTGGCAGACGGCGGCTTCCATTTCTGCATCGTGGCCATTGCCAAACCGCGACAGGCCCCAGCACAAGCATTTGCTTTCACTCCCCCAGCCGGAGCGTATTTCATAGTATCTGGTTCCGTCAGTATTCATGCGCTCGCTAAAACCTGTTCTTGTCTCGCCACGGCGGAGCCTTTGGCGAAGCCTGGGTCATGCCTTTTGTTGTGCCGGATCAGGGCGTTCCAGATACGCCAGAGGTGATCTGCCGGCAGACTGTCTAGGTCCTCACGGAACCCCATGTTCCGGGCGATACCTTGGACATACGCCTCGGTCACAACGCCCTGCGCGATCGAGCGTCGGATATTGTGCAGATGTCGGCGTTCGGAGGCGCAACTGAAATAATCAATCAGATTCTGATCCCCGGCAATGATGGCAAAGTGAAGCATGAGCTTGTCATAATCGTTGATCGGATCAGCCTGCTTTGTCGTATAGATTCCACAGGTATCAAGCAGTTGCCGACGGTACCAGGTCTCGCGGGCGCCATCGCACCCCGGCTTTGTGCCGGAGCGAAAACATTCCGCCTGCCAGGCCCGCTCGACGAGAGGGCGGTACTTCCATTGCTGACCTTTGCTGAATCCTTTTTTCATGTCAGTAATGCTAAAAGTAATCCAATAAATGCGGTGAAAAAGTTTGCCAAGGCAAACGAAAAAAATACCCAAACTTTCGCTTCCGGCCATTTCCATTCTTTGGCCGTTTGCTTAAGAGTCGGATTGCCTGCCGACAAGAAAAGAAAGGCAATAAATAACAACACAAATAATTTCAGGTACCACATTTCAAGACTCCTCGATTGGATTACTGACTACTGACTTCTGGCTACTTTCCATTCTGATTGCCTTCATCATCTCCTCCGCCGAAACTCCATCGTAATAAAATTTTGCAAACAGCGCGGCGAAGCCTTCTTCGGTCCAGAGCTTATAAGCCTTGTCCCAACCGATGTCCGTGCCAACAATCGCGCTGCGTTCCCATTTAAACTCTTCCACGCACTTGTGCTGGATCAGCATCCGTTCCGGCGATCGGATAAGCCGCTCAAGCGGACAATATTCGATGCCGGCGCAGGGGCAGTGAGAACGGAGTTGATTAATTGCGGCTGAGGGCATCAGATAATTTCTTTCGATTAGGCGTTCGCCAGGAATATTGTGGGCGTGGAAATCTATCAATCATGAGCCATTGCTCTTCGCCGCATCGGCGGCATAGGCGGATACTGAATGTGCCGCTCCATTTATGACCAAAGATGCGGCAGATTAGTACCTGAAACCTGAGGAACAGCGAAGGAAAACAAGAAAAGGCTTTTCCGCCCCGGCGGATCCGCACAGGCGGAACCACGGAGTCAGCCGGAGACACGGAGAAGATCGAGTTTGAAACCGG
>Ga0074199_1002214_pt1 | contig 12699 bp, 12 predicted proteins | sample EPASupsiteSAE347_FD_64528 | JGI IMG/M metagenome (GOLD analysis project Ga0074199, IMG submission 64528) | Bioremediated contaminated groundwater from EPA Superfund site, New Mexico - Sample SAE3-47 | ecosystem: Environmental > Aquatic > Deep subsurface > Groundwater > Contaminated ...
ATATCCGTTGGATTCACCGATGGCCAGCCATTTTTTTATTATTCGAAGCCTCTTTCTCTTTAGTCAACGCTCGCTTTCAATGCAATTTTGTCCCGATTTACCCATGATTTCTGGAGAGGAGCCAAAATTCCTATGCATAAACTTATGCGCCGAACAACCGAAATCAAAATTTGCGGATTGACCAACCTGCCGGACGCCCGCATGGCGCTGGACGCCGGGGCGGATTACCTGGGATTTGTGCTATATGAGCGATCGCCACGGCACATCGCACCCGGCGCCTTGCGCCGTTTGCTGGACCGGCTCCCGGCCGGCGCGCGGGCCATTGCAGTCTTCGTGAATGCGCACCGCGAACTTGTGGAAATGCTGGCGCGCGATTGCCGCTTTCATGCCGTTCAACTCCATGGCGATGAGCGCTTGGCCGATTGGATCGATATGCCGGTTCCAGTCTGGCGCGCCGCGCGGCTGCGCCACGGCAAACCCGACCCCTTGCCGGACCAATGGCCGACGGCACGTTATGTGCTGGATGCCACTGTCCCGGGCCGATACGGAGGAACCGGCCGGACAGTTGACTGGGTCATGGCGGCCAAGCTGGCCCGCCAGGCGCCGCTGATGCTGGCCGGCGGCCTGACAGCGCAGAATGTCGCCGAAGCGATTCGCATTGTCGCCCCGCTGGGTGTGGATACGGCCAGCGGCGTGGAAAAGGCGCCGGGGAAAAAAGATCGCCGCAAAGTGGCGGCCTTCATCAAAGCCGTGAGAGAAGCCCGGACGGATAAAAAAAATTAACAAGGAGACAGGAGTAAGTTTGCCCACCCTGCGACGGGGCGGGATTTAATGGGTTGAAAATAAAACCATAGCCGGTATAAAACCGGCTCTACTGATAAATAATGTAGAGCCGACTTTACGTCGGCTATTTTCAGGAGAGTTCATGATGAAACACGAACCTGATGCCCGGGGCCATTTTGGTCCTTATGGCGGACGCTATGTGGCCGAGACGCTGATGCCGGCCCTCATCGAGCTGGAGCAGGCCTATCGGAAGGCAGTGAAGGATCCGAAATTTAACACGTTGTTTCACGCTATCCTCCGGGATTACGTGGGGCGCCCCTCGCCGCTCTATTTGGCCGAGCGCCTGACGAAAATCTATGGCGGCGCGCGCCTTTACCTGAAGCGCGAGGATCTGAACCATACCGGCGCGCATAAGATCAACAACACGATCGGCCAGGCCCTGTTGGCCCGGCGCATGGGCAAAACGCGCCTCATCGCCGAAACGGGCGCCGGCCAGCATGGCGTGGCCACTGCCACGGCGGCGGCCCTGTTCGGTATGGAATGCGAAGTGTTCATGGGCGACGAAGATATCCGTCGCCAGGCGCCCAACGTTCAGCGCATGCAGTTTCTCGGCGCCAAGATTTATCCCGTGCACAGCGGCACGGCCACCCTCAAGGACGCCATGAGCGAGGCCATGCGCGCCTGGGTCGCATGCGTGGACGACACCTTTTATGTGATCGGTTCCGTGGCCGGCCCGCATCCCTACCCCAGCATGGTCCGAAATTTTCAAAGCGTGATCGGCACGGAAGCCCGCGCGCAAATACTTGAAAAAACCGGACGCCTGCCGAACATGGTTATCGCTTGCGTGGGTGGCGGTAGTAACGCGGCGGGTATTTTCTCGGCCTTCCTGGACGATACAAGGGTTCGGCTGGTTGGCGTCGAGGCCGCGGGCTTCGGTATCCGCACCGGCAAACACGCCGCCAGCATCGGCGCGGGCTGCATCGGCATCCTGCACGGCTCCAAAAGTTATTTGCTCCAGGATGACGACGGCCAGGTGCAGAACGCGCACTCGGTCAGCGCCGGCCTGGATTACCCCGGTGTCGGACCGCAACACGCGCATTGGGCCGATACCGCCCGGGTTGAATATTGTTCCATCACCGATACTGAAGCTTTGCGGGCGTTCGACGATCTCACGCGGCTGGAAGGGATTCTGCCGGCGCTGGAATCGAGCCACGCCCTGGCGGAAGCCAAAAAAAGGGCCCGCACACTGGGACGGAAAGCCGCCATTATCATCAACCTGTCCGGCCGGGGCGACAAGGACTTGGACAACATTGTGTCGTACAAGAAGAAATTGAGTAATTCAGTGATTGAGTGATTGAGTGATTTTTGAGATATTTGTTTAAATCAATGAATTACTGAATCGCTCAATCACTGAATTTCTTCTTATGAATCGAATCACACAAACATTTCGAACGTTGCGGATACAAGGCCGCAAAGCGCTGATCGGCTACCTGACGGCAGGGGACCCGGATTTGAAAACATCGGAACGGAACATCCGCGCGGCGCTGGCCAACGGACTGGACATCCTGGAGCTCGGTGTGCCGTTTTCCGATCCGACGGCCGACGGCCCCTCCATCCAGGCCGCGGGCCAGCGCGCCCTGGCGGCCGGCGCGAACCTTAAACAGATCCTGGCCCTGGCCGCGCGTCTGCGGCGCTCGTTTAAGATTCCGATGATCCTGTTCAGTTATGCCAATCCACTGTTTCGATACGGGTATGCCGCCCTGTGCCGGGATGCGAAGCGCGCAGGAATTGACGGCTTCCTGGTGGTAGACTTGCCGTTCGAAGAATCGGCCGAACTGCGCGCGCCGATGAAACGCCACGGGCTGTTGTTTATTCAACTCATTGCACCGACCACCTCGCCTGAGCGGGCCCGGAGACTACTGGCGGAAGCGGATGGGTTCGTGTATTACATTCTGGTAAAAGGCGTAACCGGCACGCGCAAGCGTCTGATGCTCAATATGAAGAAAAACATCGACAGGCTGCGAACGTGCACGGATTTGCCCATTGCCGCCGGGTTCGGCATCAGCGATGGCGCCCAGGCGCGCGAAGCGGCCCGGCATGCCGATGCCGTCGTGGTCGGCAGTGCGCTGGTGGAAGCGGCCCGCGCGGGCCGCTTGGCTGAGAGAGTCCGCGAACTGGCCGCCGCCGTGCATGGGGTATGAACAGAGATTGTGGCTACGCAACGTTAATTATACAGATACGCGAAGTCTGCTTCACGAGAAATATTATAAATCATTTATTATCCATCCAAACGGGGCTTGTCCAAGCCATACCCGGCCATTCCAGCGGTTCCTGGGTAATTCTAGCGTAATACATGCACGGCCCTGTGAATGTGTCTTCTATTTCAATGACCTTATCCATGGTTTCAGGCTGAGGGAAGAGAGAAGCAACCGACATGAACCTGGTATCGGCGCCGAAGCGGTAGCGCAGGATTTCAACTCGTAGCAGTATGGCCGTGCCCAGAACTTTCAGTCTGAGCGGAATATTGTCTCCGGTCTTAAGTTTTAAGCTTTCACCGGGACCTGCCCCGGATACTTTGAAGTCAACAAGTATTCTTTCGCCGGTAGTTGCATAAGAGTTCATGTTTCTGATGGAATTGAAAATATTTTCCCGCGCAAGAGTGTCCGCAAATACCGCCGTTATGCCGTTGTGACGTCTGCCGCCCATTCCGTAATGATCGTCGGATGAGGCGATAATCCCGCACCGCACACCCTTCATCCAATAATCCTGCACATAATATGGCCCCGGCAGGGATGTGTTACAGCGGCGTTCAAAGCCGCGCATACGGTTGAACTCATAGGCCAATACGTGCTGCGGGTCGTATTGTTCGCTCTGCCCGTGCATGGAATATATTTCTACCGTCGGCCTCAGCCCTGAATACTCTGCTTCTGCCAGGTCAATCCCGTGGCCAAGTTCTCCCTCTGTAAAAGGTCCGAATTTAATACCCGTATGATGCGGGATTATCATCGTCGTTTCCGGGTCGGGTTTTTGCCACTCCAATGCGGCGCGTTGTTCATCGCCGTCATTCCCCGGATCAAAGCGCCGGGCTTTTTTGATGAAGTCGTCCTCGCCAAGGAAGTATATGTTGTGGTGTCCGCCAAGCGCGGTAGGGTTTCTTTCGTATCCGGGAAATGTGACGAACTTTCCGGGTTCATTGGCCTTACGCGCCCATTCGGCGGCGATCTCCAATCCGGGGGCGCCCATCGATTCCCAATGGTCGGCGCAGGCGGCAAAATCAAGGCCGCTCACGTCTCTGGCGTAATCGTATGGGGATACACCCCGGGCATCTGCCGAAAGCTCCGTATGAATGTGGATATCACCCCAGTAAATCCGGAGCGGAACGCCGGAAATGATAATTGCGTTGGAGACGGCGCTTTGCGCGCATGCACGGTAAATGCCTTTCTCCGGGAATATGATGGGCACACGTGTTCCTCCTTCAAAAGAGAGATTTTTTGCCAGAATAGCCCCGCTGTAGAATTCCTTGACCATCAAGTTGTCATAGCGTGAGCGCGAAAGGTTATCGTGGGAATCAAGCGAAATTAACAGGCAGGAGACTGCTTCGCCTGGCTTCGCCGATGAAGGCAGGATTATTCGGAATGATTCAGCAGACCCGGGTATGACTTTCAACTTGAGCGGTTCCGCCGGACTCTCACCATTAACCCGAATATCGACCGGTTCTTCGCCGGCGAAAGATGGCGCGGTCATATTTGCGGCCAAAATTTTCAAAGGTTCCGCCGCTTTGACCCGGCCCTGGATCAGTTTGGCCCGGAAAAGTCTGCCGTGTCTGGCAGCACCAGCCGGAAACGTCCGGTGCGATTTGATGATTTCCATCGAAAACAAGGCGTTATCGCTTTCCGGCGCGGAAATTTCCACGTAATTGCTTCCACCGGGATTTTCCGCCTGAAATTCCTTCGTGAACGACGGGCTGTCCAGAATTGTCCATGAATTGGAAAGCTGGAACTCAACGACTGCTCCTTTATCGAGCTGGCAATCACACACAACCTTGATTTCGACCATGCATGGCGTGGACACATGAAAGACATCCCTGGCAACTTCGGTTTTCAGCATGATAATAATTCCATATTCAGACAGCCTATTCCAGAAAACCTTTGGCGGAGATGCGTGTATCTGGCGGTGATTGTCTGTTTTGGCGCTACTGTTGTCACTTTTATTCTCGTAATATTGCCCACCTGTCGGCAACAAGTCAAGCGGCCGATTTGCAGCCCAAAAAATTATGATTTTTTTTATTGACTCGACTGTAGAAATAGGTCATACTTTAAAAAAAAGAAGGGAGGGTGTTATGAAATCTATCATTGCAGTACTGGCGGTTGGGGTATTGGCTTTAGGTGTGGCTACAGGGAAAGACGGTGACGGCCCGGCCGTAGGGACAAAACTGGATACGAATGCCGACGGCGTTTGGGATCACACCTACTTGGGCAATAACCAGTGGGATCCGCCCATGACCGGCATGCCTCCCCCGGGCACATTGGTGGACATGAATGGCGACAATACGGCCGATGCCGTCCTGGTGGATCAAAACGGCAATGGTCTTGTTGACGGCATTGACATAGGCATGGATGGGAGCGTGGATGGCCAGATCCCCGAAGGTCCCCCCGAAGGGTGACTCGCGATATTGCCTTTATGAATCCCGTTAGCCCGATCTATTCATGCAAAGCCATGAATAGATCAGGTTAGGGTGGAAATATGCATTTCTTCTGTTTCCTGGTCAGATAGTTCGGATATCACCGACTTCTCTCCTGACGATTCCCCTTAGCCATATGCTACCTTGTCGAGAACGAACCCATCTGAGTTCGTGCTGTAGTGGACTGCCGACGGGATCCGGCACGGGTTAATAAAAGTCTGAAAAGGGGTCTTCTCCGAATAGCTAAAACGCTGTCAAAAAAAAGTGGCAGCCGCTGGGCCGTTTTGGTAGCGTTCACTTATGACTGCAAAACAATTTTACGATTGGCAGACTTCCGGCGGAACAAATGACGTCATGCGACTCGTTGACTGCCTCGAAAGAGCGGACGCCGCATGGTGCGCCATCGGCGGCGTGGCGGTGAATCACTGGGCCGAGCAACCCATGGTAACCCAGGACGTGGATATCGTCGTTGCGTCAGATTCAATCGAGCGCATCGTCGCATTGCTGGAGGAGGAGGGGTTTCGTTCCGAGAGATTTGAGTGGTCCATCAACTTTAAGGGACGTTCGACCGTCAGCATCCAACTCAGCACGGAAGATTTCTATCGCGACTTCCCCTCCCGAGCCATTCCCGCTGATGTTCATGGCATTCTCCTGCGCGTAGCTTCCCTGGAAGACACCCTCAAAGGCAAGATGAAGGCCTGGTCCGAACCTGAAAGAAGGCAAAGCAAGCGCCTCAAAGATATTGCGGATATTGCCCGGCTGGTGGAGGCACATCCCCAACTCTGGGATTTGCTCACCGGCGATCTCAAGCAACAAGTCCAGCCGCCAAAGAAGATATAGACAGAAACCGATGATTTCAGCATCAGCGATATATCGGGCGTAGCGCGGCGCGCAGCCCGATGCTACCGTGTGTCGGCAGCGCGCTGGTGGAGGCCACCCGCACAGGCCATCTGGCTGAACTGGTGTGCAAACTAGCCGCCGCCGTGCATGGGGTGTGAACAGCAGTTTAGGCGAAACAGCCTTACCTTTAGAAATTCATAACGGTAGGGCGCGCTCGCCGAGCGCGCCGACGCGATAAATTCCCTTTCAGCAGCATGAGTCCATCAGACCCAACGACTAAACCGTATCGAAAACCGTTACCTCACGAAATACCTTCATGGGTTAATCCGGGAGCTGTTTATTTTATAACCATTTGCACCTCCCAAAGAGGGGCCAACCACCTATGTAATCCTAAATTAGCGGATCGAATCTGGGCGTCCGCCTTACACAGGCAAGAAATTAAGCAGTGGTGGATACATCTTTTCCTTTTAATGCCTGACCATCTTCATGCCTTAATGAGTTTTACGCCTGATCCCGGCATGCAGATTTCGATCGCATCATGGAAACGTTATATATCCCGGCATGAACATATTTCCTGGCAACGTGATTTTTTTGATCACCGGTTAAGAGCTGACGATAATTTCATTGCCAAGGCAAATTATATCCGTGAGAATCCTGTTCGATCAGGTCTGATAAAGGCCGGAGATTCATGGCCCTATGTTTGGCCAAAATGAATTGGCGGTTTCGGCGAAACCGCCCTACCTTTAGAAATTCATAATGGTAGGGCGCGCTCGCCGAGCGCGCCGGTAAGGCAAGTATGACCACCGAATATATTTATGGCATCAATCCGGCCTTCGAGGTCGTGCGCGCCCGGCGCCGCGCGATTCACGCGGCCTATTTCGGCCCAAGTGGCGCGGCCGGCTCCCGGCGGCGCAAACTCACCGAACTATTGAACGAGGCCAAGGTGCCCGTTACCGCCGCCGACAAGCGCCGGCTCTTCGATTTATGCCGGACGACGGAGCACCAGGGCGTCGTGCTGGAAACGGAATCCTATCCCTACGCTTCGCTGGAAAACCTGCAGGAGGCTGACCGCCTGCTCCTGATTGACAACGTGGAAGACCCCCAAAATGTCGGCGCCATTTTACGCAGCGCCGAAATCTTCGGCTGGCATGATGTGCTGTTGGCCAACCGGGGCGTGCCGGAAATCTATCCTTCCGTCGTCAAGGCCTCCTCCGGCGCCACCGAATACCTGCGGATTGCCCGGGACCACACCGCCAACGAATACGTCAAAGTATTGTTGCCTTTAGGTTTCACTCTTGTGGCCCTGGACGCACGCGGGAAGGAAGATCTCCGGCGGCTGGGCGAACGGAATCCCAAGAAGATACTGCTTGTGATCGGCGGCGAGCACCGGGCGGTCGGCCAGCATATTCTCAATCAGGCCCATCACCTCGCGAGCATTCCCCAGCAGGGGCACATCACGTCGCTCAACGCTTCCGTGGCGGCGGGTATCGCGCTCTTCATGTTACGGCCACAACTGTAAAGACTGGGAAAATTCCAAAATCCAAGTTTCAAATTCCAAGGAAATACAATCAATTAAGTCAAAGGTAAAAAACGGAAAGAGAACCAGGATTTATTTTGTTTTTATTGGAATTTGAATATTCCTTGGAATTTGGAACTTGGAATTTGCTCGGGTTACGGGCCGCCGGCCTCAGACGGGGTCAATCAGGTCGAGCACGGTGGGATTTTCTTTTTCCCTTGGTCCGGGTTCCTCGGCGGGCTCTTGCGGAGTTTCGGGCGCAGGCGTGCGATTGATATTGGGTCGGTGTTGGCGATCCCGGTCGCCACGGTCGCGATTTCCACGATCGCCACGGTCACGATTCCCGCGGTCACGGTCGCCATAATCTCCGCGATCACCGCGGTCGCGATCATGATCGTCACGCTCTTCAAACGCCTTCCGCAAAGTCGAAAGCCGCATACAGACCGCACCCAACCCCCCAGCCTCCCGCTCCAGTGCGGCATCCGCCGTCAGCAGAACCACGTCCTTGCGGACAGCCAGTTTGCGGATCATTTCTTTCATCTTGGCCTGGGCGCTGGCACCGTTCTCGGCATAAAACACACGCACACCCTTGAATTCCTGGCCCTCGCCGGCTTCGCGCAGGGGGCGCCCGGTAAACACCGCCTGGATTTCAATCGCTTCCCGGCCGGCAAACTGGGCCAGCATCCGCAGGATCGCAAAATGGTCGCGGGGACTGGCCTGGCCGCCGCCGTTGCGCTGGCGCGGATCCACCATGCCGGTGGCATCCACCACGTAAACCCGCTCATCCGCCGGCCGGGTCAAGGTTTTGCGACCCCCGGCGCGCCTGCCAAACAGCTGACTGAGAAAACTCATAGCTACATCCTTTATAACGTTCTAAAAGTCATCATATCTTAACACCCGACTCGGCTTGCTTCCCCCACACTCATTTATACATTATCCCACCCTGTCATTCTCTTCAAGTTTAATTCCAGGCCGTTAAACCAAAACGTTACATTCCTTCTATTACCGGCACGGCGGTATCCCACTGTTTGAGCCTGGCAATATCATACCCCAGTTGAGTATATTCCACGTCCAGTTTTTTATCCTCCGCGGAGGCAAGCGGGGACCCCATACTGACCCGCGCAGCTTGGCGCTGTTTTTCGATCTCCTTCCGGCGCCGCTGGAGCGCTGCCGTGTGGATGCCCAGGATGAGCGATTTGACCGATTCTTCCCGGGTTGCAAAATCGCTCTTGATCTTGGCCGGCGCGGCCAGCGCCTGGGCCACAAACCGGGATAGATCCCGTTCCTCATTGTCCTGTTCCGCGATAATACTCATGATATCCCGCTTGTTCTGTTCCGCCTGCAGACAGGCCTGGATCACCTGCCGGCACGGGGGATCCGTCACCAGGTCCAGCGGCAAATACGTTTTGACCAGGCCCGCCAGCTCCGGATTAGCCGCCAGGTGTTCGGCTAGCGCCAATTCTTTGATCGGCCGTGCCGATGCAGGGGCCGCTTTCTGAATCACGGCCGCCGCCACCGGCCGGCTGCGCCTAAGAACCTTGTCCAATTCCTGATGGAGCGCCGCCTCCGGCACGGCCAGGCGCGTGGCGGCCTGCTGAAGAAGCCGGGCCTGCTGGACCGCATTGGGCGTGCGCGCAATCGTGGCCACCACGGCCGTGGCCAGCCGCATCAAACCGGCTTCCGTGTCTGGCTTTTCGCGGCCGGAAAGCACATCGATTTGAAAATCCAGCGCCGACTGCGCACCCTGAAGGAGTTGCTTAAATGCAGCGGCGCCATCCTTGCGCCGAATCAGCGAATCGGGATCTTCACCCGACGGCAGTGCCGCGATGCGCACCACCAGCCCAACCTGCAGGAAAGTGTCGGCTGCGCGCAGGGCGGCGTCCTGCCCGGCACGGTCGGCATCGAATACGAGCACGATACTGTCGGCATAGCGCTTGAGAATGCGGGCATGGTCGGCGGTGAACGCCGTGCCCTGGGCCGCCACCGCCGTCAGAAACCCGGCCAGGTGACAGCGAATGACGTCAATCTGCCCCTCGCAGACGATGGCCTCGCGCGATTCCACGATGGCACGGCGCGCCTTATGGAGCGCATAGAGGATGTGGCCTTTGCGAAACAGCGCCGTTTCCGGCGTATTGACATATTTAGCCGCCTCGGCCTCGGCAGTCAACACACGCCCGCTGAACCCCACGACCCGTCCCTGCTCGTCCTGGATGGGAAACATGAGCCGGTTGCGAAAGCGGTCGTACCAGCGCGCGGGCGCGCCGGGGGCGGCGACTTCCTCGGGCCGTGGCCGGGCCGGGATGATCAGGCCGGCGGCTTCCAGTTGTTCGCGCGCGTATTTTTTTTCGGCCCAGCGCAGGACGGTATCCCAACGCTCCGGGGCAAAGCCGATCAGAAAATCCTCGATGGCCGCGGACGGCAGGTCGCGCAATGCCAGGTATTTCCGCGCGGCGGCGCCTTCCGGCTGTTTGAGCAAAAACTGTTGGTAGAGCTTGGCGACGCCCGCGTTGATTTCGTAAAGCGCCTCCTTGCCGGGCTGGCCGTCCTCGCCATCCGATTCCAACTTCAGCCGGATGCTGGCGCGCTGGGCCAGCATTTTTACGGCCGTCATGAAATCCACCTTCTCGTAATCCATGATGAACCGGAAGACGTCCCCGCCCGCGCCGCATCCGAAACAATGAAAGGTCTGGCGCTGGGGATTTACCATGAAGGACGGTGTCTTTTCCTTGTGGAACGGGCAGAGGGCCTTGAAGGTGGAGCCACTGCGCTGGAGCGTGAAATAGGCGCCGATCACCGTCGCAACATCGTTATTGAGACGGATTTCCTCCAGCACGGCATGAGGGACCTTGAGCGGCATGGTTACTCTATTTCCAGCGGCAGTTCCGGAATTGGCGGGAGCGGCGAGGGAAGCGGCGGCTTCACGCCGACATCAAGCCAGCGAATCGCGTTCAGCTTTTCGATGGCCCACGGAGCATACTGGAAGACCGCCCGCCCGATAATAGATTGATTGCGCACCACGTCCCGCAAGTATTCGTGGGGCCACAAGCCGACCGCATACACACACAGGATCGCCAGCAGCGCCCCCCGCAGGATACCGACCAACCCGCCCCCGGGCCGATCAATCTTATCGTTGAACTTGACCGACATAAGCAGGCGCAGGATCAGGCGCAGAATTAAAAACAGGAGCGCGAAACAGACCACGATCAGAAGGAACGCCACGGCCAGGGCCAATTCCGGGTTCTCCGAAAGCCGGGTATTATCGATCAACAGGCGGCCCAAGGTCTGGTAAAACCGCAGGCCGGCGGTCAGGACAATCGTCGTGCCGATCAGCCGCGAGAGCTCACCCGAAAGGCCCCGTTTCAGGCCCCACAAGAATTCCCACAGCACGAGCACGAGCGCGCCCACTTCCACGACCGTAAACATGTTGCCGAATGTCATGGCTAAATATCCAAATTAGGCCGCTGCCGCAATCCCGACTCTCCGGGAGGTCGGGACCGTTCTATCGAACGGCCGCCACAACGGATGCTGGTGTAGTGGCGGTTCGGTAGAACCGCAAGATTAAAATTCCTATGCCTTAATTTGGAATTTCTTATCAGATTTGGAGTAGTTTGGCAATGCCGATTACATGCCTGTCACGACTCGTTAATAGTGTCCCCTTGCTTTGAGGACAAAACATGATATAATGCCAACATCAAAGGAAGGTATTTATGATTCTTGTGCATGTCATGCATGTATCGCTCTCGAACATGGGGTTCGTGGTCTTCCTGCAGAATGGGACCGACAAGCGCACGCTGCCTATTTTCATCGGCGCACCGGAAGCCCAGGCCATCGCCCTGCACCTGGATCGCGTGGCTGTACCGCGCCCCCTGACGCATGACCTGCTGAAAACCATCATGGACAATCTCGAATGCCGCATGAAGCGAGCGGAAATCTGCGCCCTGCGGGAGAACACGTTTTTTGCCAAATTGATCCTGGAATGGAACGGCGTGGAATCGGAGATCGATGCCCGCCCCAGCGATGCCATTGCCCTGGCCCTGCGCTTCACGGCCCCCATCTATGTGGCGGAAGAGGTCATGGAGGCGGCAGGCGTCCTGCTCGATGAAATGACCGGGAGCGGAGCGGGAGCGAACGCAGAGGCGCCAGACCAACGGCTTACGCCCGCCGAAGTCCTTAAACAACGGCTTGCCAAGGCCGTTGCGGAGGAACGCTATGAGGATGCCGCCGCCCTGCGGGATGAATTAAAAAAGCTGTCGCAAACGAATTAACCTGAACCATTTTTGTTTCGGGCGGGTTGCTTCAGGCGCTTGGTCAGGACGTGCATTTTGAATGCGTTCATCTCGGCCACGTCCGTCTCCTTGAAGCCCTGTTTGAGGCAGAGCTGCAGGGCCGCCTGCATGGTGGCGGTGCCGCGGAAGGTTACATTCTGGTACTGCTGTTCGAAGCAGAACGCCAGGGCCTTTTGCAACAGCTTCTCGCCATACCCCTTGCCCCGAAATTCCTTGTTCAGAAAAATCCGCCGCAGAAGCGCCGTGTCCGGCGCATCCTCCTTGATGGCCACCGTGCCGATAATGGCGCCGTCCTTTTCGGCCACCAGAAAAACATCCTTCCGGCCGCCGTAATAGCGCGCGGGATCATCCAAGTCCGGCCCGGCATACGCCTGGTGCTCGGCGGTAAACTCCTTGTCCAGGATGCCGGCAATGAGCTGTTTGACCTGGGGGGTATCGCTATGACAGATTTTACGGATGAGCACCATGACTAAATTAGGCGGCGGACGCCGCAACATTCATGCGCCCGGTGAGGCTTGCCCGCCTCTGGAGGGGCACCGGGCCTACAGCATTTTTTGTAGGCCGGGTCCCCTGACCCGGCGGGATTGTCCGCC
>Ga0074199_1002215_pt1 | contig 12689 bp, 9 predicted proteins | sample EPASupsiteSAE347_FD_64528 | JGI IMG/M metagenome (GOLD analysis project Ga0074199, IMG submission 64528) | Bioremediated contaminated groundwater from EPA Superfund site, New Mexico - Sample SAE3-47 | ecosystem: Environmental > Aquatic > Deep subsurface > Groundwater > Contaminated ...
CGCGGCGCGCGTCAAGGAAAGCCGCGCGGCGCTGGCCCTGGCCGAAACCCGCCTGGGTTATGCCGCGCTAACCAGTCCGGTCGCGGGCGTCGTGCTGTCCAAAGCCATCGAGAGCGGTGAATATGTTTTTCCCGGAACGACGATCGTTACCGTCGGCAACCTGGAACAAGTTTGGCTGCGCGCTTATATTAGTGAAACCGACCTGGGCCGCGTCAAGGTCGGCCAGGCGGCGCGCGTCACGACGGATACCTATCCCGGCAAAGTGTATCCCGGCATTGTCTCGTTTATCTCCTCGGAAGCGGAATTCACGCCCAAAAATGTGCAGACCGCCAAGGAACGGGTCAAGCTGGTGTACCGGATAAAAATTGACGCTGCCAATCCCGGCATGGAATTGAAACCCGGCATGCCCGCCGATGCGGCAATCGGGACGAAGGACTAAGAGGGCTGAGGACCGTGGACTGTGGGCTGTGGACGGACGGCGGGAAATCATAAATCGGCAACATCAATCAGCAATCAGCAATTCATGAATCATGCAGGCCATCCGGACAGAAGCGCTTACGAAGGCGTTTGATGGTCACCCCGCGGTGGACCACCTGACGCTGGCCGTGGAGGAAGGCGAGCTGTTCGGGCTGGTCGGTCCCGATGGTGCGGGCAAAACCACTACAGTGCGGCTTCTGACCGCCATCATGGAACCCACCTCCGGCGACGCCTGGGTGGCGGGGCGCCACTGTGTGCGCGAGGCCGAGCCCATCAAGGACGTCATCGGCTATATGAGCCAGCAGTTCGGGCTTTATACGGACCTGACCGTGATGGAAAACATCCATTTCTATGCCGATATTTACGGCTTACCGCGCCACGGCCGCGCCGAAAAAATTGACCGCCTGCTTGCCTTCAGCAACCTGACACCCTTCAAAAAAAGATTGGCCAATAATCTCTCCGGCGGCATGAAGCAAAAACTGGGCCTGGCCTGCGCCTTGATTCACACCCCAAAGATATTATTCCTGGACGAGCCGACCAACGGCGTGGATCCCGTCTCGCGCCGCGATTTCTGGCGTATTCTCTACCAGTTATTGCGCGAAGGCGTCACCATTTTTGTCGCCACCGCCTATTTGGATGAAGCCGAGCGCTGTTCGCGCGTGGCCCTGATCCACAAAGGGCGTCTGCAGTCCGTGGGTACGCCGGACGAGATCAAGCGCTTGATGCGTGCGTCCATCCTGCAAGTCCGGGCCGCAGAGCCGCGCCGCGCGGCGGCCCTGTTGCGCGCCGGCCTGGAAGCGGAATCGGTCAGCCTGTTCGGAGACCGTATCCACGTCGTTACGCGCGATCCCGGCGGCGCGACTGTCCGGATTCAGGCCCTGCTTGCGCAAGAAGGATTGCCGGCGCCGGAAATCCGGCCCGTGGCCCCCGAACTGGAAGATGTGTTCATTTCAGCGCTGGCCGAGGGAGAAGGAGACCGTAGACATGCCCTCTCATGAATCACAGCCGGCGGTGGTGGTGCGTGACCTGGAAAAACGGTTTGGCCGTTTTATCGCCGTCAACCGCATCAGCTTTGAGGTGAAGCCCGGCGAAATTTTCGGCTTCCTGGGGCCGAACGGCGCTGGAAAATCCACGACCATTCGCATGCTCTGCGGCATCCTCACGCCCAGCGGCGGAAACGGCATCGTAGCCGGGTTCGACATCTGCCGTGAGACCGAAAAAATCAAAAACCGCATCGGCTACATGAGCCAGAAATTTTCGCTCTACGAGGATTTGACCGTGGAGGAAAACATTGATTTTTACAGCGGGATCTACCGGATTCCCCCCGCGCAACGGTCGGCGCGCAAGGAATGGGTGTTGGCGATGGCCGGCTTGACCGAGCACCGGCAGTCGCTCACCGCCATTCTGCCCGGCGGCTGGAAACAGCGGTTGGCCCTGGGCTGTGCCGTGCTCCACGAGCCGCCGATCGTCTTCCTGGACGAACCGACCTCCGGCGTGGATCCCATCAGCCGCCGCCGCTTCTGGGATTTAATTTACGATCTCGCCGGGCGCGGTGTGACGGTATTTGTGACCACCCATTACATGGAGGAAGCCGAGTATTGCGACCGGATCGGCATTATTTACCGTGGCGAACTGATTGCCTGCGGATCGCCCGAAATCCTGAAAACGACGCTGATGCGCGAGGAGGTGCTGGAAGTGATTTGCGATCGGCCGCAGGATGCCATGGGCGCAATCGAGAAGCTCGGAGGCGTGCGGGAAGTGGCGCTCTTCGGCCGCGGCCTGCATGTCGTGGCCGCGGATGGCGAAGCGGCCGCCACCCAGGTGCGGGGGGAATTAAACCGGCTGGGATACCGCTTGGAACGCGTGGAAAAAATCGAACCTTCGCTTGAAGACGTGTTTGTCTCGCTTATCGAGGCGCGCGATCGGGACGATCAACCGCTTGGGGAGGTGGCGCGATGAGCTGGCGGCGGACATGGGCCGTGATGCGCAAGGAGTTCATCCAGATCCTGCGCGACAAGCGCAGTCTGGGCATGGCGATTGCCATCCCCATGTTAATGCTCGGCATTTTCGGGTATGCATTGACGCTCGATGTGGACCGTGTCCCGTTGGTGGTCTGGGACCAGAGCCGTTCGCCGGCCAGCCGGGAGTTCATCAGTATCTTCGCGGGGTCGCGCTATTTTGCACTGCGCAGTTCGGTGAATACTTACCATGAGATCGAGCATACCATCAACACCGGCCAGGCGCTCATGGCCATGGTGATTCCGGTTGATTTCGCCCGGGCGGTTACCACCGCTGGGGCAGTTGCCGCCGGCCGTCCGGCGAGTGTGCAAATAATTGTGGATGGCAGTGACGCCAATACGGCGACGATTGCCATGGGGTATGCTTCCATCGTGACCTTGGCATATTCCCAGGCCATAAGCCTGCGCGAGATCCGGCATGGTGGCGGGGCCGCCGTGGCGCCGCCGCTGGACCTGCGGCCCCGCGTTTGGTTCAACGAGGAATTGGAGTCCCGCAATTTTATTATCCCCGGACTTATCGCCGTCATCATGATGATCATTGCGGCCCTGTTGACCTCGCTGACCGTGGCGCGCGAGTGGGAGCGCGGGACGATGGAGCAGCTTATTTCCACGCCGTTGCGCGGGTGCGAATTGATTTTGGGCAAGCTGATCCCGTATTTTGTCATCGGCTTGGTGGACGTGGCCCTGGCCGTGTTCATGGGGGAGTTTTTGTTTGGCGTGCCCTTGCGGGGTAGTGTAGCCCTGCTGTTCGGCATGGCCGCCATTTTCCTGGCCGGGTCGCTCGCGCTGGGTCTTCTGATCAGCATCCTGACCAAGAACCAATTGTTGGCCAATCAACTGGCTTTGGTGTCGACGTTCCTGCCCGCATTCCTGCTTTCCGGGTTCATGTTTGCGATTCCCAACATGCCGATCCCCCTTCAAATATTCACCTACGTGGTCCCGGCGCGATATTTTATTGCGATGCTCAAAGGCATTTACCTGAAAGGCATCGGCCTGGAGGTTTTGGCGATGGAAGCCATCCTGTTGACGATTTTCGGCATCGTCGTTGTCGTGCTGGCTAATGCAACATTCAAGAAAAAGGTGGCCTGAGGCCAGACGACGGATACCGGACGCCAGACGCCAGATGCCGGACGAAAGACGACGGAAAACAGAGGTCAGAAAGAAAAGAACCATGCTGGAACGCGTCAAGCCCATGCTGATCAAGGAGTTTATCCAGATCGCGCGCGATCCGAAGATGTTGCGCGTGATTTTCATTGTGCCGATTCTGCAGGTTGTGATCTTCGGATACGTCGTGACCACCGATGTCCGCCATGTGGCCACGGCGGTATACGACCTGGACAATTCCGTGGCCAGCCGTGACCTGATCCAGAGCTTCGCCCGCTCGGGCTATTTCGACATTGTGGAATATGTCGTCAGCGACCGCCGCCTGACGGATCTGATTGACCATAGCGATGTGTGCGCCATCCTGCGCTTCAACAAGGGCTTTGAAGCCGATCTCGAGGCCGGCCGCTCCGCGCAAGTCCAGCTTATTCTGGACGGCACCGATTCCAATACTGCGCGGATCATCCTCAATTACGGCGCTAAAATCGCCGGCCAGTTCTCCCAGCAGATCCTGGTGGAACGGCTTGCACGCAACGGCGGGTTCGCCCGCCAGGGCGGACTTGCCCGGCCCACGGGCGAAGTCAGCCTGCAAATGCGGGCCTGGTTCAACGAAAACCTGGAAAGCCGCAATTACTTCGTGCCGGGCGTCATTGCCATCTTAGTCATGCTCATTACACTTATGCTGACCGGCATGGCCGTCGTCCGGGAAAAGGAAATCGGCACAATGGAACAGGTCATGGTCACGCCGATTACGCCGGCGGAGTTTATTCTCGGCAAGACCCTGCCGTTCGCATTGATCGGGTTCGCCGATGTGCTTCTCGTGACGGTGGTGGGTGTGTTCTGGTTCGACGTGCCCATCCGGGGGCAACTGCTCCTTCTGCTGGCCGCAACGGCGCTCTATCTCATGACCAGTCTTGGCATCGGGCTCTTTATTTCGACGGTCAGCCAGACCCAACAGCAGGCCATGATGAGCACTTTCTTCTTTTTCTTTCCAGCCGTCCTGCTCTCCGGATTCATGTTCCCGATCGCCAATATGCCGGCGGTCGTGCAATGGGTGGCCTATCTCAATCCGCTTGCGTATTTTCTGGTCATTGTGCGCGGAATTTTTCTCAAAGGGTTGGGGGTCGTCGTACTGTGGCCGCAGTTGGCCGCGCTGGCCGTCATGGGCGTGGGCGTACTATGGCTGGCCACCCGGCGGTTCCGGAAAACAATGGCGTAAAAGCGCAAAGCAAAAGATTAGTCCGCGAAACACGCGAAAGGACGCGAATAGGAGAATTTTATTTACGGAGATGAGACGTTTGAAATTGTTGAAACGTGGTCGGTGGAATAAAACAAAGGCAACAGATGACGTCAGTCTAATAACCTGAATCTTGAACAGAAGAAATCTTTTTTTCGCGTCCTTTCGCGTGTTTCGCGGGCAAAAGTTTTTAAAACCTGATGTTGGAGGTATTATGAATGCATGGATAAAGAGTATCGGAGGTTGTGTAATGCTCGTGTCGGCCGGCTGGTTCGCGGGGTGCGCCCAGTTTCAGAACCCCGATGTGCCGGCGATCGAAAGATACAAGCCCGCTCTTCGGATCTCGCATCCGAAGCTGGAGGGCGGGATGGCGTCGCCCGCACCGGCGGGAGCCCAGCCGCCCCTCGCGGCGGCCGCCGATCAGCCGTTGACATTGGCCGATTGTGTCCGCCTGGCATTGGAAAATAACCCGCGGAATAGGATGGCGGCGGAAAACGTCAAAGCGGCCAAGGAAGCGGCCGGTCAGGCGGCCTCGCCGTTTTATCCGACCATCGGCGTGGATGGCGGCGGCGCGCGCTGGCAGAAGCGGATTTATCTTCCGACCGATATCGTCCCGCCGGGTGGGAGCGTGCCGGACACGGTCGGACCGACCGACGACTGGAACGTGGAAGTCAGCGGCCGTTGGATGCTGTTCGACAGCGGTGAACGACGCGCCAAACTGCGGGCGGCCAACGCTTCCCTGGGCGCCGCACAGGCGGACCAAGTCCGCGTCCGCCAGGATTTGGCGTTGGCCGTGAACCGGGCCTATTTTGGTTTTCTGATCGATGCGGAAATGCGCACGGTGGCGCGCGAGAGTTTCGACCGCGCTGAGGACCATTTGCGCCTGGCGAGCGTGCGCTATACGGCCGGCGCCGTGCCCGAAGTGGATGTTCTGCGCACGCGCGTGGACGTGGCGGATGCGCGCGTGGGCCTGGTGCGCGCTGAAAACCAGGTGGATATCGGCCGGGGCGACCTGAATACCGCCATGGGGCTGCCGGTGGAAAAACAATTGTGTATCGAGAAAAAAACCAACAGTCCCGTGTCTCCGGATGTTATCAACCTGACCAACGCGTTCGATCAAGCCGTTCATAACCGGCCGGTCTTGCAGGCCGGGCTCATGCGCGTGGCGGCGGCCCGGCACGCGGTGGATCGGGCCAAAAGCACGTTTGGCCCCTCCGTGTTCGCCGACGGCAGTTACGGCCGGCGCGACGCCGATTTTTTCCCGCAGGACACGGAATGGAGCGCGCGACTGGGGTTCGAGTGGCCGGTCTTTACCGGCTTCCTGCGGGTGCGTGAGCTGGCGCGCACCCGGGCCGAATTGGCCAGGGAGGAAGCAAACATCGAACGCCAAGTCCAGGATGTGCGGCAGGACGTGTGGTTGTATTATACCCGGCTCAAAGAGTCCTATGAACTGATCCGCGCGGCTGATGTGATGGTGGCCAACGCGAATGAAAGTTTGCGGTCGGTGCGGGAGCGCTATGCAGCCGGCGCCTCGCCGGTAACCGACCTCCTGGATGCGGAAACGGCCTTGACCCGCGCCCGGGCCATCCAAGTCCAGGCCCATGGGAATTATTACATTGCCCGCGCCACGTTCCAATGGGCCGTGGGCGATCTGGGGCCATAAATCGCGCGCATTTGCGCGGATAATGGTTGAAACTCCATTGGCCTCGCAACATTTTTGATTGCGTCGGCCGAATACCGGGGTATGCTTGTCTCTGTTTGAATTGCCGGCTGGCGATAAAATCAGGATAGTTGCATTACAAGAAAGGATTCGCGATATGGCTTCTTGTTCGAGTTCATCCAAACAAAAGAAAGATCGCCTGGCGTGGTGGCGGGAAGCCCGGTTTGGCATGTTCATTCACTGGGGCCTATATGCGCTTCCCGCCGGGATATGGAAAGGCCGGGAGATCGAAGGCCTCGGCGAATGGATCATGCGCAACGGCAAGATCCCCATCCCGGAATACGAGCAGTTGGCCAAGCAATTCAATCCGGTCAAGTTCAACGCGGAAGAGTGGGTCGGCCTGGCCAAACGCGCCGGCATGAAATACATCGGCATCACGGCCAAGCACCATGACGGCTTTGCCATGTTCCGTTCGCCCTGCAATCCCTATAATATCGTGGCCGCCACGCCCTTCCACCGCGATCCGATGAAAGAACTGGCCGAGGCCTGCCACAAAGCCGGCATCCGATTGTGCTTCTATTACTCCCAGGCGCAGGACTGGCACGCCCCGGGCGGCGCCGGAAAGATCGAGGAATGCGAGGGCGGGAGCTGGTCGAAGCCCACGGTGGCGCCGGAAGCATTTGGGCACTACCTCGAAGAGATAGCCAAGCCGCAAATTACAGAACTGTTGACCCAATATGGACCAGTGGGGCTGATCTGGTTCGATACGCCGGTTGCCATTACCAGGGATCAAAGCCTGGCCTTGCGCGATCTGGTGCACCGTCTGCAACCGGATTGCCTGGTCAATGGTCGGGTAGGGCATGATGTCGGCGACTATGGAAGCCTGGGTGACAACCAGATCCCGGTCGGCCGTGTGGCCGGCGACTGGGAAACCCCGGCAACTCTCAATGATACCTGGGGCTACCGGAAGAACGACCATAACTGGAAACCGGTGAAGAACCTGCTTTATTTGCTCGTGGACCTTGCCAGCAAAGGGGTCAATTATTTGCTTAACGTGGGGCCGACCGCGGAAGGCGTGATTCCGACGCCGAGCGTCGAGCGCCTGGAAGCCATCGGCCGCTGGATGGCCGTGAACGGTGAAGCTATTTACGGAACCCAGGCCAGTCCGTTTCCCTGCGAGTTTGAATGGGGGCGCGTCACGCAAAAGGATAAAACGCTTTTCCTGCTCTTCACCCGCTGGCCGGGGAAAACTTTCCAGATCTACGGCTTGCGCAGCAAGGTTAAACGCGTTGTGCTGCTGGCCGCGCGCGCCGCCACGATTCCGTTCCGACAAACCCACGATAAAAATCAGGACCGCCATGTCCTTGAACTCGACTTGCCGGCGGCGCCGTCGGATGAATATGTGTCCGTTGTCAAATTGGAGTTGGCGGGCAAAGTGGATGTGGATGAATCTTTGCTCCAGCAACCGGATGGCTTGATCGTACTGCCCGCTTATCGTGCCATCATCCATAGCGGCGCGGGCGCTGAACCGCCGGTTATCGGCAGCGGCGGGATGACCGAACGCTGGACAAAGCCCGGTGCAAGCCTGGATTGGACCTTCAAGCAGTGGTCTCCGGGGCGATTCAGGGTCGAACTATTGACCAGAACCAGCGACCATGAAGTGGAAGTCAAGATCGGTAAACAGGTCCTGCGCGCTGTCCTCGTCAAGGCCGCCGACAGCAACAGCCCGCGCTCGCAGTATTTTAAGGAAGTGATTAATTTGCTGGGCACGGTCGAGCTAACGGGTTCAGGCAGTCTCAATGCCAGTCTGACCGCCTTGGCGCTCAATCCGCAGGACAGCGGCGGTCTGAAAGTATCCGAACTGCGCCTCGTTCCGGAACAGAAATGAAAGAGGGGGAAAAGTCAGATTCTCCCTGGTGTTGTTAAATTATGCCTGGACATGAATGTTTTAATTCCAGTGGCTGACGGTAGCGAGGAAATGGAAGTGGTCATCGTTGCCGATACGTTGCGGCGCGCCCAGTGGCACGTGGTTTTGGCGGGGCTTTGCGCGGGAACGGTGACGGCATCGCGGGGCGTGCGGCTCGTGCCGGATGCTGTTTGGGCGGACGTCGCTCCGGAGACTTTCGATATGCTTGTGATTCCCGGCGGCAGTCAGGGGGTTGTGGCGATGACAAAGGATGAGCGCCTGCTGGCAGCCGTGCGAACATTCATGGCGAACGGCAAGTGGCTGGCCGCCATCTGCGCCGGTCCGCTGGTATTGCAGGCGGCGGGTGTGTTGAAAGGTCGGCGGGTAACCTGCCATCCCGGGGTGGCCGATGAACTTACGCAAACCCCGCGGCTGAATGACCGGGTGGTGGTGGATGGCCGCCTGATTACGAGCCAGGCGGCGGGCACGACCTTCGAATTTGCGCTGGAGCTTATCCGTGCCGTGGAGGGCGATCGGAAGGCCGATGAACTGGCGAAGAGCATGGTCGTTAATATATAGTAATCAGTCATTAGTGATTAGTGATCAGTTACCGGAATATAATGAGTGCAATCCTTATCGAATGCGCAATCGGCAAGCAAATATCAAATAACCAATAACTGATCACTGATTACTAATTACTAATCACTGGGTTTCACGATGCGTGTCCGCGATACATCCGATGTGCTGGCCAGTTGTGCGGCGATTATAGGCGACGCGCTCGCCGTGTTTCTCGGCTTTATGCTGGCCACTTGGATCCGGTTTGACAGCGGGCTGATCCCGCTCTTTCACGACCGGCCGCCCATCAATCTTTACGGCATGTATGCCCAGGGCGCGCTCGTCGGCGCGTTCCTGTTCCTGCTGATTTTCCAGTCCCTGGGCCTTTACGTTCGTCCGCAAATCGGCACGTTTGGCGATAAGATCCCCCGCCTTGTGCATGGCGTCCTGCTGGGCCTTCTGGTTGCCGTGGCGCTGGCCTTCGTGCTGCGGACCGAGCCGCCTTTTTCGCGCATGACCGTGCTTGTTTCGGTGGCGACGGTGCTTCTGCTGGTTTTGGCGGAACGCTACGCGCTCTTTCGCTGGGAATTGCACTTGGCCCGCCACCGGGGCGTGGTCAACCGGGTGGCCATTGTGGGCGCCGATGCCATCGCGGCGCGCCTTAAGAAAGCGTTAAAACAGGAGCCGCGTTTGGGAGCGCGGGTGGTGGCCTTTTTCCAGACACGCGCCGGCGAGGCGCACCCGGATATTCCCCGCGAGCTGATCAAAGGCACGCTGGATGATCTGCGTGCCTTTATTGAATCCAACCAGGCTGACCAGGTGATCCTCACCGACACCACGATTGACCATGCCCGCACGATAGAGTTAATTCTCCTGTGCGAGCAGTCGCTCGTTACGTTCACCCTTGTGCCGGACCTGCTCTACGTGATGACCGGCAGGGTGGACATGCAGACCATCAACGATATTCCCCTGTTGGGCGTCAGCCGCTGGCCGCTGGACAATTTCTGGAATCGGCTGATCAAGCGGGCGGAGGACGTGCTCGGCGCCCTGTTTGGGTTGATACTGGCGTCGCCCCTCCTGCTTGTGTTGGCCATCCTGGTCAAGCGGGATTCGCCGGGATCGGTCTTTTACCGGCAGGAACGCTGTGGCGAAAGCGGCCGGCCATTCCATCTGATCAAGTTTCGCACAATGGTTACGGATGCGGAGGCCGGGACCGGACCGGTCTGGGCGGTGGAAAACGATCCGCGCCGCACGCGCATCGGCGCCTTCCTGCGCCGGCGCAATCTGGACGAACTACCCCAGCTCTGGAACGTATTAAAAGGCGAGATGAGCCTGGTGGGGCCGCGCCCGGAACGACCTTGTTTCGTCGAACAGTTCAAGGAGGAGATCAGCCGCTATATGTGGCGGCACGCTTCCAAGCCGGGCTTGACCGGCTGGGCGCAGGTCAGCGGTCTGCGCGGGAACACGGACATTCGGGAACGCATCAAATACGATCTTTATTATTTGGAAAACTGGTCGCTGGCCTTCGATTTCAAGATCCTGGTCAAGACCCTTTTCAGCCGCGAAAACGCGTATTGATGATACCTTAACCATTAGAACCGCTAAAAAAAAAGAAAAGAAACCGGAACATTGCCCGCGAAACACGCGAAAGGACGCGAAATAGGGAAGGATTAAAAACCAATTCTTTTAGCTCCTGCTCCAATCTTTTAATCTTGGCGTCTTGAAGAGGCGGTATTTGATCAGATTCGCGTCCTTTCGCGTGTTTCGCGGGCAAATTCTTTGGATTTTTAAGGATTCAGCGTGCATTCAATCTTGACAGGCTGGTGGTTTAACCCGACATTCTGGGCGATCTTCTGCGGCTGGATGCTGGCGCAGGTCACGAAAATGATCTGCTTTTTTGTGCATGCGCGGAAAATCGATTTCGGCTTCCTGGTCAGCACGGGCGGCATGCCCAGCGCCCATTCCTCGCTGGCCGCGGCGCTCTGCACCTCGGTGGCCATCCGCGTTGGCACCGCGGACCCCCTGTTCGCCGTCACCCTGGCCTTCGCCGCCATCGTCATGTTCGATGCCCAGAGCGTGCGCCGGGCCGCCGGCCAGCAGGCCCGCGTTTTGAATAAAATGCTGGACGAACTGTTCAAGACGCACCGGTTTTCCCACGAACACCTGGCCGAACTGCTGGGGCATACCGAAACGGAAGTGTTCCTCGGCATGCTGATGGGCATCATGGTCGCCCTCCTGGTGCATGCCGTGGCCATGATGCATGGCGGTTGACTTTTTGGTTTTTATCTGCTTGATTTTACGAATCCCCTGCGCTATCTTGCCGCTCCTGTGAAACGAGCGTTCCCAGCCTCTTGAAATCTTCAAGAGAAAAATTTCGTCAGCAATGTATAATAATCAGCAATGCACAATATAAGGAGTAACGTTGTCATGGCTACCAAGGAAATGATGGATGGAAATACCGCGGCGGCGACGGTCGCCTATGCCGTCAGTGAAATCTGCGCCATTTACCCGATTACGCCCTCGTCCAACATGGGCGAATTGGCCGATGAGTTCAGCGCGACCGGCCTGAAAAACATCTGGGGCACGGTTCCGCAGGTGGCGGAACTGCAGTCGGAAGGCGGCGCCAGCGGCGCCGTGCACGGCGCCCTCACGGCCGGCGCCCTGGCAACCACGTTTACGGCTTCCCAGGGCCTCCTGCTGATGATCCCCAACATGTTCAAGATCGCCGGTGAATTGACCAGCACGGTCTTCCACGTCTCGGCGCGCTCGCTGGCCTGCCAGGCGCTCTCGATCTTCGGCGACCACTCGGACGTCATGGCCGCGCGCTCAACCGGCTTTGCTTTGCTCGCCTCCAACAGCATCCAGGAGGTCATGGACATGGCGCTCATCGCGCATGCCGCCACCCTGGAAGCGCGCGTGCCGTTTCTGCATTTCTTCGATGGGTTCCGCACCTCGCATGAAGTTCAGAAAATCGAGGAAGTCGAGCGCGATGTCATGCGCGCCATGATCAGCGACGATCTTGTGCTGGCGCACCGCCAGCGCGGGCTTTCCCCCGACCGCCCCGTTATCCGCGGCACGTCCCAGAATCCGGATGTCTATTTCCAGGGCCGGGAAACCGTCAATCCTTATTACCTGGCCACCCCGGGCATTGTGCAGAAGCAGATGGATAAATTCGCCAAACTGACCGGCCGGCAATACAAGCTTTTCGATTACGTGGGCGCGCCGGATGCCGAAAAGGTCATTGTCATCATGGGCTCGGGCGCGGAGACGGTCCACGAGACCGTCAACACCCTTGTGGCCCAGGGCAAGAAAGTCGGGTTGTTGAAGGTGCGTTTGTTCCGGCCGTTCGATATTCGGGCGTTTATCGCCGCCCTGCCGCCGACGGTCAAGGCCATTGCCACGCTGGACCGCACCAAAGAGCCGGGCGCCATCGGCGAGCCGCTCTATCTGGATGTGCGCACGGCCATCGGGGAGGCCATGAGCGAAAAATGGATGGCCACGCGCCGGTATCCTATCGTGCGGGGCGGGCGCTATGGCCTGGGCTCCAAGGAGTTCACCCCGGCCATGGTCAAGGCGGTGTTCGATAACCTCACGGGCAAGAAGGGCATCAATCATTTCTCCGTGGGCATTAACGATGACGTCAGCAAAACCAGCCTGAAAGTGGACGAACGCTTCCACTTGGAGCATGCCGGCCGCATCGAATGCAAATTTTACGGCCTGGGCTCGGACGGCACG
>Ga0074199_1002216_pt1 | contig 12661 bp, 11 predicted proteins | sample EPASupsiteSAE347_FD_64528 | JGI IMG/M metagenome (GOLD analysis project Ga0074199, IMG submission 64528) | Bioremediated contaminated groundwater from EPA Superfund site, New Mexico - Sample SAE3-47 | ecosystem: Environmental > Aquatic > Deep subsurface > Groundwater > Contaminated ...
TTTCGCTGCCCGGCAAGGGTCTTTATTTGTCGCTGCTGCTGCGTCCGCGCTGGCCGGCCGGCGAATCGCCATTCATATCTTTTTTCGCGGCCGTGGCCGTGGCGCGCGCTTTGGAACGCTTGCGCGTCGACGGCGTCAGGTTGAAATGGCCGAACGACGTCCTGGCAAACGGGAAAAAGATCGGCGGTGTTTTGATCGAGCCGCGCGTTAATTCCGGCCAGATCGAGTTTGTGGTGGTGGGCATCGGCATTAATGTCGCGCATTCGCTTGAAGATTTGCAGGCGCTGGGCAAGGACGCCGCCACATCATGTTTGCTGGAGGGGGTCGAGGTCGACCGCGACGAAATCGCCGTCCGGGTGCTGAACGAATTCGATTTGTGTTATTATATGATCCAGCGCGGCGACAAGGCGGCCATCATCAGCGAATGGTCCCAGCGCAGCATGAAAATTAGAGGCCGGAAGCCGGCGCTCAAAGGGCAGATGGCGGAACGAAAAAAGAAGGCATAGCTCCATGCAGACTTCATCCATTCTTCTGGTTGACATCGGCAATACCAGCACCCAGGCGGCGTTGGAGCGCAGCGGGCATTTTACGCAGGCAAAACGCATTCCATCGCGCGGTCAGACGTGGCGCCAGGTCAGGGATTTGATAAACGCGTATTCCGCGTATAAAATCGGCGGCGCGATGATATGTTCGGTTGTGCCGGAGCTTGACGGTTTCTGGATCAGGGAGGCGCGGCGCATTGTCCGGGGAAAGGTTTTGCAGGTCGGGCACAGGCTGAATCTGGGGATGGCCGTAAGATATCCGAGGCCCGCCGCGATCGGCTCTGATCGTCTCGCCAACGCTTCGGGGGCCGTCGAGAAATACGGCTCGCCGGTCGTAGTGGCCGATTTCGGCACGGCGCTGACTTTCGATTTTGTAACCGTTGATCGCGCCTTTGTCGGTGGAATCATTCTTCCGGGGCCTGCGGTCTTTGCGCAAAGTCTGGCCGGCAGAACCGCGCTTCTGCCGCGCTTTTCGGAAACGGAGGTAAGCAGGGCTTTTCGGCAAAGGGGCGCGAGGCTGATCGGAAAAAGCACCGAGGAGGCGATGGCGACCGGGATTCGCCTCGGCTACATCGGAATGGTAAAGGCTGTTTTTGCCGAAATAATGCGCGATCCGCTTGCCGGAAAATCGACGCTTTGCGTAACGGGCGGCTATGCCGAACTGATAGTGAAGGAGGCCGGCTTGCATGTCCGATGCGATCCTCTGCTTACCTTGCGCGGCATCAGCCGGATTTGGAAGCTGAACGCGTAGAAATTTAGGATTCTGAATTTGGATGTGGCCGCAGGCCGTCATGGGGAATAGCCTGGCAGATCCTCTCTTTCAATTCCTGCAATCCATCATGCTTCAAGGCCGAAATAAGGACGGCGTCGGGAAATTCCCGTTTCAGCTCTGCTGTGTTTGAGAGCCGGTCGGCCTTGTTCATGAGCAGTAGACGCGGGATGTGGTCGGCCTGTATTTCGGCAAGAGTGGCATGGACGACTTGCAGGTGTTCGCGCACGTATTTGTGCGGCGCTTCGGTAACGATCAGAAGCAAATCCGACTCGCAAATTTCATCGAGCGTGGAGCGGAACGAAGCCACCAGTCCGTGCGGCAAATTGCGGATAAACCCGACCGTGTCCGTCAGCATCACCTTGCGCTGGTCCGGCAGGAATAAGAGGCGGCTTTTTGTGTCGAGCGTGGCAAAGAGGCGGTCATCCACATAGGCCTCGGCCGAGGTGAGGGCGTTCAATAGGGTGGACTTTCCGGCGTTGGTATAGCCGACCAGGGTCACGACCGGCCAGGGCCGTCTTTCGCGGGTTCGTTCGCGTCTTTTCTGCATATCCTTTAATTTTTTCTTCAAAATGGCTATGCGCGCCATCATCGGCGCGCGGCGCAGTTGAAACGGGCTCTCGCCCGGTCCGCGCATGCCGATTCCGCCCGTGAAGCGGTGTTGTTTCTGGGACACGGGAATGCGTGACGACAGGTATTGGAGCTGGGCCAGTTCCACCTGTGCCTGCGCTTCTGCGGTTCTGGCGCGTCTGGCGAAAATCTGCAGGATAAGTTCGGTGCGGTCAATGACCTTGACCCCGATGGCCAGATCAAGGTTGTTGACCTGGATCGGCGAGAGTTCGTTGTCGAAAATCACCAGATTGGCGCCGCTTTCGCGGCAGGCCAGTTGGATATCCGCAAGCTTGCCGTGTCCTATGAAAAAACCGGCGTCCGGCCGGTCCCGGCGCTGGGTTATGCTGCCTGTTATTTTTGCGCCGGCCGTGTCTGCCAGGCGTTCGAGCTCGGCCAGGGAATCCTCCGCCTCTTCGGAGGATTGCCGCCCGATTATGGCCTGCGCCAGTATGGCGCGTTCTTCCTGTCTTACGCTGGTTAATTGTTTCGGCATTTTTTTGCGCTCAACTTTCTCGAGTAACGAAGCCTGCGGGCTTGTTTGGCGGAACGGAATATTTCCTGCCGCAGTTCGCGCCGTGTTTTGACGCGCGGGGCCTCCTGCCATTTCCTGAATTGGGCATAAAGCTCATCGTTTTCGAAGCCCGGGCATTTCTTTTTGTTCCATTGCCGCCGCGGACAGGCAAACTCCCAGCAATGGCCGCCCAGGTTTAAAAGGCAACGATAACAGCGGCGAACCGGTTTGGGACCCAATTTCATAAGATCATAATAGCATCGATTTTCCGAAAATGAAAGCATATTGATGTTCGTCCGAATTGTTTCGGCCGAATTGTAAAACCAGGAGAGCTTTGACAGGCGCTTAAGAGGCTTTGCCCAAAAATTCGGAATAAAAGGCTTGCCACCGTCTTGCAAGCATATATTCTGTAGCGGAATGCATTGCTGAATTTTTGCATGTTTCATTCTGCCTTCCGCATTTCTCGTGGAGAGGTGGCTGAGTGGTCTAAAGCAACGGTTTGCTAAACCGTGGTACTGAGCAATCGGTACCGGGGGTTCGAATCCCCCCCTCTCCGCCAGTCTTCGTTCGGAGCGCAGCGGAAAACGAAGACTGCCGCGGCGTAGTTCTGTGTCTTCGCAGAACGTAGCCGGGCAAACATCCGCTCCGAACTTCGCCTCGGCACGCCAGTCGAATAGTTTATTCGCCTCGGCACGCCAATCGAATAGTTTGTTCGCCTCGACACGCCAGTAATGACAAGCAAAAAACCGGCGTAATATGAACGGAATATTTTACTACGTGTATATACTGCAATCGCGCAAAGAACCGGACAGATTTTACACTGGGTTTACAGAAGATACTGATAGCCGGCTTCAACATCACAACTCCGGCATGGTTCCGGCTACGGCGCCTTATCGTCCATGGGATTTTAAAACAATCATTGCCTTCACCAATCGCGGCCAGGCGCTGGCGTTTGAACGTTATCTAAAGACCCATTCCGGCCGGGCCTTTGCCGCAAAACGACTCTGACCTTCTGGAAATCCTCGCCGTGCCGCGAGTCAATCGCTTCCACCCCAGCGCAGTCAGCCTGCTGAAAAATATCGGCGCGCCTGAAGCGGTTGTCATGCAAATCGCCGGACATGAATCCGCCAGCATCAGCCGGATAACCTCTGGCCGCGCCCTGGCGGCAAGGTCGCCGACAATTACAACTTTTGTGCCGGTGTTCAACTGATCGAGCAGGAAGGCCGGTTTTCCTCAGTTCACAGAACATGGCCATCCAATAAGGGGCTTGACCGCTTATCCCATTGTGGATATTTTATTGTGTAAGTATTCCTTACTTGATGGAGGGAAGCATGCATGTTGATATCGCAGCATTGACGTCAAAGGGACAATTCACGGTCCCGCGCAAGTTCCGCGACCTGCTCCGGCTTTCCGCCGGCTCCAAAATGCTTATCGTCAGCGACGGCGAACATTTGTTGCTTAAACCGATCAAACAACTGGAAGCGCAGTCCTTTCGTCCATTGATTCGGCAGCTTCATAAGTTCGAGACCCGAAAAAAAAGCCATAGTGCGGAACGGGGGCAAACCTAACTTTAATACTTAACGGCGGTTTGGTTAAAAGCGGTAGGCTTATCCGAATCCGTCGATGCAAGCAGGCATATAACTTGTTGCCGGGCACGGCCGGAATTTTCTCCTTCGGTGCCGCGCGTTTCCAGGATATTCATGTTCAACGCGCTTGATCGGTAATGTCTGTAACAATTTCGGGTGTTTCGAACATCCGGATGCGTTTTACAGACGTTCCCGAGAAATCGAGCTTGTATTTTACGGAGATTCTGGTTGTCGTATGTTTTGAAATAGAGAATCAGGTTCGTAAGATCGCGAAACGTGGCCCATTGGGTTGTTTCCTTTGTGACCGTCTTTTTATCCGGCGATATGTCCGTAACCAGGCCGGAGGGGATATCGAAGGTGTTGAGGATGTGCTGGGCAAGATTAAGAGTCCGTTCCGCATCCGGCTGTTTGTCGGCAAACCGGGTGAAGGCCGCGAGGCGGACGAATCGGCTTGGCGGCGTGAAATCGCCGGGAAGGCCGAACATCCCCGCCCCGTGCCCGGTTGCGGAAAAGGTAACGCCGGCGACCTCGTAAGGTCCCGGTATTTCGCTCGTCAAATTGACATACTGGCGCAAATTCGTCATCTGCCATGGGAATCTCGGGGCATTCGTCATGAAGCCGAGAGGATTGTCGTATATCCTGCATGTCCCGTCTTCATATTCAATCACGATGCAACCGTTCTTTGCGTCGTAAACGATGATATGCACTGGCGGAGATAACTTGGCCGTGGGATCGGTATGCTTGAACACTTTCAATTTCCGGATTTCGCGCTTAACATCATCCACGCCCGCACAATTACCCAGAATCCAATCTCCGAGCATTGTCTGGGCAAGCGCACGTTTGCTCTCTCCGGGCGCAACATCCTGCCATTTCGCGTCCGCTTCAAACCAAAGCACTCCGAGCGCAAGCCCTTTTTCGTTCATTCCGTCAGAAAGGCTGTAATCCATTCCGAAAGACGCCATGCCGACATATCCGTAACGCGTTTTCCAGGCCAGCCCCTCGGTCCCGCCGGGACCGGGACTGGCATAGGCTTTGTTTTTCGGGACCACGATAATATCGTATTTCAGATCCGCCGCAAATTCCATTGAACGTCCGACAATGAGCGCGCCGTCGCCGGCTTTGAGTTGGAATACAGTGCAGGAATCTGCCGGCAAACGGGACAACAAGAACAAAGATAAAACGGCAATAAGCATCAATCCTGTTTTTTGCATAATCTCCCTTCTCATAATGAACATTTGTTTTTGACGATATGTTCGCCAACGAACGGCCTACTCAACAGGATATACTAGTCGCAGGTCGGTCCGTCAAATAAATTGTCCTGCCGTGAAATTTGATCAAGATTCAAGCTGAAAAATCGTCGAAAAAATGTTGCAAATCAATGGGATGTTGCTAAATTTCCGCAGTCTTGAAATTGAAAGGAGTTTATGCACAAGTCATACAAGATAGCGGTTATTCCGGGAGACGGCACCGGGCCGGAAGTCGTGAGGGAAGGCCTGAAGGTCCTTGAGGCGGCCTCCAAAAAATTCGGATTCAAGCTCGATTTGACCCATTACGATCTGGGCGGCGAGCGTTATTTGAAAACCGGGGAAACCTGCCCGGCTTCGGTCGTTGAGGAATTGCGTAAATTCAACGCAATATTTCTGGGCGCGATCGGCCACCCGGACGTAAAGCCCGGCATATTGGAAAAGGGCATTCTGCTGGCGCTGCGCTTTCAACTGGATCAATACATCAACCTGCGTCCGGTAAAACTGTTTCCCGGAGTTGATTGTCCCTTGAAAAACAAGGGGCCGCAGGATATCGACTACGTCGTGGTCCGCGAGAATTCTGGCGGCATGTACACCGGCACGGGCGGAATAATGATGAAGGGGACGCCCAACGAGGTGGCGGTGCAGAACATGCTTTATTCGCGCTTCCAGGTCGAGCGCTGCCTGCGCTATGCCTTTGAATTCGCCCGCAGGCGCAACAAGCGCAAGACGCTGGCGCTTTCCGGCAAAACGAACGTGCTGACTTACGTGTTCGACCTCTGGGAGCGCGCGTTCCATGAGATCGGCGAAAAGGATTACAAGGACATCAAGCGGGAATATTACCACGTGGACGCCACGACCATGTGGATGGTGAAGAACCCGGAGTGGTTCGACGTGATCGTCACTGAAAACCTGTTCGGCGACATCATCACCGACCTTGGCGCCATGACCCAGGGCGGCATGGGAATCGCCGCCGGCGGCAACATCAATCCCGAAGGCGTGAGCATGTTCGAACCCATCGGCGGCTCGGCGCCGAAATACACCGGCAAGAACGTCATCAATCCTCTGGCGGCCATTTGCGCCGGCCAGATGATGCTGGCCGAACTTGGCGAGAGCAAGGCGGCCGAAGCGATTGAAAACGCCGTCATGGACGTGACCGCCCACAAGCTCAAAAGCCTTGCGGCCGGTAAAATGGGCTACACCACCACCGAGGTTGGGGACCTGGTGGCCGCTAAAGTTGCAGGTTAACTCCATGGAAACGTTGAACATTCAACGTCCAACATCCAACGTTTCAGCTTGAGGCGGATCCGCCAGGGCGGAGAACGTCCAGCGATGTATTTGAGTTGAATGTTGAGAGTTTAACGTTGAACCTTGTTGCCTTTCTGGGGCAAACTTGAGGTATAAAATGAAAAAATACAAAGTAGGTGTGGTTGGCATAGGCGCGGTCGGCGCCGAAATGGTGCGCGTGCTGAAACAGAGGAATTTTCCGGCTGAGGAGGTCAGAATCCTGGCACGTTCCGAACGCGACGAGGTGATCGACGGGGAAACATATCACGTTATTCCGGCGACTCCCGAAGCTTTTGACGGCCTCCATTTCGCCTTTTTTGCCGGCACGGAAGGCGCGAAAGGGGCTTCGCAGCAACTCGGCTGGCAGGCGGTCGAAAAGGGCGTGATCGTAATCGATAACGGCGACGACTATCGTATGGATAAGCGCGTGCCGCTGGTCATCCCGGAAATCAACGCCCATGCCCTGGAAAAACACAAGGGGTTTATTTCCAATCCCAACTGCAGCACCATTATCGCGCTGATGGCCCTGGGGCCGCTGCACCGCGCGGCGCGCATCAAGCGTTTCATCGCCAGCACCTATCAGGCCGTTTCCGGCACGGGCCGGCCGGCCATTATCGAGCTTGAACAACAGATCAAGGATTACGCGGCGGGAAAGGAATTGAAACATTCTGTCTACCCGCACCGGATTGCCCTTAATCTGATTCCCAAAATCGGCGGAATGAAGCCGGATTTTCCGGGGTATACCAGCGAGGAAGTAAAGCTGCTGAATGAAACGCGCAAGATCCTCGAGGACAAGCGCATTCGCGTCTGTTCCACCTGCGTGCGCGTGCCGGTGCTGAACGGGCACAGCGAGGCGATCAATATCGAGTTTGCCAGGCCGGTGAGCGTCGAGGAGGCCAGGGATATTCTTTCCAAGGCGCCCGGCGTGGTGCTGTGCGACAATCTTCAGGCGGATGAATACCCCATGCCCATCAAGGTTTCCGGCCAGGATGACGTCTTTGTCGGCCGCATCAGGCTTGACGAAAGCGCCAGGAACGGACTGGCGCTATTCGTGGCGGGCGACAATATCCGCAAGGGGGCGGCCACCAACGCCATTCAGATCGCGGAGCGCCTGATTGAAAAAATGTGAGGAACTGAATATTGCGTGATATTCGGGAAAGGAACATTTTTTTAAAATAATATTGCAATTCGGCCGCAAATTATATAAATAATGCGAGCTATTTAATTCCAACCAAAGGAGCAGACCGGATGAACAAAACAAGAATCGCCGCGAGTTTGATCTTGCTTTCCTGCCTCATGTCTTCGACGCAACTGTTGGCGCAAGCGCCAATTGAAACAAACGCTCCGGCAAAGGACGAGATTCCGCCCTGGTATTTGAGCATCGGCGGCGGTTATATAAAGTTTGAAGGCGACGAGGCCATAAAGGGAAACGGGTTCATACAGTTCAAACTCGGTTATGATTATAATCCGCGCTGGTCGTTTGAAGGTTCGCTCCTTATTTATCCGCGGTTCTATAAAAATGAGGTGTTGGATTACGATCCCGACGGCAACAACCCGCATCCGCGCGATGGTTTGCAGGGTGATTCAACCTGGGGTATGGGCATTGCCGCCGATACCTTGTTCCACCTCATCGCCTCCGATGACCGGCATTGGGACCCATACCTGACTTTGGGTGTGGGCGCGATGTATCTGCGGGTCAGGAACGTGGAATGGCCGGCTGTCGATCCCAACGTGCGTTTCGGCGGCGGCTTGGCCTATCACTTCAATCCCGAATGGGCGATCCGCGCCGACTTGCTCGGCGTGGCGGCATTGGCCACGCAGCGCGATTCAATCGAATGGAATTTCATGCCTTCCGTCGGCGTGAATTGGAAATGGGGCGCGCACGTGCCGGCCAAATACATGGTCTCAGGCGGCCCGCTTGACAGCGACGGCGACGGACTTTCCGACGAGGAGGAACTCAAGCTCGGCACTGATCCGAAAAATCCCGATACGGACGGCGACGGTTTGACCGACGGCGAGGAAGTCAAGGTATATCACACCGATCCCCTGAATCCGGATACGGATTATGACGGCCTGAGCGACGGCGCCGAAGTCTACAATTACAAAACCAATCCTCTCGACCGCGATACCGATAAGGGCGGCGTGGCGGACGGCCATGAAGTCATCGAAGACCACACCAATCCGCTTGATCCGAGCGATGATTTGCTGCTCTTCACCCTGCACATCGAATTTGAAACCGACAAGGCGGTCATTCGTCCGCAATATTTTGCGGATTTGAACAAGATCGGCAAGGTGCTCGTTCGCGATCCGCAGTCGACCGCCCGCATCGAGGGACATGCCGATAAACGCAAGACCTCGATTTACAAGTATAATATGGACTTGTCCGAGCGCCGGGCCAAGGCGGTCGCGAATTACCTGAACGAGAAGTTCGGGATCGCGCACGGACGCCTGACGCCGGTCGGTTACGGTTACACCCGCCCCCTGGCGGCCAACGATCCGATCTCCGGCAATGAAAAGAACCGGCGCGTGGAAGTCTATATCCGCAAGGGGGCCGAACAGGCGGGAACGGCAACGGCGGCTGCGCCGCAGAAGGAACCTGCCGCAAAGCCGCAGGCAGAGCAGAAATAGAGCTTCGAGAAAAAGGGCGTGTTGCCCAAACCTGAATTATGCCAAAACACCGGGGGCAACCCCTTCGACAAGCTCAGGACAGGCGCCCCGGCTGCAGTTTTTAATTGCAGAAGGCCTAATTTCAGACTTCCTGATCTCAGCAGAAAATAAAACGGCACATTTTTAACGCCGCTAAAACCGCGGCTCAGCGCAGCTTCGCCCTTCATGTGGTCATCGAAATGTGCCATTTTATTTTTCGGACAGTATTCAAAAACACCTTTATTTTTCAGCCCGGATCAGGAAATCTGGATTTAGCCCCGCAATAATATTTGACGTGCTGTAGTTCCCGAGCATTTCCACAAATTCAATCCGTCCGCCCCATCTTTCAACGAGCCTCTTTTCGTTTCGAACGCGTTCCTCCACGAAGGATCCCCCCTTGACATGGATGGCCGGGCGAATCAGGGAAAGCATTTCCAGCGGTTCATTGCCTGAAAAAGGAAACGCGGCCGTGACCGGTTTGAGTGAGTTCAGGACGGAAATCCGGAATCGAGCCGGAAACACGGGTCGGGTGGGGCCTTTGTAGGCTTTCACGGAGTCATCGTCATTTACCAGCACGATCAGGGCGTCGCCTTTCCGGCGGGCTTCGGACAGCAAGCGGGCGTGTCCGGAGTGCAAGATGTCAAAACAGCCGTTGACCGTCACGATTTTTTTTCCTTTCAATTCCGAAAGAAGTTTTTCAAGCCTTCCTTTGCCGCACGAGGCGTCCGGGCAGGCGGACGCCGGAACTTGCAGCGGAGTGCGTCCTGAGCGGATTGCCTCGGCTATATCGGCCAGAAAGAAGTTTTCAAGCGGCTCGATATTGTGGCGCTCGGCAGCCTGTTCTCTGACTGCTTTGGACAATTCCGTCATGTCCTCCTGATCCCGGCAGCCGACCGCCGTAAACGGCATCAGGCCTTGCAAAACGGATTTGATTTTCCGTTGCGCCGGCGCGGCGATTGCGCCTGCGCCGCGGACAAGCGCCAGCAACCCGCCGGTTTCCGCCGGATAGTTTTTTTCAGGATCGATCACAACGCAGACATTGCCGAATTTTTCCGCGGCCTGTTTCAGGCAATAGAGGTTGCCGGGATGCAGGATGCGGAAGGAGCCGCAAACCAGCGCGCAGGCCGCTCCTTTGCCTGAGATCGTCTTGCGCCACAGGCTTGACTCGCCGGCATTGGTCAGTGCCGGCGCCGGCAGGCTTGAATTTTGAACGTGCATAATAAGGAATGATTTTTCTACAATATATGCGTTTTTTATGCAATGATATTCGGAGCCATGTTAAAGCTTCAATTCAGGTTTCCGGTTGATCGCGCCCTGGTGATTGCGGAAATATTCCCGGGCGATATCTCCGTTCGTTTCCCGGAAAAAAACAACGGGCCGTGCCTGGTTGAATTTTTCTGCCGGTCTAAAAAAGACATTGCGCAACGCATGGCCGGACTCAAAATGTATATGAAAGGCGGCAAGGCGTTGCCTGGTTTCAGGGTTCTGCGCGTGGAAAGGAAAAACTGGGCGGAAGTGTGGAAAAAGAATTTTAAGCCGAGGCGGATTTCGCGGCGAATCGTGGTTAAATCTGTCTGGAAAAAGTATGAGGCCCGCAAGAACGATTGCGTGATAGAAGTTGATCCCGGCCTGGCGTTCGGCACCGGCGAGCACGCCACCACGGCGGCATGTCTTGGATTTATCGATGAACTTCAGCGGGTGCATCCGCGTTCGTCGTTTCTCGACGCCGGATGCGGCTCGGGCATTCTGGCAATCGCCGCAGCCAAGCTAGGCTTTGCTCCGATCACGGCAATAGACAGCGATCCGCTGGCGGTGAAGGTTGCCAGGGCGAATATGGCGAGAAACAACGTGGCCGATCAAATTTTCTGCCGCGATGCCGATGTTCTGGGTTTCAAATCCGGGCAAAAATATCACGTCATAGCCGCCAATTTGTTTTCAAATGTCCTGATTAATGCCGCCGCCGGTTTTGCCGGGCTTCTGGAGAAAAGGGAAGGGGCTTGCCTGATTCTCTCCGGCATTCTTGTGCGACAGTATCCGGCTGTCGCTGCGGCGTTTCGGCGGGAGGGACTGAGAGAGGTTAAAACAATATCTTCCCGTGGCTGGCGTACCGCCGTGTTTGGATGGAACAGGGCTTTTTAGGACGCTCGTTCAAGACGAGATTCTGGCGCAGGCGATGGAGCAGAACGCCGGTTTTGTCGACGAGCTTTTGCATCAATTCCCGGCTTTCATTTTGTTTCCTTGTAAACCCATGCGGCGTAGTCATACCCGGCTGCGGCCACGGGCAGGACGATGATTTCCGGCAGTTCATAGGGATGGTTCTTTTTCAGCAAGTCGGCCAGAGCGGCCGCGAGCGGACGCCTGGTTTTTATCGACAACAGAATTTCGCTCGAAGTTTCCTTTTTGCCTTTCCAGCGATATATGCTTGTGACCGGAATCAAATGGACGCATGCCCCCAGGCGCCTTCGTAAGACCAGGGCGGCCAGTTTTTGCGCCTCGCCAAGGGAGGAAACCGTCGTCTGCACGATGGAAATTTCTTTGCCGGCTTTCATGACGTGGAATTGTATTTCAGAAGCCGGGCCATGGCAAGAAGGCGTTTTTACCGCTTGACAGTTGTTATGCCATGAACAAAGATTGGCGGCATGAACACGATTTATACCAGGACCATCACGGACGAGGCGAAAAAACGCGGGATTGCAGTGGAAGTTATAGACCGCGAAACGCCGATTTTTCTTTTGAAGCGCGGCGACAGAAGCGTCCGCTGTTTTAACGCTTTGACCGACCAGGTCGGCGCAGTGTCCTTTCTCCTGGCCGACGACAAGCATCTGGCAAACCGCTTCCTGAGCCGTTACGGTTTTCCCGTTCCCAGGCAGCTGAAATATTCCGGGTTTGAAAAGGCGCAGGAATTTTTACAGAAGCACAAGTCGGTGGTGGTCAAGCCCTGCCGGCAATGGGGCGGACGCGGCGTGGCCGTGGCCATAAAAACCGTGAGCGAGTTGCGCCAGGCGATCCTGCGCGCGCGCCGGTTCGGCGAGGAACTGATCGTCGAGGAATACGTCGAAGGCGTGGATAACCGTCTCGTTTTTGTGGACGGCAACTATGTGGCGGCCATCAGGCGCACACCGGCTGTGGTTCTCGGAGACGGCAAAAAAAATATCCGGCGTCTGATTGAACAGCAAAACTCAAGAAACCGGAAGAACGACCGCAGTAACATTATTCCCCTGGATCACGAGACGCGCCGCACCTTGTCGGTTCAGGGCTTGTCCTTTAACAGCGTTCCCAAGGAAGGCAGGTCGGTCCAGGTCAGGCGCACGTCGAATTTTCATACCGGCGGCACGGTCGAGGACATAACCGAATCGGTTGATGCCGAACTTGTGCGGCAGGGCCGGAAAATCGCCCAATTATTCGATATGGCGGTCATCGGCGTCGATTTTCTGGTAAATGCTCATCGTGAGCGGCCCCGGGGG
>Ga0074199_1002221_pt1 | contig 12610 bp, 16 predicted proteins | sample EPASupsiteSAE347_FD_64528 | JGI IMG/M metagenome (GOLD analysis project Ga0074199, IMG submission 64528) | Bioremediated contaminated groundwater from EPA Superfund site, New Mexico - Sample SAE3-47 | ecosystem: Environmental > Aquatic > Deep subsurface > Groundwater > Contaminated ...
TATGTTTGCAAGACCGATATGAATGGAATTGATGGAATATTATTGACTTTTAAAAAAGATTAGGATTTACTGGGAATCTGGAGAAGGTGGGTATTAAGCACATCTAATATCTACCTATAGAACACGCGCTATCCAGGGTATCTGCCGGAGCCCTTCTCCATTTTTCACTTCCAGATATTCCCATTATAACTGTTCGTCACCGGACACCCCAGGCACCTGTTCGATACATGGTGCGCGCACTCCTTACAGTTGCATCCGTTCCCGCACGGCGGTGAATCGCTAAAATCAAAGCTCATCCGGAGCGGCATGATAAGGTCCCTCATCGGGGCGATCACTATGCTTACCTCAGCGTTCTTTACCAGCGGGTTGTTCCGCAGGTGACCATCCACGATAGCCTCAAGGGTAGAGATATCCTCGCCTATGAAGAAAAGGCACAGGTTATGTCTTCCTGATACTATAAGCCCGTTCAGGAAATACGGGCAGTCCTTGAATATCTCAAGAACCGATGAGGTGTTGCTGGCTATAACGTCCACCTTTGCCATGTAGAGGTTCACTTTTCGGAGGTTAATCCCCACGACATGCGCCAGCGCCCCTTTCTGTTTGAGCTTATGTATCCTGGCGCTGACCGAGGGCTGGGATATCTTCAGTTTCTCTGCAATATCGCTCTGGGACATCTCAGGGTTTTTCTCAAGCAGGGATAAAAGCTCCCGGTCTCTCCTATCAAGGTCAAGGAATTCTTTCATATAACTGAATAGTCCCTGAATATCAAATAGTTTTCTATAGATTAAAATTAAAACCCTCTGTTTTGCTATAATCTATAGCAAATAAGTTCATAAGATATAACGTTCAACTATCAGATCATATATTAAGCTGTTAGATAAAAGTATAGCAGGAGAGAAACATGAAAAGGAAGATTGTGTACATAGACGAAGAGAAATGCAATGGCTGCGGCCTATGCATCCCTAACTGCGCAGAAGGCGCGATAAAGATCATAGGCGGGAAAGCAAAACTTGTTGATGACAGGTTCTGCGACGGTCTTGGGGCATGCCTTGGGCACTGCCCTCAGGACGCTATCACGATAACCGAAAGGGATGCGCCGGATTTCGATGAGGAAGCGGTGAAAAAGCACCTGAACCCAATAAGCAAACCCGGGAGGATGCATCAGGCAATGCCTCACTCCTGCCCCGGCAGCCTGGCGATGGATTTCAGGAATGAGAAAAGGGTTGCCGGAGGAACCTCGGTGCGGCAGAGCTCTGAACTGAGACAGTGGCCCGTGCAACTGATGCTCGTCTCACCTGAAGCGCCCTATTTTAAGAATTGCGAACTGCTCGTGGCTGCTGATTGCGTCCCGTTCGCTTACCCGAACTTCCACTCGGAATTCCTTGCAGGGAAATCACTGATAATAGGCTGCCCGAAGCTGGATGACGCTGAGCACTACATTGACAAGCTCACCGGGATGCTGAAGAAGAACAATGTCAGGGGCATCACGCTTGTCAATATGGAGGTGCCGTGCTGTTTCGGGCTTCAGAGGATAGTAGAGGAGGCTATGCAGAGGTCAGGTAGGATTCTCCCTGTCAGGCAGACGGTAATAACGATACGGGGAGAAAAGCAATAGAGTGATGGGCTGTATTGACGAGTTTGATTACGAAATCCTGCTCCCGGGTCTCAATCCGTTCTATTCTCATAATAGTAGACCTGGATGACAGCCTTATCCTTCAGGAAATCTATCTCGTCAATGGAAATCCTGTGTATTTTAAGACCCGTCCTCTTTCGCAGGTCTTCGACCAGAGCCTGGTGGTGTTCGGGTTTGATCATCTCTATGTTCTCATACTGGATGACCTTTGACAGTTCTTTTTTCATTAAGAAGTTACTCTCAAGTGCGTATGTGAACGCAAGGATGAGGAAATTGAGCGCCAGCAGTTCTTCCCAGCTTCCTTTCAGGATCGCGGTAATCATACCGATGGCTATGAACAGGAAAAGGTAGGTCATGTCCTTCATCGATATGCCCTCGGTCCTGTAGCGGAGCATGGAAAAAACAGCAAAAAGCCCGAAAGCGGCTCCAATTGACATCTCAACGGTGTTCAATAACATTGTAATCAGAAAAATGGTAAGGTTGAAAATAAAAAAAGTAAAAAAGAACTCCATTTTCTTATAATTAGGGTAATAGATAAGGCGAAGTAAAATAAACACTGATATGAAATCTACCGCCAGGCGGATGAAAAAATCTTCGATCATGTTATCACTTTATTCAGGGCCAGTAATCTGGCTTTGAAATTATTTTTTTTAATCTGCTCGTAAAGGGATATCACGCCAAGGCAGTACTTGCTGATTGAGCCCTCGCGTATATGGTTCTGCTTCATCATCCTGATAAACGGGGAAGGAGAGGATTTTTCCTGTTTTACCTCGGCGATGACGAGGTTGTGGAAGTATTTATTGTCATTCTCATGCCTGAAGTTCAGGTTGATATCTACAGTAAGCCTTTCCCTGGAAGATCTGTTCACAAGGGTTATCCTAGAATAATTAACCCATAGTTTCGGGATTAATGAGCCCGGATCAAGAGGTGTTTTCTCATTGAGCAGATGCTGTACTTCTCCACCGAGCTTATATTCTATCTCGCCCCTCCTGATGCGGTCTTTTATCGTTCTCCCTTTGTTGTTCTTAAACTTGATCTCAAAGAAATTCAGATCGGATTCCACATATTTTCTGAATCTTATTTTATAGCGGTTGGATTTGCCGTTCTGGTGTTTTAAGTACAACTGGAAATCCTCTGTATCAAAATACAGCGTTTCATACCTGCTTATTCTTGAATTTGCAACTTCAAGGACACGGTAATCACCTGATAACTGCTCAAGGAAGATTGGAAGCTGCTCAATCCTGAATGTAAATTTAGTATCCGTTCTATCCATCAGTTTGACATTATCCATCTGCTCAAGACTGATTGGCTCGAACCTTGAGAGTACCTGAAGTACGGCATCCATATTTATGAAGATGTCATCTCCTATCTCTGTTGCATCCTGCTGCGCACCGATTACCTCCTATTTTATAGTTGACTGCATCGGATTATACTCTCTCCTATCCTACCATCAGCGAGTATAGTGCCCTTCTTACCACACCGTCATTTATTTAATATTTTTTATTGTATTTAAAAGTTTCTTTGCCGGTTTTGGATGTACGGTACACTGATTGTCTTGCCATTGAAATCTTTTAAAGGCTTTACAATAAACCCGTTAAAAAACCAGTACCATAAAGTAATTAAGTTCTAAATCGAATAATATCCGAAATGAAAATTCAGCAGGAAAAAAACATCAGGGTACCCCCGAATTTCCATGACTAACACGCTCACAGATCGCTATGGCAGGGTTATAAAAAGTCTTCGCATCTCTATAACTAAAAGATGTAACCTGAACTGCATCTACTGCCACCAGGAGGGGGAGAGCAGTAATACAGGGCAGGAGATATCCAGGGATACCATCGCAAAGATAGTAGCGTCAGCAACTGGATTTGGTGTGGATAAGGTAAAGTTCTCAGGAGGAGAGCCGCTGTTAAGGAGCGATTTTGAGGATATAATAGCTGCACTCCCGGAATTAAAAAATATCTCGGCTACTACCAATGGCGTTCTCCTGTCCCAGCGTGCAGCCTCTCTTGCTGACAGCGGTCTTGACAGGGTGAACATAAGCCTCCCGTCTCTGAACAGGGAGCACTACGGAGCCATAACAGGCTCACCGCAGGCGTTCCCCCGGGTGCTTGAAGGCATAACCGCTGCTCTTGATGCCGGACTGGTTCCTATCAAACTTAACATGGTGCTTTTAAAAGGCATGAACGATTCCGAGATCGATGATGCTGTTAGTTTTACAGGAAGGTATGGAGGGGATGTGATATTGCAGCTGATAGAGCTCATGAACTTTAAAAATACAGAGCAATTCATAGTTGACATAGACGATGTGGAGAGAATGCTTGAATCCAGGGCCTCCCAGGTCAAAGAGCGGCAGATGCACCGCAGGAAGAAATACTTCATAGACGGTGTTGAGGTCGAGCTTGTCAGACCCATAGATAACTCCAGGTTCTGCGCCAACTGCAACCGGCTGCGCGTGACTGCCAGCGGGAAGTTGAAACCCTGCCTTATGAGGAACGATAACCTGATCGATGTTGGTGAGGGCGCTTCACCCGAAGAGATCAAAGAACTGCTTAAAAAGGCTGCAGGGATAAGGGAGCCGTTCTATAAAGGGTAAATAAACAATTAAAAGTTATGAAAATCGATAGCTGTAGCAGCTTATTCGACGTGCAATAAAAACCGAAAACTATTTAAATATCCTGTTCGATAAAGAACGAACCAGATAAGCGGGTTACTATTTTAAAGATACCACCCACTCCCTAACCCTCCACTTTCACCCGCTTATCTTACTTATCTTTAATAAGCCGGTAAATCCACTGGGAGAGGGGTTCGCAGTACTGGGGTACACACTCAAGATTACAGCCTGTGCAGGGTGAGAACATATCCCCTACCAGAAGCAAACTGAAATCCTTAACCTGCGGTTCCACTTTCTCGACATACTTTATGCGGAACGTCCTTGCGCCCTTATCAGATTCCTGCTCCCTGCTGATTATCCCCTCTTTTTCAAACTTGTCAATGATACGTGAACATTTGCGGCGATCTATCTCAGCCTTTTTCCAGAGTTCGTTCTGTAAAATCCCGTTTTTTCTGGATTTTATTAATTTCAGGACTTTTTCGTCTGCTTCCATTCTATTCCCCTACAGGGCACAGCAGGATTATGTTATTTCCTCTCAGGACAACCGAACCAAGAGAACGCGATTTTACTCCGCCCGCGATCTCAAAAGTATCTAAAAGATGCAGGTTAAGATTATCATCCACGCTCTCAAGCCTGCCTTCAAGTGTATTTTTGTCACCTTTCATCTCAACCTGTACGCGCGTACCTATCAATGTCTGAACTTTTTTATTGGGGAACAAGATAAGACCTCCAGTCCTCTTTATTTCGTTTAGTACTTCAATTTTTGCATAGGTTTGCTATCGCTCTTGAAATACTTTGCGGATTGTCAAGCACTGTTATACCTTCAAGCTCCTTTAATATCCCGACGTTCCTTGCGTCCACGTCGCGCACCCTGAGCTTTGCAATCCCCCCTCTTATCGCGCCAAAACTGCAAAGCTTCACGCACAACCCGCACCCGTTGCACCTGAGCAGGTCGATCTGTTCCGCAACCGCCTGTTCTGGACAGTTCTCAGCTGGCGGGCAGAGTTCGCAATCCATGCATATTTCCCTATCTTTAGAGAACGGCATCTTTGACTCGATCGTGCCTGCGATATCGACCGGAATGATAAAGACGGGTACGCCGCCTTTCGCAGCCTGCGCCACTGCATTGGTCACAATGGTGTCAGCTATCCCGTATGCTATCTTGGCTGCTGTGTTGGATGTGGCCGGAGAGACTACCAGGGCGTCATATTTTTGCAGCAGGAACCTGCCTGCTTTCGGGATACTTGCTCCCTGTTCCCGCTCAAAGAACCTCTCCTCAAGGTAGCCGCCCGGGGAGATGGCGGAGAGTTCGCCGGCTAACCCGTACATCCGTATTACCTCTTCGCCTGCCCTGGATACAAAAGCCGTTACTTTTAAATCCGCTGCCGTTTCTTTAAGTTTTTGAAAAACTTCAAATGTTTCGCGCAGGAGGTGACCCGCGCCGGTGATTGCCCATGCGATTCTCATGATATGATCTTATGCCCTGAATATCATTCAAACTTTCTGCGCACTATAAATGCTCCTGCGATCAAGCCTGCAATCGCAGATACGGCTTCAAAGCCAGGCATTTTTGGAGTAGTTGAAGGAAGTGCGGGGATCGATACAGGAGTAGAATCCAGTACAGTTATGCTTGGGTTCCCTAAAGGTAAGTCGCTCCTTCCCGGATCCCACAGTATGTAGAGTTTGCCGTAGGTTTCTTCCAGGCTCTTTAGAACTCCTGCAGCCTCCTCCGGCGGCAGATCCGGAAGTGATGCCTCCACCCTTGGGAACTCGGTCTTATGATAATGCCAGAGAGCTTTCTCAGCTTCGCTGAACGTATTATATACTTCAGTGCTCACAATAGTTTCTACTCCCACGAGCTTCGCATTTTCGGCGTCGCTGTCAAACAGCAGGCACTCTGTCAGACCGTCAGCTACGGTCTTGCAGTAATGGTGCGCTATTAAGCCGGGATCGCTTGTGAAATGCATCTTTGCATCGAGGTGCAGTGTAAAGCCATCGCCTGGCTTGCTTGAAGCCGTCGGAGCAAAACCGACGAGCAGAGCCGCTATTAACAGTGCTATTCTTTTATCCATATTTTTCATCTCCTTTTTCGGTTATAGCATCTTGTTTATTTCAGGCTTTTAAGATACTCTAACATGTCATTCAGGTCGCTCTCTGACATCTGGAATACCGGCATCGGGGGTTTAAGTGTCTCTCCTCCGGTATCAAGACCCTCCATGATCGCTCTCTTTATGAGCTCATCAGTATATGGTTTTTCGCCTTCCTCATGCCCCTCATGACCTGAGTGATCGGTCATTGTCAGCGTTGAATATCTGATATCCGGCACAGCTAACGGCGCCGATCGTGGTATTTTCGATGGACGCGGTGATCGGTTTACCTGAACCTGAGGTTCCTGTGAAATAAATTCGCTCCCCATTGCTAATTTAAATTTGTTCATTTACCCGCTGCTTCCATGACTTCTTTAAATTCTTTTTTGCTTTTTCTATATAGCCAGGCAGAAAAGATGCCAGCAGCTGTTGCAGCCAGTAAACTCAATGTCTCAAAGTATCCAAAGGTTCTCTTGGGTTTGATTTCAACCGATGGCGGCTTTTCTTCTAAAGTAATCTCAATGCCCCCAAAAGCATCATAAGCACCGACTCTCCTTACAGCTATACCCAGTTTCCACTTTCCGGGAATAGTGAAGAAAGAACCTTCAGCAACGTACTTTCCCTCACCTTCGCCTCTCATTTCCACCATAATCGGAATTATCCTCTCTTCCTGCTGTAACGCCAATTGAACAGTTCTTATGTTTGAAGGGATTTTAAGAGAGCTGTCTTTAATATCGATTTCTATCTTTTTAGCCGGCGTCTGGAACGGTTCGATAGAAACTTCAAGGTTAAGGTCATCAGCTTTTATATTCTGCCTGAAGATATTTTTTTCAGAGGGAAAAGGAGGCGGTGTGGTTATTATGAGAAAAGCCGTCATAAACAGGACGGCTATTCCAACAACGGCTTCTATTTTTATAAATCTATCACAGTTTATGAGGTATTTACTGCTTTTTTCATCCGATAAGTCTTTTACATCACTGGCTAACTTCTTGTTCAGGAACAACTGGTTATACAGGCGGAGTAAAAGGAGTAAAGCTATGAAAACGCTCATGGGTATCAAAGCCTGTCCCCACGCACTTGTGAAAATATTTGCCGGATCTTTTAGATGAAGCCAGACTATGTATATACCGCTTGTAGCCATCAGCCCGATAGATAAACTGGCTAATATGGAAAACCGTATGACAGAAACTGAAAAGTACAAAACAGCCTGCTTTATTTTTTTTATTTCTGGCAGCAGAACGAAGGAAAGGTAAATCAACCCTCCGGTCCAGATATCTTTGAAAATCAGCTGGATATAATTTATTAAAACAGAGATGGTTGGATAAAAATCAGTGGCTGCTGCGTGGCTGACCATAACTCTGGTAAATTGGATTAACAAAATCAAAGCCATCAGACCAGCTGTTAATATCCCTGTAATCTGTAATCTTTTCCCAATATCTTTGTAAAATACTATAACTCCAATAACTATGAAAGCGCTTAAAAGCCTGTAAAACGTGAATTCACCGGATGTGGTTTGCAGATAATTCCGGGATGCGACTTCCAGACTTGCAGATTGGATATTTTGCAGATTAAGTATCTGAAGCACTATGAAAAGTGAAGTGCCCATGATAATTAAACCGGAACCCAGAAGCATAAGAATTGAGAATCTTTTTCTTATCGAGTTAAGCAAATTCTCAGTAGTTCCGGTTAATAGCCTTTTTCTAATAAATTCCCAAACAAATAAGTGTGTAACGAGACTGCCGATCAAAATGGCCTGGCCGAGCAGGTCTATCCATGTTGCCAGTCCATCCTGAATATTTGCTGATGCAATCACTGCTGGCGTGGTTGCATTGACTTCTTCAGGAATTTCCTTACCTATGGAGAAAGTGAAAGCGCCTCTTGTAATATGCCCATCACTTTGTGAAATTACAAACCAGGAAACAGTATAAACATCATTAGTAACATTCTTTAAGGTAACATAAATTTTCTTTGGGTCTTCTGGAGATACAGCATAGTCCCCTTTATCTACCCTGTTTCCCTTTAAATCAAATACATAAATGTAGCTTACCTTTGGATCTATACTTTCGGTGAAAAATATAGTTATATTATCAGGAGGTTTTTCGAGAACCTGATTCCCTGCGGGTTCGGATTTTACAGGAAGTGCGTGGGAAGAGGCTGCTGGTATATTGAGAAGAAAAACAGATACAAGTAAGATGAAAAGAAAGCAAATTTTTCCGGATTCTTTTATACTCAAGATTATTCGCTCCCGCACGAATTATTGTTATATATTGTTATTCTATTGGCTTTTTCTCCTATTTAATATAATTGCTGTTATGGCTATTACAATGCCCAAAAGTCCTGCAGCTATTCCACCCAATGCGTCATTTTGTATCTTGGTTAACGACCTCTTAATCTCATTATTTGATGTATATGGTTCCGGAAATCCGGCATCTGACCTGGATTCGGGGCATCCAAAGCTGCCCACTATACTCTTTCTTGTTACTCCGGGTGAAACCTGGACTGCAGAATTATCCACAAGCGTAGCCTCTCCTGTTGGATTGCAGGAGAACGTCAAATCAACTGGCATATTATTGACAGTTCCACCTGTATATCGGCTATTTCAGTAACTATGTTCGATCCTTAACTCATATCATGCATAAAATATCATATAAGATCAATATGCTGCAGTCCATTTTAATTATGAAGGCAAATATTTATTTCATATACAAAAAGTATAATATGTAAGCCTCAAAAAAACATCTTCTTATAAAATGCGCCTATAGATTTTGGTTTTTTAGTACATAAATAAATATTTTTTAAAGTTTGGGTTTCAGGGTTGAAGTGATAATATATCAAATGATTTCAAGATTTTTTCAGTATCTTTTGAGATATGTGTCCACTGGTAAATTTTTGAACCTTTTGATATGAGTTCAATTTCATAAATCTTAGAAAGCTCTTCTATCAATTCATCATAACTCATATCAATTTTATATCTCTCGATTTTCCATAAAATAGCAGCAATCAACTCGTATGCAATAAAACTAATAACTGAAAGATATCCCTCTAATCTTCCTGGTAATTGGTATCTAACAGGAGATAGACATGCATTACCTTTTAAAAATCTGAATGCTTTTTCAATATGATCTTTCTGAAAATATGTTCTGACTATTTCTCTTGCAGTCATTTTAATATCCGTGGAAAAGAATAATGATCTTCCATCGAGTCTTCGACAACGTTTTTCTTCTGTTTTGTCAATTTCATAACCCCTTCTACCCCTGGCAGGATTTACCAATGGCGATAAGCCTGTTTTCAATTGAGCAATCTTTTTTTTAGATGTTTCAGATTCCAATTTTTGCAAAAGTAAATCTCTTTCGATACGCGAACAATTTCGTTTTTGGGGATCTAACATTACAACAATTTTGCATTCGCTCCCATACAAACTTCCAATATTGTCTATACAATAAATTGCATTTCCTTTAGATTTAGATAAAATGTTTTCTCTTCTTTCAATCTCAGAATCATCATATCTGGTTATCCAGTCTTCTACCTCCTTTGAAGTATGAGACCCTGCAGAAAGGACGTGAAAGTGTTTTTCTCTTGCATAACAAACGTTTGGTTTACTAACAAAACCACGATCCCAAACCAGTGTTATTTTATTCATATTCCATCGATCAAGGTTATTTATCGTCTCCTCAACTGTAGTTGAGTCTGGATGTGATCCTCTGACTGGATATCCCATTACTGGCATGTAATTATCTTTTGAAACAACTAATCCAAATCCAAGATGAGGTCTTCCAGTCTGTGCTCCATAACCATTTTCCGCCCAATATGACTGATCCCCGTTCCACCGTATTCGGGTTATATCTTGAAAAAAGAAGAATCGTTCAGGTTCATTTCCTATTATCTTTCTCCAAGCATTTGTAATATTATTCTGAATACTATATGAATATGATGTTTTCAAATTACTGTTTTCATGACAGATTTTATCTAATGATGTTAAAAAATAATCTTTGGTTAATAATTCTACGTCGATTTTTGTCCATCTGGGAATGGGTGTTTCTGAAATCCATTGTTGAATTTTTGATAACGGTTTTCTGCCAATTAGTTGATTCAAAACGAGAATTAACAATGCCATGGATGTGTCTTTTTCATCCTTCCTGATAGCTTTTGAAATAGACTTCTGTACCTCAAATTCTTCAGCAACTTTCCAGAACAAAGCAAGTTTTCCTACCGGATAGGATCTATCTATTGAATCGAATTTTAACTGTGACGGTATTAGTTCTTCTTTACCGTCTTTTTCAATAACTGTTCCAATATGTTTAATCACATGTATTTGAGATTGTTTTTTTTCTGGATTCCATCTTGATTCAACAAGCTGACGATACTTGTTTCCCCGACTTGTAATGGTTCTATAGAAGGACATATTAGTTACTGTACAGTAACTATAATATTTATACTTTGTGATATATTGAATCAATAGCAGAAAGGCATCTTTATCATATTTTCATAGATCGATTAAAAGACATAGTTACTGAAAGTGCCGATTTTCAGGTTCCAAGGAACCGATAGTTATAAGTCGTCTGTATTGTGGGATAAAATGGTGCATTAAAGTGCCCCGGATCTCTAAATACTGGCATTAAGTCGAACACTTTCTTTTTGTCTCCGGCAGATATTTCGACCGTAAGCGTTTTTTCCACCTTCAACCGGTATAACACCCGGTGCTCTGGAATTCATAGGATCCGTGGAATTAGGAATATAGACAAACAAATCCACTCCACTTTTGTCGTCAACAAAAATCGGTTCATTTTGAGAGCCCACTACAAACAAATAATCCTTATCCCCGATTGTAAAAAGTTGTCTCTGATGTGCAGACGCGTTCTGAATACTTATGCCTGCGAGAGCTACTAATATCATAACCCCGAATATTACTCTCAGACGGAAAATCAAACCATTTTTCATTTTTACTCCCCCGTGATCTTTTTTCAATAAATTTATTTTTTCCTGAGCGCTACAACTAAAGCCACTGTACCAATCAATAAGCCAAGTATTCCTGTTACCAAGCCTATAGACCACATTGAACTATTGGAAGATAATCGATCCACCTTCGAATTAACGCTATCTAACGATTTCTGGAGGTCAGCCGGCACAGGGTCTGCTTCCGGGAATTGCAGTTCACCCAGACTTCGGACCTCCTCAAGGGTAAAAATTTCATTCACCTGAACTCCTTCGATGGTTCCTTTCATGGCGAGGGTGTAAGTTCCTGGTCTGGTCGGGACTATTTCAGCCAGATAATTCCCTGGTCCTGATTCTTCGTGCCCGGGTTTGGACTCTATAACCGGATGCAGTTGAAGCTTTGTGGTCTTACCGCCTGTGCTCAGAGTGACTTCCAGGGTCTTTTCCAGCCCCGCGACGCCTGTGTGTTCATCCTTCATGCTCATGTTTCCCTCCACCTTTTTCTCCACATTGAAATGGACGGCGTTCCTCACACCTGCGTAAGGTGGTTCGGATATCCATCCCACCTCACCTATCCCGTATTGTCCAGCTTCTCTATTTTCGTGAGCGATTGCGGGTCCGGTAAGCAGCGTTATGGTCAAAAAATACAGAACACCTAATACAGGTAGATATAACTTCATTTTTTCACCGTTTTAGTTTAACTCAATATTTAATCATTACAAACTCCATTAAAGCTATTGGAACAAACCTCTAACCGTTCCACATTCCGATGAACCTGTCAACCATTTTGTCTAAAAAGCTTTCTTTGTAAGCTACAAGCACTTTGATGATCTCATCTTCATCCATCAATGAATAAAAAATCTCATTGCCTCTGGCATCATTGCGGATCAAATCTGCATCTTTAAGATCCTGTACGTACCATGAGATCGTGGCAGGCGAAAGTGACATTTTTTCGCTTAATTCTTTGTTTGTTATCCTTTTGTTCTCAAGGACTAAAATAATAATTTTTCTCAGGTTCGGTCGCCTTAACAATGAAAGTATTTTTCTTTCATAAACATCCAAACCCAATGGATAAAAACGTTTAAACCTCCCGGCGGTTTCTTCTTTAATAATAAGATTTGCTTTAACCAGTATTGAAAGATGATAGGTCAACTGCCCGATCGTAAAACCGGTTTCACGCTCCAGTTCTCTTAGGTAAACCCCGGGTCTCTTTTTTATCAAACTCACGTTTCAAAGAAACGTGAATTTCCTCTAATTTCTTAGCTAAAACCGTTACGCTTTGCCAACCTTGCCGTTTTAGTTCTGTATGGCCTAACTTTTAAATTCATAATATTAGTTTTATTA
>Ga0074199_1002222_pt1 | contig 12607 bp, 12 predicted proteins | sample EPASupsiteSAE347_FD_64528 | JGI IMG/M metagenome (GOLD analysis project Ga0074199, IMG submission 64528) | Bioremediated contaminated groundwater from EPA Superfund site, New Mexico - Sample SAE3-47 | ecosystem: Environmental > Aquatic > Deep subsurface > Groundwater > Contaminated ...
AGAACCGCAGATATAAGAAAGAGTGTAAGATAACCAATTGTAATTACTTGCAATGAAAAGAAAAAAAAGAAAAGTATTAAATTTTTTCTGGATTTTGTATCAAAAAATTTATGCAAAAACAATAAAGAAAAAGGAATCCACTGTGTTGATAACAGCTGCAAATGGGGTAATTGTGCAAATTTGAAAGGAAAAAATGCAAAAATAATCCCTGATATGAAACCTGCTAAATAGTCATCAGTTAAATATCTTACCAAATAATACATCCCAAATCCGGATAGTATAAACGATAACAGTAATACAAAATTATGGGCTAAGATTGGATTATCTGATAAAATTAAAATTGGCATTGCAAGTATCGAATTAGTTAATTGAACCTCAGAAAAACTGAATGTATTGTTTAAAGGATAATATATATTTGAGTTAAAAAGATTTGATGGGTCTTTGAACAATGAATGAACAGTCCAAGACAAAATCCAAGCGTTGTGCAACGTATCTCCTTTATTGTCTGGGACGCTTGAACCAATTGAGAATATTAAGGGATATGTCATGATTAATGTTAAAAACACATACGATAGAAAAATAATTAAATCAATTTTAATTTTGTTATTTTTGAAATCAATCATTGTAATTCACCTATGTTTTTAGAAGCTGTCTATATTTCTTTTCAATAATTTCCCACCCATAATTCTCCTCCACGTACCGCTTTCCATTATTCCCCATCTTTGTTCGCAGTCTTGAATCACTAAGAAGCAGGTTTAAACATTCTTTGAACTCTGCGTAATTTCTGTAATACAATCCGCCATTACTTTTTCTACAGTGCCCTTTCAACACCTCACAGTTTCCATTTACAAGCACTGCATTATTGCAAAGCCATGCCTCCATTATTACCATTGATAAACTTTCGTACTTCGATGGCATTATTAGCAGTTTAGCAGCTTTTATTCCATTGAATTTATCCTGCTCTGATACAAATCCTAACGGCAAAATGTCTGGATGCTCTGGTACATTCATGACTGCTTTACCAACTAAGACAAGCTTAATATCTGATCGTGTTTCTTTTTTATATCGCATAAAATACTCAAATAATTCCTTGCATCCCTTAGATTCGTCTATTCTGCCCACGTAGATCATGAAGTTATCTGCATGGTATTTCTGCTTAAAATCATCGGCATCTATTTTATCAGGTAAATCTATGCCAACACCGATAATCTCACTTGGTATGTTCTCATTCTTAAATTTTGAATTAACGAATTTTTTCTCCTCTTCTGTGCTATATATGAGTGCTCTGGGAAGCTTAAACAACGATTCGAAGATGGATAGATATATCGGAGATTCATCATGTGCTGTAGGTACCAGAATTGCTTTGTTCCTGACTATGGGCAATCCGAAAAAGGTTGAACAGTAGAGGTATGTAAAAAATACAAAATAATCATAGATATCTTTATTATTTTTTATAAATTTTAATAATTCAGTCGAATATGGTCCTTGCAGTTTCATCCAATTGATTTCATCTTCGGCGCTCCGCTTGCTCCAAAAAATTTTTTCTGAGAATCTATTGAATTTATGTATATCGCGCGGGTTATCTACAGGAAATCTCCAGACCGTAATTCCATTAATCATATCCTTTCCTGGCAAATACTCATTTCTCCATGTGATGTAGTCTTTCGCGCATGTTGTAACGACTTCGATACAATAGTACTTTGATAAGTGTTCAGCAATCCGCCTGCAAAGGAGTTCAGCCCCACCGTTTACTTCCTCTCCATACCGCTGGACTACAAAGGCAATTTTGAGTTTCTGGTTCATAATAATGAGATGCTCTGAACTGCTATTCCCAGCTCCCTCGTATCCCCATTACTTGGGGTCCAGGTTTTTTCTACTTCAAGGACGACCTCTATAATATCACCATCTGATGATTCCGGCAGTTCAATCTCTATTGTTTGCCATTCAGAGGTTCTGAAGATAAAATTCTGCGCATATTGTTTGTTTATTGTTACGCTGCCGCTTAAAGGGACATGTGTAGTTGATTTTATTAAAAGTTTATTTGCCTTCTCATTCTTTTTCAAGTATGCAACTGCTTTTTTCTTAGTCCACCTTATATTCGGTGGCCAGTTCTCAAGATCATACCACCCTTCTCCGATCTGAGTAACGTCGTTCTCACCCATCACGATATAATCTCTTGTGACGTTCAGTATGTTGTACATGCTGCGGTAGAGCTCTGGAGGATACCTGTACCGTGGGTTTCCCGTGGGTCTGGCTACAACAAACAAATTATCCTTAAGAACATCAGGACGAACTGAACTGATAATTCGTTCAAAAACCGAATGGCTATGGGTATCTTTCGCACAGGCTTTCACTATCTCGTAATCGCATTCCCTTAATAAATGTACAAGTTCTTCAAGGGTATATTCCCTGTTGTGCCTGCCGTATACCCCGTATCCGGAATAGGGATCATAAATATTTTTAGCCATTAGAAGCCTTCACATGTTAGTCAATCTCGATACATTCGGTGTTGTTATTATCAAGCAGCCGTCAGGTTTCAGTATCCTGTGTATCTCATAGAGCATGTGGGTTGGATTTAGCGTTAAATGTTCAATAATTTCACAGCATAAGACAGTATCAAATTCATTATCGTTAAAAGGGAAAATACCTTTTTCAACATTAAAATGTTTATAAGCAAACTCATATCTTTCGTTGTATTTTTCATTAAAAATTATATCTATGTAATTAAACAAATTCTCATGCTGCGGACCGAAATAGTTTGCTGTATCAATTTCATAATTTCTATATTTTTTTACGAGCAAAGTCATAAAATAAGGATTTGCGCCCAGTTCCAGCAGTTTACCTTTCTGAGTTTTTCCGGGAATCAATTCGAGAGTAATAAGAAACCTTTGAAGGGAGTCGTTAATATAGTTGATTCCTTCCTGTTCTTTTCCTTTAAATAAATCAAAATTCATCAAATAATCTTTGATTTGCGATATCTCTATTTCACTCATAGCGTAATCCTGCCATCTTCAACCGCCATTTACTTGTTTAAGATAATATTTTAGTATATTCTCTACTTTTGTTTTCTTGAAATCATTCAAACGTTCTTTTTGTTTTCTGAGGATTATATCCCTAAAATTCTTGTTTTGAACTATAGTATGTGCTAACTCAGCAGCTTCTTCGTATCGCTTTTCATTAAGTAGAATACCAGTTCCGTTAAGCGTGTAAGGGATCGCAGTTGAGTTGTAGGCAATAATCGGTATATCAAAATGCATGCTCTCGAGCAGGGGTACGCAGAAACCTTCATGTTCACTCATTGATATGAATACATCCGCCAATGCATAGTACGCTAATAATTCTTTAAAAGTTACCTGACCAGTAACATAAACATTCTCTAAATTCAATAGTTTGATCAAGTTTTTAATTTGGGCATGGTATTTTTCCGTTCCAATGTAGGAGCCGATCAGAAACAACCTGGACTTTGGATCAATGCATTTATTATAATAATAAAATACCTTTATAACATCCTCTTGCTTCTTATTTGGAGACAATCTGCCAACAAATATAAAATTAGTGTAATCATCTGCAAACTTATTTAGAATCTTTTTATCCGGCTCCTGGTCATACTTCTCAAAATCAACAACTATAGGCAAGACTCCAGTATTTTTAAATCCAAGCTCAGCAAGCTCTTTCCGATTATATTCAGAATCTCCAAGAGCTAAACATGTTATGTTCGAGAACTCTGTAAGTTCTTTTTTTCCATTTTTCAACAGATGAGCAAGCGTATCATTGATTTCTAAAAAATAGTTACAAGGCGTGACATTGTGGTATATGAGAACCTTTTTATCCGGTAGGGTCTTTACAAATCTGGATATACCTGATCCGATTGAAAAATGAAATATCAGAATATTTTCAGGAGAGCTGTGTTTTTTGTACTCAGTATAGACTTTTGTAACATGGGCCAACTTCGGATGGATATTCTGAGCGTAGATTTCTGATTTGTAGCCCCATCTCTTGAGGATATTTCTTATCTCTAATGCATGGTTGCTTATAGCATCGCCATAGCTAATTGATGGTAATATCTGATGTATTTGCACAAACACTACACCAATCCTTGAAAATCTTTTTATATTTATGCACGATTTTGTCCCAACTATAATTTTCAAGTACATAACTTTTCCCATTAGCCCCCATTTTTTTCACAGCGTGTGGATTCTGGAGATAAAATTTTATGCACTCTTCAAATTCTTCGTAGTTATTAAAATAGAGCCCACCGTTGCTTTTGGCGCAGTGATCCCTGGTAACCTCACAGTTAGCATGAACAAGCACTGGTGTACCACAAAGCCAAGACTCCATTATTACGATAGAAAAACTCTCGTTTGTCGAGGGCTGACATAATACTGTTGAAGCTGCATATGCATCGTACTTATCCTGCTTTGGAATAAAGCCCAAATCAATTATATTCTTTTTATGGCCTTTCGGTATGCTAATCTCGCCGCTGCCAATTAAGATTAATTTAAGGTTATTAGTGTTCCTTTCTCTGTATCTACAAAAGTAATCTACAAGCATGGGTACATTCTTTCCAGCTTCCCGTCTTCCTGCGTATAATATAAAATTATCCTCAATTCCATGTTTTTCTCGAAATCTTTTTCCATTATATTCTATATCTGTGTCAATGCCACCACCTAGAACCATTCGCTTTCTACCGTTCAAGTTAAATATTTTTTCTGCCAGTTTCATTTCTGGTTCGGATAGGAAAATTATCCCCATCACTCCTTCAAACATTTTTTTATATATACCCATATAAGCATAGCTTTCATCATGCAGGCAGGGTATCAGAATCGATTTTTCAGGGCATACTTTGGACCCAAAGAAGGTTGTCCCAAACATGTAGGGGATAAAAATGAAATAATCGTATTTTGCTTCATTCTGAGCTATATATCTGTATAAATTATCGCTATTGATCATCTCTGTGATATAATGGATTTCCTCCTGCGAAGAGACTTTTTGGTTATGCATCAGTTTGTAATTAATACTGTCAAACAGCCGTGTATCCCTGTGCCTGACTTTGAACCGTCTGACTGTAATTCCATTAACCTCGTAAACCCCTTCCTTATAAAAGTTATTATTCCAATCGCTCAGGAATTCTTTAACGCATGTGGTAAGTATTTCGACGTTAGTCCCATTTTTCTGAAGGTTCTCAGCCGTCCTTTTGCATTCGTTCTCTGCACCGCCGGGAATGTCTCCGTACCACGGAATCACAAATGCTACCTTCATCTTTCACCTATTTTTTTGCAATAATCGCATAATCCTGGTATCCGTACAGCAAAGAGTTCAGTTTATCTATGTTCTGGTTCATAGCCTCAAGACGCGTCTTCTCTTCATAACTCATGCCGTCGCTTATCGTGAGCTTACTTAACCTGGCAGTCTCTGGAAACGGCGAGAAGAATTTAAACGCAATGTCTCTAAATCCCGCGGATTCAAGCAGGAACTTGATTGTCTCAGGATGAACCGGCTTGACATGAGATAGATCCATGTAAAAACTTGCAGCAAATACGGATAAGCATAGTGGATTGATAGTCTCCACAATTAAATAAGATTCCGATTTCATCTTAGCATAGCACAGTTTTACTAAATTGACCAACTCCAGTGGTTGCAGATGCTCCACAAATTGTCCGGTAAATATGCCGTCGAGCGAATTATTATCAACTGATTCAAGATAAGACAACGCATCGATTTTTTGCACTTCAAGACCGTTCTTCTGGCAGTATGATACCATATCCTCGTTTATATCTATTCCCCTTGCACCGACGCCGTTCTCTTTCAACAGCGACAGGAACTCACCCCTCCCGCATCCTATATCAAGCACTTCCTTGCAGTTTTTGAAGTATTCCAAAAAGATTGACTGCCGTTGTTTTATTTCTTCTATACTGCCCCGGAATTTTTCTTCGAATAAGAAGTAGTTAATAGCCGCATCCAGCTGACCTGAATATGGCTTATTTGCCCTGGCAGCAGCCTCATTAACCTTACTATCAATATTTTTGTAAAAACCGGTCACCGCCTCATTGAGCTTACTATCTATCTCCCAGTTGAAAGCTGATTTAGCCTCAGCAACTTTAGTATCGATTTCCTTGTAAAAACCAGTCACGGTCTCATTTACCTTATTGTCGATCTCCCAGTTGAAAGCTGCCTTAGCCTCGTTAACTTTAGTATCAATGTTCCTGTTAACAGCAATCCTTGCATCGTTGACTTTAATATTAATATCCCTGTTAACAGCAACCATAGCCCCGTTGACTTTAGCATCAATGCTCCTGTCAACAGTAGCTGCATGTTCCTTGGATTTGTTGTCGAAATCTTTACTCCAGTTATTTAATACTTGAACAACATTTGCGTTAAATTCTATCTGTTTTCCAATTACGATGTCCACATAGCGTTTTACCTCGCCATGCATCAACTGCCTGCCCCAGACAAGGAATCGACCAAGTAGCGGTCGATGCGAGCTGATATGGTACTCTGCCTGTAAATCCCAGTTACGGTTGATGTAATCAAGGTTATGCTGCATGTCATCCTGATCGATACAGGTAACGGATGCCGACATGGGTTTATTGATCAGTTCTTCCATCTCTTTTGAGTATGCGCCGCTCTCTTTCCGTTTCTTTATATTTTCTCGTATCTGGCGCATGATATCTTCGACATTGATTTCATCGTCTTTTATTTCAATGGAGTCCATTCATCCTCCGGCAGCCTTGATTGTTTTCATCAATCCCTCATTTAAACTAACAGTGGGCGACCAGCCCAGCTTTTTCAATTTAGACACGTCGGCACACATTCTGGGAATATCGATCACTTTTGAGCGCTTGCGGGATTTTATTGAGACATATTTTTTTGCGGGATTGATGATATTTATAACAGCCTCAACGACTTCTTTAATGCTTGTCTCGTTGCCTGAGCCTAAGTTGTAAGCCCCATCGCCCGACTCAGCGATTGTCAGAATACCGCTAATTGCATCAGCGATATATAAAAAATCGCGCGTTGGGGTCAGGTTTCCAAGTTCAACTATTTCTTTTTCATTGGCTTGCTTTATTATTGACGGCAGGATAAATCCTTCAGATTGACCAGCCCCGTACAGATTGAACGGCCGAATAATCGTGGTCTTTAATCCGTAGTTTAAAGCATATGTATTAACAATAATCTCGGCAGCAGCTTTGCTTGCAGCATAGGGTTCACGCGGATTAATGGGATGCTGCTCATCTATTGGAAGGTATTCAGGTATGCCGTATACGTGAGAGGTACTGACACATACGAATTTTTCAATTTCGTTTTGCCTTGCCTCTTCAAGAAGATATAATGTTCCTTTAGTGTTAGTCTCAAATGTCTCCTTGGGATGGGTTGCTGCGTAGTTCACATTGGATATTGCAGCAAGATGAAACACTACGTTGACATCATCTACAGCCTTATCTAATGAGCCCTGGTTTATAATATTTCCGTACACCGGAGTAATTTGATTTTTAACATTCACAAGATTGCCAATCGAATCCTTTAAAAGTACTTTTACCTGTGCCCCTTTATTAATTAGCTTCCGAACAAGATATGGCCCCATAAAGCCTGTAGCCCCTGTGACCAGCACAGTTTTATCTTGCCACTTCATGTATGACTCTTTTATCTTCATATCGCTTGACATCTGCTTCGACCATCATTTTTACCAGTTCTTCAAATGTTACCTTTGGCTTCCAGCCAAGGACATGTCTTGCTTTAGAGGCATCACCCTGTAATATATTCACCTCAGCCGGGCGTATGAATTTTGGATCCACAATTACATAATCTTTCCAGTCAAGTTCTACTTCACGAAACGCAAGCTCGACGAACTCACCTACAGAGTGAGCCTCCCCTGTGGCGATCACATAATCGTCCGGCTCTTTTTGCTGCAGCATAAGCCACATAGCTTTGACATAATCACCTGCATAACCCCAGTCACGTTTGGCATCCAGATTGCCAAGTCTTAACTCATTAGAGAGACCGTGATAGATTCGCGCCACTCCGTCGGTTATCTTCCGTGTCACAAACTCTATTCCGCGCCGCGGCGATTCGTGATTAAATAGAATTCCATTGGAAGTGTGCATCCCGTAACTTTCCCTGTAGTTGATACATGCCCAGTAGGCGTATAACTTGGCAAAGCCGTATGGACTGCGGGGATAAAATTTCGTATTTTCGTTCTGGGGTGTCTCATGGACTTTACCGAACATCTCACTCGACGAAGCCTGGTACACATGGGCATCAGGACAAACATGACGAACTCCTTCAAAGATACGCACAGTCCCGACTCCTGTCACATCACCTGTCAACACCGGTTGGTTCCAGGAGGTTGCTACAAACGATTGGGCTGCGAGATTATACACCTCGCCCGGTTTTGATTCTTTCAAGGCGTTGTTGATGGAGGACTGGTCTGTCAGATCCCCTTCGATTAGCTCGATTTTATCAAGTATATGTTCTATCCTCGACAGATTGGGAGTGCTGAGCCGCCGGATCATGCCATAGACCTTGTACCCTTTCTCAAGCAGCAATTCTGCCAGGTAGGAGCCATCCTGCCCTGTGATCCCTGTGATCAATGCTGATTTCATATGAATCATAGGTCGTTTTTTAAATTGTTTCATATATCACCCATATAATAAATAAACTCATTGTTTCCACCCGCATGGGATTTCAAATAAACCTGCATTATTTCCATTTCTTATTACATTAAAAGTAAACTGCTTATCAAGCCAGTCATATGGCGTATGTTCCTTACTGTGGGCTGCAACTGTTAAATGGAATTTACCTTCCGTCATAATTAAGTTATGGATATGCAGCTTGATTTCATTGTTGCCTATAGCGCCATTGGTAGCAAATTCTTGAATATCTGTATTGGTGCCATAACACATCACATCGCTATCGGAGTATATTGCTATGCCAATCACAAGATTGTCAAGTGGTACATTAACATTATAGTTTATCTGGACCGTCATCGGGTCACCTGAATTAAATATGGTGTTTTCTTTATTGAATTTATCAATGAACTTAACATTGATTATTTCAACTTTTTTATCGCCCCAGCGCGTTTTTTTTCTTTGAACGTCTCCCTTTTGTCCTTCTATTTTTGGCTCGGACTCTAGGTTTCCTGCATGCCTTTCTTTATCCCCCGTACCGTATACATATTTATCAATTATCTCATTCGTATCCCCGAAAGCCACCTGTTCTCCGCGGCGCAATAATAACGCCTTGCTGCAAAAACGCCTTACAGAATTGAGGTCATGCGAGACAAACACTATTGTTTTCCTCTCCTTAAGATACTGCTGGAAAACATTCAGGCATTTCTGCTGAAATCCCATATCTCCAACAGCAAGCACTTCGTCCATTAACAGAATCTGTGGATCGGTCTGGACGGCAGTTGCGAACGCAAGCCTTACCTGCATGCCCGATGAGAGGTTCTTCAGTTTGGCATCCTGGAACTGCTTGAGACCGGAAAATTCAAGTATTTCACCAAACTTATTATCAATTTCCTTGTCTGAGAGACCCATGATCGCGCCGTAAATGTAAATATTCTCTTTTGCGGTGAGGTCTGGCTGGAATCCTACCCCCAGCTCAAGAAAAGGCGTTATTTTTCCGTATATCTTGATGGAGCCTCTGCTTGGCCGCAGGATATTTGCAATGATCTTAAGGAGTGTACTTTTCCCGCTTCCGTTTTCTCCAATGATGCCTACAGCCTCGCCCTTCTTCACTGTGAAATTGATATTCTTAAGCGCTATGAACTCTTCATATTTCTGCTTACCATAGAAAGACCCGGTAAGGTGTTCAAATAGGGTGTTCTTTTTTTCGTGAGGAAGCCTGAAACTCTTCCACAGATCTTTAACGACTATTACATCCTTGCCCGTCACATCTCCTCCGCAAATCCTGGTTCAAGCCTTCGGAATATTAAGTAACCGACAGAGAGCACCACAAGTGCTATAGCCAGAATGAATATCCCATCCCAAAAGAGAGGTGATGTGGAATATATCACAGACCCCCTTAGCATATCGATGATACGGGTCATTGGGTTCAGCATGATGATCCAGACGTATTTTTCAGGAACTATTGACATCGGGTATATGATTGGAGCAGCAAAGAATCCTGCCTGCAGTATTACTGCCCAGATATATTGTATGTCACGGTAATATACATTCAGCGCCGCAAGCCCAAAAGCAAGACCAAGGATAAGTAAAAACTCAATAAATAGAACCAGGGGGAAGTACATGATTGTAATAGCCGGCTTAACATTAAATATTAACATGAAAATCCCAAAAACAATAAATTCCAATAATGTCATTAAAAGCGCGGTAGCGCATGAACTGATTACCAGCACTTCTCTTGGAAAATAGACTTTTTTTACAAGGCTTGGCTTGCCGAGTATGCTGTTCAGGCTCATTGATGTTCCCCTGCTCAACATATTCCAGGATATTATACCCATCAACAAGAACAGCTGATAATGCTTAACATTTACCCTCATCAGGTTTGTAAAAACTACGTATAAAACCAGAAGCATGAGCAGTGGTTCAAGCAGGGACCAAAAGAATCCAAGGATGGAATTCTTGTATCTCAGTCGGAACTCGCTCATTGCAAGTTTGAATGCCAGGTGCCTGTAATTCCATAATTCTTTCATATTTAAATGCTCTATTGTTTACGCTGAAGCGATTCTATAATACTGACCATCCGTTTAATAAATGTAGATGTATCAAAATCTTTCGCTCGAACTGTACATTCTTTTTGATATTTTCCCGGATTCTTAGAAATTAATTTCACCGCGTTAATTATAGCTGTTTCATCAGCTTCGATAAGTGTACCTGTTGAGCCATCTACAACCGTCTCCAGATAACCCCCTTCTTTAACTGCAATAGTAGGCTTTCCAGATGCCATTGCCTCGATTGGAGTCATCCCAAAGTCCTCATCGAGCGCAGTTGTTATATGCCCCTTACAGGTTGCATATAATTCGATCAGTTCATCTTCTGGAATACTGCCAAGTAATTGTACGTTATGCGGTAAGTTATTGATAACCTGGGACGCATATTTTGACGCATGGTCGCCCTTCGCAAAGCCGCCGACAATAAGTAATTTCTCATCAGGCATTTGCCTGAAGGCATTAATCTGCAGCTCTACACGTTTCTCAGGATATAAACGGTTCACAGATAGCCAGAAGTCTCCGTATTTTTTGGGTCGGTATTTTGATATATCGACAGCAGGGTACACAACTACCGAGTCCCTGCCATGATATTTTTTAATTCTATTACGGACATTTCTGGATATGGTAACAACATATTCAACATCGTTTACAAACTTGCGACTTACCGGCTCATGTACTGCTACCCATAATTTAAACAGCTGTCGTGTAATGAAGGATTGCCTTTTCATAAATGTTTCATATAGATCGTAAAAAGCTCTTGTAGGTGTGAAACAGTACCACATATTCGGCTTATGCCTCTTCGCTGCAAAGTGCGCCCAGTTACCTGAGAATATGAAAAAATCGTAATCCTTTGAAAAATCGCAGAGCGCGAACCGCAAAGAAGCTGATATCTGCTTGAGCGGCGGCATTTTAACAGTCTCTCCTATGCTTATTATTCTTACATCCTCAAACCTCATCTTTCTGATTGATTCGGTATCTATGTCCGTGGTTATCACATCCGCCCTGAGTCCTCGCGCCAGTGTTAAGACGAGCTTCTCCCCCCCGCCTATTGCGCCGATGTAATCGTGGAATATCGCAATTCTCATGTTAATTCCTTATACTTTTTGCCAAGCTTGCCATCCAGAACCCTTCCCGTACCGGAAAACTTATATCGCAAAACGCCCAGAAGTCGGTATGCCCATTGATCCTGCCCATGCTTACGTATTCTAATAATCGTTTCCAGGAAGAGCCGTATAGTCTGACCTTGATGGCAGTCATAGGAGTTCAACAAATAATTGCGTTTCTTCTTCTCATTCTAGCTTATTTCTTATAAAATTCATGAACTCACGAATACCTGAAGCAGGGTCGTCATTTATTCTGCTCTCTTTTATATTGTTTTGTGAGCCGTTATGGAAATGCTTGGGGTAGGTAGAAACTTCTTTCCAGCGTGGATCAGGGAAATTATCATGACGATACATCTTCCCATTTTAGAAAAACTCTTAGCTTAAGGATTTCTGCCAATTAATTTTCTCCATAGCCTTTAACATGGCATCTCTTCTTGATTCAAGATAATCAAGTTGTATAAAGTCTTCCATCATGTCCTCTTCTTTGATATCCCCAATTTTCAACTTCTCATCCAGTTCAAAAATTGATTTTATACCATGTTTTGCACCGATCTTGTATATTTCTGCCTCTATATTTCTTAATTCCTTTTCCAGAAAGGTTCTAATGCTTTCGATCTCTAATTTTTCCTTGCTCAGATGCAGAACTTGTGCCACATCTTCAATTATTTGCATATTTTCCTCTCAACAACTTGGATATTACCATGATTGTATTATACATGATATTATTAATATCTTATTCTGAAATCCTTCCGATCTTACTCATCAGGCTGCAGGGATTTTTTTCTAGCTTTTTAAGACTGTCGATGAAGTAATGTACTGTTTGATATCCAGC
>Ga0074199_1002224_pt1 | contig 12595 bp, 14 predicted proteins | sample EPASupsiteSAE347_FD_64528 | JGI IMG/M metagenome (GOLD analysis project Ga0074199, IMG submission 64528) | Bioremediated contaminated groundwater from EPA Superfund site, New Mexico - Sample SAE3-47 | ecosystem: Environmental > Aquatic > Deep subsurface > Groundwater > Contaminated ...
AGCGTGGTGGTGGCAACCCAAGCAGGGGCGGCCGAGGCAGTGCTGGCCGACCTGAGCCGGTTGCCCAATACCGAGGTGTACGGCAGCAAGGAAAACCAGATCGTCACGGTTATCGAGGCCGATTCGGTGGCAGCCCTGACCGAGGGGTTGCAGCGGCTGGCCGCGGTGGAACGGGTGGTCGGGGTGTATCCCGTCTACGCGGGCGCTGATGAGTAAGCATTTTTTAAGGCCGCCTGGTGCGCTGCCGGAAGCGGAGTTTCTTGGCCGCTGCATCCGCTGCGGCAAGTGCGCGTTGGCTTGCCCCTACCGGGCGATCCGGATCGCCGGGCTGCTCGACGGCTTGGAGGTCATGGGCACGCCAATCATCCGGGCCAGGCAATCCCCCTGCTATCTCTGCCTGAAATGCGTGCCGGGTTGTCCGTCCGGCGCCTTGGACCACAGGGTGAAAAAACGCGAACAGGTCCGGATGGGGATTGCGCGGATCAACCGCAAGGAGTGCCTTACCTGGCAGGGGACCTTCTGCCGGAGCTGTTATGACCATTGCCCGCTCTTCAATGAGGCGATCACCATGGACAGCGAGCTGCGGCCGGTGGTGAACGAGAAGAAATGCGTGGGCTGCGGGATCTGCGAGCATGTCTGCCCAGCCGATTCCGTTGCCATTACCGTAATCCCCGGGGGGTCAGGATGAAGATTACCCCGATGCGCAGAACCGTTCAGCTTCTTTCCCTCGCCGGGATGGTGGCGGTGCCGTTGCTCAACAGCCGTGGGATCAGCGCGGTCAGCGGCAGCTTCTATTCAATGGAAATAGGCCGGCTCTTGCTCACCGACCCGCTCATAGCCATCCAGCCCTTGCTTGCCACCATGAGCATCGACGCCACCCTTTTGGCCTCGGCCCTCATCCCGGCAGGTCTCGCCCTGGTCCTTGGCCGGGTCTTCTGCAGCTGGGTCTGCCCACAGAATACCCTGTCCGAGCTGTTCGACGCAGTGGGCATCAGGTTGGGGGGCAGGCGGTTTTTTATGCCCACTCAGGGTCCGCTGGTCCGTTACGCGGTGCTGGCCGCGATTCTGGCAATCACCCTGCTGTACGGTTTTCCCCTGGCCAGCCTGCTCTCGGCTCCGGGGATCATCTCGGTCCAGACCGCCCGGTTCATCTACGAAGGAACCGTGGGGCTTGAACTGGCGCTCATCGGGACCATCATCCTGGCCGAACTCTTCCTGGTCCGGAGGGTCTGGTGCAACCATCTCTGTCCGGTGGGCAGCATGCTCAGCCTGTTCCGCTTCAAAAAGACCATGCGGGTCGTCATGGCCGAAGAGGGGGAGCACGCCTGCCTCCACTGCCGCGAATGCGCCAAGGCGTGTCAGCTCGGCCTCAATCCCATGGATGGCGAAATTGCCCCCCAGTGCCATAACTGCGGCGCCTGCATTGATGCCTGCCAAGGCATGACCGGGGAACGCAGGCCGCTTTCCTTCCGTTTTTAGAACCGGTGGCCCGTCCTGGGCTGCCTGCTATCCCTCAAAACGATACCCCCCCAGGCACCGTGACGATGTGGCGCGGTGTAGCCGGATTGGCATCGATCTTGTTGTAATCCCGTAACTAAGAAGAAACTGGGAAGTTCCGCCTTTTCCCTTGGGGCTCATTTTTTCTTGCCCCTTTCTCGCAAAATGATTAGATTTGAACCATAAATATTTTTCTGGTTCAAAAGGAGGTCGGCCATGAAGTCCATCACTATTCACAATCTCGATGATCCGCTGAACACCCTGATCCGGGAAAAGGCAAAAAACGAGGGGCTGAGCCTTAACAACACCATCAAAAAACTGCTGGCCGAAGCCCTTGGTCTCTCGCTCAAGAAGGGTGAGGGCCGCGGGAAGGATTTTCTCGATCTCTTCGGGGTCTGGTCGAATGAGGAGGTAAAAGAGTTCAACAAACAGGCCGGTGATTTTGAAAAGATTGACCAGGAAGACTGGGCGTGAAGAAAATCGTTCTGGATACCAACGGTTATACCGCATTTCTGGCTGGTGACCCAAAGATACTCGACGCCTTGGCGACCGCCGAGATCGTCTTTCTCTCGGTTTTTGTCCTGGGCGAGCTTTTTGCCGGGTTCAAAGGCGGCAGCAGGGAGGCGGCAAACCGCGAGCTGCTCGAACGGTTTCTGAAAAAGCCCACGGTGCAGGTGCTGAACGCCACCGCCGAAACCGCCTCGGTTTTCGGTCAACTCAAGGCCGCCCTCAAAAAGGCGGGAACCCCGCTGCCCATCAATGATGTATGGATCGCCGCCCATGCGGTTGAGACCGGCGCCATCCTCGTGAGCTACGATAGCCATTTTGAGAAGATTATCGGGCTCAAAATCTGGCAACCCCACACCGCTTGATCAAGCTGGGGAAAACAGGGAGGCGCCCCGGTTTCCCCTTTTTTTGCCGACCGAACTCTTCCTGGTCCGGGGGGTGTGGTGCAACCACTTCTGTCCGGTGGGCAGCATCTCAGGGTAGGTCGGGTAGAGCAAAGCGAAACCCGACGCGATAGCCTCGCGAAACACCACAAATGTCCATCGTTTTGCAGAGCAGGAGATTTATCCTGGCGATTGGGGCACGGGTAAGGAAATGTCGGGTTTCGCTTTGCTCTACCCGACCTACAGGCTATTAACCTATGCGGTGCAGTGGACGAGTGGATAAGCGCCCGTACGCTGGACCTTAACGCCCCGCAGCGCCTTACTCCTCAAACCGATACCCCCGCCCCGGCACCGTCACAATGTAGCGCGGTTCCGTGGGGTTGACCTCGATCTTCTGGCGGAGGTGCTGGATGTGCACGTCGATGACCCGGCTCCAGGAATAGAGCTTGGCGTCGCTCCAGAGGCATTGCCGGATCTCTTCCCTGGTCACCAGATTGTTGCGATTCTCCACCAGACAGGCGAGAACCTGGAACTCCTTGGGGGTGATGGCAACGACCGTGCCTCGCACCGTTACCACCTGATTGCGCAGGTCGATGGAAAGATCCCCGGCTGTAATGGTGCTGGGTTGGGAGGGCTGGGGTGCCGTCGGCCGCAGCCTGGCCCGGATGCGCGCCAGCAGCTCGCGGGTTTCAAAGGGCTTGACCATGTAGTCGTCCGCCCCCAGTTCCAGGCCGATGACCTTGTCCGAGACCTTGTCCTTGGCGCTGAGCATGATGACCGGCAGGTTGGGATGGATGGATTTCAGGGCGCAGCAGAATTCCAGACCGTCGCCGTCGGGCAGCATCAGGTCGAGGAGCACCAGATCGGGTTTGTGGTCGGCGAGGATGGCCCGGGCCGCGGCCAGGGAGTCGGCGGTGAGCAGGGTAAAGCCGTGCAATCCGAGGTTCGCCTTGAGAACCTTGAGAATGTCCTGGTCATCGTCGATGGCCAGTAATGTGGCGGTAACTGCTCTGGTCTCCATCATTCCTCCCCGGCTGGCAGCCAGAAATAGAGGCAGGCCCCCGGCCCCGGGCTGTCCGCCACGCCGATGACCCCGCCGTGGGCCGCGATGATGCTCCGGCAGATGGTCAGCCCAAGGCCGCTCCCCTCTTTATTGCCCAATTTGTAGAACTTGTCAAAAACCTTTTCCCGTTCCGTTTTGGCAATGCCAGGCCCCTGGTCCAGAACCTCGACCACAACGAACTCCTCTTCCAGAAAGGCGCGGAGCGTGACGGTTGACTGGTTGGGCGTGAACTTGACCGCGTTGGCCAGCAGATTGGTGAGCACCTGCCTGATCTTGTCCTCGTCTGCTCGCAGCACCAGGGTCTCGGGCAGCAGGGAGGTGATCTGTACTCCTTTCTCCTCCGCAAGGCAGGCAAGACCGGTGACCGTTTCGCGGATTACCGGCACCAGATCAAGCCGGGTGGTGTGCAGAGCCGTGGTTATCCCCATCTCGATCCGTTCGATATCAAGCATGGTGTTGACCATGCGGATGAGCCGGTCGGTGTTCTTGTTGATGAGCTGCAAAAAGTCGCGCAGCTCATCCAGCGGGCAGGCGCCGATTTCCTGGGGGGCAAGGTCGGCCAGCCGGGCGGTGACGTACTCCATGGAACCCTTGATGGAAGTGAGCGGGGTCCGCAGTTCGTGGGAGGCGCGGGCCACGAAGTCGGATTTGCGTTCGCTGGCGGCGGAAAGCAACCGGTTGGTCTCCCGGAGCTTCTGGTTGGTTTCCGCAAGGTCGCTGGTCGCTTCCCGGATGCGGTCCTGGAGATCGCCGTGGTATCCGGTGAGCCGGGCCGCCATCTCGGCAAAGGCGCGGGAGAGATCCTCGAATTCATCCCCGGTCGGCAGAATCGGCGCGGCCTGGTAATTGCCCTGGGAAAACGCCTGAATGGCAGTGGTGAGTTGTTTCATCGGCGCCAGCACCAGATGCCGCATCATGTAGATCATCGCCCCGCTCAGGGCTCCCACCACCAGGAGCATGGAGGCGAACATCCTCCGCCGGTTCCGGGCAGCTTCGGCGAGGGTTTTGTCCATGGGCAGGGCGACGCTGATGGCGCCGCGGACATCGCCCACTTTGTAGCCCTGTTGCTGGTGGCATTTCAGGCAGGCTTCCTCCACATAGAGGGGGGAGATATAGCGGAGATAAGGCTGGCGGTCGATGTCTTCCATGGCGGTGAATTCCCGGAGATTTTCCTGTTCAAAGGCCAGCAGGGCCCTCCGTTCGAAGGGGTCGGGCGCATTTTCCGGGTTGGTCAGCTTGAGGCTGGTGATGTGGAACCAGAACAACCCCTCTTCCCGGGAGTATTTGGACAACTCCTTGGTGACCATGGCCGGGGTTTCCTTGGTGTAATGCCGCCCCTCGCGGTCGAGGATTTCGGGGTCGGTGAGAAAAGGGGAGGGCTGGGAGCGCGGCAGCCTTTCCACGAAGACCCCGCCATGGTCGGCGATCCAGCGGCGCATCAAAACGATCTGGCGGAAAACCGCGCGGGCTTCGTTCTCCGCCTGCCGGATGATGAGTTGTTCCTGGCGTTCGTTGAAAACGTAGAAGGTGGCGCCCAGAGTGGCAAGCAGGGTAAGGCTGCAGCCGACGATGAACTTGAAGCTGAGACTGAATTTCATGGCCTCGCCGAGCTGCCTGAGCCATGCGCCCATTCTCGTCAAATGCACCCCTCCTGCTCAAGGCAAAAAAAATCAGAATAATCCGGGAATTGTAACTGTTCAGCAGCGGCGCAGATGCGCGACAGAGGCCTGAGAGCTATGCTCCGGCATGCGAACAGGCCGATAACAAAGCAGATGTGGTGCTGCTGGGCAGTTACCCTCAAATGAGATTCTCCTTTTTAAGATGCACCTGGAGGATGGAGATGGCGGCCGGGGTGATCCCGGAGATGCGCGCTGCCTGGCCCAGGGTCCGGGGCTGGATCTTGCTGAGTTTTTCCACCACCTCCCTCGAAAGGCCGGGCATGGTCCGGTAGGGAAGATCATCGGGGAGAAGCACCGATTCCATGCGGCGGAAACGGTCCACCTGCTCGCTCTGCCGTTCGATGTAGCCGTGGTATTTGATGGCCAGCTCGACCTCCCGGGTCACCTCTTCTCCGGGGCGCGGCAGGGTGATGCCGGTGAGCTGGGCCACGGTGTCAAGATCCATCTCCGGCCGGCGCAGAAGATCGGCCGCGCTCACTGCGGTTTTCAGGGTGGCGCTGCCCATGGCCACCAACCGGTCGTTGAGTTCCTGCTTGGGCCGGATTTGGGTGGTATTGAACAGGGCGATGGTTTCCTCGATGGCCTGTTTCTTGGCGCAAAACAAGCGGTAGGTGTCATCCTCCACCAACCCCAGGTTGCGGCCGGTCTCCCCCAGCCGCAGGTCCGCGTTGTCTTCCCGCAAGAGCAGCCGGTATTCGGCCCTGGAGGTGAAGAGCCGGTACGGTTCCTTGGTGCCCCTGGTGACCAGATCGTCGATCAGCACCCCGGTGTATGCCTGGGAGCGGTCCAGAATCAGGGGAGCTTCCTCGCGCACGTATTTGACCGCGTTGATCCCGGCGATCAATCCTTGGGCCGCAGCCTCTTCGTAGCCCGAGGTGCCGTTGATCTGCCCGGCCAGAAAGAGGCCCTTGAGCCGTTTTGTTTCGAGAGACGGGTGCAGCTCCAGCGGATCGACATAATCGTATTCAATGGCATAGCCGGGCCGGATGATGGCGACATTCTCCAACCCCTTGATGCTGCGGAGCATGGCCTGCTGCACATCCATGGGCAGGCTGGTGGGCAGGCCGTTGGGGTAGATCTCCACCGTGTCCAGCCCTTCCGGCTCCAGAAAGATCTGGTGGCGCTCCTTTTCCGGAAAGCGCATGACCTTGTCTTCCACCGACGGGCAATAGCGGGCCCCAACCCCTTCGATGATCCCGGTGTACATGGGAGAGCGGCTGGTGCCCGCCCGGATGATCGCATGGGTGATGGGGTTGGTGTAGGTGATGTGGCAGGGGCGCTGGGGCAGCACCGGATTTTTGCCCCGGTTGCTGAAGGAAAAGAGGTTGGGCGGCTCGTCGCTGTGCTGGGCTTCGAGCTCGGAGTAATCGATGGTGGTTCCGTCAAGGCGCGGGGTGGTGCCGGTCTTCATTCGGCCCATGCTAAAACCCAGCTCCTTGAGGTGCAGGGGCAGCTTCAGCGACGGCACATCGCCCATGCGGCCGGCAGGGAAATTCTTCAGGCCGATGTGGATCAGGCCGTTTAAAAAGGTGCCGGTGGCGATGACCACTGCCCTGGCAATGAGTTCCTCGTCGAGGGAGGTGACCACCCCGGCGATTTCGTTGTTTTCGATGAGCAGCCGGTCGGCGGTACCCTGCCGGATATGGAGGTTTTTCTGCTGCTCCAGCACCGATTTCATCCGCAGCCGGTAGAGGAGCCTATCGGCCTGGGCCCGGGAAGACCAGACCGCCGGACCCTTGCGCGTGTTGAGGCGGCGGAACTGGATACCGGTGGCGTCGATGTTTTTCGCCATCTCGCCGCCCAGGGCGTCGATCTCCTTGACCAGATGCCCCTTGGCCAACCCGCCGATGGCCGGGTTGCAGCTCATGGCCCCGATGGTGTCGGCGTTGACCACGAGCACCGCGGTGCGGCAGCCCATGCGGGCACAGGCCAGAGCGGCTTCGCAGCCGGCATGGCCCGCGCCGATGACGATGATGTCGTATTGGTTGGAATTTGGCATGGTTGGGGGGTCTTTTATTTTTTTGCTCAGGGGCATCCGTGGGGTGCCACTGAAAAGTATCGTATTATAGCGGGGTTGGAAGGAATATGCAAATCAGTCCCGGGTGCGCCACCAGATCAGAGCCCATCGGGGCGGGGTTTCTCTGGCGAGTTGCCAGGTCGTTTCATCGAGCCGGCTCAGGCGCGCATCCACGTAGGCGGTAAGCAGTTTTTCTTCATCGGCGGTCAGGTCATCCACCATCCAGCGGTACGATTGCAGGGCCTCTTCCCGGGAGGTGTAGGTTCTTGTGCTGTCCAGGGTGAGGAAGTCGACCCGGGCGTGGATGCCCAGAGAGTAGAGGATATTGAGTGTGAAAATGTAGTCCGGGCCGGGCTCGAACGTGCGGCCGATGGCTCTAAAAAGATCCGGGTCAAAAGGTCCGGCCCCGACCCGGTCCACCACATAGACAGCCTCGGTGGCCCAACCGTTCAGCTTGCGCAACGCCCCTTTCAGATCGTCCACCGACAGGGAGCGGGAGGCAATGGCCACCTCGTGGCGGGGAATGGCGAGCGTTTGCCAGTCATCGGTCCAGGATGCCTGGATCGTGGTGATGTTTTTGATCTTTGCGGCGGCAGCCTGCTTGGTCAGTTCGCCCAGCATGGCGGCGGAATAATCGAGGGCCGTGACCCTCCGCACCCGGCCGGCCAAGGGGATGGCCAGGGTGCCGGGGCCGCTGCCTACATCCAGCACACTCCACTCCGGCTCAACCTCAAGATGGGCGAGAAATTGCGCGACAAAGGGCGAGTCCAGGTTGCGTTCGGCAAACCCGGCGGCCCGCTTGTCCCAGTCGCTGCATTTTTTCTTTTTCCAGGACTTGTGGGCTCTGGACTCCCGCCACATGGTGTCCCAGTCGATATCCTGATAGCGCATTGCGGTGTTCTTCTCGTGAGAGTTTTTTTGCCACGAACTCCACGAAACGACACGAAAGTTTTTTGAAGCGGATCAGGTTGGCACGGATGCGTGGGGGAAGAGTGCGTCCCCGGTGGCCTGGCACTGATGGCATGTTTTTGTTGTTTTCGTGTTCTTTCGTGGATTTCGTGGCAAAAATTTTACCGGCGGGTGAGCCGGTTGACGATGATGGTCAGCTCCTTGCCTTGGCTGCGCATCTTCCGGGTACTCACCGCTATCTCGTATTCCTTTTCCGCCAGCAGGAGAAACTTGGGCATGCTTTTGCGGCGGACATCGTGGGCCAGGTAGATGACGCCCTGCTCCGCCAGCAGGGAACGGAAGATGTTTAAAAGCGGCGCGAAGAATTCTTCCCTAAAGAGGATCTCCGCGCCGATGATGGTGTCGAAGCGCGGCAGGTCGGGAGGCTTCAGCCAGTCGAGCAAACGGCACTCCACGCCCTTGAGCCCGGTGGCCGCGGCGCTGACCCGCTGGAAATCAAGGATGTGGGGTTCGTAATCGGTCAGGGTTACCCGGTAGCCTGCCAGGGCGGCGGCAAGACCCGGCGCGCCGAGGCCGGCGCCGAGTTCGAGCAGGGTCTGCCCCTCCTTGGCCGGCGGGGTGGTGAGCATGAGGTCGGCCAGGACCATGGCGGCTTCCCAAAGCTTCACCCAGAAGGGAAATTCTCCCACATCCTCGAAGGGATCTTTTCCTCCCAGGAGCGGTTCGAGGTCGGTGACCTGGAGCAGCTGAATTTCCTTGCCGCGCAGACGCAGCGGCTCAAAATCCACCTTGTAGGTTTTCCGGATTTCCCGGAGCCGGGCATACTGTTTCTCGGGAAGCTGCGTAGGGTCCATCTGGAATCTCCAGGACGGCGGAAAATGCCGTGCTATCGTTCGAGGAAAAGGGCGATCAGGACCAGGGCCGCCAGCAGGAAGCGGTAGTAGGCGAAAATGGCGAAACTTCTGGCCCGGATGTATTGCATGATAAAGGAAATAAACAGGTAGCCGGAGATGGCCGCGGCTAAAAAGCCGGAGAGGTAGATCATGGCTTGCCCGTCCAGCAGGCCATTTTTGATGATTTCCGGAATTTCGTGCACCCCGGCTCCGAAGATGATGGGGGCGGAGAGCAGGAAGGAAAAGCGGACCGCGGCCTGGCGGGTGAGCCCCAGGGCAAGGCCGCAGGTGATGGTGCTGCCGCTCCGCGACACTCCGGGGATGATGGCGCAGGCCTGGGACAAACCGATGAGCAGAGCGTTACCCAGGGTTATTTTTTCAAAATTACGGGTGCGTTTGCCTGCGCGGTCGGCCAGGAGGAGCAGAAGCCCGGCCCCGGCCAGCGCGGCCGCCACCATGGCGGGGTGCCGGAAATAGGTTTCCGCGGGTTTTTCCAACAGGAGACCGGCCAAGGCGCCGGGAACGGTGGCCATGGCAATGAAGAAGGCCATCTTTTGGAGGCGCCGGGTTTCTTCGTGTTGTTTGTGCAGGCCAAGGACGGCCTTGCCCATCTGCCAGAAATCATCCCTGAAATAAACGAGGATCGCCAACAGGGTGCCGAGGTGCAATGCCACATCAAAGGCCAGGTCGGAGGCTTGGGCGCCGAGAAAATAATGGGCCAGGGCCAGGTGGCCGGAGCTGGAGATGGGCAGGAATTCCGCGGCGCCCTGGATGGTGCCGAAAATGATCGCTTCAATAATGTTCATGGTGTGGCACTATACGAAAGGGCAGGGAAAAAGTAAATACCGATGGGCGCGGTGTTTCTGAATAAAAAAAGCCCGGCCAGAGGCCGGGCTTTGGGATGAGCCTGTAACAGGTCATCAAGAGGGGATTAGCAACCCTCAACAGCCTTTTTCTTCTTGGCGGCTACGACCTTGCCGTCTTTTACCGCAACCATGTCGCCAACCTTGGCGGTGCCTTCCGCGGTGGATACGGTGCCGCCGCAATCCACGGTTACCTTGGTGCCCTCAACCGCGGTTACTTTGCAGTCTGCAGCGAAAGAAACTGCCGCGGTGCTTACAACAAATGCCATAGCCATTGCCAAAGAAATCATCTTCTTGCTCATGTTCATCTCCTCCTAAGTATTATTTGAGAATGTCCTGTTATGCGAAACAGGAAAAATGAATCGTCGTTCAGTAAGTATACGACAGGAGAACAGGATGTCAACCGGAAAATTGCTCCTCTTATTTGAGGATGGCGTTGAGATCCTTCACCAGGGTCTGGTGGTCGACATAACCATCGTAGCGTTTGACCACATTGCCTTCCTTGTTCACCAGAAACGAGGTGGGAATGCCGAGGATGCCGCCGAAGGCCGCGGGCGTTTCCGAATCGCTGAGCAATACGGGATAGTTGATCTCCATCTTCTGGGCGAACTTGTCAACCAGGGAGGCGCCGCCCTGGTCGGTGGAGATGCCGATCACGGTGAAGCCCTTTGGCCCGTACTCCTTTTGGAGTTTGATGAAATCCGGGATTTCCTTGCGGCAGGGAGGGCACCAGGTGGCGAAGAAGTTGATCAGCATCGCCTGGCCCTGGTAGCCGCTGGATTTGACCGCCGCGCCATCCTTTACGGAAGGCAGGGTAAAGGATGGCATCTTGGTGGCGCCCTGGGCAACGGTGGCCATCAGGGCGAAGAGGGCAAGGGTGATGGCCAGAAGACGACCTTTCGCCGCCAGGGATTTCATGATCTGCATGGGCTTCTCCTGAATAGATGTATGCCGCCGACACGGTTCGTAAGCTTTTACCAAAATAGAATTTATTTACCCTCTTTTTCAGGGAAACAAAAGGGAAAATATCGGGCCGGCGCTGGAGGCCTTCAGGAGGGCATGTTGCCCTGGCGGAGACGCTCCCCCCGTGCGGAGATCACCACCTCCCGCACCGGAATGGTCTTGCCGGCGCGGGAAAGGGCCTGGGAGACAATATGGCGCATGTTGGAGCAGCAGGGCACCTCCATGATGGCCATGGTGATGCTCTTGATCCCGGAGGAGGCAAAGATTTCCGTGAACTTTTGGATGGCGCTTTCCGCCTCGTCGAATTTCGGACAACCCACCATGACCACCTTGCCGCTCAGAAGATCGCGATGGAAGTCCGGATAGGCCACGGGAACGCAGTCCGCCGCGATGAGGAGGTCGGCGCCCTTGAGAAAGGGGGCGCTGGGCGGCACCAGCCGGATCTGCACCGGCCAGTGGCTCAGGGCCGAACCGGTGGCCGGTCCGGGCTGAACCGGCGCATTGGCCGCCTGGCAAGGGGTGGCAGGGGCAAAGGTCTGCAATCTGGCCGAGGGGCAACCGCAAGGCATGGGTTCCTGCTTGGCTGCCTCGGTTTTCTGGCTGGCCAGCAGCTCTTCCACCGCCTCTTCGTCAAAATCATCAGCTTCCCGCTCGATGATGCGCAGGGCCCCGGTGGGGCACTCGCCCAGGCAGGCGCCCAGGCCGTCGCAGTATTTTTCCGCCAGCATCCGCGCCTTGCCGTCCACGATCCGCAGGGCGCCCTCCGCGCAGGCCGGCACGCACTCTCCGCAGCCAGTGCAGAGGTTTTCGTCTATCTCGATTATCTTACGCATTATCTTCATGGTCGTATCTCCGTTATCCCTTGAGCAGCACCTTGGCGGCCAGGGCGGCTCCTGCCCTGGTGAGGAAGGAGCGGTCTATGATTTTTTGCAGATGTTCCGGCGGGGACACCACATTCTTTTGTTTTTCTTCCAGATTGGTGATCAGGTCCGCGTCGTAGAGTACCTTGAAATTCATGGTCTCCTCCGGCCTCGGCACATGGTGGTGGCCGATGATGTCGCAGATCTCGTCGACGAGCGGCTGCGGCGCGCCGAGTCCGGTGAGGATATCCCTGGCCACCGGCGGGCCCTCGATATGCTGGTATTTGGGCGACGAGCTGTTGTACTTGCGCTCCGATTCCTTGATGCCGATATCGTGGAGATAGGCGGTGATCTCCACCACCGCCGGATTGCACTCCTCCTTGGCGGCGATATCCATGGCATGGCGGGCCACCCGGCTTGCGTGGCCGATGCGGCGGAAGTCGTCGCCAAAGTAGCGCTTCATCTCCACCGCCACCCGTTCCTTGAGCAGCTCCTGCTTCTTGGCCAGCAGCTCCGGGGGCAAGGAACCCAGGCACTGCGCGGCATAGGGGCAGTAAGAGGCGCAGCCGAAGTCGTTGTTGGGGTTGAGCATCTTGGTCGCGCACTTGCTGCATTTCCGGCTCACGTCATCCTTGAAAAATTCGACGCTGTTGCCGCATTTCGGGCAAGTGGCCTCGAATACGGCATTGGCGTCCCAGTAGCGGCTGTCCTGGCCGGGGCATTGCATGACTCGCTCCTTCGTAATTGCCCAGCAACACCACATCTGCTTCGCAGTCTCGCGGTGCTCGCTTAGCTGTCATCGGCCTGCTCATGTGCAACAGCACACTCCGCAGGCCTCTTCCGCGCATCTGTAGCGCTGCCCAACAATTACTTTTTTTGTAGCTAGGCTCAGGCGGCGGAGAGAGGGGCCGCCGCCCGAGCCGTTTTCTTATTCGAGGGTGGCTTTCAGATCCCCGGCCGG
>Ga0074199_1002226_pt1 | contig 12575 bp, 6 predicted proteins | sample EPASupsiteSAE347_FD_64528 | JGI IMG/M metagenome (GOLD analysis project Ga0074199, IMG submission 64528) | Bioremediated contaminated groundwater from EPA Superfund site, New Mexico - Sample SAE3-47 | ecosystem: Environmental > Aquatic > Deep subsurface > Groundwater > Contaminated ...
CCTAGATGTGAGGTCTATATACTTAGAGGACAATTTGTGTGCAAAAGGTGATATAATATTTTTCAAGTTGGACTCGATTATATTTATATATGACTTGGTCTTGCCATCTATTTTAGTCTTCTTGACCTCTTCAACGTACGGCAAAACAAGTTCTTTAATATTAATAAGTAGTTTTTCTTCAAGCTCACCTTTGTCCACATCACGGCGATTGAGGAGCACATTCAATGCAGTGTTGAGTTCTTCCAGTTCTTTGGATTTGATTTGCAGATCCTGTTCTCTCTTCATTATCGCCTCTTCTGCCAGCATGCGCTCGGTAATATCCCTTAACGACTCAATAGCCCCCACAATGTTACCTTTGCTGTCGTAAAGCGGGCTGGCTTTCCCCCAGAGATATGCATTTCTTCCTTTAATCTGAATGCCGGGAACTTCAGTCTCTACGAGAAGAAGGTTTTGTTCTCTGTTGAAAACTGAATAGGTCTTTTTAAATTTCTTGTTCGGTTCAAGCACTAGATTGATGGCCATAGGCCTGCTGGTCTTCCAAAAAGGTATAGCGTATTCATAATTACCTTTCCCCAGAACATCTTTGGCCTTTGTTCCTGTCATCTCCTCGGCGGCACGGTTCCAAGCAATCAACTTTCCTGCCAGATCGATGGCAAAGGTCGCGTCTGGCAAAAATTCAATGATGTCAGCCAGTCGCTGCTGAGATTCCCGTAAAGCATCTTCTGCACGCTTACGCTCGGTAATGTCACGGATCGATTGAATGCCACCTACGATGTTTCCTTTGTTATCATAGAGGGGGCTTGTCTTGCCCCAGAGGAAGGCATTTATGCATGGAGCCCATGTTTCCACCACTAACTCGTTTTCCTGCTTATCAAAAATTAAATAAGTCTTTTCAACTGCTTCGTTTGGTCTCAGCATGAGATCAATGATGATCGGCCTACGCTTGCCATAAAACGGTAGGGCATACTCATAATCTCCCTTTCCCAGCATGTCCTTTGCGCTGACTCCCGTCATCTTCTCGATGGCACGATTCCAGGCAATCACTTTACCCTCCAAATCAATAGCAAGGGTTGCGTCGGGAAGAAACTCGATGATATCAGCCAGACGCCTCTCCGATGTCCTGAGCGCATCTTCCGTAAGCTTCCGTTGGGTGATATCGCGAATGACTTCGATGGCGCCCACAATATTGCCTTTGCTATCGTAAAGTGGACTTGCCTTGCCCCAGAGGAAAAGGTTTAAGCGCGAAGCCCATGTCTCCGCTATTAACTCTTTCTTTTTTTGCCCACCAGCAAGTAGCAAATAAGTCTTTTCAACCGCTTCGTCGGGTTTCAGCACGAGATCAACGATGATCGGCCTGCGCTTGCCATAAAACGGCATGGCATGCTCGAAATTTCCTTTCCCCAGCATGTCCTGGGCACTGACTCCTGTCATCTTCTCGATGGCCCGATTCCAGGCAATCACTTTACCCTCCAAATCGATAGCAAGGGTTGCGTCGGGAAGAAACTCGATGATATCAGCCAGCCGCCTCTCCGATGTCCTGAGCGCATCTTCCACAAGCTTACGTTCCGTAATGTCCATCGAGTTCCCCAAGATTGCGGGTTTTCCCTCGTAAGATATTGGGGTTACCGTTTCCACGATCCAACGGATTTCCCCTTCCTTTGATATTATTCTAAATTCATATGGCGATGTGCGTTCCCCGCGGAGCATTGCACGAGCCTTCATTTTAACTTTCTTCCTATCTTCGGGATGAATAATGCTGTCGGATTTTTTGCCGATTAATTCCTCAGTCGTATACCCGGCATATAAAACGGCGTTGATGTTTCCGAACTTAAACTCTCCATCCTGTGCCACATAAACGCCGGCAAAGGATTTTTCTGCTATCATTCTTAACAGTTTCTCGTTCTCCCGCAATTCATCGATTGTATGATTAAGACCAGCAACCCTTTTTTCCAAGCTCATAATCTTTTGCTCGTTCTTTTTATTAGGTCTCTCTCCGGACATACAAAATCTCCTTTTTGTTTAGGTGCAAGGAAAATCCGAAAATATTGTCAGTTTTGGGGCAACACATTATCTTTGTTGTTTACGATAAGTATTGTTCTACAAGGTTGAATGCCTCCCGATGACTCTTTTCCCAATCACTTCCTCTTTCTCAAATTTCAGAGAAAGTTACTTCCTATCAACTCATATATCCTGTTTTATTGGTAGCATAGACCATGCTAATGAGTCCACTATAGTTTTAGGCGAAATAGGCGAGTTGCCCCTGGAATATCAAGCCAAAATGCTTGGGTATTGCAGAGTGGCGAGTTTGAATGCTTGGGAGGATCGATGGCCTGTGGATTGCCGAGAGAACGTTCCTATCGATTGAACTTTAAACTCCGGGAGATTTTAATTTGTCTTTGATTTCAGATTTATCTGCCAAGTCTGTTGTATAGTTACCGTTGGCGAAGTCCTCGTCTTCCAGGATGATGCTGTGAAATGGCTTTGTCGTTTTGATCCCTTTCATTTCCAACTCCCCAAGGGCCCGTTTCATACGGGAAATGGCTTCTCCGCGTGTCTTTCCAACGCTTATCAACTTTAGCATCAAGGAATCATAATGTATGGGAACGGTATATCCCTCATGGATCCCTTCATCGACACGAATACCCAGGCCGTGGGGCAGGCGAAGCTGCTGAATTGTGCCGGGTGACGGTATAAAATTGCGACTGGTGTCCTCCGCATTGATCCGGCATTCCAGGGCATAACCTTTCATACGGATATCATCCTGACAGAAGCTCAACGGATTCCCTTCCGCAATTCTGATCTGTTCTTTTACAATATCTATATTCGTGACCATTTCAGTAACACAGTGCTCCACCTGGAGACGGGAGTTGATCTCATTGAAGTAAAACGTCCGGGTCTCGGGGAAATAGAAGAACTCGACCGTGAGGGCGCCAACATATTCCAGGGCCAAGGCAACGTCGATCGCAGCGGCGCCCATTTTCATGCGCAGAAAAGGGCTGACAATGGGACTGGGGGACTCCTCGACGAGTTTCTGGAAACGGCGTTGCACAGAACAGTCCCGCTCACCAAGATGGACCACGTTGCCGTGCTGATCCGCCAGAATCTGAAATTCAATATGCTTGACACCGGTAAGGAACTTTTCAATATAGAATGCGGTCATTCCGAAGGCCAAGCGGCTGCGCGTTTCCACTCTTCGGATGGCGCGGTTCAATTCGTTTTCGTTTCCCGCAATCATGATGCCGATACCGCCACCACCGCCGGAAGGCTTGACAATGACGGGGTAACCCAGATCCGCGGCAATCTCCCTCGCCTTCTTCATGCCGGCTTCCCCAGCGTTGGCAATGGCCTCGTCACATCCCGGTATCACGGGAATATTGATCATTCGCATGAGTTGGCGGGCCTTGTTTTTCGGCTTGGCCTTAGACATGCACTGGCTTGACGGTCCGATGAAGATCATATGCCGATCTTCACACATTTCGACAAACTCCGAATTTTCAGCAAGAAAGCCATAACCGGGGTGAATGGCGTCCGCACCGCTACGCTTAGCGACGGCGATCACTTTTTCCATGTCCAGGTAACTTTGCAACGCCTCGGCAGGCCCAATTTCATAGGCCTCATCGGCAAGTTTGACATGGAGTGCGTCCGCATCTACCTGTGAATAGACGGCCACAGTCCGGATGCCCATATCCTTGCAAGTGCGGATAATGCGTACGGCAATTTCTCCACGATTCGCAATCAGTATCTTTTTGAAATTTCCCATTTCAGCAATCTCCCGGTTGAATATTCATGACGGATAGCTATCGCCGAAATAAGCAATAACCCGGCCATATGTCCATCCAGGGCCATACCGTTGGTTAACAGTGGTGATTAATGTGTCCTTCGCCGCTTCAGGGATTGATTGCATGGATGGTTGGCAGGTATTTTTTCAGGCAAAAGTGCGTAAGGCAATTCGCAAGAAAGACGTGAATTACGCAATCCGGTAATTGTAATAGATTCGATATTAGATAATCAGGATCATTCAACAGGGAAAGAAAATTCCAAATCAATTCTTGACATCATACCTATTTTCATTTACGGGTAAATCAACTAATCTGGGAAGAATTGTTAACACGATGAGCGGAAAAGGCAACAATAATTTATTGAAGAGCGATCCCTTAGCGATTTTATCGGATCTCGCCCTCCTGTGCCTTTTGCTTAATACCCGCCGCGCATCGTCTTTAGGCAGTTCCTGACCCGATAAATCAGAACACACCTAAAAGGCCATGGGCGGATAGTCCATGGCCTTTTTTTATTTTATGAAAGGAGAATGTTATGAAGAAGGGAAAAGGAGACAGGATCTACATTTTTGACACGACACTCCGGGACGGGGAGCAGTCCCCCGGAGCGAGCATGAATCCCGATGAGAAGATGAGGATTGCCCGCCAGCTCGAAGCCATGGGAGTGGACATCATTGAAGCGGGATTTCCCGTGGCATCGGAAGGTGATTTTGCTTCTGTCCGGCAGATCGCCAGGGAAATCCGGGGCGCCCAGATCGCCGGTCTGGCCCGGGCGAATATCGAAGACATCGACCGCGCCTGGGAGGCCATTGCCGACGCCGCCCACCCACGGATCCACACCTTTATCTCGACTTCCGACATTCATCTCAAATACCAGCTTAAGAAAACCCGGGAAGAGGTTATGGCGGACGCCCGCAAGGCCGTCGCTCACGCCTGCAAATATACAAAGAACGTTGAGTTCTCTGCCATGGACGCCACCCGTACGGACCGGGACTATCTCTGCCGGATGGTCGAAGCCGTCATCGAAGAAGGGGCGACGACAGTGAATATCCCGGACACGGTGGGCTATACGATCCCGGAAGAATACGGACGCCTCATCACCTATCTTTTTGAAAAGGTCAAAAATATCAGTCAGGCTATTATCTCCGTGCATTGCCACAATGACCTGGGGCTGGCGGTCGCTAATTCCCTGGCCGCCGTCCTCAACGGCGCCCGCCAGGTGGAATGCACGATCAACGGCATCGGGGAACGCGCCGGAAACACGGCCATGGAAGAGATCGTCATGGCCATCGAAACGCGGCGGGATCTCTTCGGTGTCCATACGGGCATCAAAACAGAAAAGATCTACCAAACGTCAAAACTCCTGACCCAGATCACGGGCATCCCCGTCCAGCCCAATAAGGCCATCGTCGGGGCCAACGCCTTCGCCCATGAATCGGGAATTCATCAGGATGGACTCATCAAGGAAAAGAGCACCTATGAGATCATGAGACCGGAATCCGTTGGGATTTCCGAGACCCAGATCGTCCTGGGCAAGCATTCGGGACGTCACGCCGTTTCAGAACACCTGAAAAAGATGGGCTACAAGCACTCTCAGGAGGACCTGAACAAGGTCTTTATCCGGTTCAAGGAACTGGCCGACATAAAAAAAGACATCTTCGACGAGGATCTGGAGGCGATCCTTTACGAGGAAGTATTCCGGGTTAAGGACAAGTACAAGCTCATCTACCTCACCGTGGTCAGCGGGAATGTCGCCATTCCCACGGCAACCATGCAACTGCAGGTCGATCAGGAGATCATCCAGGAGGCGGGATTCGGCGTCGGACCGGTAGATGCCACCTTTGCCGCGATCCGGAAGATTACGAAAACCGACTATCCCCTTGTCCGGTTTGCCGTCGATGCGATTACAAAGGGAGCGGACGCCCAAGGCGAGGCGACGGTCCAGCTCCGGTACAACGGCTACTCCGTCGTCGGCCGCGGTTCCCACAACGATATCCTCGTAGCCTCGGCCATGGCCTATATCAATGCCCTGAATCGCCTGGAATGGCTGAAGGGAAACATCAGGAAGGTCAGGCTGGTGGATTGATATGCTAATTTCCCCTTAAATAATAAAAGGAGACATGAAAATGGGAATGACTATTACTGAGAAGATCCTCTGCCGTCATACGGAGCACAAAGAGGTCCAACCGGGGATGCTGATCAATGCGCAGGTGGATATCGCCCTTGGCAACGACATCACGGCGCCGATCGCCGTTTCCGAGTTCAGAGCGGCGGGAGGGACCGCCATTTTCCATAAGGAAAAGGTCGTCTTCGTCCTCGATCACTTCACCCCCAACAAAGACATCAGCTCCGCCCGGCAATGCAAACTCCTCCGGGAGTTTGCCCGGCAGCAGGACATGAAGTATTTTTACGAAGGCGGCAAATGCGGCGTTGAACACGCCCTCTTGCCCGAGCAGGGCATCGTCCTGCCGGGGGACCTCATCATCGGCGCTGACAGCCACACCTGTACGTATGGCGCGCTCGGGTCATTCGCCACCGGCGTGGGTAGCACGGACCTGGCAGCGGCGATGATGACGGGAGAATGCTGGTTCCGTGTCCCGGAGACGATGAAGTTCGTCTTGAATGGTCCCATGAACAAATGGGTTGCGGGGAAAGATCTGATTCTCTACATCATCGGTCAAATCGGCGTGGACGGGGCTCGGTACCGGGCCATGGAATTCACCGGCGATACAGTCAGGGATCTGACGATGGCCGACCGGATGTCCGTCGCCAACATGGCGATCGAGGCCGGCGGGAAAAACGGCGTTTTCACCCCCGACGAAATAACCAAGGCCTATGTTGAAAAGCGAGCCAAGAGATCCTATACCTTCTATGAATCGGACCCGGACGCCGGTTACGCCTCCGTCATGGAAATCGACGTGACAAAGATCGAACTCCAGGTGTCCTTCCCCCATATCCCCTCCAACGTGAAAGGGATCAGCCAGGTCGGCGATATCAGGATCGATCAGTCTTACATCGGGTCGTGCACGAACGGCCGCATCGAGGACTTAAGGGTTGCGGCCCTGATCCTGAAAAACCGGAAGGCGGCGCCGGATGTCCGTTTAATCATCGTCCCCGCCACTCCGGAGATATATCGTCAGGCCATGCAGGAAGGCCTCCTTGAGATATTCCTGGACGCCAACGCGATCATCAGCCCGCCGACTTGCGGGGCTTGCCTCGGCGGACACATGGGCATCCTGGCGGAAGGGGAACGGTGTATTGCCACGACGAACCGGAATTTTGTCGGCCGCATGGGCCATCCCGGCAGCGAGGTGTATCTCTCCAATCCGGCCGTTGCGGCGGCTTCCGCCGTTGCCGGCCGGATTGCCGGCCCGGACGAACTGTAATCTTCCATAATGAGGACAATTTTATGATATTCAAAGGAAAAATCTGGAAATTCGGCGACAACATCGATACGGACGCGATCATCCCGGCCCGTTATCTCAATACTTCCGATCCGGAAGAGCTGGCTGCCCATTGCATGGAGGACGCGGACCCCGGTTTTATGAAAAAGATGATCCGGGGCGACATCATTGTGGCCGGAGAAAACTTTGGTTGCGGCTCATCCCGGGAACATGCCCCCATCGCCATCAAGGCCGCGGGGATCTCCTGTGTCATCGCCAAGACATTCGCCCGGATTTTCTACCGGAACGCCTTCAATATGGGCCTTCCCATCTTTGAATCGAATGATCTTTGGGATCTGATCAGCGAAGGACAGAAAATCGAGGTTGACACTGATACGGGAACAATCACCATCAGTGGCAGCACAGGAGAACCACTGACCGTGGCGCCGATCCCACCCTTCATGCAGGAACTCATCCGGGACGGAGGCCTGATGAAGCACATCGCGGCGAAGAAAAAGTCTGTCTGACAATGAACCAAAGAGCGTGATAAGGCCACCATGGCCTCAGGGGCGTGACAGTCGCGAAGCAGAGCGAGCCGCTGTGGCGGCCCCCGGGGAACCGCTCCATAAGAGGGCCTCCCCTTTCTCATTGACAAAAGGCGGTCCTTGAATCATGATAACGTTACATTCGACTATTAAGGTAGAGCCATGCAAAATGCCGCCACACTCCAGGGGGAGGAATTTATCGAGATCATCAAGAACATAGAACGCTTGACCTCTTCCCAGCAGAAGTTCATTCAAAATATGCTGTCGCAACGCACAAAGGTCCATAAAACATCCGGAAAGAAAATTCTCCGGAAAAGCTTTGGACTGTGGGCAGACAGAAACGATATTACCGACAGTCAGGATTATGTAAATAACCTGAGAAAAGGATGGCAGGCAAGGGTTGAAGGGATCAAGGACTGATGCCCGCCCGATGAAAGATCTCAAGATTATAAAGCCGTATTAGACCTGAACAGCCGGACCTAACCTAACTTTCCTATTTCCCATCCTCCAGAAGCAATTCTACAACCTCCTTCAGATTGCGATTCAGCTCGTCCAGAGTTTCCCCTGAGAATGAGCGCCGCACAGCCCCGGAATGTAGCGATCGGGGGTTCCCCCAACGGGGGTGTAGGGGGGATAAAAGCAGAAAGCAAGGGGCGTGACAGACATCCGAAGGTGGCTGGCGCGTCCCCTTGCATACCACTTTGAGGGTGGTGGTCGGGGAATGAGGAGGAATGAGAGAGCCGCGCGAAGAAACGCAAGGGCGGTGCCGGTCCATGGGGCAGCGGAATTGGACGGCGACGCCCTTGCCTGAGTGCGGCAATAATAAAATGCAGGCGGCGTGACAGGGCTGGGGCAGAGGAATGCCCCGGCGCGACACCTGCCTACCGAGAAGTCAATTGCTTTTGAATTCAGGCCAAGCACCGATACTCCAGCAACTTAAACAAACGGGACCTCGGACGGAAAAGAGGTTGCGGCGAATTTGAGTACTGTGACGCGAAGCGGCATAAGGCACAAATGAGCCGTGAATCGGGAAAAGATTGCTTTGAGCAAAGGGAGAGGAGCTTCGTCTCGTCCAGGAGTTCGCGCAAGCGATCTCCGGACGAGGATACAAAAAGAAACGCCGTGTCTCGTCCTGAGCAAAGCGGAGGGCGAGTCACGGCGACCGCTGAGTCGGGGCGTCACGCATGTGTCGCCCCGACGATGAGAAAAAGAAAGAACGCCAGACAGCCCCTGTCTCCTCCTAAGGTCGGAGACAGGGGCTGTCTGGCGACACCGCGCAGGAAATCCCCACTGACCGGCGTCCAAGGGAACCGAGGTCGCCGGTCAGCGGGGATATAATGGAGGACAGCCGGAGGGATGCAGCAGTCACAGCGCAGCTCGTGTCTGCTGCATCCCGGAGCAACCGCACAATGAGCAGGCGATTGCCGTGTCCGCAGGTCACGGCGACGACTGCGGCAACGCCCGGCCTAGGCAGTCTGAGCGGAGCGAAGTCTGCCGGGACCGGGCAGCAAAGAAAGAAAAGGTTCGATAAGCCGCAGGGGCAAAGCAGTCGCCGCGAAGCGGTCGTCTGCGACGCCCCGGAGGCGATGGGAAGAAAAGCATCTAAAGCCGGGGCGTCCCGTATGGGTCGCCCCGGCAAGAAATAATCAGCCCGGAACCTCCTGTCGCCGTCAGGCGGCAGGGGTGAACGGGCGTACATTATACCCCATAAAGAAGCCCGGCTTCGGGGCGTCCGAGCAAAGCGAGGTCGCCCGGTAGCCGGAATGAAAGAAGAAAAAGAAACCGGAATCCCCCAGGTCCGTGACAGTCGCAAACGAAGTGAGCGATTGTGACAGACCTGGGGAACCGCTGAAAACGGGGGAGCCCATGGGGGCGGATGGGAGCGGTCCCGGCAAGCCCGATGAGGTGATGCGAAGTATGACCTCATCGGGCAACGGTGGCGGCCAGGGTGGGCGGGGGATGAGGCTGGCGGGACGTCTGCGAACCGACGCACTGATCATGACGGCGACGTCGGCAGAGTCAGTGCAAGGTACAGCAGTCGGCATGACAGCCGGGAAAAGGGCCTGAGTGGGCGGGGAGTCTTTTTTCAAGACAAGCAAGTGACAAGAGACATTCTACTTCCAAAGCAGAGGTGCTCATGAAGTCGAAAGAAATGATATGAATGGCAGAAACACCCCTTTGACTAGGAAAGGTAGAGCAAATCAGATGAAATGAAGAAAATGCAAGGGGCGTGACAGACATCCTCTGGTGGCTGGCGCGTCCCCTTGCATACCATGAGGGGCGGTGGTCGGGGAATGTGGAGGAATGAAAGAGCCGCGCGAAGAAACGCAAGGGCGTTGCCGGTCCATGGGGCAGCGGAATTGGACGGCGACGACCTTGCCTGAGCGCGGCTATGTAAAAATGCAGGCGGCGTGACAGGGCTGGGGCAGAGGAATGCCCTGGCGCGACGCCTGCCTACCAATTGTGTTATTCCCTAATAGATACAGTAGGAATGTCTTTCTGAAAATGAATCCGATCGATATGTCAGTATAATTGATGTAGGGTGCATATCGGGATGAATATGGCTAAAAATCACGTAATTAATATGGAAGCATCCTTTATTTTCGATGCCTGATTGCATTTCATCCGCAACTTTGCTAAAGTCCGCGCAATACATACAATAATTAGCCAAAAAACTGGATTCATTGAACTAATGATCTTAAATACTTTTCAGCACATCCGAGGAATAAGTGCCAAGAAGGAATTTGAGCTGTGGCGTTCCGGTGTTCTTACTTGGGATGACTTGGAGAAGAAACAGAATCTTCAACTTTCGCTGTTTGGTGACTTGGCTTCGGATTCTATTTTTTTATCTTCAAAACAAGCTATTGATGAAGAAAACACTGACTTTTTCAGACAACATTTATCACCCAGGGAATTTTATCGTATTGCTCTTGCCTTTCCTTATAAAACGCTTTTTCTCGACATAGAAACAACCGGCCTAAGTAAATATTATAACACGATCACCATTGTGGGATGGAGTGTGGGGAAGGATTATGGGGTATATATCCAAGGAGATAGTGACGAATCCTTCCGTCAAGCACTGGAGAAGGCTGAAATTATTGTCACCTTTAATGGGTCTTTGTTTGATATTCCCTTCCTGCGGCGAAAAATGTCTGCGTTGAAGATCCCGCAGTGCCATGTTGATCTTCGTTTCCTGTCAAAGCGAGTGGAGTTGTCCGGTGGTCAGAAGGTTATTGAAACCATGCTGGGCGTAAAGAGGCAAAAAGGCGTAGCTAATGTCATAGGAGAAACTGCACCACTTCTCTGGTACAAATATTGTTGGGGCGATCGGAAAGCCCTTAAGCAGCTCATATTGTATAACCATGCCGATATAGAAGGTATGAAAATAATATTCGATGAAGCTGTAAAACGATTGCTTGAGAAAAATCAAGTTCCCCCCACAATCAATCGGTCCATACATCAATTCTCAAAAGATAAGTCTAAGATTAAATGGGCCGATGGGTCTCCGTCGCATGACGGTATTAAACTGCGACCATATCAAGGAAAGACTGGCCCGCTAATTTTCCTTAGCGACCTGGAAATTATATCACAAGATAGGGATTTCAGAGTCGTTGGCATTGATCTTACGGGGAGCGAAAAGCGCGCATCCGGTTGGTGTTTATTGGAAAATGAGAAAGCAGAAACTCTATGTTTAAGTACAGATGACGAAATCATAAATGAAACCCTAAAATGTCGACCAAAGCTGGTTTCCATAGATTCTCCTCTCACTATCCCTTTTGGGCGAAAGTCAGTTCATGACGATGATCCAGGGCGCAATATTTATGGTATCATGCGCCAGTGCGAACGAATTTTAAAAAAAAGGGGTGTGAATGTCTACCCATCTCTGATCCCAAGCATGCAGAAACTGACTGCCCGGGGTATCCGACTTGCCAATCATTTTCGTAGTCTTGGCGTACCTGTGATCGAGAGTTATCCAGGGGCTGCCCAGGATATCATGGGGATCCCGCGCAAAGGGGCAAGTCTTGAATATCTTTCCCGGGGTCTCGAATTATTTGGTATTAGAGGAAATTTCATAAATAAGCCTGTTAACCATGACGAATTGGACGCCATCACGTCAGCTGTTGTAGGACTTTTCTTCTGGAGTGGGAAGTATGAAGCTTTGGGAACTGAAGAAGAAGATTATTTAATCATTCCGGACTTGCAAATAGACGCAAAACAATGGAAAACAAAAAAGGTGATCGGTTTGAGCGGGCCTATAGCTGCCGGTAAGACGATGGCCGGCAAGTTCATCGAGACCTTGGGATTTGCTTATGGCTGCTTCAGTGAGGTTTTAAAAAATATGCTGAATGATCAAGGTGTCGTGCCCAGTCGCACAACCCTTCAAGAAATTGGGGATAGAGTAAACAAAGATCCTGGGCAGCGCTGGTTATGTAAAAAATTGATGGAAATGATGCCCGTCAGTGGCGATATTGTCATCGATGGTTTGCGTCACCCTGAAGATCACGCATTTATGGTGGAAACTTTCGGGCCGGCATTTACCCATGTTCATATCGACACACACGAAAAAATCCGGATACAGAGATATAAAAATAGTGGATGGACAAAACATGAATTCATAGAAGCAATCGGACATAGCGTAGAAGCAAATGTTTCAAAACTTTCTTTACTTGCTCATCAGATAATTCATAACGATAATGACATAAAGTCATTTGAAGCGGAAATTCTAAAATCGGTACCAAGTATTGGCCAAAACAGATAGGAGTGTTTTGCATGCCCGTAACGGTCGTGGTCGGTGGTCAATTCGGAGGCGAAGGTAAAGGTAAGGTTGCCCATTTCTTGGCAAAAGAGATGGAGGCCAAGGTTGCCGTGCG
>Ga0074199_1002230_pt1 | contig 12559 bp, 13 predicted proteins | sample EPASupsiteSAE347_FD_64528 | JGI IMG/M metagenome (GOLD analysis project Ga0074199, IMG submission 64528) | Bioremediated contaminated groundwater from EPA Superfund site, New Mexico - Sample SAE3-47 | ecosystem: Environmental > Aquatic > Deep subsurface > Groundwater > Contaminated ...
ATATACTTACGCAACATATCCCTTATATCCCCCTTTATGCTTTTTTATTTATTTCGCGAAAAGAAGAAAATTTCCTGCATATAGTCAAAAAAAAGCCACTAACATAATGTTAGTGGCTTTTATTTTAGTTCTAGAAGAACATTTCCATTTGAGCTTGGAAGAATTGTTTTTTCGTATTAAGATCATTACTTGGGCTAGCTTTAATGTCAACATACTTAGCTGTGAATACAGAATTAGCCATAGGTGTATAGTTAAAACCTACTTCAAAACCTTTACCACCTAAACCACCAAGAGCTAAACCATCAACAGTTGCACTGTCAAAAGTAGGAGCTAATACCGCATTCTTTTGAATATCACGGTAGTTTACGAAAGCACCGTAAGATCCAACTTTAGTTTTGTCGGCACCCTTATAATCAAAACCTACTAAAAACGCTTTGTCATCGTTACTAATATTATCAGTTTTTACTTGACCGTAAGCTGCTTTAGCAGTCCAATCAGCACCTAGTTTTGTATCAAAGCCAATGTCCCAAACTTTTGCTTTAACATCAGTTGTTTTATTTTTAACTTGGAAGTAAGCAGCATTCACGTTTGTATCTTTAGTTATACCATATTTGAAATCAGCACCAACAGTTTCAAGATTAATGCTATCGATTGCTTTATTTGATCCGTAGTAAACGTTAGTTTTTACTAAATTACCAAAGGAGAATTTAACACCATCCATTGCAGTATCAAGGAATAAACCATATGCAGGCATATATTCTTGACGACCAATAGTTGTTTCGATGCCACCAATGTGACCTTTTACATAAGCGATATCAAAAGTCGTAGCCGAGCTACCAGCTCCACGCATAGTTCTGTCATTTTCTAAACGACCTGCATAACTCCAATCTTCATTGATGTTACCAGATAATTGCAAACGAGTACGAATGTTAAAACCATTACCATTTACAGTAGGGTTGTTTGACTTAGTATTAAAGCTCTCATAACGTACACGAGCTTCACCAGTCATTTTTACGCTAGAAGCGTTTTTCTCAATTTTGCTTACACGAACATTCAAACCTTCAAGTTCGCTAGCGAATTCTACGGAAAGTTTGTCGATAGCAGCTTTTTGAGCAGCATCCGCTTTATCGGAATGTGCCATAGCTTTTGCTACTACTTGAGCCATTTCATAACGGCTCATCATTTTGTCGCCTTGGAATTTGCCATCGCTGTAACCGTCAACGATACCAGCTTGTGCTAATGTAGTTACGGCATCATAGGACCAATGTTTTGCAGGAACGTCTGCGAAAGGATTTGCTGCTGCGAAGGAAGTTCCAGCTACGCCAAGTACCATAGCTGCTGCAAGGGATGCTACTAATTGTTTTTTCATGTGAAAATCTCTCCTTAGTATTTTTATTTATCCACGGTAACCATTGCACCATGAGCCTAAGAAGAGTCGATAGTTGAGTATCCACGTTTCCTCACATACCCTCTTATTAGAATCTCATTTTGTCAATCATTCCCGTTGGACATTTACATTGTACACTAAGTAAATTATTCCTGCAATGCTTTTTTTATAAAATTTAGGATAATTTCATGCAAATTTATGAATTTATTTTCCTTTTCCTGAAAAATAGCGTTCTGCTAAGATTACAGCAACATAATCATCCACTGGCCGCGGGGGAACTTGCATGGTAGTCGGGATGAATCGTTTCATGCCCCGAGGAGGATTTTTCTGCCAATAGCGTTCTCGGGCTTGGTCTGTGGAACGATGCTCATCCACAAAAATCACTTGTAGTTTTTCACCAGCAATACTAAGCTGTTCTAATTTTTTCTTGGCCTCTTGGCTAGAAGTTCTATCACCAATGACAACTTGACCACTCTGGTATTTGACCAATAATTGCTCCACAATAGGATTTAAATCTATCGTAGGAATAACTTGTTGCAGCAATACTCCTTGTTCGTTATGTACAACGGCAATGCCGCATTTTTCCTTCCCTGGATCAACGGCAATAATAATTTCTTCCATGACTACCACTCCTCTGTTTCGATAGTAGTATTTTCCCTATGTTAGGTCCATATTCCTGCATAGAAAACTTGGCTTGCACCAAGCCTTAGTTGCCCTTGCTTGGAATCAAGAAAGTGTATACTTTCTGATTCCGCAATAGAAAAAGCGCCCCGCAGGGCGCCTCAGTAAGGATTATTAGAATTTTACGTTTACAGTTGCAGCAGTACGTGCATTCATGTTATCAAAAGCTTGGTATTTAACATTTAAGTTTGTATTTTTATCAAGAGCTTTGTCGTATTGGTATTCCATACCTTTGAAATCTACATTAGTTGGAAGAGCAATAAAGTCTGTACTGGAGTTTGCACTATACGCGCCAGCTTTTACGTCTCTATAAGTGGCAGATAGTCCCGCGTTGTTGAATTTTACACCATAAGCAGTAGCGGTTGCACTGTTAGTATCATTTTTAGCATAATCAACATTAGCTGTTATATCTTTTGTGACACCGAAAGAAGCATTCGCAGCATATAAGCTGTCAGTATCGTTTTTCAGGTAATCAGCAGTTACATCTGCACCAAGAGCCTTGAAGGAATATTCAGCGCCACTCATATTTTTACCATTTAGTTTATTACCAGCATATACTTTTACAGCGCCAATTTGAGTGGCAAGACCTGTAATTGTGTCATCGAATAGGATACCTGAACCTAATTTTACATCTTGACGACCTACTGTATTCGTAGTTCCAAGGGCATTAAAGCTTACATTTGCCGTGTCTAATTTTACTGCAATGTCTTGGGTTGCCGCTCTGAAATCATAGTTACCGCTTAAACGAGCATTAAATTTAATGTTATCGCTGACTTTACCATCAACAGTTAAACGAGCGCGCATATCTGTTTTGTCTGTAGCATTTTCTTCGCTAGCATAACGTACACGAGCATCACCAGACAATTTTACCATATTGTCAACTTGACTTTGAAGAGCGTCTACTTTTACACCCATTGTGTTAAGTTCTGTCGCAAATTCTTTGGATAATTGATCAATGGTTGCTTTTTGGTCTGCATTTAAAGATTTTGTCATAGCTTTAGCTACGATTTGTGCCATTTCATAACGAGTAACGGTTTTGTCACCTTTGAAAGTACCATCGCCATAACCATCAACAATACCGGCTTGGGATAATTTTGTTACCGCATCATAAGACCAGTGTTTTGCAGGTACATCAGTGAAAGGATTCGCAAATGCTGGTACAGCAAATGCCACGGTAAGAGCTGTCGTTACAGCCACTTTTAAAAGTCTTTGATTCATTTTCATTGAGAAAATCCCCCTTAAGGTTTTTATTTTTTTCGCAGGTGTTACCACCAACATGAAAATGATTACCTTACATAAGGGAGCTTTAGGAGTGTCCATGTTCCCTCACAAAGCCTTCCCTATTGTTCGTTAAACGCCATCATGCTCCTGAAGCTTTTTTCAGGCCTTGTTTACATAATTCTTTAAAACTTTCTTAATTCCTGCTTGTTCAGGCAGTGTAATTATTGGAAATTACCTTATCTGTTAAGCATTGACTGTTTAGTCACATGGTTTTAAAAAAATATTTTAGATTTACATAACAAGTTTATAACTACTATTTCGTCAAAAAAAGAAAGAATCCTGCTAGCAAAGCAAGATTCCTTCCTGGTATATTATGCAATTGAGTCTCTTATGGGGTTTCTCGAAGGTGCAATTCAAGTTTTAGTGGTCCGGCTGTATAGATATCTTGTTTGGCCGTCGCCGTTAAGGTGACTTTTCCCTTGTACTGCTTCGCCTTATTGACGGTTGTATAAAATTCCGTACCAGTAATCGAACCTACTGTCCCCTGAATGGGATCTGGTAAAATTCCTTGTTTTACCGCAATAGCATTTACTTGCTGTAAAAAAATCATAACGCTTTGTTCTGCATTGGCCCCATTCTCGCCAACATCAATCATGGCCATATGGATGGTGTGACCTTGTCCATAAATATAACGAATGGGGTAAATGCTAATCTGCCCTGCAACAGGTTCACCATACACCGTATTTCCACCTGCTGAAATACGTACAATCACCTCTTGGGAATTTTCCGTTATTGCTGTTACTACCTTATCAAAATCAGACTGGGCAATCCACAACACTTCTAGCTTATTATTCTCGATAGCCAACTTTTCAATAATATGCTGATTGGTTTTATAAATAATATCCGCTAAGGCTATTTCTGTCTCATCCCGACTCTTGCCCCCAGGCAATACTGCCGTTGTGAGGATTTCTCCAGCTCGATAAATAATAGAGCCCTCTCGCACGACTTGAATGCCTTGTTTTAGTTTATTGGTTAAATCATTTAAATGATCAATATCCGCCTGCAGGCTAGTCTTGGCTTCCGTTAAGGTCGTAACCCGAAGGTCAAGCTCCTCTTTAGTCGCTTGAAGAGTACTTACAGCTTGCTCAGCCACTGTCAAATCGCCACGAGCTGCTCGATAGTCTAGCTGGGTTTGCTCAAGCTCCGCTGCCGTCTGGTCACGTTGGGCCGTCACCGCTGCCAATTCACTCCCAATAGCCTCTAGTTTTCTGGCCGTCTCTTGTACTTTCAAATTTAAGATGCTGTATTCTGCAATTTTTTCTTCAAGAGCATTACGGCTAGTATCAAGTTCATTATTCTTGGCACTTACTTCCTGAGAAAGGGTCGCTAGCTCTGTCTTTAAAGCCTCCATGCCAAATAAAGCCGTACGTACGTCTCTTGACGCTAGGGTCAAGATACCAATGGTAGATACGGTAATGAGAATTCCTGTGATAATGGTCACGACAATAGAGGTATGTTTCGGCCGCAGACCAAATATGGTAAGTTTCTTTTTTCCTACTTTCGTACCCAGCTTATCTCCAATATAGGCAATAATTCCACCCGTAATGGCTAGAACAGCAATGAGAGCAATACCAAACATAATGAACTGACACCTCCTTTGCGTAATGCTAGAATGAGTTACCGCGAGGCGCGCCTAATTAATAGGTAGCCAGCAATAATACCTGCAATATTGGGTAGCCAAGCCGCGATAAAAGCTGGCAGAGCGCCACCTTCACCAAGGGCTGTAGTAATGGTCATAATAATATAGTAAATAAAGATAATAATAATACTAATACCAAGTCCGATGGAAGAACTTGAACGGTTCGGTTGTAATCCGAGAGGAGTGCCAATCAATGCAAAGATAAAACTAGCCATAGGAGTTGTTATCCTTTGGTGTAGCTGCATCTCATAAAGAGCAGCATTCACATATTCACTTTGCAAAATTTTGATATGTTGTTTTAATTCCTTGATTGTCATTTCATCCGGTTTTTTTTGTTCCGTGGAAATGGAGCTAGGCGACTTATCCATCGGCATTTCTTGCTGTTCAAAGTTCATGGTACGGTCAATCTTACCTTCCGTCGTCAAATCCAGAATGGTGCCCTTATACATAATCCAACGGTTATCTTGCCATACGGCCTTTTCCGCATTCTCAATACGCACTAAACGCCCATTGTCAAATTCTTGGGAAGCTACGGCATACATCGTACTCGTACTTTCTTCAAATTTACGGGCATAGGTCAATCGTTCTAGAGCGCCACCCCTTACATCTTTAATGACAATGTGTTCTTGGGATTTTGGCGCTGTATTTCTTACAATCTCATTGCGAACTACATTGCTATAAGCAGCATTAGCCTGGGGCACCACGAACTCTGCAAACATGACCGCAAAGACACTGACAAAGAAGGCTATAATAAAAACAGGTGCGGCTAAACGATAAAAGCTAATACCCCCGGACCGCATGGCTGTGATTTCGCTAGAACCTGACAAACGGCCAAAGGATAGCAAAGAAGCAAGTAGCATGGACATAGGAAAGGTCAATACCATAATACTCGGCAAGCTATAGATAAATAGCTTGACGACAGAGGTCATCGCAGCGCCATATTGGGTTACGTATTGAGCAATCCGCAGCATTGTCCCAGTGCCAATAAATACGCTAGAGAAGGAAGCAATGCCAAAGAGAAAAGGACCTAATAGTTCTTTAATAATATATTTGTCAAGTATGCGCATGATTTTCTCCTATTTTTTACAAACTAAAATTCTCCCCTAAGTAGAATTTTTTTGCAATGTCGCTACTAGCAATGGTATCTGCATCTCCCTCGATGAGAATTTTACCTTCATTCAAAATATAAGCTCGATCCACAATGCTTAAGGTTTCCCGCACATTATGATCGGTAATCAATACGCCAATTCCCCTTTGCTTTAGATAGCCAATAATTTCTTGAATATCCGCCACAGCGATGGGATCAACCCCCGCAAAGGGCTCATCGAGCAATATAAAAGCGGGGTCTGTGGCGAGAGAACGAGCAATTTCCACACGACGCCGCTCTCCCCCGGACAGCTGAGAACCTTTCCGTTTACGGACATGGGTAATATTAAATTCTGCTAGTAATTTTTCGGCCTTTTCCCGGCGTTCTACATGATTTAGCGCCGTTGTTTCTAATATTGCTAGCAGGTTATCTTCCACACTTAATTTGCGAAACACAGAAGCTTCTTGGGGCAGATACCCTACACCAAAACCAGCCCGCTGGTACATAGGCATATTGGTTACCTCTTGATCATTAATGATAATCCTACCTGAATTAGGACGTTCTAGACCCACAATCATATAAAAGGTCGTCGTCTTGCCAGCACCATTAGGGCCAAGCAAACCTACTACTTCCCCTTTATCCACGCGTAAACTAACGCCATCCACTACATTACGGCCTTTATATGTTTTTATGAGCTTTGTTGTTTCAATATACATTGTAAAACTCCTTGTGTTTTCACATCCTGCCAGTAATTAGGACTCTGGGGTGATGACAAGCTTACTGCGTCCATTCACATCAATGGCTTTTTTATCGAGAAAAAGCGTCATGGTGCTGCCCGTTAGCACATTGCCATCTTGCACGGCCCGAGCATTCCCTGTAAGAATGGTTTTTCCTTGCTGTTCTTTACTGCCATAATAGACCGCATGATCCGCTGTCGCCTCTAGCTTACGCGTTTCACTAGTAATATGGACATTTCCCTGGGCTACGGCCCGATCTTCAGCAAAAAAAGTTTCTAGTTTATTGGCCGTCAAAACACTGTCCGCCGTTTTTAAATTGGCCCAACCTTCCACAAGGGCATACTGCTTATCAGAGTAATAATCAATTTGAGGTCCGGTTAAAGTACTATCCCCCGTACTTAAGATTGGATTTCCCGTTGCTACTAAATGGGTATTGTTATAAGAATGTACTTCGGCTGCGGATAAGGTGTCACTGCCCTTTACCACTAGTACCCCACCTGTAATATGTGTTTCCTGAGTTTTACTATTATATTGAGCACTGCCACCGGTCATGACCGCATTTTCCTGGACTATACGGACATTCCCTTGGGCCGTCATTATGCCAGTGTTAGTATCATATTCAATGGTCTCTGCTGCTAATTCTACAGGCTTATTCTGAGCTGCCTGTAGCTGGGCCACCATACTGCAGGAAAGCACTAGGACAAGGACGGTTCTAACGAGTGTCTGTTTCATTCTACTATTCCTCCTTTTACAATCTTAGCATGGCCTGATACTTTTACGGTTCCCATATTTACATCACTTTCAATATTATCGCCCGTCAGAATGGCATCCCCCTTAGTGAGAGACACATTTCCTACACCATAAAATTTTTCTTCTTGGCCTAACCAGCGAATTTCTTGAGCGGAAAATTTAGCTCCATCCTTAGACGTTGCCTGAATGTTACCCGTCATTCGGATTTCTTTGGTTTTACTGTCTATACTCGCCACCGGGGCTAGAATCTGAATTTGCCCACCAGCTTCTTGATAAAATATGCCTTTCATATTTTTCATGCTAATATTTTTCGTAGCCATATCAATATCAATGGTCTCGGCCTCTACTTCCCAGAGACGTTTTCCATTCTTTTCTTCTATAATGGAATTGCCTTTATAAGACAAAGTTCCTTTATCCACTTCTGCTTGCACTGCTACGCGGGGCAATAAAGGTTCCTCGCGCAAAAAATAATATGCACAACCTACCAATACTATAATAACACAGGCTATTGCGACATATGTAGTTTTTTTCATACCTGTTCACCGTCCCTTTCCTCTGGCATACTGGTATTCCATCGTTTTTGAAACCATAGCCATTCATCAGGATACTGGCGAATGGTAGACTCAATAATGGCTGTCAATTTTACGGTAAAGTTATAGGTATCCTCATTCTCTTTGCCTGTGTCTTCAAAGTACAAGGGCTCATGCATCATAACTCGATGCCCCTTGTCAGGATTACGCACAATAAAAATAGGAATTACTGGCACCTTAAACTTTTTAGCAAATACAGTTGGTCCGAGGGGTGTTGCTGACATTTTTCCAAGAAATTCAATGAATAGGCCATTAGGACCCGCATCTTGGTCGGCAAGCAGTCCAATGATTCTTCCTTGTTTAAGAGCCCGAGCAGCACTAATCAATTCTGTAGTGCCGCGGGTAAATAATTCAATGCCAGCCATTTGACGATACTCATTAATAATTCTAGTATGCTGGTCATTAGGCTGACTCTTCACGACGCTAGCCACAGGAAAACCAGCCATGGCTAAGGATGCCCCTAGCCATTCCCAGTTACCAATATGAGCTGCTAGTAATATTACGCCCTTTCCCTCTTTTAAAGCATCATCAAGATAATGACGATTCTCAAAGGTGACATATTCTTGCATCTTTTCCGGCGTCACAGCTGGAATATAAAGAACTTCAAAAAAAGTCTGACCTAGCTTGCGAAACAGGCTGGTAATCTTTCCTTGGGCTACCTCTACAGAAACTCCTAAGCACTCTTGCATTTGCTGCAAAGCTCGGTTTCGTTGTCGACTAGCAATATGATAATATAGTCGGCCCACTTGATTGCCTAACGCTAACACCCAGCTATATGGCAATAAACAAACCAAACGGCTAATACTTTTTAATACATAATATTGCCAAAGGTTAGACATAAGTGGCCTCCTCTCATTGTTTCGTCTCTATATATCCGCCTTGTAAATATTCCTCAAGAATTTTCCCCCATTTGTCTTGGGCTTTTAAAATAAATTCTATCACTTCTCGTACAGCACCATTTCCCCCAGTCTGCTGGGTCACGAAATGAGCATGTTCTTTTACTTCGAAAGCTGCATTGGCTACGGCACAGGCAAATCCGACCCGCAGTAAGACTGGCAGATCATTTAGGTCGTCGCCGATATAGGCGATTTCTTCTAAGGTAAGCTGATACTTATCCATTAGTGCACCTAAAGCTTCCGTCTTACTCATAGCCCCCTGGTATACATCCCCAATCTTAAGCTCTTGGCTTCTTAGCTCTACCATTTGGCTTTCTCGCCCGGTAATGATGGCCGTTCGAATACCCACTTTATGAGCTAAGGTAATACCCAGTCCATCTTGGGCATGAAATGCTTTCATAAGCTCGCCATCACGTCCAAAAACAATCTGTCCATTTGTTAATACTCCATCAACATCCAGGACTATTAATTTTATGTGGCGACTGCGCAGTTCATTCTTCATTATACCACCCCTTGGCGTAATAAGTCAGTAAGGTGGATAATACCAATTGATCGATTTTCTTGGTCGACTACAGGCAGTACAGTAATGGGACGAGGATGATTTTTTTCCATTATATTTAGGGCCTGAGCCGCTAATTTTTCTGGAGTAATGGTACGAGGTGTTTTGGTCATTAAACTTTCCACAGACTTATCTAAAAAATCATGTCCTTTTTCTAGGCCACGACGAATATCACCATCGGTAATAATCCCAAGTAAATAGCCCTTCTCATCTACCACATTGGTCACACCAAGACCTTTGGCAGTGATAACAAATAAGGCTTCTTTTACCGTTTTCTCAATGGTAACTACAGGATTATCAGCACCTGTATGCATAATATTTTCTACCGTTAGCAAAAGTTTGCGCCCCAAGGATCCACCAGGATGAAAAAGCGCAAAATCTTCTGGTGTAAAATTCCGTTCCGATAATAAGGCGACTGCCAAAGCATCCCCCATAGCCATAGCAACGGTGGTACTGGCAGTAGGAGCCAGCCCCAAGGGACAAGCTTCCCGCTCTATCGCTACATCTAAAAAAGCATCAGAGTTCTTCACCATGGTTGATTCCTTGCATCCACACATGGCAATAATAGAGGCACCAATCCGTTTAATAGCTGGAAGAATACGAACAATTTCCCCTGTCTCCCCACTATTTGATAAGGCTAATACCACATCTTCCCCCGTTACCATTCCTAAATCACCATGAATACCTTCTGCTGGATGAAGAAAGAAAGCAGGTGTACCTGTACTGGCGAGAGTTGCAGCAATTTTTTTGCCCACCAGGCCAGATTTTCCCATGCCTGTGACAATGACCCGCCCGCGACAAGCCAAAATCATGTGCACTGCTGCCGTAAATTGACCATTGATCCTGGGAATAAGACTTTGAATAGCCTCAGCCTCAATGGCTAATACAGTTCTTGCTTGTTCAATAATCATAATACACTTCCTATATAAATTAAATAAAATACACTACATGATAATCGACAGGAATGGGGTATAGGGCTGAACGGCGTTACGTAAGAAGCAAGAGAAGCCCTATACCCCATTTCTGGCAGACAAACAATATAGGTCTTACTTCTTTAAAGCAACTTATTACCCTTCAATGGCTTATTTGTGTTTTCTCACTACATTATCAATGGCTTGCACATCTTTAAGCAAGTCTTCTAGCTGTTCAATATAAAGCATATTCGGTCCATCGGATAAGGCTTCCGCAGGGTTATCATGAACTTCCATGAATAACATATCAATTCCTGTGGCAACAGCAGCTCTTGTCATATAGGGAACAAATTCCCGTTTCCCACTGGAAGTAGCTCCTGCACCACCAGGCAGTTGTACACTATGGGTGGCATCAAAAACCACAGGGTAACCAAAAGAACGCATAATGGGCAAAGAGCGCATATCCGTTACGAGATTATTATAACCAAAGCTTGCTCCTCGTTCCGTGAGCAGAATATTTTCATTGCCTGCTTCCCGTAGCTTTGCAACTACATGCTCCATATCATTAGGAGCAAGGAATTGACCTTTTTTTACATTAATAACTTTACCTGTCCGTGCTGCTTGATAGAGCAAATCTGTTTGGCGGCATAAAAATGCAGGAATTTGTAAAATATCTAACACTTCCGCAGCTGCCTCAATTTGGGTTACGCAGTGAATATCACTAACGACAGGCACGCCAAGCTCTTGCTTAATTTTATTCAAAATAGCAAGGCCCTCTGTGAGGCCTGGTCCACGGAAAGAAGAATAAGACGAACGATTGGCTTTATCAAAAGAAGCCTTAAAAATATAGGGAACACCCAAACGATCGGCAATTTCTTTAATAGCACGGCCTATTTTTAGGGTACGTTCATACCCTTCAATCACACAAGGTCCAGCAATCAGCGCAATCGGATGTTGACCACCTACAGTAATGGAACCAATGTTTACAGTATTCATCAATAAGCCCTCCCTAATAATAAGTTTACCTTTTCTAAATCTTCCAACGTATCTACACCAATTGACTTGAAATCCGTTTTCAGGACTTTTATCTTATAGCCATGTTCTAAGGCTCGTAATTGTTCTAAGGATTCTGTTTCTTCCAGGGGTGTTGGACTTAATTTTGCAAACTTTAGCAAAAAATCCCGTCGATAGGCATAAATTCCGATATGTTTGTATACCGGTATACCTGCATCGCTACGGGGAAAAGGTAGGAGTGAGCGAGAGAAATAAAGTGCATACCCCTCTAAATCTGTTACTACTTTTACAGCACTTGGTATACTATACTCACTTTCATCCATTTCTGTCATGAGGGTGGCCATCTGCAAGTCCTGGTTTTGGTCAAAAGCCTGGGCCAAATCATCAATAATTTCTGGGGGAATTAAAGGTTCGTCTCCTTGTACGTTGATGATGAGATCCACCTCGGGGAATTTTTCTGCAACTTCTGCCAGTCTATCAGTACCCGTAGGATGATGAGGAGAAGTCATTATAGCGCGACCGCCAAAGCCTTCTACCGCCTCATATACCAAAGGGTGATCCGTAGCTACAAGGACTAGCTTCGGTCTTTGGGCGCGGCTAGCCCGTTCATAGACATGTTGGATCATCGGTTTACCAGCAATCATGGCTAGGGGCTTACCAGGTAATCTTGTGGAAGAATAGCGAGCTGGAATGACACATAAAATATCCATTAGGATATCTCCTCCTTCTGCTTTGCGACCTCTTGAATTAAAGTCATTAATTCTTCGTAACCTTCTGTAAAGTGTACAGAAATGCTTAAGACATAGAGGGGTAAAGGTCTATCAGAATGGATAAATTCTGCTGGGATTTTTACAGCATCCTTTTCCGTGGTAATGAGAGCGTAGGCTTTTTCATCCACAGCCCGTTGCATGATTTCCTGCATCTCTGCCATGGTATAGTCGTGGTGATCGGCATAACGTATGCCACTAACCTCTGCTACACCAATATCAAGAATGGTTTGCTCAAAAGAAGAAGGATTGCCAATGGC